>Ga0315271_10001040_pt1 | contig 16443 bp, 17 predicted proteins | sample C3_top_MG_FD_204664 | JGI IMG/M metagenome (GOLD analysis project Ga0315271, IMG submission 204664) | Sediment microbial communities from Yellowstone Lake, YNP, Wyoming, USA - C3_top | ecosystem: Environmental > Aquatic > Freshwater > Lake > Sediment | place: USA: Wyoming | collected 2017-08-01 | reverse complement strand
GCCGTTCGAAGTGCGGAGTCCAGATCAATTCGAGAGTAGCTTCGCTGCGATGAGCAAACAGCATTTCACCGCAGTCCTGATCCAGGAGGAGCCCATGCTCGTCTCCAACGCCAAGTCAGCGGCGAGCCATGCGACCAGGCAGAGACTTCCCTCTATTGGCTTCGCCGTACTCGCAGAAGCTGGCGGCCTGATCGGCTATGGGGCCTCCTATACGGATATGTTTCGGCGTGCGGCCGTGTTTGTGGACAAGATCCTCAAGGGCGCCAACCCGGGCAACCTGCCGATAGAGCAAGCAATGACCTTCGAATTGGTCATTAACGACAAGGTCGCCAGGACGCTCGGCCTGACAATCCCCCAGTCAATCCTGACGCGTGCCGACAAGGTAATCGAATAGGATTTCCCACGCTTGGTCTTGCGCTTCCTGAATGCTCAGAAAACAGGGGTTTAACAGCATCAATTGAGGATTCTCAATTGGACGGCGAGGTCTTCGCGCCAGAATTCAAATTGTCAGAGCTACCGCCGCTCAATTAGAGAACCATGTGGTGAGCCTGACGCAAAGGACTGGGAGCCACCGACAATGACTGCGAAGAATATTGATTTGACCACATTGACTGTGAAAGAGCTGATGCAACTGCAGCAGGACGCGGCGACAATCATCGCTGCCGAGGAGGCGACCAAACTGGAGGTTGCGGTCTTCTGCGATGAAGTGCGTGCGCTTGCCATCCAACGAGGAATCACGATGGCTGACTTGGCACGCGCTGTACTGGTCGCAGAAACAGGCAATAACTGGAAGGTTCAGGACAGGAGAACGCCCAAGGCGAACTATCCGCAAGGTGATGGTACTTGGACAGGAGGGCGCTTCAAGCCGCGTTGGGTTACTTGACTCTTGCGAACCGGCGGATCAAGCAGCCGGACAGGTAACCCGATCGTGGGGATCAGGACTCTGCCCCGGGTATCCTGTTGATTGCCGGAGCCGCCATCCCAAGCTGGTGCCGAAGTCTATCGACCTCCTTCCTCAACGCAACGACTTCTTCTGTTCTTTCAACATAGATCTTTCTCAGAGACTCATTCTCATCTTGAAGCATTCTTTGATCTTCTCTCAAGAGGGCAAGAGATTTCTCCCTCATTTCCAGAGCGCCCTTAAGTGCCGCCAACTGTTCGAATATTGTGATCGGTGGGGTTGCCGATTCGGCGGATTGGCCCGGCCCTTTCTCGCCAAACAATGCTCCAAACAATGACGTTCTCATGCGGACTCAATACTAGATAAACCCCAAAGGGTGGGACTGACGCAATAACTGTGATTTCAACCGAATTTCAACAAGAGGTCTACTCAAATTACTAGCACGAATCGAGCCAAGCTAAATTATCTTTATGAATCAACGCTGCACGAGGAATTCAAGAGTGCAGTGTAAAAAATATCGACACTGCCGAGTGGATGATGCAAGCTCTGGGGGATGTCACATTACCGGCTTGACGCCACTGCGAATTCACCCGCCAAAATCACGGGCTCGTTCGGCGGCCGGCTGACTCGCTGATGCAAAAGTCGGCCAATTGGTCCAACAGGCGTTGTGCCACCCGGTTTGCCGCAATGACCCCGCCGTAGGCATCGTCGCTGGGGGCGTCTTCAGACTCGTCGAACAGCTTCGCGGCGACAACCCGCTTTGCAATCACATCGATCAATTGCGCGTGCACAGTGAACTGTAACCTGCTTGGTTGTGTGCCGAAATCCTGCTGCAGGCGAACAAGTTCAGTGTCGAGCCGCATGTGGACCGAAACCGGCCCGGGCGTCTGCACGACGGCGCGGAAGTTCCCTGTTTGCTCCAGTGCCTGGGCCAGCAAAGGCCACAACATGTGCGAGGGCGCATCTGCCCATCGATTGACGGCAAAGTAGTTCAACTCGTGGGGCTGCCGCAGGTACGCCATCTGGGGTGTATCAAAGCCCGGCCGCGCGCGCGGCATGCTGACCAGCAACACCAGATGCCCGGCTGTCTGCCTGGCTGGGAGAGCCGGTCGTGCATCGAGCGTGTAGATGTGAGGGTTTTCCACTTGGGGAGCCTGCAGGGCCGAGCAGCCGGCGAGCAGCAGGACGGATACCAGCGTCAGCAAGATCAGGGGGGTAGCGCACTTTTGTCTGTTCATGTTCATCGCTCTCCAGAGTGCCGGCACGATCCGGACGACGGCCGGCGTCATTCCCCCGGTCCGCGTTTGGCTGCGGGCTTGCCGTAAAGCAGCACGCTCGGGTTCTGTTCCAGCCCGCTGCTGACACGCCGCAATGAATTGGTCAGATCACGCAGTTCCAAAGTCAGCTGGTGTATTTCCGGCAGTGTCCCGTCCGTGAATCGCCGCGCGTCGTCGAGGGCGCTGCTGGCGCTGGTCCCGGTACGGGCGAGCTCATTTGCCATGCGATCGAAGGCGTCGGCGCTGTGTTGCACGCGCTGCGCGAGCTGCGGCAGTTCATCGGTCAGGCGCGCGGTGTTTTCCATCGTGCGGCTCGCGTTGACCAGGCTGGCATCGATCGCAGCGGAGCGCGCGGCAAGGGTCTGCGACAGAACCCTGACATCCGCCAGGGTTTTCTTCATCGCGCTGCGGTTGTCTTCGTCCATCAGGGCGTTGAAGTTCTCGCTGGTCCGGTTGAGATTGGTGAGCAAGGCCGTAACCGCAGAATCGAGCCGCTTGATGAGTGAAGGGGCTGATTTGATCACCGGGTAATCCTCGTCGTCCTGCCTTTGCAGCGCCGGAGAATCGCGCTTGCCGCCGGTCAACTCGACATAGGCCAGGCCCGTCAATCCCTGTGTCTGCAGCACCGCCACCGTGTCGACTTTGACGGCAGTACCGCGCTCGATCGCGAGCGTCAACTGCACCTGTTCGACATTTCCCGGCGCCAGCGCGATCTTCTGCACGCGACCGACCTCGACCCCCCGGTAGGTCACTTGCGCGTTGAGGTTCAAGCCCGACACCGATTCGTTCATGTAGGCCAGATAGATGTCGTACACCGTGCGATAGGATTTGCCGCTGCTAAACCACAGCACGCCGCCGATGAGCCCTACGCCCAGTACGAGCACGAAAAGGCCAACCACGGCGAAGTTTATTTTCTCTTCCATGCCTGCTCCAGCGCGGCGCGTCCGCGCGGTCCGTGAAAATATTCCCTGATGATGGGATGCTCCGACCGCGAGAGTTCGGTCATGGTGCCGACCCCCAGGATATGTCCTTCGCCCATCACCGCCACGCGATCCGCCGCCCGCCACAGCAGGTCGAGATCGTGCGTCACCATCATGATGGTCAGTCCGAGCGCATCGCGCAAGCTGCGCACCAGTTCGTCGATGCCGCTCGCGCTGAGCGGATCGAGGCCCGCGGTCGGCTCGTCGAGAAACAGCAGCTCGGCGTCGAGCGCCATGGCGCGCGCCAATGCGGCGCGCTTGCGCATGCCGCCGCTCAACTCGCTCGGGTACTTGGGGCCTGCATCCGCGGGTAGACCGGTGAGCGCGATCTTCAGCGCGGCGAGCTCGTCGATCAGAGATGCGCTGAGCGCGGTGTGCTCCCGCAACACCATGGCGACATTTTCAGTGACGGTAAGCGAGCTGAACAAGGCACCGCGTTCGAACATCACGCCCCAGCGCCGCCGCAGCGGCAACGCCTGTTCGTCGTTCAGCCCGATCACCTCCCGGTCGAAGACCCGGATCGACCCTGAGAGCGGCTGCAGCAACATGATGATCGCGCGCAGCAGCGTGGATTTGCCGCAGCCGCTGCCGCCCACCAGCGCGAAGATCTCGCCCGGATGCACCGTCAAGCTGATGTTGTCGTGGACCACGTTGCTGCCGAAGCGGGTGTTCAGCTCGCGGATATCAATCACGGCAGCGCCGTCTTGAGCTGGCGTCAGCGCAGCGCTCATAGGTCGAGCCAGTTGAACACGACCGAGAACAGGGCGTCGGCCACAATGACCAGGAAGATCGACTGCACCACGCTCACCGTCGTCTTGCGTCCGACGCTGTCGGCGCTGCCACTGACCTGGAAACCCTGATAGCACCCGACCATGGCGATGATGGCGGCAAAGACCGGCGCTTTGCCGATACCGGTGAGATACGAGGACAGACTGACCGCTTCACCGAGGCGCTCGATGAAGACGTTGAAGGCCACATCGAGCTTGGAGCGCGCCATCAGCATGCCGCCAAAGACCCCGGCCACATCGGCCCAGATCGTGAGCAGAGGCAGCGCGATGATCAGCGCCAGCATCTTGGGCAGCACCAGCATCTCGGCCTGCCCGATGCCGATGGTGCGCAGGGCATCGATCTCCTCGGTGACTTTCATGGTGCCGATCTGGGCTGCATAAGCCGAGCCGGATCGCCCCGCGACGATGATCGCGGTCAGCAGTGGCGAGAGCTCGCGCAACATCGACAGCCCCACGAGATCGGCGATGAAGATGTCCGCGCCAAAGCGGTGCAACTGATCCGCACCCTGATACGCGATGACGAAGCCCATCAGGAACGACAGCAGGCCGACGATGGGCAACGCCTCGAAGCCGGCCGCCTGCAGGTTGTAAAGAATTGGTCGCCAGCGGATGCGCTGTGGCTGGGCAAGCGAATGCGCCAGGACATAGGCGCTTTCCCCGACGAAAGAAAGCATGCCGGACAGGCCGATCAGACCGCGCCACGCCCGCTGCCCGATTTTCGTCAGCATCCCGGTCTTGGCCGCAAGCGCGTGTTCCGGCATCAAGGAGCGCGATGCAATCAACTGAAGCAAAGTGCTGAACTCCGGGCGCAGCGCGTTGATCCTGACATTGCGCCCGCGCTGCTCCAGGGCGCGGACGGTCCGATGCAGCAGCCAGGCCCCCGCAGTGTCCAGCGCGGACACTGCGGAACTGTCGAACAGCAGGTCACCCTCGCCGGGCCAGGCCAGGCCTTTCAATCGCTGTTCGAGCGTGGCGATTCCCTGCAGCGTCCATGCTCCGGAGCAGCGTACATCGACAGTTCCTGTCGATGGCACCGCACTGGATTCAACAACCAGTTGGGCAATTCGCTCGTCAATCATGGTTCGGGAGCATTCCAGGTGAGCGTGGCAATGCCCGTGCGCGTTTCAAAGGCCTGCCCGGCCTTTCTGTTGCAGCTGAACTTGGCGGCGACGTGTGGATTTTTGCTCATGGTGCGAACCTCTTGACGGCCGCCCTTGAATGTTCACCTGCAGACGCTCGGGTCGTGTTGAGTTATGTCAAGGTCCAGCGCGCAATGTGCGAGCTGCGCCAACAGGGGGAGAAAACTCAGGGGCGATACGGCGCCAGTTGAATGCTGGAGTAGACGGCGTCGCGCAGCGCCAGATCGCGCGGATCGCCCGTCAGGGCCGTCCCCATCTGGTTGGTGACGTAGGCGTACCCTATGCCGGCTTTCGGATCGGCAAAACCAAGGGAGCCGCCCGAGCCAGGCGATCCGAACGAACCCTCGCTGCCGAACGGCCACGCCGGGCTGCATTTCATGAAGCCCAGCGAGAAATGAACCCCGTCGCCCAGCAGGCACTCGTCGTAGAAGCCGCGCGTCGGGGCGACAGCAGGTGCCGCCAGCGCCTGCAAGGTCTCGGGTCGCAGCTGAAGTTCTCGTCCGCTGGTAGCGAAAACGCTGTAGGCCCTGGCGATGGCGCGGGCGGTACCGACGCCCCCGCCAGACGGCACTTCAAAGTTGCGTGCGTAGACCCGCTGTTCGTCGTGGGGAAACTCGGAACCCATGAGCGAGCGCCGGATGTTGGAGTGGCGACGGAACGAGGCGAGCGTCACCCGGATCGGAAATCCAAGCAGCAGCGCGACCCGGCTTGGATTGGCAAGCGTTGCCAGCCTGGAGTTCGGGATCGACTCGGGCAGACGAATAGAGAAATCGAGTCCCAAGGGTGAGGCAATTTCGTCCTGAAAGAACTGCCCCAGGCTGCGATGGCGCGGATCGAGGCGACGCAGAAGTTCGCCTTGATAGTAACCCAGGGTGATCGCGTGATAGGCCTGCCGCGTGCCGGGCTCCCACGCCGGTTTCTGGCGTGCCAGGACAAGCGCCAGACGATCGAGGTCGGCGACCAGGTTGCGGTCGACGGGCTCCTCGAAGGCGAACAAGCCCGCCTGGTGGCCCAGGAGTTGGCGCACTGTGACCCTCACCTTTCCCTGCTGGGCAAACTCCGGCCAGTAGCTGCAGACCCGCTTCTCGTAGTCGAGCCAGCCGCGGGAATGGGCGACCGCCAGCGTCATCGCGGCCAAACCCTTGGTTGTCGAATAGACCAGAACCATGGTGTTCTCCTGCCAGGGCTCGCCCGTCGACTTGTTCCGCACGCCGCCCCACAGGTCGAGGACCTTCTCCCCTCGGTGGTACACGCAACAGGCGCCACCCAGTTCGTGCCTTCGCGAAAAATTGGCGCTGAACGCATCTCGCACTGCGTCGAAGCCCGCGCTCACATGTCCCTCAATACTGATGCGCCGTGATGCGTTCATGGTCGAGACCCCCCAGTTAGTCCAAGCATGGTGGATTCGCGATGGACACGGTCACCAACTTGGCGAAGTTGCCAGATGCCTTGCAAAGCCGTGATGACAATAATCAATATCCGGGACTGCAGCTGCCGATCCACATTTGAGCATCGCCAGCGACTGGCGCGCCTACCAGGTGTGGCAGCGATCTACTTGAAGGTTCCTTGCCCATAGCGCTCTTCGTAGCCCTTGCGCACCTTCTCGATCGCATCCTTGCCCATGCCGTTGAGGAACCAGTCGTGTCCGGCGATCGGATTGAAATACTTGTCCAGCAGGGCATTGGCGAAATCTTCGTTGCCGTCTTTCTTGCGGACCACCTCCTTCAGTTCGGGAAGCCATTTGAAGTAGGTGTGCTGGCTGACTTCATAGATGCCATGCCACCAGGTGTAGTCCGGCCCGTTCATTGATGCGCCATGACGTGCACGTCGGCCTTCGTGATGCCAGATCTCAAACCAGGTCCACTTGATCTTGGCGTCCATGGGCTCCTTGCTCAGGTAGCCCTTGTCTTCGAGTTCCTTCATGATGGCAGCGATGGGCTTGGCGTGTTTGTCGTTATAGAGATCCACAAGCGCGCTGACAGGGCCATGTACGATGCCAAAGACGCTGGGCGCGACAGCAGCTCAGATCTCTTCCGGCACCATCTTGATCGCGCCACACGGACACTCGGCAACGCAGATGCCGCAGCCCTTGCAATAGTCGTAGTTGAACTGGAAGCGCTTGCCCGGACCCAGCTTGATGACCGAGTTGTCCGGGCAGACGCCGTAGCAGTTGTCACACTCAAAACAATTGCCGCACGACAGGCAGCGGCGCGCTTCGAACAGGGCGTTCGACTCATCCAGCCCGCCCTGCACTTCATCGAAGGTGCTCTGCCTGCGGATGATGTCCAGGGTCGGCCGCACCGTCTTGGGCGCGTCGGTGTAGTACCAGGTGTTGAGCATCTCAAAACTCGCCAACTCGTGCTTCGGCGCGGCCTTGTGCTCCTCGCCGCGCAGCCAGGCGTCGATGTTGCGCGCGGCCTTCTTGCCGTGCCCGATCGCCACGGTGACGTTGCGCTCGGCCGGCACCATGTCGCCGCCCGCGAAGATGCCGGGATGGCCGGTCATCATGTTGGCACCGACCCTGACCACGCCGCCGGCGATCTCCAGGCCCGGCACCTTGTCGAGCAGTGACAGGTCGACTTCCTGCCCCAGCGCCAGAATCAGCGAGTCGGCCTCGAGTTCCTCGATCTCGCCGGTGGGCTGCGGCTGGCCGTTGGCATCGAGTTCCATCTTCTCGATCAGCGTCTTGCCGCCGTCGGTGTGCTTGATGGTGGAGAGCCACTTCATCATCACGCCTTCTTCGATCGCCTCCTCGACCTCGAAGTCGTGCGCCGGCATCTTGTCGCGCGTGCGGCGGTAGACGATGATGGGCTCGGCCCCCAGACGTTTGGCGGTGCGGGCCACGTCGATCGCCGTGTTGCCGCCGCCATAGACGATCACGCGCCGGCCCAGCATTGGTTTGTCCTCGCCCTCCATCGAGCGCAGCACCGCGACCGCATCCATGACGTGCGAGGCATCGCCCGATGGAATGAAGGCGCGCTTGGCGATGTGGGCGCCGACCGCCAGAAAGGCGGCGTCAAACCCGCCCTCCTTCATGCTGGCCATGATGTCATCGACCTTGGTGTTGAGCTTCACTTTCACGCCAATGTCGGTGATGCGTTTCATCTCGGCGTCCATCACCTCGCGCGGCAGGCGGTACTTGGGGATGCCGAAGCGCATCATGCCGCCCACCATGGGGCCGGCCTCGGCCACGGTGACCTGGTGGCCCAGACGACGCAGGTGGTAGGCGGCCGACATGCCCGACGGCCCGGCGCCGACCACCAGCACTTGCTTGCCGGTCTCCTTGGCGGGCGCCTCAAAGGCCCAGCCTTTCTTCAAGGCCTCGTCGCCCAGAAAGCGCTCGACCGAGTTGATGCCCACCGGCAGGTCGATCTTGCCCCGGTTGCAGGCACCTTCACAGGTGTGGTAGCAGGCGCGACCCATGATGGCCGGGAACGGGTTGTCGCGCGTCAGATGGCGCCACGCGGTTTGATAATCACCGGACTCGGCGTGGAACAGCCAGCCCTGGATGTCCTCGCCCGCCGGGCACTGGTTGTTGCAGGGCGGCAGGCGGTCCAGGTAGACCGGCCGATGGGTGCGCCAGGAGCCGGTCTTGTTGGCGAGCGAAGAGCCGACGTCGAGCGTGATGGCAAAGGGTTTTGTCATGTCAGTTCGCTCCCTCTTCGAGCAGTCCATACTTGCGGATGTTGAGGTCGGCCATGGCCTGGATCCGGGCGATGGTCTCCACCGCCGGCTTCTTGCCAAACAGGTGCGCGTACCGGCGCTGCAGCTTCAGGTAGTCCTCGACCGGCACCCGGCGGCGGATCTTCGACACGCCGGTGACCTCGCCATGCTCGGCCTCGTAAACCGGGAACATGCCGGTTTCGTGGGCCAGGCGCGCCAGCTTGATAGTGTCATGCGAGGCCGCGCCCCAGCCCAGCGGGCATGGCACGAAGATGTGGATGTAGCGCGCGCCGCGGATCGACATCGCCTTGGTGACTTTGTGCTCGAGGTCGCGCAGATCGGCCACGGTGGCGGTGGCAACATAGGGTATGCCATGCGCCATCGCGATGCGCGGCACATTCTTGCCCTGGCCGAACACGTTGCCAGGCTCCGGGCCCAGCGGCATGGTGGTGGCGGTGCGCGCCGCCGGCGGCGTCGCCGAAGAACGCTGCACGCCGGTGTTCATGTAGGCCTCGTTGTCGTAGCAGATGTAGAGCACGTCATCGTTGCGCTCGAACATGCCCGACAGACAGCCAAAGCCGATGTCGGTGGTGCCGCCGTCGCCGCCCTGTGCGATGACACGCACGTTCTTGCGGCCCTTGACGCGCATCGCGGCCGCAATGCCGGTGGCGACCGCGGCCGTGTTGCCGAACAGCGAGTGGATCCACGGGATCTGCCACGAGGTCTCGGGGTAGGGCGTGGAGAAGACCTCCAGGCAGCCGGTCGCGTTGACCGCGATCAACTGGTTGTCGCAGGCGCGCATCGCCGCGTCGATCGCATAGCGCGCGCCGAGCGCCTCGCCGCAACCCTGGCAGGCGCGGTGCCCCGAGTTGAGCGAATTGGTGCGCGCCATGTCGGCCTGCACCGCGCGCTGCTCGGGCGCCAGCAGGCGGTTGCCGACGGTGAAGGTGCCGGTCTGGTAGAACTTGACTTGTTGGTCCATCTTGTTGCTCCTGGGTTCAGCCAAGCTTGGGCGCGACACCGCCAAGGTCGCGCAGGATGTTTTCAGCGATCGGACCGGTGCGGCGGGTCTGGCGCTCGCGCTCCAGCACGCGATTGACGATGCCGATGTCGAGGTCCAGGAAGTGCACCGGCTCGATCTGGTCGTGCATGACCTGACGGATGACGCGGTGCAGGCTGGCTTTGGTGATGGCGCGCCCGCCCAGCCCGGCAATCACGGTCCTGACCTTGATCGGCAGGCCGTCGGTGGCCATGCGCACGTTGGTGGCGACAATGCCGCCGATGCCGACCGCCAGGCTCTTCTCCAGCACCACGATGCGCTGCGCGCCTTTCACCGCTTCGCGGATGGCGGCGAGCGGAAACGGGCGAAACGAGGTGATCCCGAGCACGCCGACCTTGAGCCCGTCGTCGCACATCTCGTCGACCGTGTCCTTGATCGTGCCAAGCACCGACCCGAGCGCGATCACGACGGTGTCGGCGCCCTCCATGCGATAGGGGCGTATCAGTCCACCCGCTTCGTGGCCAAAGATCTGTTTGTACTCGGCGGCGATGCGCGGGATCAATTCCAGCGCCTGCAACTGCTTGGCATGGGCCAGATAGCGGACTTCCGAAAACGCCTCCGGGCCGACCATGGCGCCGATCGAGACCGGGTCGTCCGGATCGAGCGACTGGCGCGGCACGTAGGGCGGCAGGAAGGCATCGACCTGCGCCTGTGTTGGCATGTCGACGCGCTCGTAGGCGTGCGTCAGGATGAAGCCGTCCATGCAGACCATGACGGGCAGCGACAATTCTTCGGCCAACTTGAAGGCCTGGATGTGCAGGTCGAGCGCTTCCTGGTTGGTCTCGGCAAAGATCTGGATCCAGCCGCAATCGCGCTGGCTCATCGAGTCGGTATGATCGTTCCAGATATTGATCGGCGCGCCGATGGCCCGGTTGGCCACTGTCATGACAATCGGCAGGCCCAGTCCCGAGGCGTTGTAGACGGCCTCCGCCATGAAGAGCAGTCCCTGGCTGGCCGTGGCGGTGTAGGTGCGGGCGCCGGCTGCGGATGATCCGATGGCGACCGACATGGCGGCGAACTCGGACTCCACGTTGATGAACTCGCAGTTCTTGATCTCGCCGGATTTCACCATCTCGCCCAGGCCTTCGACGATGTGCGTCTGGGGCGAGATCGGGTAGGCGCAGATTACTTCGGGCCGGCACAGGGCCACGGCCTCGGCAACGGCATGAGAGCCTTCGCATTGTTTAAGCATGGCTGGCTTCCTTTGCTTTGACGATGTTGTAGGCCTCGGTGGCAGCGGCGATATTGCCCTCGGCGACCTTGCCGCTGAATTTGTCCTTGATGGCTGCCACAACCGACGCCAGTGAAATCAGGTCCGAAGCCGCGGCAAAGCCGCCCAGCAGCGGTACATTGGGCACCGCACGGCCCACGTGTTTGAGCGAAATCTCGGTCGCCGGCAGGCTGATCAGGCGACCGCTGTGCATGTTCTTGACGAAGTCGTCGAGACCGAGTTCGGCAAAGGTCTTGTTGGTGTTGATCAGGATGTAGCCTTCGGGGCGCTTCAGTCCCGACAGAACATCGACCTGGTGCAGCAGTGTCGGGTCCTGAATGATCAAGGCATCGGGCAGCATGATGGGTTCACGCAGGCGAATCTCCTTGTCGTCGAGTCGGCAATACGCGACCACCGGTGCACCGGTGCGCTCCGAGCCGAAACTCGGAAAGGCCTGCGCATAGCGACCCTCCAGAAAGGCCGCGATCGAAAGCATCTCGGCGCCTGTGACGACGCCTTGACCCCCGCGTCCATGAATGCGTACCTGGAACATAGTTTCTCCTCTGAACCTGTTGTGGAAGATGTCTTCAGACAAGGTGTCGCATCTTCGGTCATTTTCAATTCCTACGGAAACGATGGGCTTCTACCCTGGTTTCTGTGGTTCGGACAACCCGGTTTCGGCGCACGGGCCAAGGCGTTTTTTGACATAACCGGTGCTTCCCCGATACCTTTCCCGCTTCTTGTTTGGCTGTCGATGTACATCTTGGTTCGCGTTGCAGCGCATCCGACGAATTGTTCAATGAAAAGCCCCCCAAGGATTACTCCTTGAAGCCGATACTCCTTCGCTGAGCCCGAGTAGAGCGGGCGTCGCTGCAAAAGAGTCGTTCGCCCTGCAGAGCATCGTGTGAGGCCTCCTGCTAGACTGAACAGCATGAGCGACGATTCACAATCCCGTGCGCTGTACGCCACGGACATGGCGACCCTTTTGAAGGTGGCGATCCACCTGTCCGAATCGTCTGACCTCATCACGATGCTGACCGAGGTCGTCAATGCCGCCAAGCAGGTGCTGCATGCAGACGCCTCCTCGGTCTGGTTGTACGACGTGACCACCGATGAACTGGTCCTGCACGTGGCAAAAGATCTTGAGCCGGTTCGCGTGCCCGCAGGGACCGGGTTTGTCGGGACCTGCGCGCGCGAGCGCCAGATCATCAATGTTCCCGACTGCTATGCCGATCCGCGTTTCAACCGGGAGATCGACAAGCGATCGGATTACCGCACCCGATGCATGCTGACGCTCCCGCTGGTGGACCACAAGGATGCCCTGGTTGGCGTGTTGCAGGTTTTGAACAAGGCCAACGGCGTCTTCGACAGCAGCGACGAAGCATTGGCTGCTGGGCTGGCCGCCCACTGCGCCATTGCCCTGCAGCGAGCCCGGATGACAGAGACCATCATCGATGGCGAACGGATGCGTCAGCAGCTCGAAATGGCGCGTGTCGTGCAAATGAGCACCCTGCCTGCGATCATGCCGACCGTCCAGGGATACGATGTGTTCGGCACATTCAGGCCAGCAGACCTGACGGGGGGAGATACCTTTGATCTGGCGCTGTTCGATCAGGGCATGCTGGTCGTTCTCGCCGATGCCACCGGACATGGAATCGCGCCTGCCCTGCACGTGACGCAGATGCACGCCATGCTCAGAATGGCATTTCGCATGGGCGCTGATCTGGAAACCGCCTTCCTGCAGGTCAACAACCAGCTTGCCGAAAATCTACCGGACGACCGGTTCATTACCGCCTTTATCGGAATACTGGACGTGGCACGGCATCGATTGCGTTTTCAGAGCGCGGGTCAGGCCCCGATCCTGTTCTACAAGGCGCAATCGGGGCGCTGCGAGCAGCACAGCCCAACCAGTTTTCCGCTTGCAGCGATGCCAATTTCCAGGCTCAAGCCGACGACCGAGCTGGAAATGGCTCCGGGTGACATCCTTGTGTTGCTCTCAGACGGCATTTACGAATACCACAACCGGCATGATGAACAGTTCGGCGAACAGCGCGTTGTGGAGATCATTGCGAGGAATCGCGAAAAATCAATGACGGAGCTTTCGTCGATCCTGCTTGACGCGGTCAGCGTCTTTGCCGACGGCGCCCCGCAGGAAGATGACATTACCGTGGTGCTGGTCAAGCGAGCGCCCGTGGCCGGCATGGCGCAAAGGGCGTTTGAGCGGCGGATTGATGAGCTTGGGCTCATATTTGCTTTCACGGCAGAGTTCTTCGAACGCAACCGAATTGATTTGTCGATGCTGCAGGTGGTCGATTTCACGATCGAGGAATTGTTCACCAACATGGTCAAGTACAGCCGGATGAGCAATTCGGCCGTCGATGTTCGACTGACACCCATTGCGGGAGGCGTCGAAGTTGACCTCACCGATCACGATGTTGACCTGTTTGATGTAACCTCTGCCCCTGATGTGGATGTGAATCGCCCGATTGATGAGCGAACACCCGGCGGGCTCGGCCTGCACCTGATCCGGCGCATGGTCGATTCGATCGAGTATCAATACGATGCGGAAAGGCGACAGAGCCGCACCACGTTTCGCAAGAGCCTTAAAGAAGATTGAGTGCTGTGACAGGCAGCACCTAGGAGACGCAATGCTGACGATTGAATTGGGACCGGGTGGCGAGGTGCAGATCGCAGGACGCCTCGATGCCGTGCAGGCAGCGACCGCCCAGACGTTTCTTGACGGTGTCAATGGCAGCGTGGCGCTGGATTGCAGCAAGCTCGAGTACATCTCCAGCGCGGGGCTGGGTGTCCTGCTCAAAACGCAGAAGCGGCTGACATCGTCGGCCGGCACGCTCAGGCTGACAGGTGTAAGCAAGCATCTGCGCGACATCTTTCGATATTCCGGCTTTGATCAGATTTTTCAGATCGAAATCGCCGGCGATTGATAGCCAACGCCAACTTTTTGTCTCGCCGCTTGTAATTGTGGATAAGGAAGACGACCAAGGGCTCGTGGATCGCTGCAGGGCAGGGGACCATGAGGCGTTTGCAAGCTTGGTCATCCGCTATCAGCGTCCACTCTACAACGCAGCATATCGGGTGCTCGGCAACGCGGACGACGCAGATGACATCACGCAAATCGTCTTTCTAAGAGTTGCGGAGCGCTTGAATGAATACGATAGGCAATACAAGTTTTTCAGCTGGATCTACCGGATCGCGGTCAACGAGGCGATCAATTTGCTGCACCGCAATAGGCGCGAGGAACCACTGCATGACGATTTTGACGCCGAAGGTCCCGAGAATTCGGGGCCTGAATGGCACTACCAGACGCAGCAAACGGCCGACCGGGTCCAGCGGGCACTGATGGCCATGAAGATCGACGATCGTGTGGTGCTGACGCTGCGCCACTTCTCTGACTGCAGCTACCGTGAAATCTCGCAGATTCTTGATTTGGAAGAAAAAACCGTGAAATCACGATTGTTCGAGGCAAGAAGCCGGCTCAGTGCGCTAGTGCAGGACTTGCGGACCTAAGCTGACGATAGCCATGCATGATGTTGATTTGATCCACAAGGTGCTTGACGGCGAGGCGACGCCTGCTGAAGAGCAGCGTCTGGCCGCGCTGGCAGCCAGCGATCCGCAGATCCAGAGCGAGTTCGATTCCGTGCGCGCGGTCTTCAGCCTTCTGGAGAAACTGCCAAACCTGGAGCCTCCGGCAGCGCAATTCGAGCACATCCTGACGCGGTCCAGGCTTGCCAATTCCAGGCCGGAAGATGAGCAGCACCAACTTTCCGCAAGCTCGGCTGTATTTGCAGCAGGGCCGGCGAATTCTTCCAAGATGACGCCTCTTGGTCGCACCGACGTTTTACGGCGTCTATTTGATCAATTCAAACTATTATTGGAGTGGACAATGACTGAAAAGAGCACGACTTTTGCCGGTGGCACGCGGGGCAAGATAATGATTGGGAGTGGCATCGCCGCTGCCTTGTTGGTCGCTGTTTCAACCGTGCTCGATATTCCCAAGGATACAAGCCAGACAGTAGGAACCATTGTCCCGGCTCAGCGTGCGCAAGTCAGCCAGATTGCAGCAACTGGCGTAAAGTTGGGCGACCAGGGCATTGCGCAGTTCATGCAGTCGGACGACTATCGCAATATTGTCAGCAACGACGCTTTCCGTGTATTGCTGAAAGACGCCAAGTTCGTATCGCTGATGCAGGACGCCAAGTTCGTCTCGCTGATGCAGGACGCCAAGTTCGTCTCGCTGATGCAGGACGCCAAGTTGGTCTCGATGATGCAGGACGCCAAGTTGGTCTCGCTGATGCAGGACGCCAAGTTCGTCTCGCTGATGCAGGACGCCAAGTTGATCTCGCTGATGCAGGACGCCAAGTTCGTCTCAATGATGCAGGACGCCAAGTTCGTCTCGCTGATGCAGGACGCCAAGTTGGTCTCGATGATGCAGGACAACGCCTTGCTTCAGCGGTGAAAAGAGGTGGCAGCGTGGTAGTGCCCCAATAGTCCTCTCTCGACCTCGTGTATGAAACGCCCGCTGTTAGCGGGCTTTTTTACGTTTGACTGCTTGTGTTTGGGCCAACAAATGCTCGGTACCATATACAGCATGAATAATGACTTGAGGGGCAAGTGCTACGAACCCGTGATGCGTTCGTTCGTTCTTGCACTGGTGGTTCTTGCCAGTCCGCTGGTGGCCGCCGATAGTTTGACTTTCAAGTCGATCGAGACGGGAGAAATTCGTCTGCTGTACTCGGGCGAGCAAAGCTATCTGGCGCCTTATGCTGCCCGCAGTTTCCTGAACTCGCTGAGATTTCAGCGCAACATTTTCGGATGGGAGCCATACGACCGCCCTCTCATCATCCTGAGCGATTTCAGTGATTACAGCAACGGCGGCGCTTCTGAAATTCCCGTCAATAGTGTTTCGGTCGAAATCGGGCCGAGCAGCCAGACATTTGAGACAGATCCCGGCAGCGAACGCATGTTTTCGGTTGCAAACCATGAAATGGTTCATATTGCGACGCTGGACGGATGGAACGGTGCGGACAAACGCTGGCGCGAGTTTTTTGGAGGAAAGCCGCGTCCGGTTGACGCTCACCCGGAAACGATTCTCTACAGCTATCTGACGGTTCCAAGGTTCTATTCGCCGCGCTGGTATGCGGAGGGCAGCGCGACCTTCATCGAGACCTGGATGGGAGGCGGGATCGGTCGGGCGCAAGGGGCCTATGACGAGATGGTGTTTCGATCGATGGTCAGGGACGATGCCCACTTCTACAGCCCGCTCGGCTTGGTCTCCGCAGGCACCGCGGCCGATTTTCAAACGATGACCAACGCCTACCTGTATGGAACGCGGTTTATCAGTTTTTTGGCGCTGAAAGAGTCGCCCGAAAAAGTGATCCATTGGTTGAGGCGGGACGCAGACAGC
>Ga0315271_10001039_pt1 | contig 16445 bp, 13 predicted proteins | sample C3_top_MG_FD_204664 | JGI IMG/M metagenome (GOLD analysis project Ga0315271, IMG submission 204664) | Sediment microbial communities from Yellowstone Lake, YNP, Wyoming, USA - C3_top | ecosystem: Environmental > Aquatic > Freshwater > Lake > Sediment | place: USA: Wyoming | collected 2017-08-01 | reverse complement strand
GTCCGGCCGGTCCCCGGGTGTTCCTGGCGCCCCGTCATGGCCGTGGTCCGGTTGTCGAGGACGATCGTCAGCGTGTGAGCGCGGTTGTAGACAAGATCGACCAGCGGCGTGAGGCCGGAGTGGAAAAAGGTCCCGTCGCCGATGACCGCGACAACCTGCCGGCGCTCGCCGGGCGGCAGACCGCGCTCGATGCCGTGGGCCACCCCGAGGCTCGCCCCCATGCACAGACAGGTGTCCAGGGCGGAGAGCGGCGGCAGCGCCGCGAGCGTGTAGCAGCCGATGTCGCCGGAGACGACGACCCGCCGGGTCTTGAGCAGCGAGAAAATCCCGCGGTGCGGGCAGCCCGGGCAGAGCACGGGCGGGCGTCCGGGAAGGTCGGCGGGACACGCCGCGATCGGCGGGGCCGCGGAACCGCCCCAGGCTTCGGCGACCAGCGTGGGGTTGAGCTCGCCGACCAGGTTGCGGGCCGACGCTCCTTCGACGGCGATCCCCCAGGAACGGACCTGCTCCTCGATGAACGGGTCGAGTTCCTCGACGACGATCACGCGCGCGTGGCGGGCGGCGAATTCCTCGATACGCTTGCGCGGCAGCGGCCAGCTCATGCCGATCTTGAGAAACGACGCCCGCGGGAACGCCTCGCGCGCGTACTGGTACGCGATGCCGGCGGCAATGATGCCCGGCTCCCCGATCTCCCCGGGGATCTCGCGGTTCAGATCGGACGTGTCGGCGAGTGCGGCAAGGCGCAGCGTCCGCTCCTCGACCAGGCGGTGGCGTCGCCGGCCGAACTCCGGGACCATGACAAGCTTTTCCAACTCTCGCACGAAGCGCTTCTCGACCGGCGAGGCGCTGCGCTCGCCGAACATCACCTGCCCCTTGGCGTGTGACAGCCTGGTCACGCTGCGGAGCATGACGGGCGTGTCGAACTCCTCGCTCAGCGCGAAAGCGCGCATGGTGAAGTCGCGCGCCTCCTGGCTGTCCGCCGGCTCGAGCATCGGCACTTTCGCGAAGCGTGCGTAGTGGCGGTTGTCCTGCTCGTTCTGGCTGGAGAATTGCTGCGGATCGTCGGCTGAGACGAGGACCAGCCCGCCGCGCACGCCGGTGTAGGAGAGGGTGAAGAGCGGGTCGGCCGCGACGTTGACGCCGACGTGCTTCATGGTGACCAGGACCCGGGCGCCGGCCCACGATGCGCCGGCGCCGACCTCGAGGGCGACTTTTTCGTTCACCGACCACTGGCTGCGCGGGCCGGGCAGCGTCGCGAGCGCCTCAAGGATCTCGGTGCTCGGCGTGCCGGGGTACCCGGTCGCGAAATCGACTCCGGCCTCCCAGGCGCCGCGGGCGATCGCCTCGTTGCCGGAGAGCAGTGCGGTTGTCGTCACGACGCGGACGGCCCGGCCTCGGCCAGGATGCGGAGCCTGTCCTTTGCGGCGGCGGCCCACGAGCCGTCGGGATGCTCGGCGAGAACGTCCTGGTAGACGCGACGCGCATCCGCCGCCTGCCCTTTTTTCTCGTGGATCGCGGCGATTTCCATCATGAGCTGCGCCCGCGCAACCGCGCCGCCCTGGGCCTTGAGAAGATCCTGGAACGACGCGAGCGCCGTGTCGAGTGACCCGCCGGCAAGATCGAGATAGGCCAGCGCCTGCCGTGCCAGCAGGGAGAGGTCGGCCGGCTGCGCGCCGGGAGCCGCCAGGGTCGTGTAGATCTCTCGCGCCTTCTCGCGCTCCCCCGAGGCGGCCAGCGCGCCGGCCTGGAAGAACCTGGCAACCGCGCCCTCGGGCGAGCCCGCGTAGCGATCGGCGAGCGTGGACAACTCCTGCCGCAGATCGGCCGGGATCGCGCCCCCCGGCGCCTGGGTGTAGCGGGCGACGGCCGCGGCAACCGCGGTCGAGCGTTTCCCGTGAGAGCTGTCGACGTAGCTCTTGACGCCGACCACCAGCAGGATGGCCGCGGCGATGCCGCCGGCGATCATGCCGGTCTTTTCACGGTTCTCGTGCACCCACAGCCAGACCTGCTGCGAGAGGCTCATGAATTCGTCGGGCTCCTGGAGGAGCTTTTTCCGTGAGATCTTTTCCTGTGACATGGTGTGCCGTGCCCCCTTGTGTCGTTAGGTTCGCGCCGCCAGCCTGATCGCAAGACGCTCCGCCTCGCGAAATATTCCCGCTGCCGCCCGCGCCGTGAGCCCGGCGCCGCGGGCAACCCTGATCGCGGTTTCCCGCGCGATCAGGTCCCCCGGACTGTGGGCGTCGCTGTTGACGGTCAGGTTCGCCCCCGCAGCGAGGGCGGCCGCGACGACGTGGCCGTTGGTGAGGGAGTGCCCCTTGCGCGCGGAAATCTCGAGCGTTACCCCGCGCCGAGCGGCCTGGCGCGCATCCTTCGCCGAAATCAGCCCGGGATGCGCAAGAATGTCGCACCCGCCGGCGATCGCCATCGCGTTCGTCCCTTCGGGGACCGGTTCGACGATGGTCTCGCCGTGGACGACGATCACTTTTGCGCCCATCCGCCTGGCTTCGCGGATCAGCTCCGGGATCAGCTCCGGCGGGTTGTGCGTCAGCTCCGCGCCCGGCAGGACGCGGATCTTCCAGTACCGGGCAACCTCGGCGGCCGCGGCCACCGCGCCGCGAATGGCCTGCTCGAGCGTCGAACCGTCGACGTGGTCCGTGATCGCGAGCCAGCGATAGCCGAGCCGGTCGGCGCGGCGCGTCAACTCGGCGGGGACCAGTTCCCCGTCGGAAAAAAGGGTGTGCGTGTGGAGGTCGATCATGCTGGTTTTCCTGTCGCCATCTCTTGTTGCGGCATCTGGTGCCCCCGGCGTGACTCGAACACGCGGCCTACAGATTAGGAATCTGCCGCTCTATCCACCTGAGCTACGGGGGCATCGCGGCTAGAACTGGATCAGGGAGAAGACCGGGTGCCCGACCTTTTCCCGGCCGCCGAGGAACAGCAACTCCACGAGAAAAGCGCACTCGATGATCGACCCGCCCTGCTGCTCGACGAGCCTGATCGCGGCGTTGACGGTGCCCCCGGTCGCGAGCAGATCGTCGGCGATCACGACGCGCTGGCCGGGAGTGATCGAGTCCTGGTGGATCTCCAGGGTGTCCGTTCCGTACTCGAGCTCGTAGATGGTGCGGTGCGTCTTGTAGGGCAGCTTCCCGGGCTTGCGGATGAGGATGACGCCGGCGCCGAGGCGGTACGCAAGAGCCGCGCCGATCACGAACCCGCGCGCCTCCACGCCGACCACGACGTCGATCTTCTTGCCGACGTACCGCGCCGCCACCAGATCGACCGCCTTGCCGAAACCCGCCGGGTCGCGGAGCATGGGGGTCAGGTCCTTGAAATTGATCCCCGGTTTGGGAAAGTCGGGGATGTCGCGTATCAGACGCTTGAGCTGCTCGGTCATGCCGCTCCCCCAGGTTCTCAAAATGGTCGGGACGAGAGGATTTGAACCTCCGGCCCCCGGTTCCCGAAACCGGTGCGCTACCAGACTGCGCTACGTCCCGACTGCTGCAGCTTCAACTTCCAAACGTTGAATCTCCGGATCATTATGGAGCAACTCGATGAAATGTTCAACTACCATCGGATCGAATTGCGAGCCGGAGCAGCGCAGCAGTTCGTCGATGGCGTCGCCTTTCGGCAGCGGCTTGCGATACGGTCGGTCGGTGATCATCGCATCGTAGGCGTCGGCGACGGCGAGGATTCGCGCCTCGAGGGCCAGTCGATCACCGGAGAGGCCGAGCGGATAGCCGGAGCCGTCGTACCGCTCGTGGTGCTGGGCGATTCCCGGCAGGGCCTCCGCGAGAAAGCCGATCGGCCGGATGATGCGCTCGCCGATCAACGGGTGGTTCCTGACCACGGTGAACTCCTCCGGGGTCAGCCGCCCTTTCTTCTGGATGATCGCCAGATCGATCCCGATCTTCCCGATGTCGTGCAGCACCCCCGCATATTCGATCATCCGCACCGTGCGCGGAGGCAGGTCCATCGCGTTCGCGATCTTCACGCTGAATGCGGTGACGCGCTCGGAGTGGCCGCGGGTGTACTGGTCCTTCTCCTCGACCGCCTGCACCAGGGCGAGGATCGTCTCGAGGTAGCTGCGCTGCACGTCGCGGTAGAGATGGGCGTTCTCGATGGCCACCGCCGCCTGGTTGGCGATGGACTGGAGCATCTCGAGATCGTCGATCGAGAAGCTCTCGCCGCCCCGGCGATTCGTGAGTTCGATGGTGCCGAGCACCCGGTCTTTCATCTTGATCGGGACGCACAGCACCGACCGGCGCGTGAACCCGAAGCGGCTGAGAGGTTTGATCCCGTGCGTGCCGTCGACGTGCCTGATGAGCAGCGGCTGCCCGTTGCCGGCCACGTACCCGGAGACGCTCTCGCCCGGGGCGACCGGGAGCGCCGGATCGAAATCGGCAGGGAGTCCGCTCGAGGCGCGCACGACGAGGTGTTCCCCGCTTTCATCGAACAGCAGGATCGTGCCGATTTCGACCCTGAGCCCCTTGACGGAGATGTTGATGAGCAGCTGCACGAGACGATCGAGGTCCAGTTCCGAAGAGAGCGCGACCCCGACACGGTTGAGCGCCGAGATGCTCTTCACCGCCTTTTCGAGCAGGAGGTTCCTGCCCTCGAGCTGGAGGGCGAGCCGGTTGATCCGGTCGTTCGCCTCGTCGAGTTCCGCGATGCGGGAGTTGAGCTGGCCGTTGACGCCCTCGAGTTCGATGCGGTAGCGCTCGTCGTGCTGCGCCGCAACCAGTTCCCGCTCCGCGGCGACCTCGATCGCGTGCACGCGCCGCAACTCCCCGAGCATCTGGTCGAACTGTCCATGGAGCCGATCGATTTCGTCCCGCGCCGGCCGGGGAGCGGAGGCCGGCACGTCGAGGTTTCCCGCCTCGACCTCCCGGAACCGCGCGAGCAGCCGGCCCAGGGGATCGAGCACGTACCGCGAGAGGAAAAACCGGTTCAGCGCAAAGAGCACCAGGGCGACGAGCGCGGCGAGGCCGAGCAGCAGGTTGCGGGTGAGCGTGTGCACTTCGCGCATCGGCGCCAGTGAGACGGCCAGCCCGATGGTGCCCAGCGTGGCGCTGCCCGAGTCGTGGCACTCCCGGCAGCTCAGCTCCCGGGGGATCGGGCTTGCGCGATACATCGCCTCCGGGCGACCGGCCCCGCCGGCGACCACCGCCCAGGGATGCCCCGCGTCGAGATCGCCGTAGACCAATCCGCGCAGCGGGCGGCCGACGAGTGCGGAGGCGGAGGCGAAGCGCACGGTTCCGGCGGCGTCGGCGATGACGACCTCCAGGACCTCCGGGGTGTGCGTGACCTCGATCAGCGAACGCTCGATCAGGGCGCGGTCGCGGGTGCGCATCGCCTGGCCGAGGCCCCGGCGCAGGGTCTCGGTCAACACGCCGGCGTGCGCCGCCGCCTCGCGCAGCTCCTGACGGTCGAGCACCTTCAGGAACACCGTCGAGAACAGCGCGATGACGACGCAGAGCGAGCTCGCCAGGAAGAGGGAGACGTGCCACTGCAGATTGCGGAACAATCGCGGGCGGCGGACTTCCATGCTAGTGGGGGGCGTGCCAGGCTTGGACCTGATTGCGCCCCAGGTTCTTCGCCCGGTACAGCGAAAGATCCGCTCTCCCGACGAGATCGGGGGCCTGCATCACGTCCTCGGGGTACGCGGCAACTCCCAGGCTGACGGTCAGCCGCCCTCCCGGGAGCAGCTCCTCGCCCTCGAAGCGGCGTCGCTCGACGGTGCGGCACAGCCTCTTGGCGAGAGCGGTCGCCTGACGCTTGTCGGTCTGCGGGAGTATGAAGGCGAACTCCTCGCCGCCGTAGCGGGCGACCAGGTCGTTCTCCCGGGCGGCCGCCTTGAACACCCCGGCGAGGGTCCGCAGCATGGCATCCCCCGCCTGATGGCCCCAGGCGTCGTTATAGGATTTGAAGTGATCGATGTCCACGAGAATGAGCGATATCGGGTGACCATAGCGGCGGGCGCGGTTGACCTCCGCCGCCAGCGCTTCGTGAAAATGTTTGTGGTTGTACAATCCCGTCAGCCCGTCGGTGACTGCCAGGCGGGACTGCTCCCCGTAGAGGCGGGCGTTGTCGACGGCGATGGAAACCGTGCTGGCGAAGGTCGAGAGAAAGCGCAGCTCCTCGGGTTCGTAGCTGCGCGAGCGGCGGTGGTACAGGGTCATGACGCCGATGCAGCGCCCGCGAACGAGCAGCGGCAGACAGAGCAGCGAGCGCAGACCCTCGTTGGCCAGCAACTCGCCCTTGAGATAGACTTCGTCCCGGCTGGCGTCGACGACATGCACCGGCTCGCCGGTCAGGGCCGCGCGACCCGCGGCCGATGACCCGAGCGGCACGGGGCCGCGCCGGCAATACTCTTCGCCGAGGCCGGCATGGGCCGCGAGCACCAGCCGCTCGCCCGTGTCATCGAAGAGCCGGACGGAGGATGCGGGAGCCTGGAAGAGCGACCCCGCGAGACGGATCACCGTCGCCAGAACATCGTTCAGGGCGAGCTGCGAGGTGAGAATCCCGGCGGCCTCGTAGAGCGTGCTCGTCTCGGACATGCGCCGACTGAGCTGCTCCATGCGTTTCTCGAGAAGGACGTTCTTCGCGGCAAGGTCGCGCGTGATGTCGCGGTAGAGGCGGCTGGAGCGGAAGCGGCGGTCCTCGATCGCCTGGCGCACCACTGCGGCGATCGCGCTCGGTTCGAAGGGCTTGACGAGGTAGTCCACCGCGCCGGCCTTCATGACTTCGACGGCGACGTGCTCGCTTCCCTGACCGGTGACGGCAACGCAGGCAAGGTCCGGGTCAGCGGCGCGGGCGAGACGGATCAACTCGACCCCGTTCATGTCCGGGAGTTGAAAATCGATCAGCGCCACGGCCGGGTTCTGTTGGCGCTGGGCGAGCAGGGCCTCGGCTCCCGAGCGGGCCGCAGTCACCGCCCACCCCTCGTGGCGCAACGTCAGCGCGAGCAGTTCGCGGATATCGTCGTCGTCGTCAACAACGAGCACCCGCTCGCGCGACTCGCCCCGCACCCCCCTGTCGTCCATGGTGAAAGAGTATATCGCGCCCTGCGTCCCGTTGCCATGGGATCATGGCCGGTGCGACGGGGTTTGTTACCGTGACCAGCCGTCGCTGCCGATAAGACCGACAAAGACGCAGCCGCACAGCATTTCGCGACGATCTTCGCGCTCGCCCCGGGTAATGCGCAGGAGGTTCTGCTGGTGTCGCTCGCCCACGGGAATGACCAGCCGGCCGCCGATCGCCAACTGCTCGCGCAGCTCCAGCGGAACGTGCGGCGCCCCCGCCGTGACCACGATCGCATCGTACGGGGCATGATCGCGCCACCCGAGGGTGCCGTCCGCGTGCTGCAAAACGACGTTGTGATACCCCAGCCGGTCGAGCAGGGCCCGCGCCCGTCGATACAGCGGGGCGAGGCGTTCCACGGAAAAGACCCGCTCCGCGATCTCGGCCAGGATCGCGGTCTGGTACCCCGAGCCGGTGCCGATCTCCAGCACTTTTTCGCCGCCCTCGAGGTGAAGGGCCTGGGTCATGGTCGCGACCATGAGCGGCTGGGATATGGTCTGGTCGTACCCGATGGGCAGAGCGCTGTCGCCGTACGCGCGGTCGCGCAAGGCCTCGTCGACGAAGAGGTGCCGGGGGACCCGCCCGAAAGCGCGCAGGACTTCCGGGTCCCGCACGCCGCGTGCGACCAGGTGCACATCGACCATGCGCCGTCGCGCGGTGGCGAATTCACTCACGGTGACGGTATCCAGGACCGCGTGGCGGGGTTATGAAACTGGTCGGGGCGAGAGGATTTGAACCTCCGACCACCTGAACCCCATTCAGGTACGCTACCAGGCTGCGCTACGCCCCGACTGCATCAGTCTAACATCTTTTCCAGAGTTGCCAAGCCCTCGCGAATCCGGCGGATCGCCGCCTCGCGGTCGGCGGCCTCAAACCCGAGCTCCATCTGGCGCTCGCCGTTCGGCAATTTCCCGTCGCCGTTCAGCCACTTCTTGGCGCCCGCGATGGTGAATTTGCGCTGGTGCAGCAGGTCCTTGATCTCGAGGGCCGTCTCCACGTCGCGCCGCCGGTACACCCGCTGGCCCGATTTGTTCTTGTTCGGCCGCAGCAGCCGGAACTCCGACTCCCAGTACCGCAACACGTAGGGTTTGACGCCGGTGATCTCGGAAACCTCGCCGATTCGAAAAAACATCTTGTCCGGTATCGAAACATCGGCTTTCATGGCGACCCGATCAGGGATTGGCGACCTTGCGCAGGATCTGGCTCGGCCGGAAGGTTACGACCCGGCGCCGGGAAATCTCGATCTCCTCGCCTGTCTTGGGGTTGCGACCCTTCCGGGCCACCTTGCGGCGAACCACGAAGTTCCCGAATCCGGCCAGCTTGATCTTTTCGCCCTGCTCGAGATTTCCCTTGATCGTCTCGAGCACCACTTCGACGATGTGGGCGGTCTCCTTCTTTGAGAGCCCGATTTTCTCGTACAGTGAATTGACGATATCGGCTTTAGTCATGCGGTCGCTCCTCCTCGAACACCCGGTCGCCGGTAGGCCAGCGTATCGGCGGAAATTCTGCCCACCGGCGACGCGGAAGTCAAGAAGATTGTTAAGCTTTCTTCTCCTCGTCTGCTTCCTTGCGCGAAGCGGCGACGATCTTCTCGGCGTTCAGGGCCGGGACTTCTTCATAGTGATCGAGCACCATGGTGAACTGCCCGCGACCGCCCGTCATCGACGTCAGATCCGTAGCGTAGCGCAGGATTTCGGCCAGGGGCACCCTGGCGGCGACCCGCTGGCGCCCCCCGCCGCCCTCGACACCCGATATCCGCCCGCGGCGCGAGTTGAGATCGCCGATGACATCGCCCACGAATTCGTCGGGGACCAGGATTTCGAGCGACATGATGGGTTCGAGCAGCTTCGCGCCCGCCCCCTGGACAGCCAGTCGAAAGGCCTCGCGGCCGGCGACCTGGAAGGCGATGTCCTTGGAGTCGACGGGGTGCTCCTTGCCGTCGGTGACGGCCGCCTTGATGTCCACCACCGGATAGCCGGCGATGACGCCCTGCTCGAGCGCGGAGAGGATCCCCTTCTCAACCGAGGGTTTGAAGGAGGTGGAGATCGCCCCGCCGAAAACCTCCCAGGCGTATTCAAAGCCCGCCCCGCGCGCCAGCGGGTCGACCCGCAGGTGCACCTCGGCGAACTGCCCCGCCCCGCCGGTTTGCTTCTTGTGCCGGTACATCGTGGTGAAACTCTTGCTCACCGTTTCGCGGTAGGGGACCTTCGGCTCCTTGAGCACAACTTCGACCCCCAGCCGTTTCATGCGTTCGACGACGACATCGATGTGCTGCTGGCCCATCGCCGAAATGAGCATTTCCTTTGTCTGGGGCTCGCGCGCGACGCGGATCATCATGTCCGCTTCCGTGACGCGGTGCAGCACGGTCGAGAGTTTGTCCTCGTCGCCCTTGCTTTTCGGCTCGACCGCCATCGAGATCACCGGCGTCGGGAAGACGATCGGCGGGAAGACAACGGGGTGCTTTTCGTCGCAGAGCGTGTCGCCGGTGTGGGTCTCCTTGAGTTTTGCGACGGCGCCAAAATCGCCCGGTCCGACCTCAGGGACGGACTTGAGGGCCTTGCCGAGCACCTGGTTGAGCGAACCCGCCCGCTCGCGGATGCCGCGCGTACCGTTGTAGATCTGGTCACCGGCGAGTCGCCCGGAGAAGACGCGGAAGAGCGAGATCTTGCCGGTGTAGGCGTCGACCAGCGTCTTGAAGACCAGCGCCGAAAAGGGGGCGTCCTCCCTCGCCGCGCGCGACTCCTCCCCGCCGGCGGGGTTGGCGCCTGTCGCCGGGGGGCGTTGCGCCGGCGAGGGCAACAGCGAAAAAACCGATTCGGCAATCGCGGCGGTACCCCAGTTCTTCGTCGGCACCCCGAAGAGCAGCGGGACGATCTTTCCCGCGAGCACGCCGGCCCGGAGCCCCTTCCGGATTTCATCCTCGCCGATCGGCTGGCCGTCGAGATACTTCTCCAGGAGTTCGTCGTCGCTTTCGGCGACCCCCTCGGTGAGGCGCTCGCGCGCAGCAGCGACCTCGTCCGCGAGTTCCGGGGGAATCTCGCCGACGGTTTCCTGGCCGCTCGTATCCGGCTTGAAAAACCGCGCCTTGCCCAGCAGCAAGTCCGCGACGCCGCGCAGGGACCCCTCGGCGCCGATCGGCACCTGGATCGGGATCGGGCGCACGCCGAGGTAGGTCTCGGCGTCCGCCAGCACTTTCGCGAGACTCGTGCGTTCGCGGTCGAGCTTCGTGACGACGATCATGCGCGGCAACCCGTTCTCGTCGGCGGCCTTCCAGAGGGCTTCGGTTTCGAACTTGATGCCGGTGGCGGCGCTGATGACGAAGAGCGCGGCGTCGGCGACCCGACAGGCGGCCCGACTGTCGCCGAGAAAGACGGAAAACCCCGGGGTGTCGAGCAGATTGATCTTCCCCTGCTGCGTCTCGATGCTGGCGAGACTGGTGTTGAGGGTGAGCTTGCGGGCGATCTCGTCCGGATCGAAGTCCAGGACGCTGGTCCCCTCGTCGACCGAACCGAGCCTGCTCGTGGCGCCGTTGGCGAAGAGCAACGCCTCGGCAAGAGACGTCTTCCCCGCGCGGCTGCCGCCGAGCATGACGACGTTCCGGAGCTGGTCCACCTCGTAGCGCTTCATCGGGACTCCTTTCGACCGTCCACTGTCGTTGAAAGACGCACGTGAAATCAGGGCATCCGTTAGATGTAGCATCGGCTCCCGGGTGAGTCAAGCGACGCGCACCGGCGCGCGTTGACGGGTTTTTGATGTCGGGCGCTTCACTGTGCTATCTTCAGGGAATGGAAGGGGTCGGGTGATGCTGTTTCCCGGGAGCCGCATCTGGTACGAGGGTTCGGCGGCGGACCTCGCGTCGCTGACCGACGAAATCAAGGTCTCCGGTTTCTCCGGGCACATCGTCCTCGAGTTCCAGGATTCGATCGATGTCGTGATCTGCGTCGCCGGCGAGTTTCTCAGGGTCATCGAGAAAATCGGCCGGCGGATTCTCACGACGAAAAAGTATCGCGAGATCTGGGGGAAATGCCAGATCAAGCCGGGCCGCATGACGATCTTCGAACTCCCGCCGCAGCTGATGCGACGCCTGCGCGCCCCCCATCTGCGGCGCCTGCTCTGTTCGGGGACCGCGGCGTCGGGGTGCGACCCGGCGCGCGTACTCGAGGGGCTCGGGGTCAAGGCGTTCTCGGGGATGCTCGACTGCGTCACCCCCGAGGGCAAGCTGTTGCTGGAGTATGAGCAGGGCGCCATCACGGCCTGCTATTACACGGAATATGAAGGCCTGAACCACGACGGGCTGGAGGCGTTCACCGCGTGGCATCGGGGTTTCGTGCGCTCGACGCACCCCAGCTTCTTCTTCACCAGCGAACCCGGCGGCGCCGGCGAGAACCAGCTCTGGGACGAGATTCTCATGGACTACGCCGACCAGATCCGCCTGCCCCTGAACTCCTCGATCGAGCGGCTGTACCGCGCCTTTGGCCGCGAAGCCGCCGCGGGGGAAACGTTCGTCCTCGCCAGCGCGTGCTCCGCGCCGGTCATCTATCTGGTCGAGGGGGAGATCGAGCTCATCCCGGTTGACGCGCGCGGCTGGACCGCCGGCGTCGCCCTCAGACCGGGGGAGCTTTTCGGCTTGGGGCGGTTGTCAGACCCCGGCTCGCGGCCGGTGAACGTCCGGGCGAGGGTCTTCAGCCGCTACCTGGCATTCGACGCCCCGGCCGTGGCGGTCGTGTTCGCGAACAGCCCGAACATGTCGGCGCTCCTGGTGAGGGAAGCTGCCAGATATCTGGCGATCGTTCGCGCCCGTCTCGCGGCCTTCCGGGCCGAACCCCGGTTGCGCGACGTGGAGTCGGCGGTTCTTCAAACCCTTCTTTCGCATCCCCAGGGCGGACGCGACGGTGTCTCGTCGGCCGAACTTTTTCGCGATCTGACGCAGAGCCTGCCGCTGTCCCTGCCGGAGATCGACGCGCTCTTCCGAAAACTGACGATGCTCGAAGGCGTGCGTCAGGCCGGCGGGCGCGTCACGCTCTCCGCCCGGGAATTCTGACCGCGCCGCCGACCTCGTTGGCGGCGACGTTGCGGATCATCGCGAGCAATTCGGTCGTCTCGAACGGCTTGTTGAGGTATTCGCAGGCGCCGAGGTCCATCGACTCCAGATAGGAGCCGACGTCCCCGAAGGCGGTCGTCATGATGACCCTCGTGCCGGGGGCGCTGCGGTGCACCTCCCGGAGTACCTCGATGCCGTTCATCCCGGGCATCATGATGTCGAGCAGGACGAGATCGGGGCGCGTTTCGCTGACAAAGCGCAGGGCGTCCTGACCGTTGGCAGCGCTGAAGACCTGCCAACCCCGACCCTCGAGCATGGTGCTGACGATGCGGACGATGTCGGCGTCGTCATCGACGATGAGAATCTTGTTCAGCTCCACCCGCGCGACTCCCCTGCCCGCGACCGCAACCCCGGATTTTCTATAGTTCGAATCGGGGCGTCTGTCAACGAGCCGCGCCCCGGGCCGAAGTCCGCCGTTCCCAGAGCAGGCGGAGCCCCTCGAGCGTGAGGTGCTGATCGACGACCGGCACCGCCCCGGTCTCGCGGACGATGAGTTCGGCGAGCCCCCCGGTGGCGATGACCCGCGGGGTGCCGCCGATCTCGCGCGCGATCCGATCCACGAGAGCTTCCACCAGGCCGGCGTAGCCGAAGATGATCCCTGATTGCATGCTGGCCGCGGTGTTCGTGCCGATGGCGCGCAACGGCCGCACCAGGTCGATCCGCGGCAAGCGGGCGGCGCGCTGTGAGAGCGCCTCGATCGAGATGCGCAGTCCGGGGGCGATCGCGCCTCCGAGGTAGGCCCCGTCGACGGCGATGGCGTCGAAGGTGGTCGCGGTGCCGAAGTCCACGACGATCAGCGGGCCGCCGTACTTCGCGAACCCGCCGACCGCGTTTGCGACCCGGTCCGCGCCCACCTCGCGCGGATCGTCGTAGCGGACGTCGATCCCCGTGTCGACATCCGGACCCAGGACGAAGGGCTCGACCGCGAAGGTGCGGCGCACCGCGTCGGCGATGGTTCCGGTCACCATGGGCACGACGGATGCGATGGCCGCCCCCCCCAGGCCGGCCGGTTCGAGTCCGCGGCTGCCGAAGAGCTGCACCAGCAGCAGTCCCAGTTCGTCCGCGGAGCGGTCGCGGTTGTTCGAAATGTCCCAGTGGGCGAGCAGTTCCGCCCCGCGAAAGACACCGAGGTGGATGTTCGTGTTGCCGACATCCAGACACAGCAGCATGGCTAGCGGAACTCCAGGCTGATGTCGATCGCGGGGGCCGAGTGCGTGAGCGCCCCGGAGGAGAGACAGTCAGCGCCGCTCTCGGCCATCGCGCGCGCGTTCGCAGCGGTGATGCCCCCTGAGAGTTCGAGAATGGCCCGCCCCGCCGTGAGCCGGACCGCCTCCCGGGCGCGGGCCGGGTCGGCGTTGTCCAGCAGCACGACGTCCGCCCCGGCGGCGAGCGCCGCCGCGACCTCCGCGAGGGTCCCGGCCTCGACCTCGATTCGGGTTCCGGGAAGCGTGCGCGAGCGCACGGCGGTGACGGCGGCCTGCACGCCTCCGGCGAGACGAACGTGGTTGTCCTTGATCAGCACCCCGTCCGAAAGGCTGAAGCGGTGGTTGGTGCCGCCGCCGTCGCGCACGGCGGCCTTTTCCAGCAGGCGCCAGCCGGGCGTTGTCTTGCGGGTGTCGAGCACGATGCACGGCAGATCCGCGACCTCGTCAACCAGCAGCCGCGTTGCGGTAGCGATGCCTGCGAGACGCTGGAGCAGATTCAGCGCCGTGCGTTCGGCGGCCAGCAGCGAGTCGGCCCGACCGGTGACGACGGCGAGTTCGGTGCCGGCGGGAACCGTCTCGCCGTCGCGCGATCGCGCCGCGAACCGGACACCCGGATCGACGATCGCGAAAACCCGCCGCGCGACCTCCAGCCCGCTGATCGTGCAGGGCTGCTTGGCCAGCAGCGCGGCCTCGGCCGGGCGCTCGCCGATTCCCAGCGCGAGCGTGGTGATGTCGTGGGCGGGAAGATCCTCGTCGAGGGAGATCCTGATGAGACGGTCGAGGTCGCGTCCGAATGCGTAGTCGAACATCGCGCGCCGCCCGACCGCTAGCCCCGGCCGGCGACGAGGCCGGCGACGCGTTCGCGGCTCGCGGCGAGCAGGGAACGCTTTTCGCGCAGCTCCTCGAGACGCCGGCGGTCCTTGGCGACCACCTCCACCGGGGCGTTGCGCACAAAATCCTCACGCGCGAGCTTCTTCTCGATGAACGCCGCGTCGGTGTCGAGCTTGGCGAGATCCTTGTCCAGGCGGCGCAGTTCGGCCGCGAAGTCGACCACGCCGATGAGCGGGATTCTCAGGACGCCGCAGGACAGGGCGGCGGTCGCCGACTCGCCCGCCTCGGCGCGCCGGTTGATCCGCAGCTCGCGGGCGTTCGCCAGACGGCGGATGACGAGGGTCTCCCGCTCGAGCATGGCTGCGGCCGCTTCGGGCACATCCTCGAGCACGAGTTCGACACCCAGGCTCGGCTTGATGTTCATCTCCCCGCGGATGTTGCGCGCGGCGGCCACGATTTCGATGACGAGCGCCATTTCTGTTTCCGCCCCTTCGTCACGCCAGCGCTCGTCGGGGAGCGGATAGGGAGAGATCGCCAGGGGCCTCCCGCCGCCGGGGAGCCGGTCGGCGATCTCCTCGGTGACGAACGGCATGATCGGGTGCATCAGCGCCAGCACACGGCGGAGCACGAGGACCGCCGTCCCCCGCGCGGCTTCGCCCGCAGCGTCGGCGCCGCCCAGCCGCGGTTTGACCATCTCGAGATACCAGTCGCAGAACTCGTGCCAGGTGAACTGGTAGAGCGCGGAGGCCGCCTCGTTGTAGAGGTACTCCTCGAACGAGCGGTTCACCCGGCGCACGAGTCCGTCGAGCCGCGAGAGGATCCAGCGGTCCTCGATTGCCGCGAGCGGCGGCTGCGGCTCGCAGGGGTCGGCGTGGCCCTCGAGGTTCATCGAGACCAGCCGGGAGGCGTTCCAGAGCTTCGTCACGAAATTCCGGTAACCGGCGATCCGCTCCTCCGCCAGCTTGATGTCGCGCCCCTGGGCCGCCAGGGCGGTCAACGTGAACCGGCAGGCGTCGGTGCCGTAGCGCTCCATCATCCCGAGCGGGTCGATGACGTTGCCGCGCGATTTGGACATCTTGTGGCCGTCGGCATCGCGAACGAGCGCGTGGATGTAGACATCACGGAACGGGACTTCACCCATGAACTTCAGACCCAGCATCATCATGCGGGCGACCCAGAAAAAAAGAATGTCGAAGCTGGTCACGAGCACCGAGGTCGGGTAGTAGGATTCCAGCAGCGCCGTGCGATCCGGCCAGCCGAGCGTCGAGAACGGCCAGAGCGCCGAGGAGAACCAGGTGTCGAGGACGTCCGGGTCGCGCACGAGATTGCGGCCGCCACAGGACGGGCAGCTTTCGGGAGGTTCCTGGCTGACGATCGGCACCGCATCGACCGCGATGCGCAGCGTCGTCTCCGCGGTGGCGCCGGGGGCGGCGGCCGCGAGCTGGACATCGCGCACCCGATCGCCGTTGCAGTCGCGGCAGTACCAGGCCGGTATCTGGTGCCCCCACCAGATCTGCCGGGAGATACACCAGTCGCGGATGTTCTCCATCCACTCGAAGTAGGTGCGCTCCCAGTGCTCGGGTATGATCCGGGTGCGTTTTTCGCGCACCGCGGCCATCGCCGGCTCGGCGAGCGGCTTGACGCGCACGAACCACTGCGGCGAGAGGGCCGGCTCCACGACGTTGTGGCAGCGGTAACAGTGCCCGAGCGGGACCGCGTATTCCTCGCGCCGCACGAGCAGGCCGCGCTCCTCCAGGTCGGCGAGGATCGCCGTGCGGGCGGCGAACCGGTCCAGGCCCGCGTACCGCCCGACGTCGCCGGTCAGACGCGCCGAGTCGTCCATGATCTTCGGCGCCGACAGACCGTGACGCAGCCCGGTCTCGAAGTCGTTCGCGTCGTGGGCCGGGGTGATCTTGAGCGCGCCGGTGCCGAACGCCGGGTCCACGGCGGTGTCCGCGACCACGGGAATCTCACGGGCGGGGCCGACCGGCAGCACGAGCTTCCTGCCGATGAAACCGCGGAAGCGCGGATCCTCCGGGTGGACCGCGACCGCCGTGTCGCCGAGGATCGTTTCGGGCCGCGTCGTCGCGACCACGATGCCTCCTTCGCCTTCCGCGAACGGATAGCGGATGTGGAAGAGATGCCCGGGGGTGCTCTCGTTTTCGACCTCGAGGTCCGAGAGCGCGGTGTGGCAGCGCGGGCACCAGTTGGTGATGCGCTCGGCGCGG
>Ga0315271_10001038_pt1 | contig 16448 bp, 13 predicted proteins | sample C3_top_MG_FD_204664 | JGI IMG/M metagenome (GOLD analysis project Ga0315271, IMG submission 204664) | Sediment microbial communities from Yellowstone Lake, YNP, Wyoming, USA - C3_top | ecosystem: Environmental > Aquatic > Freshwater > Lake > Sediment | place: USA: Wyoming | collected 2017-08-01 | reverse complement strand
GGTGGTTCCAGCCAGGGTTCGGGGCGGAGTTGGCTCAGAATGGCCCGGGCCGGATCCGAGGACTGGTTGAGCCGGGATTCGAGGGGGGTGCCGGTGATGCGTTCATCTTCCCACCACCCCGGGATTTCCTCCAGGCTGCGATGCGCCTCGCGCGCCATGCGCAGGTCAAAATCCCGGACCAGCCGGATTTCCTTATGCAGATAACCGTAAGCCAGCGGGGTGAGGACGGCCTTGCGCAGGCGCAGGGGCAGGGGCACCAGATCCGGGATAGCCAGGCGGACTTCCAGTTTCCCACCATGGCGTTCGAGTGCGGTGCGCAGGCACAATTCCCAGCAACCCTCGATCTTCGGCAGGTTGTCATGCAGGTTCACCCCGGCCAGAAGGGAGATCGCCGCCGTGTGCGAGATCTCACGATTCAACAGTGGGGTCAGGCCGTGCCGGCTGGCGATGCCGTAGAGAAATTCGTAGGGCGTCACCCCGCGATGCACGGGCTGGCTGGCATACCAATTGGTGAACTGTGGGAGGGTGCATTGCCAGCAAACCTGCTCGCCGTGGGGCTGAAGCGACCCCAGGCCGTTTTCGCACAAGGCAAAGGCGTAAGCGCTGCGCAACAGGGCCCGTCCCCGCGGGCCTTTCCACTTTCCGTGTTCCTGCTCCAGATCCCACGGCTTAAGTTGATTCGCCGTCCAGCCGAAATACTCCGGGGCCACCCGCCGCAGCGCGGTGAATGCCGACACGCCGAACCGGGACAAAACCTGCGGCGAAACTTCGTCGAACAACCGGGCCCAACGCCGGAAAGACCGCGCCGCCTCGTAGTTCAGCCCGCCCTCCTCGTTGAACAACTGCGGTTCCGTGGTGCGCACTTGATCCATTACCGTCCCGGCCACCCTGTCCAGCACTTCCCAGATCGCCTGCGAGTTGTCATGGCAAATGCGCTGCGGCCAGGCGGAAACTTTTCCCAGCACTTCCGGCGGCAGGTTGCCCCGGCCGATCTTGTCCAGGCAGCGGGTCAGCACGGCCCGCCAGTCGATCAACCCGCTTTCACGCATCACGGAAGGCGCCACGCGGACACCCAGGGAGAGGAAGGCGTCCTCCCAATCCGTGCGCCCGAACGCGCCGATGTCCCAGCGAGGTTCCCCCGCCTCGAACGTTACGATTCGCAGCCCGTATTTGATCTGCCACAGGGCGGCTGTCAGGAGGAGTTCGGCTGCGCGGTCGTCGCTTAATTCCTGCCGGAGCGTCAGTTTCCAGGGCCGAATCGCCGGGTCTTCTCCGCGGGTGCTGCCGGGGAAGGCGACCTCCGCGGCGGCGCTGGAGCGGATCAGCCGGAAACCGGCGCTGCGCAGGAGATGGCGCAAGTCGGCGTTCTCAACGTCCGCGCAGGAGCGCAAACCGAACTTGTCGCTCAGGAGGTAGCGCAGGTAAACCGGCGCCCGCCGCTCGAAAACGAATTGTTGCTGGGGCGAAAGCGCCGCCAGCGCGGTTGGGGGATCCGTGTGAGACAGCGGACAGAGCAGGGCCTTGGGATAGGACCCCAGGAAGCCGTCGATCCCGGGCCGCACGGAATGCCAGGCCGTCAGCACCAGCAGCGCATCGTAATCGGAATCGTCCTGCACATTGCGGACGCTTGCCATTTCGGCGGCAATCCGAAACACCCGTTCGAAATGCGGGATGTCAAACTGGCCGGAGGCCGGATCGCCGCGAGAGACCCGGTATTCGGCTTCGGCCAGGGGGTAACGACTCGAGATGACGCGCGCTTTTTCCAGCAGCAGCGGCTCGAATTCCGGCAACGCAATTTGCGCCCGCGCTTCCTCGGGATTTGGCGAAATGGAGGAAGGCACCGGCCAGCCGCAGGGGTCGAGGCGGATACGGGGCGGCGGGGCCTGGCTCGGAGCCGCTGGCGATGACATTTCTGACGAGCCGAACCGCGGAAGCACCAGGGCTTGCGATGCAGAATCCGCCTGGGCTGGCTCATCGCCATCGGTCAGCGGGCGCTCATCATGTTCGCAAGTCGTTGGCATTGGCGCAGAATCGGTCCATGCGGCTAAACACTCTCTGAGCATAATAGCTCCATCCGAAATGGGGGCAAGCGTTGACTTGAGGTCGATTTATCTGCTCGCCGGGAGATTCGGTCTGAGGCAGTTTGAAGCCAGATGGATCGTGCGTTTTTTAAGTCATCCCTGCGAAACCTTTCGCGGTCGCAAGGCGGGTTCACGCTGATCGAGTTGCTGGTGACCAGCGCGATTATCGCGATCCTGGCGGCCCTGCTCCTGCCGGCCCTGGGCGCCTCGCGCGCGAAAGCCCAGGCCATCACCTGCAATAACAACCTCAAACAATTGCATCTCGCCTGGCAGCTGTATGCCGAAGACAACGGCGACCAATTGGTCAACAATCACGGCGTGCCGGAGACCCTGGCCCGGCGGCAAACCTGGGCCAACAACGTGCAGGACTGGGTGGACGGGGAGGACAACACCAATCTTGTTTACCTGACCGATTCCAAGCTGGGACCCTACGACAATCGCTCGACTCGCATTTACAAATGTCCCGCCGACGTGGTGCCCTCAGCGAACGGACAGCGCATCCGCAGCGTCTCGATGAATGCTCTGGTGGGTAATCCCGGGGAGCTGACCAATCGTTTCAACCCCCAGTATCAGCAGTTTTACAAAACCGTGGAAGTGCCCAATCCTTCCGGCATCTTCGTATTTCTGGACGAGCATCCGGATACGCTCAACGACGGTTTCTTTATGAACGTGTTCACCGAGAATGCCTGGGGGAATCTGCCCGGCTCCTATCACAATGGCAGAGCCAACCTTTCTTTTGTGGATGGCCACACGGAGTCGCACCGCTGGACGGCGGCGGCCACCTTAAGGCCGATTCTCAAGGCCCGCCCCGCCGGGCGGATCCCGGCAAACCCCGGCGACGACTTTGAGTGGTTAAAGGTCCGCAGCAGCCGGATGCGTCAGTAAGAAAGAGAAAGGACGGCCCCTCGCGGGACCGTCCTTCGCCATCACCGACAAGGATTTGTCGGGAAATTGTGTTATTCGGCTTTCTTGTCCTGGCCTTTGTTTTTGCCCTGGCCGCCCTTTTTGCGCATTTCAGCGCGCTGGGCTTCATATTTGGTGAACTGCTCGGGGGTCAGGATTTCTTTCATTTTCTTGTTCATTTCGTCCCGGGAGGCCTGCATTTTGGTGCGGCGTTCTTCCTGGCTGAGGTTCTGGTTGGCGCTGCGATTGGCTTCGGCCGTCTTGGCCTGTTCCTGGAACAGGGCGGTGACCTTGGTCTTCTGGTCGGCCGTCAGTTTGAGTGTTTCCGCCATGGTGTTGACGCGCTGTTCGACGTTCATCCGGGCGCCTTTCTTGGTGTCCTGACCGGCCTTCTGGTCCTGGGCCTGACCGGCGTTCGAGGCGATGAGCAACCCGCCCAGAGCCAATGCGATACTGAGGATAACTTTATGGTTTTTCATGTTACTATATTACTGCGATTGTTTTCGTTCCTCGACCCTGGCTCCGCTCTTCGCTCCGGCCCGGCTGAGGCTTGATATCGTATGGAAAGACGGTTCCCGTTTGGAAAGGTTACATGAATTCCGGGCGTGACATCGGGGCCGCTACATGGAAGATTCTGGGGCTTTATGAAAACATTGATTCCAGTTATCGCAACGACCCTCTTCCTGGGCTTTGGCTTCGCCATGGCACAGGACGCCAAACCCGCCGCTTCCCCAGGCTTTGCGGAGCCAGCTAAACTCACCGAAAAGGCGCCTGAAACCTTCAAGGCTCAGTTCGAAACCACCAAGGGCAATTTCACCATCGAAGTGACTCGCTCCCTTTCCCCGAACGGCGCGGACCGCTTCTACAACCTGGTTAAATCCGGTTATTTTAAAGACGTCGCCTTCTTTCGCGTCATCAAAGGTTTCATGTGTCAGTTTGGCATCCATGGTGATCCGGCGGTCGCCGCCAAATGGCGTTCAGCCAACATCGCGGATGATGCCGTGAAAGGCAGCAATACGCGCGGTGCGATCACTTTCGCGACTGCCGGCCGGAACACGCGGACCACCCAGCTCTTCATCAACTTCGGCAATAATGTCAACCTCGACAAAATGGGCTTTTCGCCTTTCGGAACTATCACCGAAGGCATGGATGTCGTGGACAAAATCAACGGCGAATACGGCGAAGGCGCTCCGCAGGGACGCGGTCCGGACCAGGGCCGCGTTCAAAACGAGGGCAACGCCTACCTGAAGAAGGATTTCCCGAACCTCGACTACATCAAATCAGCCACCATTCTCCCCGCTGCCGCCAAGTAAATCATCCCGGATAGACAAATTTTTATGAGTGAAGTTGCTGTTATTACCACAAACATGGGCGAAATGGTTCTCGAATTCTGGCCGGACGTCGCCCCGAAAACCGTCGAGAACTTCAAGACCCTGGTTAACAAGGGTTTTTATGACGGAACCGCTTTTCACCGGGTGATCCGGGGATTCATGATTCAGGGTGGGGATCCGCTCACCAAGGATGCCTCCAAGGAAGCCATGTGGGGCACTGGCGATCCCGGTTACAAGATCAAGGCCGAGTTCAACGACCGCTCGCATGTTCGTGGGGTTATCTCCATGGCGCGGTCCTCCAGCCCTGATTCCGCCGGTTGCCAGTTCTTCATCTGCCATGGGAGCCCCGCTCATTTGAACCGCCAATACACCGCTTTCGGCAAGCTGATCAAAGGCGACGAAGTGCTGGAGAAGATTGCCAACACGCCCATTAAGCCGGGCGATCGCCCGGTGCAACGGATGGCGGTGGAGAGCATCAAGATCGTTCCCGCCGATTCGGTAAAGTGATGCGGTGGGGAGACGCTGCTGGCCAGCCCTATTCGGGCCATTAACGCTTATGGATCAGAGCCAATTGGCCGCCGTAATGTTGGCGATGGGTTGCCCCGGGGACAAATGTTCCGAGATGGCCTCCCAACTTGATAAGCGCGCCCGCCAGTTGGCCGAGGAAAAGAACCGCTCTTACGAGGACGCCCTGACGCATTTGCTCACGCTCATGCGCCAGGGTTGGTCCGCCAAGGAGAAGGGGCTTTGAAGTGATCAAGCCCTGGCAACGCATCAGCTCGTGGCCGTCAGGCGATTTCCGCATTTTCCAGATTCGCACCGACCGCCTGGTTTCGCCCCGCACGGGAAAAGAGCACGATTTCTTCGTCATTGATAGCGCCAATTGGGTGAATGTCGTGGCGCTGACGCCGGATGATCACATTGTCATGATCGAACAATACCGCCACGGCTCCGGCAAGGTTGAACTGGAAATCCCGGGCGGCATGATTGACCCCGGAGATGCTTCCCCTCAAGCCGCGGGAATTCGCGAACTCCGCGAGGAAACCGGTTACGAAGGAACTCGCGAGCGGCTGATCTGCCAGATTGCTCCAAACCCCGCCATCATGAGCAATGCCTGTTACACGGTCCTGGTCGAGGGCTGCTCCTGCCGGCACCCGGTGGAATTTGATCATTCCGAGGACCTGGTGACGCGGTTGGTGCCGGTTTCCGAGATTCCCAAACTGGTTGCGTCCGGGAAGATCCAGCATTCGCTCGTCGTGGTTGCACTTTACCATTATGATCTTTGGAAGCGCGGTTTGAAGGTATCTGCCTGATCGGGAGACAGAGGCACGGACGAAGTGGGGGACAAAGTGGGAGACAAAGTGCCCGACAAAGAAACAGGCAACATGGCTGCGCCGGCTTGATTTCACATGCATCTCGCCCATTTGCGACTTCGCGACTTCCGCAATTATTCGCGGCTGGATGTGGATTTTCCCCCGGGGTTTCACCTGCTGCTCGGCGACAATGCGCAGGGCAAGACCAATATTCTGGAAGCCATCTACCTGGTGGCGACGCTGCGTTCCTTCCGCGGGGTGGGCAGCGCTCAAATGGTGAGGCATGGCCAGAAAGGCTACTTTGTCGGCGCCACCATTGTTGGGCATGGAGAACGTGAGACGAAAATGTATTGGTCCGCCAGCGAACGCAACCTGATGCTGGATGGTCAGCCGGTGCGAAAGCTCGCCGACTACTTTGGTGCCTTGCGCACCGTGGTTTTTTGCACGGAAGACCTGCAGCTCATCAAGGGGCCGGGGCGCAATCGCCGCCGGTTCATGGATTTGCTGCTCGTCCAAACCCACCCGGCCTACCTGCCGCTCCTCCAGCGCTACACCCGCGCTTTGCGCGCCCGCAATGCCTTGCTCAAGCAACCGATCCTGGATCCCGTCGCACTGGAGAGTTTCTCCCGTGAATTGACCCAGGCGGGCGAGCAGATCATCCGCTGGCGGCGGGAATTGGTGCCGCTCTTTTCCCCCCTGGCCCAACAGGCTTACCAGGCGATTTCCCACCAGGCTGAGGAGCTCCAATTCACCTACCTGCCGAGCGTCAAAACCGATTTTACCGTGGAGCTGACCCAGAGCCGCAATCGGGAGCGGGCTTTTCGCTCCACCCTCATCGGTCCGCACCGCGATGATGTCGCCCTCCAGCTTAATGGCCGGTCGGCGGCTCAATTCGGCAGCGAGGGGCAGAAACGAACCCTCGCCATCGCCCTCAAGATGGCCCAGGCTGAACATCTCACCGCCCTCCACGGCGCGCCCCCGGTGCTGCTCATCGATGACATCATGGGGGAGCTCGACCTGAAGCGCCGGTCGGGTCTGCTTCCGCTGCTACAGCGCGCTCACCACGCCAAAGGCCAGGTGTTCATGACCGCCACGGAAGAAAACTGGCCGGAGGAACTTGGCCGCGAAGTCAGGAAATGGACGGTCAACCAGGGCAAGTGCGCCTGAGCCCCGGGATGAATTTCCAGGGCTGACAAAACGTTAGTATTGGAGATACTGATGATATGAAGATGCGCCTTCGCCTTTTCCTGGTCGGATTTATGGCCGTAGCCGGCAGCCTTTCCGCGGCCGACACCAACAAATGGAAATTGGTCTGGGCTGATGAATTCGACCGTCCCGGTCTGCCGGATCCCGCCAAATGGGACTACGAAGTCGGTTTTATCCGCAACAACGAGTCCCAGTTCTACACCCGGGCGCGCAAGGAAAACGCGCGCGTGGAAAACGGCATGCTGGTGATCGAGGCCCGCAAGGAGGATTACAAGAATCCGAACTATCAGCCCGGTTTCACGCGCCGTGGGAACCAGGAGAAGGCGCAGTATACCGCCGCCAGCCTGGTGACGCGCGGCAAGGCTTCCTGGACTTATGGCCGGGTGGAAGTGCGGGCGAAGCTGCCTGAGGGCCGCGGGACCTGGCCCGCCATCTGGATGCTGGGGACCAACCTCTCCGCCGTCGGCTGGCCGACGTGCGGTGAACTCGACATCATGGAATTCGTCGGCTTTAACCCCGGCCAGGTGCATGCCAATGTGCACACGAAGAAATACAATCATGCCAAAGGCACGGGCCGGGGCAGCACCATCAAGCAGGCTGACGTTTCAAAGGAATTTCACAATTACGTGATGGAATGGTTTCCGGACCGGCTGGATTTTTACCTCGATGACCAGAAGTATTTCACCTGCAAGAACGACGGAGCAGGGGAGGAATCGTGGCCCTTTGACAAGCCGGAATACCTCATTCTGAACCTGGCGATTGGCGGCGCATGGGGAGGGCAGAAAGGCATCGACGACGCCATCTTCCCCACCCGCTTCCTGATCGATTATGTGCGGGTTTACCAGGCGAAAGAGTAGCGCCGGCTCCCCTTTGCTCAGCTTCCCGCCTTGGCCGAGCGGCCTTCTGCGGTTTCTTCGGCGTATTTGGTGAAGCGGGCGTAGGCCGCGTTCCAGAGGGCGCTGTGAGGCAGAATGGTGTGGGCTTTGAAGGACTGGCGCACCAATTCGCGGCCCTGATTCAAGGACTTGATTTGCCCCATGGCGAGGGCTTGCATCAGCACATTGCCAATGGCGGAGGAATCCGCGGAGAAAACGACGGCGGGAACCTGGAGGGCGTTGGCGGTGAAATGCGCCAGCAGGCTGTTGGCGGAGCTTCCAAAAAGACAAATCCGGGTGATGGGCTGACCGGTGAGTTGCCCGAGTTGGAAGAGGCTGCGACGGTACATCAACGCCAAACTCTCCAAGATGCAACGATAAATCGGGCCGGGCTTCCGCGGCACTTCCTGGCCGGTTTCCTGGCAGAAGGCCTGGATCTTGACCGGCATATCCCCAGGGACCAGGAATCGTGGATCCATCGGATCGAAGATCGAAGCGAACGGTGGCGCCGAGGTCGCCAGATGCGCAAGGTGTTCACTCTCGACCTCGCGATCCTTTATGTGCCAGTAGCGCTGGCATTCCTCCAGGATCCACATGCCGGGCACGTGCTTGTGGAGGCAAATGGAGCCGGCGCAGCCGACCTGGTTGGTGTAACCCTGCGAATGGACGGTTTCGTCCAGAAAGGGCTTCGGAGTTTCTGTCCCAATCAGGGTGTAGGGTCCGGGGCGCAGGAAAGCCCAGGTTTCGCCATTCCCGATGGGCAGGCCGGCGATGGACGCGGCCATTTTGCTGGAGCATGCGGCCACCACCTGGAGCCCGGTGAGACCGGTTTGTTCTTCGAGATCCTGCCGCAGGGGGCCGAGCTTCGTTCCAGCGGGAACCAACTCCGGGAACATGCGGGGGTGCAAACGGAAATCCTCGAGCAATCGCATCGACCAGGCATTGTTGATCGGGTTGAAAAGTTGGGTGGAGCTCGCGAGCGACATTTCAACGCGCGGCACGCCGGTTAGGAGGCAATTGAAACCATCGCCGATGGGCAACAGGTGGCCGACGCCGCGAAGCCGGCGGCTGTTTTCAGCCACGAGCTGGATCAGGGTGGTTGCCGGGGTCTCCTGAATGCCCGTTTCCTGGAAAAGCATCGGCGCGGGGATTTTGGACAACACCTTATTCAATACTCCGTCGGTTCGGGCATCGCCGTAGGCGTAACTTGGGCTCATCAAAGCGCCCTTCTCGTCAAAGAGCATGTAGTCGCCTCCCCAGGAGGAGCAGCTGAGGCTGTTCATCGGCTCGTCGGAAATCCCCAGCGTCTTCAGCGCTTCCATCATCTCCTCGTAGAGATAGGGAATGTTCCAGTGCAGTTCCTTCTTCTCCTGCACCGGTTCATTGGAAAACCGACGGACCTCCGTAACCCGCAACCCGTCACTCGTCAGGCTGCCGAGTGAGACGTGTCCGGTCTGCGCGCCAAAAACACAAGCAACATAGTTACCCACAGCCGAGTGGGCGTGCAGTTTTTGTGCCTGAAACCCCTTTTGAGGAGGAAATTAACCGGGCAATCGCCTTTTTCCGAAAACCCCTTTAAATGCAGCCTTTTGAAGTGATGTGAGAAATGCATAGCGACCGGGCGCGGGTTTGTTGTCCAAAAACCAGACAGCGCCAAAACGAAAACAAGCCGGCCGCTTCTGCCCGGCGGCCTCACAGTGTCGTCAGCAGGATGCATCACCGGCGCCCGGATGATTCCAATTGCGATTGGGGAATGCGCGTCCGTCTCAAAACGCCGCTTTTGCTTGCATCGTTTCGAAGAGGACATTATCCAAGTCGCCGATGGAACCACTGTGCCGTGCCGATCAACTTTGTGTGGATGCCGCCGAGGGGTGGCTGGGGTTGGGAAATCACGTCGAGGCTTTCACGGAACTGGAGCAGGTTTCCGAGGACGCGCAGCAGCACCCGGATGTGTTGCGCATGCGCTATAACATCTACGCGGCGGCCAGGAATTGGGCGGCGGCTGTGGATACCGCCCGGGCGCTTTGCCAGATTGATTCCGACCACCCCTTTGGTCCCATCCATCTCGCCTACGCGCTCCACGAACTCAAGCGCACGAAGGAAGCCTGGGATGTGCTGTTGGAGGTCGAAACCCGGTTTCCAGAAGAGTTTATCGTGCGCTACAACCTGGCCTGCTACGCGTGTCAACTGGGAAACCTGCCAACCGCCCGCAAATGGTTGGAAGGTGCGGTGGAAATTGCGGGCCTGAATGTGATCCGCAAGATGGCGCTCGACGATGCCGACCTGGAGCCGCTGTGGCCCGAAATCAAGTCCTGGCGGGGGGATTAGGAACCTGTTTGACAAGTGGCAGCCGACGTAAGGAGGCTCCCGTCTTTGATCGCGCAGGGGCACAAGATCTGGGGAATTTGAGCCTCACGTCGGCTCCAACTATTTTAAACAGGCTCTTGGCCATAATACACTGATGCGTGCGCAAGATTCCCTGCAAACACCCGCGGCTTCGTGGTCTTGATCATGCTCATGCTCTTGATCTCGTTCGTCCATCCCGCGGTCTGCCCGGTAAAGATGTCAACTCGAGTCTGAGGTTCGAGCCTCAGTTCGCCGCTCGCAGCGCGAGCGCCGCCACCGGGGCTGCCTTGCCAAGGGGGCAGTTGTGGCTCACTTTGCAGGCGTGCGCGTATTGATTATTGGTTGCGGGTACGTCGGGATTCAGGTTGGGGCGGAATTGGTGCGGCTTGGACATACGGTGTCGGGGTTGCGCCGTCAGGCGAACCGGACGCCGGAACTCGCGGCCGCCGGAATTGTTCCTTTGACTGGAGATATCACGGATGCTTCATCACTTGCGGCAATCGCCCCCAACTTTGACTGGGTGGTAAACTGCGCGGCATCCACCAGCGGGGGCAGTGCCGAAGATTATCGCCGGGTATATTTCGAGGGTAATCGCCATGTTTGCCGCTGTTTGGCGTCGGCCCCACTCTGCAAATTTGTCTATACAAGCAGCACAGGCGTTTATGGCCAGAACGATGGTTCGTGGGTGGATGAAGCCTGCCCGGCGGAACCGGCATCGGCAACGGGCAAAGTGCTGTTGGAGGCGGAGGAGGAATTGAGGCGAGCACATAGGGACACAGGATTCCCGGCAGTAGTGCTGCGGGTGGCTGGGATTTACGGTCCGGGACGAGGCTACTACGCTCGACAGCTTCAGCACGGCGAGGCGCGGATCGAAGGGGATGGTCAACGGTTTATCAACATGGTGCACCGGGACGATGTTGCCGGAGCCATTATTGCCGCTCTGGAGAAGGGAGAACCGGGCACAGTGTATAACGTGTGCGACGAGGAACCAGTGGCGCAGGCGGAACTTTATGCCTGGCTGGCAAAGCGGTTGGGCCTGCCAATGCCTCCGGCGGTGCCGGAAGAGGAAGCGGGGGTTCGCAGGCGCGGGGTGACCAATAAGCGAATCAGCAGTCGCCGGTTGCGGGAAGAATTGGGCTATCGATTTCTTTACCCGACGTTTCGAGATGGCTACGGGTAACCGGAACCCCGTCATTTCGTCGCCAGGAGACACTTGATCCAATTCAGAGGGAGTTCCTGGCCGGGCTTGAACGCGGGGCTGGCGACGTATTGAAAAAGGCTGCGGCGGAACTGGCGCGCGGCGGGCCGCTTCTCGAGGTCGCTCTCAAGATCAAAACTGCAAACCAGCAGGGATCCACCCCCGACCCTCGCCTCGAATGCCTGTGCGAGCAGCGCGTTGTAATGGAAATCCGGGACCGGCTGAACGATGGGGCGGAAACCGTTCGGCGCGTCCGGCAGATGCAAAGTGGTTGCGCCTTCGCGCAGGTCATGCCATTGCCAATCGCACCAGGCAGTCGTCGGAAACTGAGCCAACGCCGGGTGTGTGGGGTCGCACACGATGCCGAGCGAGGAAAACCGGTTCCCCCACCAACCTGCGGACCAATAAACAGATTCAAAACCGGTTTTCGCGGCATGGTCGTTTTTCAGTCCATGCGCCAGCAGCAGAACCCGTCCGCCGCCACTCAATGCCTCGATGGCCGCCTGATCCAAGGCGTGCGTGACGAGCACCCCGGTCGGCGCCGAGGCCGCGGGCGCGGGCGCGGGCGGATACACCCAAAGGTTCCAGTGATTTCTGGCCCCGGCGAAACGCACGGTGAGGTTCAGAGCGGTCGGCTCCTTGATGCCCGCGAAGGAGGCGCTAATCTCTCCGAGTGCCCTGATTCCTCCTGCGGACAGTTCCGCGCTACGAATCGTTCCACGAGCGATTGTCCGGCGGTTCTGATCTGTTAGGCTCCATTCGCCCGCAGCCCGGAGCAGATCCTTGGCGCCGAAATGAGCGACCTCGAGATTCGCGTGGAAGGGCTCGTCTGCGGACCAGACATATTTCGGGAACCGGGCCAGGACGACGGTGGGCGCGTTCCATTCTCGAATGTCCTTCGCGGTGATCACACCCTTGGATTCCTGAAACGGATCAAGCATGCCCACCAGCGCTTCGCCTTGCCCGGTGAAATCGTTCAGCATGAGCAACTGATAACCCGCGTAACCGCGCGTGCGCAGCATCGCCTCGTGCTCAGCTTTGTATTGCGTGAACTGAAAGTGAGCGGACGCTTCGACGAACTGCTGCGACTGATGGGCCAACCCGCTCTCCGCCAAGCCGCGCTGATAGCGCTCGAGGTTCAGCGGGAGCAACGGCCCCGTGAACTTGGGCAGCAAGGCCGCATAGTCCGGGAAGGTCGGGCGCTGCCCGGTCTCATGGGCGATCAAGGGCACCGGTGACGCCTTCAATGCTGCGGAGAAATCCCAATCGGTGCTGGCCTGGCCGACACCCCGGGTGGCGGCGCCGCTGTCGTGGGTGACCCAGAAGTCGTCCGCCGCCAGGTGCCGGCGTGCGGCGCAACCGCTGTAGAGCCGCCGGGGATCCAGCAGTTTTATTTCCTGGACCAGCGCATTGACCGCGGTCCAGTCCGTAATGCGTTCGCCAAATTCGTTGCCGATGGCGCACAGCAGGAAGGACGGATGATTGCCGTAGGCCTCCGACATGCGACGCATTTCCCTTTGCAGGTATTCGAACACCTGGGGGTCCCGCCCGATGCCACCGGGCTTGGTGACGGTGTCGATGCCCCAGTCGTCCACCCATGCGGGAACTTCCGCCTGCAAATAGACACCGAGGCGATCCGCGGCTTCAAAGGCGGCCTCAGGGGGGCACCAGGTATGAAAGCGAACGTGATTAAACCCGTGCTCCTTTACGACTCCCAGTATCTCCAGCCATTCGGAGACTGTCATCGGGGGATGGCCGGTCATCGGATAAACACAACAGTCGAGGGTGCCCCGCAGAAAGAGCGGACGCTCATTGAGGCGCAGTTCTTTGCCGGTGTGCGCGATGGTTCGGAAACCGAATTGGGCGGCAGCCTGATCCACGACCTTGCCGTTTACCTCCAGCGAGACCTCGGCGCGATAGCGGACGGGGTGGAATTCATCCCACGACTGCGCGGGCTTTCCGAGATGGACAACGATTTCTTGCGAACTGGCTCCCGTTGGGAGCATGACCTCTGCGCTGGCAGTTCCCAAGGTTCTTGAACCCGTCTCAGCCACTACCTTCGCCCGGAGAGTGCCGGGACAAACAAGCCCCGTGAGGTTTGTGATTTCAACGATCGATCGAAGCGAAAGCCGGTCGGACGGGGTATGGATGGACAGGCTTTGAACCGAAACTTTCGGCTTCGCTTCCAGTTGGATGGAGCCGATCATGCCGTTCCATTGCGACTGGGTTTCCGGTCCGTAGGCGTGGGTCACCGTGGTAATGTTGTGGATCATGCGATTATCCACGCAAACCGTCAGCCGATGTCTGCCGGGAGGAAGGATTCCCAGCGCGTATTGATGCGGTGCGACCAGGCTGTCGCATGATCCGCTTGGATGCCCGTCCACCCAAACGGTCGTTTTCCACAGAGCGCGTTCGATCGTTAGAGTCACGACGCGATCTTTCCAGGATTTCGGGATGACGACTTCGCGCTCATACCAGGCAGGGCCGATATGCCAAAAGCGGCGCACGAGATTTCCCTGTGCGTCGGCGCGAGTTGGCTCCGCGACTCCGGGAAAACGAGTGACGGGTGGATAGGAGGTCCCATGCCTCATGGAGTTGGTGTCGAGCGGGAGACCGAACCCGGCGAGGTCGGTGGTTCCGGGCAGATTGATTCGGTCAGATGTGGTCAAGCTTGTTCCCGCCCAGCTCGCCGAAAGGCCTTCATCGTTCGGATCCAAACGCAGGCGCCATTTTCCTGCCAGGGGCAGGACGTCGGGGGCCGGAGCTGCGGAAGCTGCCAGAGTCACGACTGAAGCCATAAATAATATGAGGGGGTTTCGCAGGTGCATGGAAGAGAAGCGCTGTTGAGGCTGTATGGAATCACCGTTTTCAAGACTTGGGAGGCTACCGAAAACGGACAGGAGTAGGGAAGGGGAGATTTGAGCCTGAAATTCGCGTTGCGGGTCCAGGTCAGCCTTCGTAACTTAGAAATCACCAAGAGAACCCGGGCGTCCCCCTCGGGCGCTCGCTTATGAAACAAAAAAAGTCGTCAGCTCGGAAGGTCAACGCTCGGAAAGCGGCCCTCCCTCCTGCCCGGAAACGAGTTGCGGCACGGAAGAAGGTAAGCTCCAGTCGGAAAACGTCTTCCGTTCGGGCCAAGCCGGCGACCAAAGCGACCGAAGCGAAGGTTGTCGTGAAGAAACGAGCGTCACGAAAGACTCCGGCAACCCGGACCAAGGCGGCTTCGGCTGCGGCGTCCCTCCCCGCCCAACCGAAGGCTTCGCGGGTTGGCGGAAAAAAAATCTCGACTCGCCAACCCGTCGGGAAGACGGTTCCTCGGGCTAAGGCGAAGAAGTCTGCCGCGTCGATCAAACAAGTGGCCGTGCCGAAGGCAAAGAAGCCAGGCTCGAAACTGAAAGCAGCCCCCGTTCCTGAATCAATTCCTCCAGTCGTTTCCACGATCAAGGTCAAGCCGATCCGCAAGCCGCGCCCTGCGCGAATCAAACAGCCCCCGGCTTCTCGTGGGGGCGCCGTGCAGGACAAAACAACAGCGGGAGCCAACCGCCTCGTTGAGGATTCGGGTGCTCCCCTTGCCAGCCAACCTGGGGAGGCTCCAATTCCAGCCCTTCAATCCGGGGCAAACCGGGGCGGGACGAGCCTCGCGCCAGCTCCTGTTCTCAAAACAGACGCTCAGACACCTAGGCAACAGTCATCGCCAGCGTCTGCGAAAAAGTCTCCGATCCTGCCCGCGATTTTGCTGGAGGGCGATGAAACCGAAACGAACTTTCTGACGGGGCCGGGGCGCAAGTACGCCGTGTCGGCATTTCGCCCGGAGCCGCCAGCCCCGGCGGAACCATCCGCAGCGAGGGTGCCGGACTCTTTGCCCGAAATTCGCGACACCGCCAAGCTCGTGTTGATCGCGCGCGACCCGACGTGTCTGTATGCCCAATGGGACTTGTCCGACGCGCAGCAACGGCGATACAACTCGCTTTCCGCGACCGGCCATTTGTCGATCCGCGCTTATCTGGGATCGGTTGGCGGGCCGATGGCAGCTATGGCTGAGCTGCATTCGGATTCGCGCCATTGGTTTTTACATGTGGACCAGTCCGGGAAAGCCTACGTTGCCCAACTGGGCTATCAAAAGCCTGATGGGGTCTGGGTTACGGTGGCAACTTCCGAGGTGGCCGTGACTCCCCCTGCGACGAGGTCCGGGGAAAGGCAGGATGTTTTCGCACATGTGCCTGCGAACATTCCCTTGAGCCAAATCGGAGCGCTATTATCGCCGGCCAGCCCGTCGGCTCCGGTTGTCCTCACCACCCACGATAAAGCCGCGCCGGCCACGCTTTTGGCCGAGGCTTTTGAACCAGCTCAGGTCAGAGCATCGTTGCCGTCTGAGCATTCCTCCGAAAGGATGCCAGAAGCGGGCATGGAGGCACCCGCGACACTCCCGGCAACCTTAACTTACAGCCCTGCCGTTCCCATTATTCCTGAGATTTCTGACCTTGAACCAGCGCAGCCTTGGACTACCGGGCAGGAACAGGCTTTGGCCGAGTTCATCGATAAGAGCCTCCAGGGACACGAATGGATGAGCTCGGCTGGAATCGGGGCCGTGATTCAAGGGCGTGATCACCAGACTGGGCTACGGAATCGTGGGGTGCTTTCTTCAATGGCCGCGGTGCCCGAATTGCCGGGCGCCTTGCCGACGAGCTCGGCCCCACAGGCGCCGCCTCCCCGGCAAGGCTTTTGGTTCAACGTCAATGCCGAGCTCGTGATTTACGGCGCCACCGAACCCAATGCCACGGTCACGATCGGCGGGCGCACGATTAAACTTCGTCCCGATGGCTCATTCAGTTATCGCTTCGCGCTGCCGGATGGTTGCTACGAACTGCCGACATTGGCGGTGTCCGCCAGCGGCAGCGATAGCCGCTCGGCGAAGTTGGAGTTCAGTCGTCAGACGCATTATGCGGGTGAAGTGGGCGCGCATCCCCAAGACCCGGCCTTGAAGGCTCCGGCGCCTGAGAACCTGCCTTCATGAACGGCTTCCTGGCGCTCGTGCTGCACGCGCACCTGCCGTTTGTCCGGCATCCGGAACACGAACATTTCCTCGAGGAAAACTGGCTTTTTGAAGCCATTACCGAAACCTACCTGCCGCTGCTGAAGGTTTTCGAAGGTTGGCAACGAGACCGTTTGCCCGCCCGCCTGGCGCTGTCACTCTC
>Ga0315271_10001037_pt1 | contig 16449 bp, 16 predicted proteins | sample C3_top_MG_FD_204664 | JGI IMG/M metagenome (GOLD analysis project Ga0315271, IMG submission 204664) | Sediment microbial communities from Yellowstone Lake, YNP, Wyoming, USA - C3_top | ecosystem: Environmental > Aquatic > Freshwater > Lake > Sediment | place: USA: Wyoming | collected 2017-08-01 | reverse complement strand
AGGACTCGCGGCACCGCGCCGGGGTCTGTTTTCGGTCGACGTGACGGAAGGAGATAACATAGCCGTCACAAGGGCAAATCAGAGAAGGGGCTGTCATGCCAGTGGTCGTTGTTGCCAATCCAAAAGGTGGCGTGGGCAAGTCCACGCTGGCCACGAATATTGCGGGGCATTTTGCGGCGCAAGGTCATGTCGTGATGCTGGGAGACGTGGATCGCCAGCAATCCTCGCGACTGTGGCTGGGCTTGCGGCCGGCGGCAGCACGGCCGATCGGCACCTGGGAGCTTGGTGCCGACCTGGTTGCCAAGCCCCCCAAGGGATCGACCCATGTCGTGCTGGATACGCCGGCCGGCCTGCATGGCTGGCGGCTCAACGATGTATTGAAAAGGGCGAACAAGGTGATCGTGCCCCTGCAGCCTAGTGTCTTCGACATTTTTGCGACACGGACCTTTCTCGATCAACTGGTGAACAACAAGCACTTTCACAAGCTGCAGATTGGCGTCGTCGGCATGCGGGTCGATGCACGCACCATTGCTGCTGACAAGCTGCATGAATTCGTGGCGACCCTGGGCCTGCCCGTGCTTGGCTACCTGCGCGACACGCAGAACTATATTCATCTGGCGGCGCGTGGCCTGACGCTGTTCGACGTGGCACCTGGCCGGGTCGAAAAGGACCTGGCGCAGTGGCAGGCGATCCGTGAATGGCTCGATGCCTGAGCATCTTGCTACATTAGCGCCATGAAAATACTTCAAACTCTCTCTGAACTGGCCGGGCTGGTCGGGCACGAAGTCGCTGTCAGCGACTGGATCACCATCACGCAAGAGCAGGTGAACCTGTTTGCGCAGGCCACCGGTGACCATCAGTGGATCCATGTCGACGTCGAAAAGGCCAAGGCGGGGCCGTTCGGCGGTCCGATCGCTCATGGTTACCTGACGCTGTCGCTACTGCCGCAGTTCTTTCAGTCTTCCCTCAAGATCGTGGAAGCGCGCATGGGCGTCAATTACGGGCTGAACAAGGTCAGATTCCCGGCGCCCGTGCCGGTAGGCAGCCGTCTGCGCGCCCGCATGAAACTGCTCAAATGTGAACCGATCGACCAGAGCGGCGTTCAAATGACCTGGGAAGTGACGGTTGAACGTGAAGGCGGCTCGAAACCGGTTTGTGTGGCCGAATCCATGGCGCGTTACTACCCCTGAGTCGCGGCTGCAAGGCCGCGCGCAGCACGACGGAGTTGGTGTTGAGTCGGCGGGAGTGGGGCGGATGCCGGGGACTCATACGCTTCGCTTTTTGAAATCACCCCCGATACCCGCCCCGCTCCCGCCCTGCATTGCAGTGCGATCCCACCTGGTAGTCGTTGGGACAGCGGTATCAACTACCGTTTCAGACACATAGCGGAAATCCAACTTCAGTGCCGAAAATCCAAGAACTTGAGCCCGATCCGGAGAAAGCGGTCGTTCGTCGAAATTTGCCCATTTTCGAGAGCAGTCGTTATGAGTAGACAAAGTGCACTTGCTCACTCTGTAACTCCAAGCCACCTAAGAACTCCCTGGAATAGGGATCAGAATAGCATCCTGCAATGTCTAACGGCTTCTTATCGTAGTCTGGTTCAAACACTACGAGATCTGGTACGGAAGGATTGCTTTCTTCAAAAGCTCAATAAATTCGTCGCGTCGTGTGCGCAATTCAGCGATGTGCGTCCCAATGCCAATAACCATGTCAGGTTGGCTGGCAGGAGTGGGGAGTCGCATTGCAATAACCCCGGCCTGTAAGTTAATCGTACCCTCCGTATAGGCATAGCCTTGGCGTCGAACGATGTCCAACTCTTCAAGCAGCTCACTTTCACCCATTTGCTTACTGAGATCCCTTTCTTCGGCATTAATTCGACGAAGCAGGTAGATAACATCGACATCGGTTTTTTGGCTCAACAGAACTCGCCCCACAGCAGCGCGGCAAAGCGGCCGAAGCGATCCGGGCTTGATGTACCAACCGAGCCGACTCTTGGATGATTGCGCCATGTGGATGTATTGAACATGAATGTCATTTTGCATGCCGAGAATTACCGTTGCACCCGTGGCCGCATGTAGATCATCAACCAACCGGGCCAGACTGGTATTACTGAAGACTTGATCGTGGATCCAACTCCCGAGCAATGCAACACGCAAGGTGGGCACGTACTGCCTAGTGAACCGATCGTATTCCAGGTAACGGAGTTTGGTCAGTGTCTTAAGCAACACTGATGCGCTCGATTGCGGATATCCAAGTGCATCGACGATGTCTACAACACTGGCGGAGCGGCGCCTCTCCGCAAAATACTCAAACAACTCAAAAACCCGGCACGCGGACTTGATCATTCCAGCATCACCGCGCTGGTGGTCATCAGCCTGAACCGTCGGTGTAACTACTTTATCTTTGGTAACCATATTGATCCATTTGTGGCTTGCAATGGTCTCGAAAACAATACGCTGAAATCACCCGCTGCCGCTCGGCGCTCGACAGGTTTCCCCAGCTAAATATAGATGGGGAAACTTAAAAAATAACACGTACCGCAGTTGAATTCTCCTACAACTTTCGTAGCGCTTCTATCCGTTCAAGCAGCAAATCGCCATCCTTGCCGGCTCTTTCCTTGAACTGCTTATGCTGCGGTGGCATCATGATTTTTGCCCACTCGGCAAATTCCACCGGGTCAACCGTATAGATAACATTCGAGGGTATGAGTGCCAGCTTGTCCCACGCCTGTGTATCCGCTTCCGAAGCGGCCTTTCTGCTCCATGCCTCGGTATCCTTACCTGCGGTGACAAGAATTGCCTTCACATCCGCAGGCAGGGTATTCCACCATTTCAAGCTGGCCACCGTACCAAAATTTCCGCGGCCCCAGACATTGCGCATGTCGTATTTCGCGACTTCAAACAATTTGCGTGCGATAAAACTGCTGGGGCCTGTGATTGCCCCGTCGATTGTTCCCAGACTGAGTCCTTGATAGACCTCAGCAGAACTTAGCAAGGAGCTGGCTCCACCCAAGGCGAGTACTTGCAGGGTGTTGTACTCGGTGCTTGCACGAATCCGCATTCCTTTGAAATCTGCCAGCTTCTTCAGCGGTTTGTTCGTAATATAGGTGCCCTCGCCATAATCAATCGTGTTGAGCAGAAGCACATTCTTCTTCTCCATTGCCTTTGCGATCACATCCCGAACGACGCTATCGTCCTGGGTGCGATAGAAGTGCGCCTGATTTTCCCAAGTGCCCATCAGGTCAAATACGGCAATTTGAGGAACAAGACCGGCCCACTGGCCGAGATTTGCGACGGCCATTTCCACGGAGCCTTTTGGAATGACATCCACCAGATCCACATCTTTGTAGAGCTGACCTGCGGGATAAACCTGCACTGTTATATTGCCTTTGCTGGCCTCCTCAACCAATTTCTTGAAGTGTTCCTGAGCTTTGGTGATGTGGTGCGCCACAGGCAAGGTGCCGGCAAAGCGAATCGTGATCTTCTTGACATCTGCCGCGAGAACAGATGTTGCCGATAGTGCCGTGCACAGGCCAACGGCTATCGCGACATGGCGAACAAGACCGGTCCAACGAACATAGTGGGTTTTCATGATAAATGGGCTTCCTTGGCTAAATGAATGGGGAACGAATTTCATATCAATGGCGCTATCGATGGCAGCAAGCTCCTTTTTTTTGTGAGGTTCACTGAGAGCCACTATTTGTAGCCCATGGTACTTGGCAGCCATGTCGACAAAGGTGGATATATTGCGATGAGGACTGCAAAGACAGTAATCAGCACCATGAACGGCAACGCGGCAACGATAACGGTTCGCATGTTCACGTCGGACATTTGACGAAGCACAAAAAGGTTCATCCCGACGGGGGGCGTGATCAGGGCGAGCTCCATGTTTACTGTCACAAATATGCCAAACCAGAGTCCACTAAAACCCATACCTGTAATCAGCGGATAAAGTATTGGCGTTGTGATCAACATGACAGACACGACCTCCAGCATCATCCCGAGAATTCCAAGGATGATCATGATTGCCGCAATCACCAGCCAAGGGGGCATCTTGTTATCGGTAACGAAGGCCGTCGCCAGCTGCGGCATCTGCAACTGCGTGAATATTGCGCCCATCGATGCAGCGCCCACAATGATGAGCAAAATCATGGAGCTGCTTTTGGTGCCGTCCCTCATGATGAGATTGAGCTTCAACCACGAAAATCTTCCCGTCACAATATTCACGAATATTGCATATATCAGGACGGCGGCGGCCGACTCTGTCGCGGTGAAAATGCCGCTGTAGATTCCCCCAAGGACCAGGACCGGTGCAAACAGGCCCCACCCCCCCTTTTTCAAGGCGATCATGCGTTCGCTGCGTGATGCTTTGGGGATCTTCACGCTGGTCTTCCCGGACGCGATGTGGGCATATACGCAATAAGCGATCAGAATCAGCGTCAACAGCAAACCCGGAACAACGCCACCCATGAACAAGGCACCTACCGACTCGTCGGTAATGCTGGAATAAATGATCATCGGACCGCTCGGTGGTATCAGGATGCCCAAGGTTCCGCCTGCTGCCAGGGAGCCTAGCGCCAGTTTCTTGTCGTATCCATACTTGAGCATCGCAGGCAACGCGATCGAGCCGATGGTGGCTATCGTGGCAACACTCGATCCCGAAATGGCTGCAAAAATTGCGCAGGCGACGATTGAGGCAATCACCATTCCACCTGGCAAGTGGCCGACAAATTTCGCCACCAAATCAAACAACTCTTCGCCAATGCCACCGGAGGCCAGGAGAAACCCCGCCAGGATGAACAGGGGAAGGGCTATGAGAGTGAAATCCCCAGAACTCTTATAGCCCATGAAGGCCACTTGACTGAGAGAGTCGAATCCACCGAAAGAGAAGAAGAAACCGGCCGCCCCAACCAGTCCGAGGGCAGCAAAGACTGGAACGCCTCCAAATAGCAGAACGGTTAGCAACAGGATCACGCCCCCGATTGGAGAAACTTCGGTCAGCACAAGCAAGGCAGTTGTCAACGCCACCAGAAATATGGCAACCGGCACAAACTGGAATTTTTCCGAGGCACAATTTCTGATTGTGCTGATGATCTTCGCAGCGACGCGCATGGTCTGAAACACGAGAACCGTGGTGCCTATGCCCAACCCCAATTGAATAAGCCATACCGGAAAATGAAGCAAATTGGGTGTGGCTTGATGCCGTTCGTACGACTCCAGCACCATTTGCCATCCAAAGTACGCAAATATGACCACGTAGATAAAGACCAGGGCAATCGATACCAGGTTCATGATCGATTTGGCGCGGGGTGGAAGCGAATGAGTCAGCACATCAACCTCGATATGACTGCCTGATTTCAGACCGTAAGCTGCTGTCATAAAACAAAACCAGACCAGCGCGTAGGTGCTGATGTCTGTCACCCAGATGGTTGGCGCCTTGAAAAAGGCGCGCATCATCACTTCGTACAAAATAATCAGTCCGACGAACAAAATGGACCAGCCACTGGTCATCCCAGCAATATCGGTAACGAAATCAATAGCGCGCCACAAAATGAATTCTTTTTCATTCTTCTGCGCCAGACCGAAGGGCCGATTGACAAGGATGTCGGTATTCATGTTTGTCTCTTCTAATAAGTTGTTGCAACTTCAACATTCATATTGGTTCAAATCGCGGTTCGCGCCTATCCTGGCGCTTCTTCTTCAATTGAGGAATTACTAATACATGTAGTGCCCGCCGTTGACGTGAATCGCCTGTCCCGAGACGAACCCACCGCCATCGGAACTGAGGTATGTACAGGCAGCCGCCACTTCGTCAGAGGCGCCGAAACGCCGCACAGGAATTTGCTTCGCTATTTCATCCTTGTTGAGTTGGTGCGTGTACTGTGTCCAGTCGCGTTCAGTATCGATCGCACCGGGTACCACCGTATTGGCAGTAATGCCGTCTGGCCCAAACTCGCGGGCGAGCGCCATGGTCAAGCCGTGCAGGCCGGCCTTGCAGGTAACGTTATGTGCGCGCTGGGTCATATGACCCCAGAATCCATCGAAACCGGAGATCAGGATGATGCGGCCCCATTTTCTGCTTCGCATATGTGGGATTGCGCTGCGTGCCAAATAGAACGCAGGCGACAAGTTGGTCCCCAGGACGTTGTTCCAGTCCTCGATGCTGATATCAAGAAACGGCTGCATGCGACGGATGCCGACGTTGGAGACCAGGATGTCTATCGAACCAAATTCGCTCACCGCCAAATCAACCATGGCGGAGACTTCATCAGGCGAAGCGACATCGGCCATGACGCCGACGGCCTTTCCGCCCGCTTTGCGGATTTCCTCGACGACCGTGTCAACCGAAGCCTTGTCGCGATGACCATTTACTACAACATTGGCACCCTGTTGCGCTAAAGCGATAGCTATGGCGCGCCCGATATTGCGACCGGACCCGGTAACGAGCGCTGTTCTGCCCGCAATCGACGGAAATTGTTGTAGTCCATGTGTCATCGACTTCTCCTTGTGCGTGCTCTTGAATTCCGCCGTCCCGCGGGTCAACCTGTTACATGCCGATCCGGTCTGCCCGGTCGACAAGGTTCTTCACGATCCGGACCGAGGCGATGTCGATCATCTTTCCGCCATACTGGACGGCTCCCATGCCTTGCGCCAGGGCTTCGTCGTAGGCTTTCATCATTTCCCGCGCGCGGGCCACATCCTCCACGCGAGGTGAGAAAGCCTGCTGTGCAAGCGCCACTTGCGACGGGTGAATAGCCCATTTCCCAACCATGCCAAGAATCATTGAGCGGCGGCATTCCTCGCGGTAAGCATCTGGATCCTTGAAATCCGCGAACGGCCCATCTACGGCAACGATTCGGTTGGCACGCGCCGCGATGGTCATCTTGTGTCGTTGGTAATTCCAGATATCGCCTGGGTAGCCGCCGGAACCGCCGATATCGTTAATCGAGATGCCCTGACTGGCTGAGTAGTCGCCCATGCCAAAGATCAGGCATTCCAGGCGAGGGGTGGATGCTGCGATTTCCTCGACCCGCATCATGGCCTCGACCTCTTCGATCAGCACATCGATGCCAATACGTTTCTTCAAACCAAGCTTCTTCTCCATCATCGTGAGCAACTTGTCGACAAATTGCACATCCGCAGCGCTCATCGCCTTGGGCAGCATGATGACGTCGAGGTTCTCGCGCGCACCTTCGACGACTTCGATGATGTCCTCGTAGGCATATTCGGTCGAAAGGTCATTGACACGCACACAGCGCGTCGTTCGGCCCCAGTCGTGGGTATTCAGAGCGTGAACTATCTTGGCGCGCGAAGCTCGCTTCTCGGAGGGCGCAACAGCATCTTCCAGGTCGAGAAAGACGAAATCCAGATCAAGCCCTGAGGCCTTCTGCATCATCTTCTCGCTGGAACCGGGTACGGACAGCTGACAGCGCCGTAGTCTTGAAGGTCGTTCTTGCATGGTGAGTCCTTTCATTGATTGACTTGCTCTAATTAATCACACCGTCAGATCGAAGTTGATCGATATGCTGTTGCGTGAAACCGTAGTGCGCGAGCGTGGCCGTGGTGTGTTCACCGGTCATGGGCGCGCGATGCCGAATTCCGCCTGGTGTATCGCTCATGCGCACTGGCGTTCCAGCAATCGTGAGTGGGCGGATGGCGCCTGGTTGCTCGGTTTCGACGAGCATCTGCCGCGCGCGAAAGTGGGGATCGGCGAATACGTCAGCGGCGTTGAAGACCGGTCCAAACGGTATTTCACCTCCCAGAAGTTCCGTCAGTTCCTTCTTGGTATGGCGGCTGCTCCACTCGCCGACGATCTCATTTACCTCTGTTCGCCTGGCGACACGCGCCTCGTTCGTCCCGTAACGCGGATCGGTAGCGAGCTCCGGTCGACCCATCAGGGCCACCAGCGGAACCCAGAACCGATCACCTGGAACACCCAGGCTGATGTACCCGTCTTTTGCCGGAAACAGTCCGAAAGGACAGAGCAACGGGTGTCCATTGCCCTCAGGCCCCGGAGCCTCACCTGAAACGCTGTACTGAAACACTATTCGTTCGCACACCGCAAGCACGCCATCGACCATCGCGATATCGACAAACTGACCCTTGCCGGTACGCTGCGCCCGCCAGCAGGCTGCAGCGATGCCAAACGCGAGAAACATGGCTGGGATGATGTCGCCAACGCCCGGACCGATCTTGGTTGGTGCTCCGCCGGGAGTGGGGCCGGTAATCCCCATGATTCCACCCATGGCCTGTGCTACTGGATCATAAGCAGGCCATTTCGCGTATGGACTCTCACCGCAGCGTGGATCACCAAAACCTCGCAGGGTCCCGTAGACCAGCTTTGGGTTGACTTCGGCCAGAGCTTCATAGCCCAGATCGAGCCGCTCCATGACGCCTGCGCGATAGTTTTCTACCAGCACGTCGGCTTTGCGCACGAGGTCCAGCAAAACCTCTTTGCCGGCCGGTGTTTTCAGATCGAGGACAAGAGATTCCTTATTGCGGTTGATCGAAGCAAAATAGGACCCGAAGCCACCCTGCTCGATCTTCAGTGCGCCCTCCAGGTGTGGACCGTTGCGCCGCGTGAGATCACCCCCGGGTGGCTCGATCTTGATGACCCGAGCGCCCTGATCCGCGAGCATCATGGTCGCGTACGGTCCGGCCAGCATTTGAGTAAGGTCCAGGACAACCAGCCCATCCAATGCGCCCAACGCGGCAGGGTGGGTTTTCACCGCTTGGCCCAATGGCTCTTGCGCTTGAGCATTACCTTGCGCTCAGCCTCGACGCAAAGCTTGTCATCCTGATTCAATCCGAAGTGCCGAAACGAGACAACTCCAGCGTCCTCCCGCTCCGAATCTTCCTTGCCCACAACCTCGGAAAATGCATAGAGCGTGTCGCCGTGAAACACCGGGTACGACAGACGGATTTTGTCCAACGAGATTTCACGCAGGCACTGCTCGGCTGTGTCCTGCGCAGCAAGCCCGAGAACCATGGACAGGTTGATTCCACCAAAAACCACACGCTGGGCAAAGATGCCTCCAGCGCCCTGCTGCTTCATGACATGCTCGTTGAAATGTCCTTCGGCCGTGTTCATCACCAAATTGGTGATCAGCACGTTGTCCATTTCGGTCACTGTCTTGCCTCGGGCATGGCGGATCAACGCCCCAACCTCGAAATCTTCGAAGTAGTTGTTTGCACTGGTCAACTCGGCGGTAATCATGTGGATGCTCCCTTTCGCGCCACCTGCGTTTCAAACGCACGCTCAGAGATCATGTTCTCGAGTTCAGATTTTCCGAGTAAATTGTTCGCAATGATCCGCTGCTGAATCTCCGAGGTGCCCTCGAAAATCTTCGTCAGGCGGGCATCTCGCCAGTAGCGCTCCACCGGGAACAGCTTGGTGTAGCCGGCGCCCCCAAAGATCTGCATCGCCTCGGATGTGACACGTTCTGCCATTTCAGAAGCGAAATACTTGACCATCGATGCTTCCTTGTCACAGCGTCTGCCGCTATCGATCTCGCTGCAGACAAAGTACAAGAGCTGTCGTGCCGCTTCAACCTCGGTCGCCATGGTGGCAATCTTGAACCGAATCGCCTGGTATTCGGCAATCGGCAGGCCGAACTGCTTGCGCTCCAGGGCGTAGCTGATGGAGTCTTCCAGTGCGCCCTGCGCGAGACCGATGGCCCGGGCAGCGGTGTGGGCGCGTGCCCCCTCAAGACCCTTGCTCATCAGCAGGAAGGCCTTGCCTTCCTCGCCCATCAGGCAGTCCTTTGGGACGCGCACACCATCAAGCGCAAGCTCGAACGTCTTCCAGCCGAAATAGCCAACCTTCGGAATCGGGGAGCCGGTCATCCCGGCAGGGAACTTGCCGCGTTCCTTCTCGATCAGGAAACACGAGATGCCTTGCCAGCGCTTGGAAGCACTCGGCGGTGCGGAGGTACGAGCAAAGAGTGCAAGATAGTCCGCTCCATCGGCGAAAGTGCACCAGTATTTGTTCCCGGTCAGCACCCACTCATCGCCATCCAACACGGCTCGGCAGGCGATGGCAGCCAGGTCGGAGCCGGTATCCGCCTCCGAGAGCGCACTTGCGTTGAGGAACTCGCCGCTCACCACGCGTGGCAGATATTTTTGACACTTCTCCGGGGACATGCCCGCCTTGATCCATCCACCCTGGGCCCGCGCGAGGATCGAAGACACCGACATCCAACCGCGCGCGAGTTGCTCGGCTACCAGGCAATATTCGAAAACTCCCAAGCCGAGGCCACCGTACTCCTCGGGAATCGTGATGCCAAAGTACCCCATATCAGCCATCTTCTCGCGTAGGTCCATCGGTATTTCTCCGTCCGGACCGTCCAACTTGTTGGCCACCGGAAGCACTTCCTTCATTGTGAAGTCCCGCGCAGTGTCGCGAATCATGCGACGCTCCTCTGTCATGTAACCCAATCCATCTTGTGACATGCTTAGCTCCTTGTTTTGACCAGATTCGAACGTTTAAAGGTAATCACCTCTTCGCCGCGCTGATTCGCGCCACGGGTGTGCCAGGTCACAATGCCGTAGCCTGGACGGTTGGAGGCCAGGCGCCCGGCCAGCACTTCTGACCTGGCGTACAGCGTGTCACCCGGATAAACCATCTGCAAATAGACCAGTTCATCAACCCCCAGGAAGGGCCCGCCACCTTCTGAAAGATCCTCAACTGTCAGTCCGAATACGGTGTTGAAAACTAGCAGCGGGTTGACAGGTGTGGTCGGGTGACCGTGCGCCACGGCGAATGATTCGTTGGTGTAGTGCGGGTTGTAGTGAAGGGTCAACGTCGAAAACAGTGTGTTGTCCGCCGCTGTGACCGTACGGCCCCAGTGGTGCGAAAAACGTCGACCGATTACGAAGTCCTCAAAGCGATTACCACGCACCCAGGGTTTTGCATCAGACTTAAGCCGCGCGACAGTTTGTTCATTGGAAGTCATTGAATGGCCTCAAGCAGGGGTTGAAGGGACGGAGAATGTTCGAGTTGCTCGATCGCTGAAACCAGGCTTCTGAATCGAACAGGACCGATGACAGGCTCGGCAATCTGCCGTGCTTTGTCCACCAAGCGGTGCCACTGCGCATCGAGATCTCTCGAGGCGACGGCAACATTGGCTTCTGCGGTGAGTTCGCGCCCATCGCAAGTCCGGATCGTCACAAATGAATCGCTGCGCTCGCTGGCTTCATCAAACGTCAACGTAACGCGCTTTCGAGCCTGAACAATGTGTTCGCTGAGAGCTGTTTGTGTCGAGTAGAGATCCAGGGCTGCCGTGTTCACTCCGTCCAGCGCCAGCGCAGCAAGATGTTTGATCGAGAACTTGACATTGAGACCCGTCTGGGGGTTATCGATGTCGCAGACGCCCCGATGATTGCTAGCCACCTGGATTGTCATCACATCGAGATCCTTCAGATCGATGCCGTGACGCTGGCGCAGCAATCGAATCGCCTCAATGGTCGAATGCGTGAGGTAGCAGGAGGCGTGGTACTTGAATAGCGTGTTCTCAATCGCAAAACCCGCACTCGTGTCTATAGACAAGGGGAATGGGTTGATTTGCTGTGCCTGAGTGCGCGCGAATCCCTGAGAGCACTCGATAGAATGTTCATTGGCGGTAAAGCCGCGTGCCGCAAGTTGCGCAGCCATCAGCCCGTTCATCGCCGCCTTGCCCGCGTGCAGCGGTTTGGCCATCGTCCCGAACATACACTTCAAACCAGCCGCTTGGGTAGCAGCCAGTCCCAGCGCGTGCGCTGTCTGGGATGCATTCAGCTTCTTCAGGTGGGCACACGCCGCGGCAGAGCCAAACGTTCCGACAGTTCCGGTTGCGTGAAACCCGTGCTCGTAGTGACTTGGGCCGACCATGGAGCCCACGCGACTCTCAATTTCATGACCAACAACCATCGCCCGCAGCAGATCGAGCCCGTTAGATCCCTCATACTGCGCAAGTGCCATCGCCGCCGGCGCAACAGGCACTGTTGGATGACCAAACATCTTGGTGGACACATCATCAAAATCGAGGGCGTGGCCTGCTGAACCATTGATCAGTGCGGCGTCAAGGGGCCTCGCACGCCCGCCCCCCGCTAGAAGAGTGCATGGAAGGTCTTCAGCCTCACCGTACTCAGCAATCAAAATTCGAACAAGCGGTTCGGACGAGCCTGCAATGGCCACTGCCACCCAGTCGAGCATCACATGACGCGCCCATTCCAATGCGCTTGGACTGATGGCGTTATCGTCGATCGAACTGATCCAGGCGGCCATTAAGGATGTGCAGTCCGGGCCGCACTTCATCGCTGCTGTTTGCTGATTCATTTTGTCTCCTGTCCGTACTTGTTAGTCGGTACATGTGCTTCTCTCAGTCAGTATCCAACAAAAAAACGGCTCACGGCATCACATATGTGATGTAGCGCTGCTTGCCCCAGTGAAATCACATTTGTGATTTGCGCCATGCTGTTTCTCTGCAATCACATTTGTGATGAAATTCATCTCGGGACTCGGTCACACTGACGTCCGAATACTGCATCAGGCCCGATCAAAACATTCATGAATTTGAACTGAATTACTCTGGAGCCCCTATTTATGGAAGATCAAAAACACTTGCCCCGCCGCTCCGCAATGTATGTTCCCGCTACGAATCAGCGGGCCATGGCGAAGGTGCGCAGCCTCGATTGCGATGTGATCATCTTTGACCTGGAAGATGCCGTGGCGCCTGAGATGAAGGAAATTGCCAGACGCAATCTCGTCGAAGCGTTCTCCGCTACAAGCTTCCCCCAAAAGGAAACTGTGATCCGAGTCAACAGTATCGGCACAGTGGACTTCGACAGCGATTTCGATGTGGTGTCGCAGTGCCACCCCGATGCGGTGCTGGTGCCCAAAGTTTCCAGCGCCGAGGACTTCCGTTTGTTGTCCGCCGCCATCGCTGAGCACCACATTGCCAACAGCACCCGACTGTGGGTAATGATCGAAACTGCGGCCGCGCTTAGCAACTTGGATCGCTTGGTTGCGACGGGCCTGGCGAGTCAACCGAAACTTGACTGTCTGGTTGTCGGAACCAACGATATTGCCAAGGAAACAGGAGTATTCCCCGGTGATCAACGCATGTTGTTGCTGCCGTGGCTGATGAACGTCATTTTGGTGGCCAAGCGTCATGGGGTTTGCGTGCTCGATGGCGTGTGGAACGATTTTGGTGATCAATCAGGTTTTGAAGCAGAAGCCGGCCAGTCGGTGAAGATGGCGTTCGATGGCAAGACCTTGATCCACCCTTGTCAGGTGGAGCCGTCGAACCGCTGGTTTTCGCCGTCAGATAGCGCCGTCATGGAAGCAAGAGGCATCGCAACTGCCTTTGCCATGGAGGAAAACCGCGGCGCCGGTGTGATAAGCCTGAATGGAAAAATGGTGGAGCGATTGCACCTTGTCCAAGCGCAAAAGCTTCTGTCATTGCACGACGCGATCCAAACGCGGGCCCAACTCCGCCGATGAACCATGGAGCGCCTCGTCACCAACAAAGTCGCGATGTCGCGGCTGCAGCCATGGCAGTAGAGCGGCATCTGCATGTTGAAGTCATGGACGGCAACGGTCCACCCATATTTTTGATGCATGGAATGTTGTCTGGCAACGTGCAATGGCGCTCCAATCTGGCCGCGCTGGCGACGGTTGCCCGACCGGTCCTATTTGAACTCTGGGGTCACGGTAGTTCGCCCACGCCAGACTCAGGCGCCCACTACTCCGTCAACGCATACATCGCAGAGTTTGAGCGAGTGCGCATCGAGCTTGGAGCGCCACGCATCATCCTGTGCGGCTTGTCTTTCGGCGCCGGACTGACCATGCGCTACAGCCTGATGCATCCGCAGACCGTGATCGCGCAGGTCTTTACGAACTCGATGTCAGCACTGGCAGCGCCGGCCCAGAGCTCACAGCAAACGCAAGCGCTGCTAGCTGACATCGAAGCCAGAGGAATCGACGCCATCGCCGAAATGCCGGTTCATCCAAAGTTTGCTATCCGAGTTGATCCGGCAATTCGCTCCACCCTGGTCGAAGCTGCCGCTGGCGTAAACCCGAAAGCCGTTGCGATGGCAATTCGCCACACCTTGCCAGGCTTGTCTTTGGTGCGTGAACTGGAGCAAATTAAAGCCCCCACACTTTTGGTGAACGGCAAATGGGAAAAACTGTTTCAGCCACACCGCAAGATCGCACTGGATCGTATTCCAAACTGCCGGGCGGTTGACTTAAGCGCCGGCCATGCGGTCAACCTGGAAGTTCCGGAGTCATTCAACTCAGCAGTTGTTGCATTCATCTGGCAAGCTCAGAAGGGATGACCGTTCCTGATTTTGGCATCAAGTCTTTGACTGGACTTGGTCGTTAGCCAAATACTTGGCTAATGGTCGGAACCTGTCCGAGTAACCAGGACACCAATGTCCGTTCACGAGAAAACCATCACATCAAAATCGAAAAAATTCTCAATAACCGGTGAATGACCGTTGCCCATAATTCAGGGTCCCGCTATGACCGGTCAGGAGAAGAAAAATTACCGAGTAGTCTGCGTCTTCAATCTTGAAACACGGGCTCCACTGGAAGACGGCTCACGCTGCACACCTGTCGTTCGGGTATCAAACTTGCGACGTCGACGAAGGTTGCCGCCGGCAGAGGTTGGGGTATGGGTCGGCGCCGATTTCTGGGCATTTGACAGCATGAGGCGCCGGCCCATAACCCAGCCTCTGCCACCCTCTTCGGCACCCCCGTAGCCACCCGGCGGCAACGCAGCACACGAATTGGCAAGCGTCGGTGCCCTTAACGGCCGAAGCTGTTTTGTCGCCACGCTTCGAACACAGCGACGGCTACGGCGTTCGACAAATTCAAGCTGCGCTGACCGGCAATCATCGGCAACTTCAGCGTTTGCGCAGCCGCAAACGATTGGCGGACTGCTTCGCTCAATCCCTTGGTCTCGGAACCAAACACCAGCCAATCCCCGCTTTCGAAATGAACCTGATGGACGATTCGATTGGCACGGGTGCTCAGGGCGAACATTCGCTCGGGCGCTGGCTGCTCAGTTTCAAGAAATGCCTGCCAACCGGAGTGGCGTTTGACTTCGGCGTACTCGTGGTAGTCCAGGCCGGCGCGGCGCATGTGCTTGTCGTCCATCGAAAATCCAAGCGGTTCAACCAGATGCAGTCGGCAGCCGGTGTTGGCGGCCAATCGAATGATGTTGCCCGTGTTGGGCGGAATTTCAGGCTCGACCAGAACGATGTTGAACATGGCTTTATTCAGTCCTGGCAATGACCAGACCGGTGATGTGAGCGGCGCCTGCCGCGCGCAGCAATCGGGCAGCGGCAAAGAGCGTGGCGCCGCTGGTCATGACGTCGTCCACCAGAACCAGCCGTGCGCCATCGACAAGACGGTGCCGCAAGGGATCGACGGCAAACGCGTTGCTCAGGCCCTCCAGCCGTTCACGGCGACTCAGTGAACTCTGGGGCGGCGTGTCCTTGATTCGCAGCAGCAGGCGGTGCTCGGTCTTGGCGGGTGCGAGTTGCCGCGCCAGCAGCAGGGCCTGGTTGTAGCCGCGCGTTCGCAGGCGTGTCTGTGACAGCGGCATCGGCAGCACCAGATCAGCGGCTTCCAGTGCCGGTTCCACCCAGGGCGTGCTGCGCAGCAACAGGGCAAACGCGCTGGCGCGTCCAGGGTGCTGGTGGAATTTGTAGCCGACGATCAGGTCAGTCCATGGGTATTCATAGGACACCGCCGCCAGACAGCGCTCCAGCGGCGGCGGATTCTTGATGCAGCCGCCGCACTGCTGGACGCCCGGCGCCACGGCCAGCGCACAGGTTCGACAGCGCTCCCTGGGTTGCGCGAAACGATTGACGCAAGCCTCGCAAATGCTTTGACTCGGCCAGGCGTGGCAGACCATGCACTGGCTCGGCAGCGCGTCGATCAGCCCTTTGACCCATGCGGAGAACATGGAGTCAATATACTCTGGCGACTTTCTGCCATCCGACCCCATGTCCGCCCCGCCCGTGCCAACCATCGATTCCCATGCCGTGCGGCGCTGGCAGCAAATGCCGGCCCGCAACTCGCCGTGGCTGCACGAAGAGGTGGCGCGGCGCATGCAGCAGCGGCTCGACTGGATCAAGCTGCAGCCGCAGAGCTGGGTGCATTGGGAGCCGGTGCGAGGCGGCCTGCAGGCGCATGCTTCGTTGGCGCAGCGCTACCCGGATGCCACTTGTTTTGTGACTGAATTTCAGGCTGACAGGGCGGACCACGCAGCCAGTGTCCTGGCTCGACCCTGGTGGCATCGGTCGCGCTGGACAGCCAGGCAGACTCGCTTTGAGATGCCGGCGGAGGGTGCGGTTCAAATGCTGTGGTCGAACATGGCGCTGCACATGACGGCTGATCCGCAGGCCCTGATGGCGCAGTGGCATCGTGCGCTGGCGGTCGACGGCTTCCTGATGTTTT
>Ga0315271_10001036_pt1 | contig 16462 bp, 13 predicted proteins | sample C3_top_MG_FD_204664 | JGI IMG/M metagenome (GOLD analysis project Ga0315271, IMG submission 204664) | Sediment microbial communities from Yellowstone Lake, YNP, Wyoming, USA - C3_top | ecosystem: Environmental > Aquatic > Freshwater > Lake > Sediment | place: USA: Wyoming | collected 2017-08-01 | reverse complement strand
GAGCCCGAAGGCCGGACGATCACCCGCTCGAACACGAACCTCCTCATGGAGGCGGCGCGGCGGAGCGACGAGTGGAAGATCCTCTCGAAGAAGATCCCCACGACCGAATCCGTTCCCCAGCTCGTCTGCCGGGAAGGTCTCAGCGAACCCGTGACGCTGACGCCGATGGAGTGGCTCGTCGTCACCGGGATCGACGGCATCCGGTCGATCGAGGACATCGCCCGGGCGGCGCGCATCTCCGCTTTCGACGTCGCCAAGACGCTCTACGGCCTCATCACGGCGGACCTCGTCGGCATCCGTTCGAAGGCGGACGTGCGGGCGGCGACCGCCGCGGCGGCTCCGCCCACGGCCCCCACCCCGGCAGCCGCCGGTCCCGTCGTCACGACGCACAGCGGCGTCTTCAACGCGGTCACTCGCGGCGACGAGCGCCGGAGCCTCCAGATTCTCTGCACGAAGGTGAAGCAGGAGGCCGAGAGCGCCGCTCTCGCTCCGGGAGACCCCGCGGTCGACCGGCTCTACCGCGCCGCCCTCGGCGAGGTCGACAAGGGGCGCGGTCTCGACGTGGTGAGGGAGCTGATCCGCAGCCTCGAGCAGACGGTCGCCGCTCTCCGCGGACGCGAGGCGAGCCTCGCCTTCCGCGAGAAGATGGCCCCCCTGCTCTGAAACTGGAGCCGTCGTGGGAAACCCCCGGCCGGGTCTGACTTCGCCTTCGAAGGGGCGCGCCTAGCGCTCCCCGTCGGTCCTCGGACCCTTCCGCGCGCCGGAGACCGGCCAGGTACGCCTCCGCCCTCCGCTTCCTATACTTCCGACTCGTGAAACGCGCCCTCCTCGCCGTGTCCCTGCTTCTGCCGGCGCTGGTCCTCGGCGCCGAGGAGCCGCGCGACGAGCCGGTCGGCTTCGTCCCCCGCATCGCGGTGTACGTGCCGGAAGGGCAGGCCGAGATCCGGCTCTCGAAGCTCGTCCGCAGCTCGATGTACGAGACGCAGTTCCTGTACGACTTCGTCTCCGGTGACATCGAGGCATTCCTCCGCTACAAGTACTACGGCTCCCGCCAGAGCTTCACGCTCTCGGCGTTCGACCGGGTCTCCTTCGCGGCTCTCGAATCGCTCGCCCTCGGCTACGACAGGGTTCGGGGCCTGAGCGCCTTCGTCCGGCGCCCGGTGGGCCTTTACGGCCGGTTCGTGACGCTCGCCGAGGTGGACCGCTTCAACATTTCCCAGCCGGACCAGCCGCAGCAGAACGTCGACGACGGCCAGACGAATCTCTTCGTCAAGGCGGGGTTCCAGTGGGGGACCGAGGACGACAACCTCGGCAACCGGATCTCCGGCGACCCGAACGACCGCATGAGGAACCTCTTCACCGTGGCCCGTTCGTTCGACTCCAGCGGCCGGGGGCTCTCCCTCGGTGTCACCTACGGCTCGCCCCTCCTCGACTACGACTACCTGAAGGTGGAAGGGGAGGCGATCCAGGCGCTGCCCATCGGGAAGGGACGCCTCGTGGGCCGCCTCCACGCCGGTTTCTTTCCCTACAAGCCCGTCGGACCTTCAGCGGAGCCGTCCACCGGCCGTCCCTACCTCATCCCGGCCACCGAGTACTTCTCGCTCGGGGGTCGCGACGCCCTGAAAGGCCTCCGGGAGGCCCCGTTCGGGACCGAGGAGATGCACGCGACGATCGAGGCTTTCGTGCCCGTGTTCGTCGCCAGGAACGCCGAGTTCCTGAAGGTTTCCTGGGACACCCTGTACGCCGTCGTCTACGCCGGGACGGGAAACGCGGGCCTGGGCAAGAAGGTCTACACCCGCTTCGGGGACTGGCGGCAGGATGCCGGCCTCGGCTTCGAGGTCTCGTTCCGGATCCTCCGCTACCGGATCTTCGCCGCGGCGCTCGCCGCCCGGGAGGTCGGGGGGCCGGGTTCCCCCCGGTACCTCATGACGATCCGGACGGTCAATTGACTTTGCCGGGAAATCCCGTCCTGCTAGACTCTTGACAATTGATCCGAGCCTAGGACGCGGAACTGCTTCGCCTTCCCCGACACGGGGGTGACTCGTCCGGTCCCCGGCTGGAAATAAGGAGACTCGATGCGACGGATGCGGACCGGACTCCTCCTCGCGCTGGCCGTGGCTCTTCTCGCGGCTTCTCCGCTGTGCGCTCAGGTGGCTCCCAGCCTCACCGGCGAGACCGGGCTCTTCAGCATTTACGACGCGCAGACCGTTCCTCACGGTCGCTTCGCGTTCTCCCTCTTCTACAGCATGTACGACCGGACGGCCGCACCGGTGCCGCTCATGTTGCCGCAGTCCGAGGATCCGATGCGCTACAGCGCCGACAAGCTCGGGATGACGATGGCATTCGGCCTCCTCCCGAACTGGGAGGCGTCGTTCTCCGCCGGGCAGAAGTACTACTGGGCGGACGACCGGGCCTGGAGCGGGAACATCAACGGCCACAACCGCTACGGGAAGATCGAGCACGATGAGACCGACAAGCTGCGATTCGGCACGAAGTACGTCTTCAACTCGAATGATCCGCTGAAGATCGCGATCTTCGGCGCGGCCTACATCCCGACGCAGAGCCGGGACGACCCGCAGGCCCTCTCGACGTACCGGACGGACTGGGAGTGGGGCTTCTCGGGCACGTACGGGGTCTTCACCGGCCAGTTCGGGTACCTCTGGACGGCGGACTGGGCCAAAGAGGGCGAGGAATACGAGATCTCGAACGAGATGCACTGGTCCGCGGGCGTCGGAATCCCGCTCATCCCCGACACGCTGAAAGGGATCTTCGAGATCCATCGGACGATGTACGACGGCGGCACGACGAAACCCCCTGCCGCCACCGACGCCGTCCTCGGCGCGCGGCTCGCCCTCGGGAAGAGCGGCGTCGTCGCGAGCGCGGGCGTCCGGGCCAACATCGACAACTGGGTGAAGTACGGCTCCTCCCCGAGCAGCATCGGCGGCATCGTCCAGCTCTCCTGGGCGCCGCAGCCGGCGAAGGCCGCCGCCGCCCCCGTGGTCGCGCCGTCGCCTCACGAACCGCCTCCGGCCGAGCCGGTGCCGGCCCCGGCCCCCGTCGTCCAGCCGGCCCCGGCCCCCGTCGTCGAGGCGCCTCCGGCTCCGAAGCCCGAGACGTCCACCACGGACGAGATCCTCTTCGACGCCGCCAAGAGCCGGCTGACCAACATCGCCAAGGCGATCCTCGACGGCGTGGCCCTCCGCCTGAAGAACAACCTCTCGGCGACCTGCTCGATCGTCGGATTCACCGACCCGAAGGAGAAAGGCGACCACGCCGCCCTCGGGAAGGCGCGCGCCGACGCCGCGAAGGACTACCTCGTCAAGAGGCACGGCATCGACGCCTCCCGGATCCGGGTCGACGCCAGGGGCGACGCCGAGGCCGGGGGCGACGCGACGAGGAACCGCCGCGCCGTCGTCACCGTCACCTTCCCGTAACGTTCCCTTCTCCCGAGCTTCCCCGAGCGGCCGGCCTCGCGCCGGCCGCTCGCGCCTCTGCCGGTCGCGCTAAACTGCCCCCGCTTGGACAGCAGCGGCGCCTTCACGACCGGAACGAGCCCCGCGCTAGGCGGGGCTTTTCATTCCCGCGCGCTCGTCGTCCTCGCGACGGCCGCCGTCGTGGGCCTGCTGTGGGCCGGCAAGGTCCTCTTCGTCACGCTCTTCTTCGCGCTCTTCCTCTCTTTCGCGCTCCACCCCTTCGTGGAGCTCCTCGAGAAGATCCGCCTGCCGCGGGCTCTCGCCGCCTTCGTCGTCCTGGCGCTCCTCTGCGCGCTCGTGACCTTCTTCATCGTCAACGCCCTCGACCAGGCGCAGGCCTTCTCGCGCGACTGGCCCGCGTACGAACGGAAGATCCAGGGGCTCACCGCGCAGGCGCGAGGCCTCTTCTCCCGCATCGAGGAAGGGACCCGGCGTCTCCTGTCGGACGGGGAACGGACGGGCGCGCGCGCCGTTCGTCTCGAAGAAGGGATGCTCGACTCCGTCGCCCGGGTCGTCCTCCAGGTGAGGACCGTCTTCTCGCTCGTCCTCTACACCGCCGCCATTCCGATCCTCGCCTTCTTCATGCTGAAGGACCGGGAGAAGTACGCCGGGGCGCTCACGCGGATCCTGCGGCGGAAGGGGGGCCGGGCCGCCTCCGACTTCGCCGTCAACGTCGCCCACGTCCTCTCGGGCTACGTCCTCGGCGAGCTCTTCGTCGTCCTCATCACCGCCTGCATCACGACGGCGGGGCTCCTGATCCTGCAGGTCCCCTACAGCTACGTCCTCGGTCCCCTCGCGGGGCTCTGCGTCCTCCTCCCCTACGTCGGCGTGATCCTGTCGACGACGCCCGCCCTCTTCGTGGCGTTTCTCGGAACCGACGAGCCGTTCCTCGCGCTGAAGGTCATCCTCTTCTACTCCGTCGTCCAGTTCCTGGAAGGCAACGTCCTGACGCCGTTCATCGTCGGGAGCCGGGTGCGGCTCCACCCGCTCGCCGTTCTCGTCGCGTTCCTCTTCTGGGGAATCCTCTGGGGCCTGCCCGGCGCGATCCTCGCCGTCCCCCTGACCGCCACGATCAAGGTCGTCGGCGAGCGATTCGAGCGGTTCGCCCCCTGGGCCGCTCTCCTCGGAGAGAGGACACCCGACCCGGAGCCCGAGCCCGTGGAGGAGAAGAAGGAGCCGGACGAGAAGGCCGCAGGGTAGCGCCGTGTGCGGCCGGTACGTCCAGACGAGCCCCGCCGACGCCCTGGCGACCCGGTTCGGTGCGCGGCTTCCCGAGGGGATCGCGTGGACACCGCGCTGGAACGTTGCGCCCGGCGCGCGCGCCCCGGTCGTCCGCGACGGGGTCGACGGCCCCGATGTCGCGCTCCTCTCCTGGGGCCTCCTTCCGTCGTGGGCGAAGGACGCGGGGGGCCTCCGCCCGATCAACGCGCGGGCGGAGGGAATCGGCGGCAAGCCGATGTTCCGCGACGCGCTGAAACGACGGCGCGCCCTCGTCCCGGCGGACGGCTTCTACGAGTGGAAGGTCGAGCCCGGGGGGAAGGTCCCCTGGTTCTTCCGGCTCGGGGGGGGCGTGCCGTTCGTCTTCGCGGGGCTCTGGGAAAGGCGGGAACGGGTCGGCGCCGAGCCTTTCGAGAGCTTCGCCATCGTCACCACGGAAGCGAACGAGCTCGTGCGGCCCGTCCACGCGCGAATGCCGGTCCTCCTCGACGCGGAGGCCGCGGGGCTCTGGCGGCGGCCGGGTCCGCTCCAGCCCACGGAGCTCGAACGATGCCTCGCGCCGTTCGACGCGGCGGCGATGGAAGCGTGGCCTGTCTCCAGCTGGGTCAACGCCGCCTCCCGCGACGGCGCCCGCTGCACCGAGCCTCTGCGCTGAAGGCGCGCCCGGCGCGGTGCGGCAGGTCCCCGCCGTCCGCGACGGCGTCCTTCCCATGGACCGGCCGGGCTCCTAGACTCCGCCCCGATGCATCCAGCCTTCCGCGACGCCTACAACGCCTCCTTCACCGAAGAGCTCTACCGGCTGCAGTCGGCGGACCTCACGCGGCGCGCGGGGGCCGAGGCAGGCTTCCGCCTCGCCGAGACGCCGGTCTTCCTCACCCACCAGCTCGCGGAGCGGCTCGTCTCGGCAGCGCACGGAATCCTGGCGCAGATCTCCGGGCCCGAAGCCCTCGCACGGCTCCGGCGCTTCGTCCCCCGCGAGTGGGACACCCCCGGGATGGACGCCCTCCCGTCCCTGGCGCAGGTCGACCTGGCGATCGTGGCCGGCCCGGACGGCTCCCTCGAGCCGAAGCTGATCGAGCTGCAGGGCTTCCCCTCGCTCTCCGCCTTCGAGGTGCTGCAGTCCGACGCCTGGTGCGACGCGCTCGAGAGGGTCCCGGGCCTTCCCCGCGGCGGGTTCAGCCCCTACTTCTCGGGGCTGACGCGAAGCGGCTTCGTCGACCTCTTCCGCCGCACCGTCGTCGGCTCGCACGATCCCGAGCACGTCGTCCTCCTCGACCTCCACCCCGAAGCCCAGAAGACGTACGTCGACTTCGCCGCCACGAAGGCGCTCCTCGGCGTCGAGCCCGTCTGCGCGACGAAGGTCGAGAAGGAGGGCCGGAGGCTCTTCCGCAGGAAGGGCGGCCGGCGTCTCCCGATCGAGCGGATCTACAACCGGGTCGTCTTCGACGAGCTCATCCGGTCGGGCGAGACGCTCCCGTTCGACTTCCGCGACGACCTCGACGTCACGTGGGCGCCCCACCCGAACTGGTTCTGGGCCTGGTCGAAGGCCGCGCTTCCCCTCCTCGACCACCCCGCTGCCCCGCACGCCCGGACGCTCGCGGAGATCGGCGAGCTCCCAGCCGACCTCTCCACGGGCTGGGTCCTCAAGCCGCTCTTCTCCTTCGCCGGCGGGGGCGTGAACGTCGAGCCGACCCGGGAGGACGTCGCGAGGATTCCCGACTCCGAGCGGGACGCCTGGTGCCTGCAGGAGAAGATCTCGTACGCGCCGTGCCTGCGAGCCGTCGACGGCGGCGGCGTCAAGGTCGAGATCCGGATGATGTTCTTCCGGCCCGAGGGCGAGACGTCCTTCACGCTCGGCCTGAACCTCTGCCGCCTCTCCCGCGGCCGGATGCTCGGGGTCGACTTCAACAGGGACTTCACCTGGGTCGGCTCCTCCGTCGCGCTCCGGTCTCCGGCCGGCCCCTGAGGAGGCCCGACGAACCCGCTTGACAGCCGCCTCGCCCGCGGGGATCGTCTCGGGAACCAACGGAGGGTCAAGTGCCACAGAACCTGAAAGGCCTGAAGGTCCTTTTTCTCGTTGCGCCGAAGGGATTCCAGGACGAGGAGCTCGCGAAACCGAAGAAGATCCTCGAGGCGGCAGGCGCCCAGGTCGTGGTCGCTTCGTCTTCCGGCGGCCCCGTCTCCAGCCAGGGCGGAGCGGCTGTGGAGGCCCTCTCGATCGTCGAGGCGCGCCCGACCGAGTACGCCGGCGCCGTGGCCGTGGGTGGCCCCGGGGCCGTCGACCTCTGGGAGAACGGGATCGCGCAGAAGTTCTTCCGCATGGCCGCGCACGACGGCAAGCCCATCGGCGCCCTCTCCCTCGGCGTCGGGCTCCTCGCGAAGGCGGGCCTCCTCGAGGGGAAGGCGGCGACGATCTGGGTGACGTCCGACGCCCTGCGAGCCCTCAAGGAGGGGGGCGCGCGCTACGAGAAGAAACCCGTCGTCATCGCCGCGGGAGTGGTGACGGCCGACGGCCCGGCTTCGGCCGAGAGCTTCGCCAACATCTTCGCAGAGCTCCTCGACGGCTCGCGGACACGATCGGGGCGCCTCACGCGCTGACCCGGGCCCCGCCCGCTCAAATCCGCGCGATCGCCGCCCCCCAGTGGAGCCCTGCGCCGAGGGCCGTGAAGCCGACGAGGGCGCCCGGGCCGATCCGCCCCGTCGACACGGCCTCGTCGAAGACGATCGGGAGCGTCGCCGCGGTCGTGTTCCCGTATTTCTGGATGTTGTTGAAGACCTTCGCGTCCGGGAGGCCCAGGACCTTCTGGACCGACTCGTTGATCCTCAGGTTCGCCTGGTGCATCAGGAGGAGGTCGAGCTCCTCGAGCCGGTGACCCGTCTTTGCGAGGACGTCCCGCACCGCTTCCGGCATCAGCTGGCTCGCGAGCCGGAAGACCTGCCGCCCCTCGACGATCGGGATCGTCCCGAGGGCGTCGAACATCTCCGGAGTGAAATAGGGACGCGACTTGCAGCCGCCGCCGGGGACGTAGAGCTTGTCCCAGTGCGCTCCGTCCGTCTTCATGACGAAGCCGAGGAAGCCGCGTCCGTCGCCCGACTCGTTCGCCTCGAGGACCATCGCCCCGGCCCCGTCGCCGAAAAGGACCGCCCGGTCGCGCATTCCGGTCGCCCGCTCGTACCAGTACGGGTCGCACGGCCCCTCGCCCTTGCCGAGCATGACGTCCCACACCGACTCGGGCCAGGGCATCAGCCCGGAGTGGACCTCGGCGCCGACGAGGAGGACCCGCTCGCAGGCTCCCGAGCGGATGAAGGCGTCGGCCGTCTGGAGGCCGGAGAGGAATCCGGCGCACTGCATCCGGATGTCGAGGGCGTGCGTCGTCGACATCCCGAGCCGCGCGGCCAGAAGACCGCCGCTCCCCGGGAAGTAGTGGTCCGGCGTCATGGTCGCGAAAACGACGAGGTCGATGTCGGCGGGCGTCAGAGAGGCCTTCTCCAGGGCCGCGCGGGCCGCGTGCTCGGCCAGCTCGGCCGGTCCCACTCCCGGTTCGACGAACCGGCGCTCCCGGATACCCGTGCGCGGGACGATCCACTCGTCGGTGGTGTCCATGATCCGGGAGAGCATCTCGTTCGTGACGACCTGCGGCGGGAGGTAGCAGCCCGAGCTGCGGAGGAGGGTCGTTCTCTGTCTGGCACTCATGTGAAGGGCGGGAGTCTAGCCCGGCCTATCCCGCGGCGCGAGGAAGTCGCCCCGGTCCGCACGTCCCGCCCGGGGGCCGGCGACGGAAACGACCTCTTTCGTGTCCGCCCGCACGGGGCGGGCCGGAACGCCGGTTGAAGGGGACGGCGCTCGGGCGGAGAATGCCCGCACTACGGAGGATCGATTGATGAAGAAGAACCTCGCCGTGGCGCTCGGCCTCCTCGCGGCCTTCGCCTCGTCCGCAATGGCGGCAGGAGCCAAGCCGCGCGTGGCCGTCATCGAGTTCAAGGACAAGACGTCGCACTACTCCTGGTACCGCGCGGGAGAGGCCGCCCAGGACATGTTCGTCACCGAGCTCGTCAAGAGCGGGAAGTACCGCGTCATCGACCGCGAGCAGCTCGCCGCGATCATGCAGGAGAAGAACCTCTCCCTCTCCGGCGAGATCGATCCGAAGACCGCGGTCAAGGCGGGCAAGCTCCTCGGAGTCGAGTACCTCATCACCGGCGCTCTCACCGAGCTCGGCGTGGCCAACCGCGGGGCGCGGGTTCCGGGGGTGTTCGGCATGCCGTCCGTGAGCGTCGGCTCGCAGAAGATGGACGCCTCCATCGACGCCCGGATGATCAACACGACGACGGGCGAGATCGTCTGGGCCGACACCGCAAAGAAGGAGACTTCCGACGCACAGGTCTACGTCGCGGGGGCCGGCGGCGGCGTCGAGGACAAGAACAAGCTCGACCGCGTCCTCAGACCCGTCGTCGTGGAGCTCGCGGCATCGATGGGAAAGGTCTCGGCCGCGACGTCGGGCCTCGGTGGAGCGGGCGACGCTTCCGGCGTTGCCGGAAAGATCGCGAAGATCGAGGGCGGCTCCGTCTTCCTGAACGTCGGCGCCGAGGCCGGTATCAAGGAAGGCGACACGTTCGACGTCTTCCGCGTCGGCAACGTCATCAAGGACCCCGACACCGGTGAGGTCCTCGGCTCCGACGAGACGAAGGTCGGCCGCGTGAAGGTGACGAAGGTGATGGGCGCCCGCCTCTCGACGGCGTCGATCGTCAGCGGCTCGGGCTTCAAGGCCGGAGACATGATCAAGAACTGACGCCTTCGGGTCGCTCGCGCGCGGCATGCCGCACGCGATGCGGCCCACGGCTCCGGACGACCGCGGGCGCGAAGGGAATCAAGACCCCTTCGCGCCCGTTCTCTATCTTCGGCGCTCTTTCCCTACCGCCGGCCGAGGAGCTTGCAGGCGTCCTCGACTCCACCCTGGCAGCTCTCGCCCAGAAGCGCCTCCGCCTTCCGGCCGTCCCGGACCTCCACGGCCCGCAGCGCGCGCGCGTAGAGAACCCACCTGTTCCCGGGGGCCCGCTCGGCCGCCTTCCCCAGCTCCTCGTCGAGGTCGCCTCGCACGTCGCCGAACGCCAGGCCCAGGATCCAGTTCCCGTCCGGCCCCGGGTTGCGCCCCTTCCCGTTCATCAGCTTCCTCACGAACGCCAGAACCCTTCCGCCGGCGGCACCGGCGGAGTCGACCTTGAAGGCCCGGTCGAGCTGCTGCCACGCCGTGGCGTTGTCGCCGTTCAGGAACGCGCTCGCGGCACGCGTGTAGAGGTCGATGAAGAACGCCTCCGGCTCGTCGCTGGTGGCGGAGATCTCCCGCGCCGCGCCCCCGGCTTCGGCGAGGGCCTCCCGGGTCAGGGTCCCCTTCGTCCGCGTCGTGTCGAGGGCGGCGTAGACCTTCTCCACGCGCGAGTCGAGGGCCCAGTTGCCGCCGTCGACGAGCGGCTCGCGGCGCGGAAGGGCGAGCGCGTCGTTGACCGGGGGAGCCGGCTCACGCTCTGAGGCAGACGAGCGTCCGGCCCGGTTCCCGCCGTGGGAGGCCGTGGAGCCTCCCGCGCCGGAAGGCGGCCGCCCCCCGGAGGAGGCCGTAGTCGTCGTCGGGCCCGCTTCCGCGACCCGCCCCATCGGGGATTCGGCGGTGGCGGAGGTCCCGGCGGCGTCCGTCGAGCTCGCCGGGCCGGAGCCGGCGGAGCCGAGGGTCCCGGTTCCTGTCTGCGCCCCTGTTTGCGTTCCAGGCTCCGTCGCCGACTCTGTCCCCGTCCCGGAGCCCGGCGGCGGAGCCTCCGCCGGTGGCGTCTTCGGCTCGACGCCCGCCTGGGCAGCCGTCGCGGGCGCGGCCTCTCCCCCCTTCCCGGGCGCGAAACGCGACCACGCGTACCAGCCGCCACCGCCGATGACCGCGAGGACGAGGAGGGCCGCCGCGGCGAGGAGCGCCGGATTCGGTCCCTTCCTCGGGACGGACGGCGGGGGGGGCGGCATCGAGGCCGCGGCCGCCATCTTCACCTCGGGCGAAGAGATGCCCGCTCCCGAGACGACGTTGGGGCTCCCCGTGACGACCGTCGGGAGGTCCCCGGCGGCGCCCGCTCCCTGGGACTGGAGAACTGTCGGCGCGCCGTGGATCGTCGGTGCCGAGGGCGGGGGCGGCGGGACCGCACGGACCGGGGTCGAGGCCGCGGCGGTCGTCCCGAGGGAGAGCCCGAAGACGGCGGCGAGCGCCGACACGAGCTCCGTGCAGCTGCCGTAGCGCTGGGCGGCGTTCTTCGCCAACCCTCGCGAGAGGACGCCGTCGACCCCCGGAGGCAGTCCTCCGACGAAGGACGTCACCGGCTCGGGCGGAACGCTGACGTGCTGATGGAGGACCGCGAGCGGAGTGTCCGCCTTGAAAGGGACGCGCCCCGTCAGCATCTCGAAGGCGATGCAGGCCAGGGCGTACTGGTCGGCCCTCGCGTCGAGCGCCTTCCCCATCGCCTGCTCCGGCGCCATGTACGACGGCGTCCCCATCACCGTACCCGTCGCGGTGAGCCCCGACACCGAGTCGGCGCTGCGTGCGAGGCCGAAGTCGGCGAGAAGGGGCCGGCCCGCGGTGTCGAGGAGGACGTTCCCCGGCTTGACGTCTCGGTGGAGGATCCCCTTCGAGTGCGCGTGGTCGAGGGCGGCCGCGATCGCCGCGAGCCAGGGCACGGCCTCGGCCGGCGCCACGGGGCCCGTGATCCTCTCCTTCAGCGAGCCCCCCGGGACGAGCGGCATGACGAGGTACGAGACGTCCTTCCCGTCGAGGGGAGCCGTCCCGAAGTCGTAGACGGAGAGGATGTTCGGGTGCTCGAGCCCCGCCACGAGGCGCGCCTCCCGGAGGAAGCGCTCTGCGAAAGTCGGGTCCGCCGCTATGGGGTCGTGGATGACCTTGACGGCCACGGTACGGTGCAGCGTCTGGTCCTCGGCCCGCCAGACTTCCGACATTCCGCCGGCGCCGGCGCGCTCGAGGAGGCGATATCGGCCCAGGAGGGTTCCAGGGGTTACGGCCATGGCGTCCTCGTTTCTCTGCCTTAGCATACGACTGGGGAGCCCCCGTGAGTGAGAAGCGCGTCACGCACCGTCACGATCGTGGCCCGGCCGGACGGCGTTTCGTCTATGTCGTCCGCTCGCGCCGGTCGGGCGGGATCTCGGTCGGGATCAACCTCGACCCCCAGCAGACCTGCAACTTCGACTGCGTCTACTGCGAGGTCATCGACCGGCGGGCGATCGCCCGCCACGTGGGCCGACCGCCGATCGGCGCCGCCGACGTGGTGACCGAGCTCTCCGAGGTCCTGGCCTCGCTCCACGGCGGCGGCGAGGCCCTGCGCGACATCGCGTTCGCCGGGGACGGCGAGCCCTCCACGTTTCCCGGGTTCCTCCCTCTGGCACGAGGCGCATTCGACGCTCGGGACGCGGCGGGTCTTTCCGGAGTCCCGGTGATTCTCATAACGAACGGGTCCGGCCTCGGACGGACCGAGATGGGGGAGGCGCACGACCTCTTCGCCGCCCGGGGCGGGTTCTTCTGGATCAAGCTGGATGCCGGAACCGAGTCGTTCTACGGGGCTGTCTGCCGCACGGCGGTCCCGTTCGGGCGGATCCTCGCGAACCTCGCCGGCGCCGCGCGCCGCCACCCCGTGGTCGTCCAGTCGATGTTCTTCCGGTCGGACGAGCTCGGCTCGCCTTCAGCAGTGGAGATCGGGGCCTGGGCCGGCCGGCTCGCCGGCGTCGTGAGGGACGGCGGCTCCCTCGCCGCGGTTCAGGTCTACACCGTCGCGCGGGAGACGATGGAGGCGAGCGTCCACCCGCTTTCCGCGGAGGCCCTCGACGAGATCGCACGAGCCGCCCGCCACGCCCTGCGCGGCGTCCCCGTCGAGGTCTTCCCCTGAGCCGACCCGCGCCCTAGAGCGCGTCGCCGAGGTCCGCTTCGGCGAGCGCCCCGTAGAGGGAGATCGTCCCGGGACCGTGTCGGGCCGCGTCGTCCAGCGCCTCCTCGGCGCGCGACAGGAGGCTCGCCGTGTCGAACGCGTCCTCGGGGTACGCGGCGAGTCCGATCGTCAGGGAGAACTTCAGGCCCGTCGCCTCGAGCCGCGGGTCGAAGGCCGACATGAAGTTCTTCTGGATCGCCTCCGCGGCTCGCTGTCCGGTCACCTTGTTCGCCTCGAAGATGAGGATCCAGAAGCGGTCGCCCTTGCCGCGCCCGACGATGTTCACGGAACGCGTCGCCCGGACGAGCTGCGCGGCGATCTTCGGCAGGAGCGAATCGCCGTAGGGGACGCCGAAGCGCTGGCCCGCCTCCGCGAGCCCGTCCACGCACAGGTGAGCCACGGAAAGGGGCTGGCCGCTCCGCTCGGCGCGCCGGAGCTCCGACTCGAGACGCCTGAGGATCGCCCCCTGGTTGTAGAGGCCCGTCACGCCGTCGCGCTCGGTCTGCTGCTCGATGATCTTCATGAGCCGCGAGTTGTGCAGGGCGACGGCGGCCGCGTCCGCGAGGAGGGAGAGCCGCCCGCCGAGCTCCGAGGGCCACGCGCTGCCCGGGGAGCGGAACGCGAAGGTCAGGACGCCGATCTGCTCGTCCTGGTAGAGGAGGGGAACCGCCGCGGCGCGCAGGTTCCCCGGTCCCCCGCCGGCCGCCGTGGCCGGGTAGAGGGTGGCGATCTCCGCTCGGTCGACCAGGACGAGGGTCTTCTCGAGCCAGGCGCGGACGACGGGATGGTTGGTGCTCTCGGTCGGAACGGTGCGGAGCCCTTCGCTGCTTCCTTCGGCTCCCCACTGCGCCAGGACGCGGAGCGATTTCGTCTGGGCGTCGGCATCCCAGAACTGCGCACTGGTGCCGGACAGGAGCGCCACGGCCTGCTCGCAGAGGGTGTGCTTGATTCGCGGGCCGTCGAAGGTCGTCGTGAACGAGCGCCCGACCTCGCGGAGCCGGTCGAGGAAGCGGTAGGAGTCGCGCTCGCGCTGGAGGAGACGGGCCGACGTCACCGCGAGGGAGACCTCGACCGCGAGCGCCTGGAACGAGCGGAGCATCGGCGGGCCGAAGGCCCAGGGACGGCCGGCGCCCAGGCCCACGAGGGCGCCGACGATCTCGCCACGGGACGCGAGCGGGACCGCGACGAGGCTGAGCGGCCGCGGGAGGTCCTTCGCCGTGTCGGGCGCCGGCACGAGGTCGAGGCCGTTTTCCCCGGAGGTGACGTCGGGCAGCAGGGCGTACGACCCCTCCGCGGAGAGGAGCTCGAAGAGGGCGCGCGGGACCTCGTCGCGGTTCCGGCCGTGCTGGACGCCCCCCTTCCAGCAGAACGCCGAAGGGCCCGAGAGCTGGTCGAGCGGGTGGAGCTGCACCGCGCAGAGGTCGAGGTCGAAGTGGGAACCGATCTCCTGGACGGTCCGGTCCAGGATCGCCTCGAGCTCCGTCAGGCCCCCGAGGGCGGCGTGGACGCGGTTGACGAACGCCACCCGCTCGGCGCTGCGCCGCTCGGCTTCGACGAGACGCGCCTTCTCGAGCGCCCCGGCGGCGAGGCGGGCGAGCTCCTGGACGAGACGCATCTCCTGCGCGGTCAGGACGAAGGCGCCCCGCCGCGACATCGTCAGGAAGCCGAAGACCGTCTCTCCGTGCTCGAGCGGAAGGGCGAGGCGACGGCGTCGGCGGGGGCCCTTGCTGTCGTCGGCGTCGGCGTCGTCGTCGTCGAAGGCGGGCCCATGGGCCTCGAGCGCCCGGACGAGGATCCCGTCGTCGTCGATGGGCCGGCGCTGCCCGGGCACGAACCCGCCGGCGGAGCCCGGGGACGTCCCCTGCCCCAGGATGCGCTCGATCTGTTTCTGCCCGGCGTGGTAACGGTAGGCCTGCACCTGGTCGAACTCGAGCTGCCGCTGCAGCGAGGCCGCCGTGAGGCGGACGACCTCGTCCGCGTTGAGCGTGTGCAGTGCGCCGGAGGCGAGCTCGAAGAGGGCGACCGCTTCCTCGCGCCGCTTCACGAGCGTCGCCAGGCTCCGTTCGCGTTCCAGGATCCTCCCGAAGATCTGGGCGAAGGAGCGGATTCCCTCGTCGATGTCCGCCCCCTTCCCCGACGACAGGGGAAGGGAGACGCCGAAGGCGCCGCTGACGAGCTCGCCCACCTTGACCGGAGCGCAGACGAAGACGAGCCCCGACTCGGCCACCCGCTTCTCCCGCCCCTCCGTGAGAAGGCCTTCGAGGACGCGGGCGAGCCGCTGCTCGGCGGCCGTCGCGACGATCGAGGTCCCCGCGCGGCTCATCGGCGGCGCACCTCCTGCCGGCTGCAGGGCGACGGCGACGGCGTCGAAGAAGCGAAGGGCCGTGTCGAGGACGGTCCCTATCGACTCGTCGAGAAACCGGCCCTCGGAGAGGACCGCCTCGAACGCCTTCAGAAGGGCGAGGTCACGATTGGTAGGCACGGCTGCGACGTTCTCCCGAGGTTGCTCGGGCCGGAATCATAACCGGGATCTCCGTCCGGCGGCAGGAGGAACCTAGGCGGCCCGGTCGCTCTCCGCGCGATCCGCTCCGAGGAGACCCTGGGCGACGAGGAGGAGCATTCCGACGTCGCGGAGGATCACGAACTGCATGTCCCGGAACCGCTCCTCGACGCTCTTCCCCGCGTCGGCGACGTCGAAGCAGCCGCAGTCGATGGCGTTGCCCCGGAACAGGTTCAGGGAGATGGCGACGATGAAGACGGCGAGAAGGGCGCCGACGAGCGAGGCCGCCGTCCTTCGCCAGATGCCGCAGACGAGCGCGATCCCCGTCAGCAGCTCGACCCAGGGCATCGTCAGCGCCGCGAGGTTCACGAGCGGCCCCGGGAGGAGCCTGTAGTTGTAGATCATGTGGGCGAAGGAGGGCGGATCGGCGATCTTCGGCAGGGCCGCCACGATGAAGAAGAGGCCGAGCGCGATCTGGGTCCGCACCGTGAACCAGGGATGGGTGAGGGCCTCGCGGATCTTCATGCCGGACCTCCGGCGCGAACGGCTCCGCCTCGCCTCAGCCAGTCGGGGAAGCCGTCCCGGTAGACGAGGAGATTCTCGAAGCCGGCCCCGAAGAGGGCCTGAGCGAGCATGTGGGAGTCCTCGCAGTCGCCGCCCGAGCAGTAGAGGACGACCGGGAGGGCGGGGTCGCGCCCTTCGGCGACGAGGCCCTCGACCCGCTCCTTCACGACCTCCGCCTCCCAGACCGGGAAGGAGCGCGCCCCTTCGATGTGCCCCTGGGAGAAGACATCCGAGCGACGCGCGTCGAGAAAGAGGGCTCTCCGGGCGTGCAGCCACGCCGCCGCTTCTCCCGTGATCTCGACGTACGGCTGGCCGTGGACCGGAAACCTGGCGAGGAGCTCGGCGGAAGAGGCCGGATTTGACCCGGGGGACGCCGGGCGCGACGGGGGGACGGACGGCCGGACCGTCGCTCCCGGAGCCGGTTCGGGCGGCGATGCCGGCGCCGGGCCCGAGACGACCGGAGTCTCTGCTCCCGGCTCCGCCTCGAACGGGGCGAGGGGGAGCGTCCCGGACCGGGCCGTCACCTTCGTCGCGTTCGGGTACTGGCCCGGGATCGGAAGCTTCCGCTCATTGCGGGCGAGGGCATTCGACACGAGGGCACAGGCGACCGCGAGGCCGACGAGGGTTCCGGCCTCGGCAAGGAAGCGGCGGAGGTTCATTCAGCGACTCCGTTCGGGGGCGCGTGGCCCGCCGGAAACTCTATGCAAGCCCCTCGCCCCGGCCGGCCGTGCCGGAACGGCGCGCGGAC
>Ga0315271_10001035_pt1 | contig 16469 bp, 16 predicted proteins | sample C3_top_MG_FD_204664 | JGI IMG/M metagenome (GOLD analysis project Ga0315271, IMG submission 204664) | Sediment microbial communities from Yellowstone Lake, YNP, Wyoming, USA - C3_top | ecosystem: Environmental > Aquatic > Freshwater > Lake > Sediment | place: USA: Wyoming | collected 2017-08-01 | reverse complement strand
GTTGACGATGCTGTCCGGGCCGACGCGATGGATCCGCGGTGCGAGCTGCATCAGATGCTCCCCTTGGTGGCGAGGGCCTCGATGGTCGCCGTGGACTCGTCGAGACCGAGCAGCACGATGAGCGCCTGGTCTGCGATCACCGCGATGGCGAACCCGATCCCCCACGCCGGCTGACCGGCGAGCGCGAGCGTCAGCCCGACCCCGACGAGGAGTGCGGACCCGAGCAGTGACCGGGTGCGAAGGGGCAGCGGGTTGTCCGCCTTGGGCGCCGCGACCAACGCCCACACGACCGCCAGCCCGAGCGGTGCGCCGATGCCGAACACGACCCGCAGGGCGGTCTCGGACGGCACGGTCGCGCCGACGAACGCGAGCGCGCCGAGGCCGACGAGCTCGAGGAGGAAACGGATGGCGAGGAGGAGCATGGGACGGGACTCCTTGCCGCTGGCGCGGCGCTGCGGTAGGATCTGACGTGGCTACTATAGTTAGCCATCATGGCTACTGTCAATAGCGTTAACCGCTCGGCTTGCGGAGGCCCCCTTGCCCACCCCGCCTCGCACATCACTCGACGAGATCGTCGCCGCGGGCCGTGCCATCCTGGACGCGGAGGGTCCCGATGCGCTCACCATGGCCCGGGTCGCGACGGCAGTGGGTGTGCGCGCGCCATCGCTGTACAAGCGGGTCCGCGACCGGGACGCCCTCGTGCGCCTGATCGCGCAGGACGTGGTGGCCGACCTCGGCACGACGCTCGCGGCGGCCGCCACTACCGACGACGCCCGTGCCGACCTGCGTGCCATCGCCGTCGCCTTCCGCGTCTGGGCCCATCGCCACCCGGGCGGCTTCGGCCTCCTGTTCTCGCCCATCCCGGACGCATGGCGTCTGGAGCCCGACGAGGGCAGCGCGGCGATCGCGCCGATGTTCCGCGCGGTCACCGCGATCGCGGCACCCGACCGCGTTCTCGAGGCCGCGAGGACTGTCGTCGCCTGGGCGAGCGGCTTCGTCTCCATGGAGCTTGCGGGAGCGTTCCAGCTGGGGGGCGACGTCGACGGCGCTTTCACGTTTGGCGTGGACCGCATCAGCGAGGCCATCGAGGGGCGGCGCAGCGCGGAGTAGGCATCGTCGGCATCGGGACTCCCGGCAGGTGCCCCCTCGCTCCCGGGGCTCCTCCCGGGGCTCCCACGCACCGGCGGCGCAGTCCGCCGCTGTACCGTTCCGCGCCGCGATCAACAGGCTACTTTTCAAGGGCACGTTTAGCGGATCTGACGCTACACTGCTCGGCACCATGACCGTCACGCCTGACATCGACCTCGCCCAGCTGCTCGCCGAGACCGAGGCGGAGATCCTCCGCGTCGTCGGCGAACGCGATGGCCCCACGGCCGGCGTCTACGAGCAGATCCGCTATCACCTGGGTCTCGACGGGTCCGCCGGTCCTCGCGGCAAGCGCATGCGCCCGCTCCTGGGCCTCCTCGCCTACATGTCGATCGCGGGCGACTATGCGCGGGCGCTGCCTGGCGCGGCGGCGGTCGAACTCGGCCACAACTTCAGCCTCGTCCACGACGATATCGAGGACGGCGACGTCGAGCGCCGCCATCGGGCCACCCTCTGGGCGATCCACGGCGTGCCGCAGGCGATCAACACCGGCGACCTCATCTTCAGCCTCTCGCGCGTGGCGCTGCACCGGCTCACGGACCTCGGGTTCTCGGACCGCAAGGTCCTGCGCCTGATGCGCCTGTACGACGAGACCTGCGTGATGCTCTGCGAGGGGCAGTACATCGACATCGCCACGTCAGCCCAGGACGAGCCGATGACCGTCGAGCTGTACTTCGACATGATCGGCCGCAAGACCGCGGCCCTGATCTCGGCGTCCATCGAGGCCGGCGCGCTGCTCGCGACCGACGACGAGGACGTCATCGGCCACTACCGGCGGTTCGGCTGGAGCCTGGGCCTCGCGTTCCAGCTCAACGACGACCTCCTCGGCATCTGGGGCCAGGAGCAGAAGACCGGCAAGGTCCCGACCGACGTCGCCCGCCACAAGAAGACGCTCCCGGTGCTGTACGCGTTCGAGCACGCCACGCCCGCCGACCGCGAGCGCCTCGCCGAGCTGCATGCGCGGCCCGAGCCGACCGATGCGGAGATCGCCGAGGTCGTCACGATCCTCGAGCGCGCCGGCGCGGACAGCTTCACCCGCACCGAGGCGCGCCGGCATCGCGATGCCGCCCTCGCCGAGCTCGACGGGCTCACCGTTGTCGAGTCGGCCGCGCGCGAGAAGCTCGCGGGGATCATCAACTCGGTGATCAGCGCGTAGGGTTCCCGCCTCTGCGTTCCGCCCGCGCCGGGCTCGCGCGATGGGCCCGAGACACCCGGGGTCTTGGTCCGCGCCCGGGGCCGGGGTCCGCGCCCGGGGCCGGGGTCCGCGCCCGGGGCCGGGGTTCGGCGGGGGTCCGGCGGGGTCCGCGCCCGGGGCCGTGGTTCGGCGGGGGTCCGCGCATTCCAGCCAGGCCAGCTGCCCGCCCAGCGGGCACTCCAGCGCATGTGCCCGCCCAGCGGGTAGGCCGATGCACGACGAGGCCCTCGCTGGGCCGATCCGGGCGAGTTCGTGCGCCAGGGTGCCCGCCCAGCGGGCAGATGCGCTGGAGTGCCCACTCAGCGCACAGAACCTCGGCTCCCGCGCACGAGGACGGTTCAGGTCGCGCGACAAGGGGCGCTCCGATGCACGGGTCCGGGCGACGCGGGCCCTCCCCCGACCTGGGGCCGTGGTTCGCGCCGGGGGCAGTGGTCCGCGCCCGGGGCCGTCCCGCGCGAGGAGGACGGCCCGGAGTCAGTCCCCGTCGTCCTCGTCGGACTCGTCCTGGACCGAGCCCTCGCGCTCGACCAGCACCTTCGAGACCCGCCGGCCGTCCGTTGACTGGACCGTCAGGTGCAGCCCGTCCACGCGGACCTCGTCGCCGACTTGCGGGATCCCGCCGATCCGGTGGTAGACGAGCCCCCCGACCGTGTCGTACTCGTCCTGGTCCTCGAGCTCGAGTTTGAGGTCCCAGATGTCGAGCAGGTCCTCGATGGACGATCGACCGTCAATCCGGGCAAGGTTGTCGCTGAGCTTCTCGACCAGCGGCTCCTCGACGTCGTACTCATCCTGGATCTCGCCGACGATCTCCTCGAGCAGGTCCTCGATCGTGACGAGACCCGCGGTGCCGCCGTACTCGTCGAGGACGATCGCCATGTGGACCTTGCGGCGCTGGAACTCGTGGAGCAGGTCGTCGATCGAGAGCGACTCCGGCACGAACACGGGCGTCCGGAGCAGCGACCGCAGGCCGGGCCGGTCGGTCACGTCCGACTTGAGGAACGGCAGCAGGTCCTTCGCGTAGAGGATGCCGACGACCTCGTCCACGGAGGTCTCGTACACGGGCACGCGCGAGTGGCCGCCATCGACGATCAGGTCGATGGCGGCGTCGAAGGACGCGTCCGCGCGGAGGCCGATGATGGCCACGCGCGGCACCATGACCTGGTGCAGGCGCCGCTCGCCGAGCTCGATGACCGCGTTGATCATCTGCTCTTCCTCCGCCTCGAGGATCCCCTGCTCCCCGCCGCGCTCGACGATGAGCCGCAGCTCCTGCGCGGTGATCTGCGCCTCGGCGTTGACGTCGGCCCCGAACGGCTTGGTCACGGCGCGCGTGATCCCGGTGAGGGCCGCCACAACTGGCGCGAGGAGCCGGGCGAGGAAGTCGAGCGGGACCGCGAGCGTGAGCGCGAACCGCTCGGCGTACGCGAGGGCGAGCGTCTTGGGGACGAGCTCGGCAAAGACGATCGTGAACAGCGCGAGCACGACGGTGACGAAGACCAGGCTGACCGTGCCCGCAGTCGAGGCGTTCATCCCCAGGCTCTCGAGCCAGACGGCCATCTCGGAGCTCAGGCTCACTGCCGCGAACGCTGAGGCCAGGAAGCCGATGACCGTCAGGCCGAGCTGGCACACCGCGAGGAAGCGGCCGGGCTCGTTGAGCAGACGGCGAACTCGCTTGGCCCCCGGCCGGTCCTCGTCGACCAGCTGGTCCACGCGGCTGCGCCGGATTGAGACGAGCGAGATCTCGCCCGCGACGAAGAAGCCCTCGAGGAACGTGAGGACGACGAGAAAGAGGATCTCCGGGATGGGGGCGTTCACCCCGCGGCGCCTTCCTTATGGGGCGCGTCGGCCGCGGGCGCGGCGGCGTCGTCGGCCTTGCGGATCTCGCGGATGCGGGCCGGGATGCCCACGGCGAGCATGCCGGCGGGCACATCGCGCGTGACCACGGCACCGGCGCCGGTCTTGGAGCCGTCGCCCAGGGTCACGGGCGCGCGCAGCATCGTGTCCACGCCGAGGAACACGCCCTCGCCGATCGTGGTGCGGTGCTTGCGGACGCCGTCGTAGTTGGCGGTGATCGTGCCGGCGCCCACGTTCGTGTCCTTGCCCACGTCGGCATCGCCCAGATAGCTGTTGTGGTGCTGGCGGACGTGCTCGCCCAGGACGCTGTTCTTGATCTCGGCGAAGTTGCCGATCTCCGAGCGGCGCCCCACGTGCGCATTCGGCCGCAGGTGCGACATCGGGCCGACCGTGGCCAAGTCCTCGATGACCGAGCGCTCCACGACGCTCGCCCAGACGACACACCCCTCGCCCACCGTGGAGTCCACGATCTGCGACCCGGCGCCGATCCGCGTGCCGCGGCCGATGACGGTGTTGCCGCGCAGGATTACGTTGGGCTCGAGCGTCACGTCCTCGGCCAGGACGACGCCGTGGTCGATGTACGCCGTCGACGGGTCCATCATGGTCACGCCGGCGAGCATCCAGCGGTCGTTGATCTCGACCCGCATGTCCCACTCGGCACGCGCGAGCTGGCCGCGGTCGTTGATGCCGGTCAGGCGCCCATCGTCGTCCACGTCGAGCGCGGCCACGAGCCGGCCGTCCGCCCGGGCGAGCGCCACGAGGTCGGTGACGTAGAACTCGCCTGACACCTTGGACGGGGCGAGGTCGCCGATCCGCCGCCGGAGCCAGGCCGCGTCGACCGCGTACAGGCCCGCGTTGATCTCGCTGATCCCGCGCTCTTCGTCGGTGGCGTCCTTCTCCTCGACGATCCGCTCGACGGTGCCGCCCTCGTTGCGCACGACGCGGCCCAGGCCGCTCGGGTCGATGGCGTCCACCGAGACGAGCGCAAGCGCCGCCTGGTCGAGCCGCCGAGCATCGAGCAGGGCCGAGAGCAGCTCCTCACGCATGAGCGGCACGTCGCCGTTGAGGACGAGCACCTCGTCCACGTCGTCCGGCAGGGCGGTGAGCGCGGAGCGGACGGCGTCGCCGGTACCGCGCGGGACGTCCTGCTGCACGGTGTCCGCCAGGCCTGCCACCGCATCGCGCACCGCGATTGTTGCCGGTGAGTAGACGACAAGTGGCCGCGAGCCGGTCGCGCCGACGGCGGCGTCGATCACCCACTCCACGATGGTCCGGCCGCAGATCCGGTGGAGGACCTTGGGCGTGGTCGACTTCATGCGCGTGCCCAGACCGGCCGCCATCACGATGGCGACCGTGCGCCGGACGGGCACGAGGGGCTTCTGGGTGGTCACGAGATGGACGGCCGCGGGGGGCACGGCAGGGCGTACGCCGGTGAGGCGTCGTCGCCCGGGGTGGAGTCGATGTGTGTCATGAGGGCCCGCCGATTCTGTGGGCGGCGGGCGGGGGTGTCAAACGACGCCACCGCCCGGCTCGAACCGAGGCGGCCGCCTCGTCAGCCCAGGCGGGCGATCGCCTCGATCTCCACGAGGCCGCCCTTCGGCAGCGCCGCGACCTGCACCGTCGAGCGCGCCGGCGGCGGGTCCGGCATGAAGCGCCCGTAGATGGCGTTCACGACCGCGAAGTCGCCCATGTCCGCAAGGAAGATCGTGGTCTTCACCACGTCCTCGAAGGTCACCCCGGCCGCGTCGAGCACGCCGCGCAGGTTGAGCATCGAGCGCTCGGCCTGGGCCTCGACGCCGTCGACAAGGTTGCCGGTGGCGGGGTCGAGCCCGAGCTGGCCGCTGCAGAACAGCAGGCAGTCCATGGCGATGGCCTGGCTGTACGGGCCGATCGCGGCCGGCGCATTGGGGGTCGAGATCGCCTCTCGGGTCATGGCTGGCTCTCCGGTGCTTGTTCGGTGGCGGTGGGAGTTGCGACTGGGCCGGTAATGATGGTGGCCTCGATGAACGGCTGGCGTGGACCGGGGGCGACGAGCGCACCCGAGGCGACGGCGTCGCGGAGTCGGATGGCGGCCTCCTGCGCCTCGCCTCGCGAAGCATAGAGGGCCCAGTGGGTGGGCCCGGAGCCCGACAGGCCGACCGGCCGGCCGAGGAACCGCAGCAGCGCCCGCTTGAAGGGGACGAGCGCGGGCTCCACGGCGATCGCAGCGGGCGCCAGGTCGTTGGCCGCGGCGAGCACCGACGCGCGGGCGAGGAGCATGTCCGAGGTGAGCATCCCGCGCCGCAGCTCGTCAGCGAGGTGCGCCGACGCGAGGCGGGCGGCGGCGCCGGGCGACCTCGCGCCCGCGTCCCACGCCCGGAAGACGAGCGGCGTCGAGAGCGCCACGGCGGGCGTGATCAGCAGCAGCCCCGGCCGGTCGGGCCAGCCCGCGGCGTCGCGGAGCCAGGCCAGCGGTGTCAGGCGCTCACCGCGCCCCTCAACGAGTGCCGGGCCGCCGACCGCGAAGAACGGCACGTCCGATCCGATCGAGGCGGCAAGGCTGTGGCGCTGTTCCGGGCTGAGGTCCGCGCCCCACGCCTCGAGTGCTGCGTCGATGGCGGCGTACGCGTCCGACGAGCCGCCGGCGAGGCCCGCGGCGACGGGGATGCGCTTCTCGAGCCGGGCGGCGAGCGGCGGCGGCGCGTCAGGCCCGAACCCGGCCTCGCGGGCACCGCGCCGGGCGGCGGCGATCGCGCTCAGGACCAGGTTGTCGGCCGCGGGCCCGGGATCGAACCCATCCACGTGGAGGGTGTCCTCGTCGCCCGGCGGAAGGACGGCGACCGAGAGCCGGTCAGCGACGCCGGTCGGGACCATCACGCTGTGGAGCTCGTGGTAGCCGTCGGGGCGGATGCCGAGCACCGCGAGCGTGAGGTTGACCTTGGCGGGCGCGAGGCGCACGACCGGGGCGAGGCGGCGGGTCGGGTCGGTCATCGGGGTCCTTGGTGCATCGTGGTCCCGGGTCGTTGCGCGGTAGTGCCGATCATGCCGTCTCGGCAAGCCGCGCGACGCGGTCACGCACCAGCCACAGCGGCACGAACGCTGAGCCGAGCGCCACGGCCGATCCCAGGACCAACCCCGCGAGGTACCCGCCCGCTGGTGCCGAGCCGAGCCACGAGGCCACCGCGACCGGCCCGACGAACAGCCCGAACGCCACCGGGACGTACAGCATCGCGAGGATCTGGCCGAGGCAGCCCATCGCCCCGCCGCCCATCCGCCGGGGATCGTCCCACGTGAAGTTCGCCCCGAGGACCCCGAACGTGAGCAGGATGCCCGTCAAGCCGACCAGGCACAGGGCAGAGGCCGCCAGGCTGTACGCGAATGCCTCGAAGGCCATCTGCCGCACGATCGCGATCGCCACCGTAAAGGCGGCGCCGAGGGCGAGGGCGGGCACGTACGCCACGATGAACTTGGCCGCCAGGAGCTGGCCCGGGCGCACCGGCGCGACCTTGACGAGCCAATAGGAGGGCCCTTCCCGTGAGAAGGCCGTTCCGGCAAGCCGGCCGAGGAGCATCCAGCCCACGAACAGCGACATCCCGACGCTGCTGTAGGCGAAGAGCTGGCCCAGCGGCCCCGATGCAGGGCCTGCGGCGAGGTCACCGCCGGGCGAGGAGCGGCCGCCCCGGAACAGCAGGATCGTGTAGACGACGCCGAGGATCAGGGGCGTCACCAGCTGCGAGAGGTTGCGCAGATCGCGGCGGAGCACGAGCGCATCCCGCCAGACCAAGCCCCAGACGGGCCGTGGCAGCAGACGCGCGAGCCGAGGCGGCGCCGCCTCGGCGTCCGGCGTTGCCCGCGGGGTGCGCCCCGGTCGCTTCTTCCGCTCGACCACCCCGATCCCGGCCCAGCCCGTGTAGTACCAGCGCTCGGCCGTCACGACGGCGATCCAGAAGACCGCCAGCGCCAGCCCGATGGAGGCCGCCACCAACGGCAGGCCCGTCAGCCAGCGGCCCTCGCCGATCTCGATCAGGCCCCGGCCGACCCAGTTGAGCGGCAGCCACGGCGTGCTGGCGGCGAGCAGCATCCCGCTGAGCTGCGATCCAGAGACCGAGCCGTCATCGCCGCGCAGGGCGTTCATGACACTGCCCGCCTGCGAGAGGCTGATGGCGACGATGGCGCCGAAGAACGCGAGGATCTCCGCCGCCCGGCGCGGCGGCACGACGCGGACCACGAGCATGACCAGCAGCGACGAGAGCCCGGCGGCGGCAAGCGTCAGCGCCACCATCGCCAGCAGCAGCAGCGGGTAGTAGAGGAACGTGTAGCCGCCGGACAGGCCGAGGCCGACGAGCACCGGCAGGCTGAACAGGCAGACGAGGCCGAAGACCGGGGCCACCGACCCGACGAGCTTGGCGATGAAGACCGCCCGGATGGGCACGGGCGTGGCGAGCAGGAAGTCCATGTCGCCGGTCAGGTACAGGGCCGAGAGCAGGCCGCCGAAGCTTGTCAGCAGGACCGCGACGAACAGCGCGGTGAGGATGAGGACCGGGATCGCCGCCACGACCTGCGCGGTGTCGATGGTCAGGTACCGGGCGAGGCCCGGGGAGCGCAGGAGGCCCAGCAACAGCCAGCTGACCGCAAGCAGGAACACGGCGAACAGGGTCAGCAGCGCGCCCACGATGACCGTTCCGACGCGGGCGCGGCCCCTTGCCCGGCGCAGGCCGGAGAGGGTGATCCGGACGCGCAGCCGGAGCAGCTTCCACACGGCCGGCAAGATGCGCCCGTCGGGAACGCGCTCCATCGGCGCTCCGGCCAGTGCGCTCATTGCAGGACTTGGGCGAGCTCGGCGACCTCCGCGCCGCCTGTCAGGCTCAGGAAGATGTCCTCGAGGCTCGCCTGGCCCGACGAGTCGCGGGCGCGGAGCTCGTCCATCGTCCCGACCGCGATCAGCTCGCCCCGGTCGATGATCCCGACGCGGTCGCACATGCGCTCGGCGATCTCGAGGATGTGCGTGGACAGCATGACCGCAGCGCCCCGGTCGGCCATCTGGCGGAGGATGTCCTTGATCAGGCGCGCCGACTTGGGGTCGAGGCCCACGGTGGGCTCGTCGAGGACGAGCACCTGCGGATCGTGCATGAGGGCTGCGGCGAGCGACGTCTTCTGCTGCATGCCGTGGCTGTACGAGTCGATGGTGTCGTCCGCGGCAGCCGCGAGGTCGAACATCCGAAGGAGCTCGTCGATCCGGCGGGCGGCGGGCCCGCGGTCGAGGCCGTAGAGGTCGGCCACGAAGCGCAGCAGCTCGCGCGCGCTCAGCTTCGCGTACAGGTTCGGGGTGTCGGGCACGTAGCCGCTCGCGGCCTTGGCCGCCATGGGCTCGGTCGCGAGGTCGTGCCCGGCGACCCGGACCGCGCCCGAGGTGGGCTGCAGCAGTCCCACGATCATCTTGAGCGTCGTGGTCTTGCCGGCGCCGTTGGGGCCGAGGAATCCGAACACCTCGCCGCCCCGCACGTCGAAGCTGACGTCCTTGACGGCGACCCTGTCGCCATATCGCTTGCCGAGATTGCGAACCGCGATGAGGGCGTCGGGCACCGGGTCTCCTGTCGGGACGGGGACGCCCCCCAATCCTATGCGGGGAGCACGAACGACGCGACTCAGCGCCCGCCGGGGAGCGGCCCGAGCGCCTCCGAGAGCGCGATCCACTCCCCCACCGCAAGGGTCTGCGGGCGGCGGTCGGGCGCGATCCCAACAGCGGCGAGCCCTGCCTCCACGCGCGCAGGCTCGATCGGCAGCTGGCGGCGGAGCACGTTGTGGAGCATCTTGCGTCGCTCGCGGAACCCTGCCTGGACAAGGCGCCAGAGCTGGTCCTCAGCAGCCGCGTCGAGCCGGTCGTCGGTGTCGTAGGGCTCGAGCACGAGGACCGCCGACTCCACCTTGGGCGCGGGCTCGAACGCCTCCCGGGGGACGCGGAAGGCGACGCGGGCGCGGGCGTGGTACTGGACGAACACCGAGAGGTAGCTCATCTCGCCGGCGGGGGCCGCGATCCGCTCGGCAACCTCGCGCTGGACCATCAGCACCAGGCGCTCCGCGCGGGGCGGCTGCCCGAGGAGCCGGTGCATGATCGGGCTCGTGATGTGGTACGGCAGGTTCGCCACCACCTCGTACGGCGGCGCGACGAGCCCGACGAGGTGCTGATCGAGCGCGTCGCCCTCGATCAGGCGCAGCTGCCCGGCCTCGAGCTCGGTCGCGTAGGCGTCGCGCAGGAACGCGGCGAGACCGGTGTCGAGCTCGACGGCGGTCACCGCGGCGCCGGATGCTAGCAGCCCGCCGGTCAGGAACCCGAGCCCGGGGCCGATCTCGAGCACGCCGCGGCCGGGCTGGGGCTTGGCCTCGGCGAGGATCCCCTCGAGCACCTCCACGTCGGCGAGGAAGTTCTGCGAGAGGCGGTGGCGCGCGTGGAGGCCCGCCTGCGAGAGGACGCGCCGGACGTGCCGCGGGTCGAGTCGAAGCTCGCTCATGACGCCTTCGCCGCGGCACGGGCGAGGGGCAAGGACGGTCGCGCGTCGAGATCGAGACCGGCGCGGACGCCCGCCGCGAACCGCCGGGCCCCGGCCGCCCCGATCATCGCGCCGTTGTCGGTGCACAGGCCCGGTCGCGGGATGACCATCGCGATCCCGCGCGCCTCGGCCTCGCCCGCGATCCTCGCCCGCAGCGCGCCGTTCGCGGCCACGCCGCCGCCGAGCACGATGCCCCGGGCGCCGACCTCCTCGGCCGCGCGGATCGTCTTGCGCGCCAGCACGTCCACCACGCTGTCCTGGAAGCCCCAGGCGAGCTCGGCGATGGTCGCATCGGCCAGCGCGCCCTCGTGCTCGTCGGCCGGCAGGCCATCGTCGGCGCGCGCCTGGGTCACGATGCGCCGGGCGGCTGTCTTGAGCCCCGAGAACGACACGTCGTACGAGTCGCCGAGCCAAGCCCGCGGGAAGACGCGGTTGTGCGCGGTGGCCTTCGCGGCCTCACGCGAGATGGCCGGCCCGCCCGGGTAGCCGAGGCCGAGCAGCCGGCCGACCTTGTCGAACGCCTCGCCCGCCGCGTCGTCGATCGTCCCGCCGAGGTAGCGGTAGTCGAGGTGGTCGCGCATCTCCACGAGGAACGTGTGGCCGCCCGAGACCACGAGGGCCACGAGCGGGAACGGCGGCGCCTCGCGCGCAGGTTCGCCCGGGTCGAGCAGCCAGCCTGCGTAGAGGTGACCCTCGAGGTGGTTGACCGGGATCAGCGGCTTGCCGTGCGCCCAGGCGAGGGCCTTGGCGAAATTGATCCCCACGAGGAGGCTGCCGGCGAGCCCGGGGCCGTAGGTGACCGCGACGCCGTCGACGTCGTTCATCGTGACGCCCGCGGTGGCGAGCGCCTCGTCGAGCACCGGGACGATCCAGCGCAGGTGGGCGCGCGCCGCGACCTCGGGGACGATGCCGCCCGTAGGGGCGTGGAGCGCGACCTGGCTCGCGACGACATTCGCGTGGATCCGCCGGCCGTCCTCGACGAGGGCGATCCCCGTCTCGTCGCACGACGACTCGATCGAGAGCAGCAGCGGGCCGCTCATTGGAGCTGCCCCTCGGCCGCGAGCTCGTCCGGCTCGGCGGACGGCGCCGGTGACGCGTCGAGGGCCGCGCGGAGTCGCGCCAGCCGCTCGACCATGGCGGGCAGCTCGAGCGGCTCGGTGGTCATGATCAGCGCGTCCTCGTTGTTGTCGCTGTAGTAGCGCGGCCGGATGCCGACGGGCCGGAAGCCATACTTCTCGTACAGGCGCCGCGCCGCGAGATTCGACAGGCGGACCTCGAGCGTGGCCTCGCGCGCCATGCGAGCCTTCGCGAGGTCGAGCAGGGCGAGGAGCAGCTGCTCCCCGATGCGCCGGCGCCGGTACTTCGGGTGGACTGCGAACGTGGTGATGTGCGCCTCGTCCACCATGAGCCAGATGCCGCCATACGCGACGATCGCGTCCCCCATCAGCGCCACGAGGTACATCGCGAGCCGGTTCGTCTCGATCTCCTGGCGGTACGCCTGCGCGGGCCACGGCGTGGTGAACGAGGACTTCTCGATGAACTGGACCGTTGCGAGGTCGGCGACCTGCATGGGGCGGATCAGCAGGACCGGGGCCGTCGCGCTCACGCGGGTCCGCCGTTCGCGTTGTCGGGCCTCGGGGCCGCGCCGCTCATCTCGACGCCGTCGTCGGGAACCGCCATGCGAACGCCGCGCGGCAGCGTCACGTACTCCGGGACGAGCGTCGCAAGGTCGTCCGCGTCGCCGGCCGCGAGACGCCTCGCCGCAGTAGTCAGCATCGCGGCCGCCAGGCCGTCGACCGCCGCCTCGCCCAGGGCCACGGCGTCTTCATGGGCGCGGCCGGCCAGGTCCACGGCCACGAGGCGCTCCCCAGCGGCAAGCTCGGGGTCCGTGCCGCCGACCAGGATCCGGGCGGTCTCGCCGGGGCGCAGGAAGCTGCGATCGTGGGGGCCGGCGGGCTGGAGCAGGACGAGCGCCGGGGCGTCGGCGGCGCCTGCGCGCGCATCTGGTTCGGTCGAGCCCGCGGCGCGCACGGCGCCGAGCAGGGCGAGGCCCGTCGGGACCCCCACGATCGGCAGCCGCATCGCGTGGGCGAGGCCTTTGGCCGTGGCGATGCCAACACGCAGGCCGGTGAACGCGCCCGGGCCGGTGCCGACAGCGATCGCGCCAAGGTCCGCGAGCGCAACCCCGCGATCGGTCAGCAGGCCGTCGATGCGGGTCAGCAGCTCCTCGCCGTGGCGGTAGCCGGCGGTCCACAGGCGCCGCTCGATGAGCGTGCCGTCAGGTGTGCCGAGCGCGATCACCGCACGGGTCGTCGCGGTGTCGATGATCAGGATCGAGCCGCCTGCGGTCATGCGGCGGCCTCCAGATAGCGCGCGTAGTCGCCGGAGCCAGCGCGGAGCGTGATGCGCCGCTCGTCGTCGCCGATCCCGTCAATCAGCACGTCCAGGCGCGCCGCCGGGAGCGCATCGCCCAGACGCTCGGCCCACTCGACCAGCGCGACGCCCTCGGTCTGCCGCTCGTCGATCAGGCCGCCCGCGAGTGCGTCCGCGGCGTCCGCGAGGCGATACAGGTCGAGGTGGAACATCGGCAGGCGGCCGGCGTACTCGGTCATGAGGACGAACGTGGGCGAGCTCACGACATCGTCGATGCCGAGGCCCACCGCGAACCCCTTGGCGAACTGGGTCTTGCCCGCGCCGAGGTCGCCCACGAGACACAACAGGTCGCCCGGGCGGGCGGCAGCGGCCAGCCGGGCGGCGAGGTCACGGGTGGCCGCGGGATCGCGCGTCACGACGACACGCTCGCGGACGGCGAGGTCGGGCATCACGCCCGAGGGTAGCCGAAGCGCCCGACCGGTGCGCCGAGGTGGGCGACTCACCGTGGGGTTGAATGGTGATCGGCCCCGCACGACTCACGCGCGAAACCCCGGTTTGGCGCCCGGGCCGTGCACGACGGGCGCCAGTTCGACCCTCACGTGCGTTGGGGCAGGCACGCCGGAGGGCGCGTGCCGGAGAGGCGACGTCAGCCCAGGCGCTCGAGGTCGCCCAGCGGCATCTCGATCGGCGGCTCGCCGTCGAGCTCAACCCGCGCCGCCTCGAGATGCACGCCGCCGGAGAACCGCCGGAGGCCCACGAGCCCCAGCACGCGCCCCTCAGCGCCGATATTCGGCCCGGATCGGACGCGGACCCAGTCGGGGGCGACGGTGGGCAGGTCGATCCCCGAGCCGTCGAATACGAGTGCCGGCGGATCCACGAGCAGCGCCACCTCGTGCCCAGCGAGCCGCTCGAGGAGCGCCGCGACCGGCGTGGCGATGGAGCGCTTGATCGCCCCGTCGAGCGCGAGGACGCCGAACGGCTCGGGCACGTGCAGGGCGGCCCGCTGCCGGCGCTCGGACGCCTGGAAGTCGCGCAGGTCCTTGCCGGCGATCGACGCCGCCACGATGCCCCGGACGCCCATCGCCCGCGCCCGCGTGAGCGCCTCGGCGTCGATCCGCGAGCCGACCACGAGGATGCTCCCCGTCCGCCCGACGTCGATGCCGCCGGGCCGCAGGTCGCCGAACGGGTCGGTCGCGAGCTCGAGCCGGCCCCGCGCCGACGAGCCCGCCGCGAACGCGCCGCGCAGCGCGAGCCCGTCGATCCGCAGCCGGATCATGGCCCCGGGCCGGACCTCGATGACGATCCCCGCCACCGAGGAGGTGATCTGGGCGCGGTGCTCGCCGGTCACGAGCCGCCAGCGCGACGACTTGCCGGGCATGGGCGCAAGCAGCTCGCCATCCGCGAGGTGCTCCGCTCGGTGGCGACGGCCCGGGACCGGCGCCCAGCGGCTGCCGGCTAGCGGCCGACCGCCGTCCGGCGTGCGCACGTCCACCTCGTCGACCCGGCGGTCACGCACGTGCTCGAGCAGCAAGTCGCCGGGCAGGACCGCGGTCCCCGGCTCCACGAGGGGGCGGTCGCCGGGCGGCAGTGGGACGCTCGTCTCGATCCCGGGCTCCACGAGTCGGTGGAGGGGGATCTCGTCGAGCCAGGCCGGGGACGCCACGGCGTCGCTCACTGGTCGAACCCGGGCCATACGGCCGCCTGCCACGACGCGAGCAGCTCACGACGCGGCTCGAGGCGCTCGGGCAGATGGAGCGGCACGTCGCGCAGGTCAACGACGAGGCCGCCGAGCCCGCCGAGCACCTCGAGCGAGATGTGCCGCGCCCGCACGCCAAGGTCAACCGGCTCGCGGAACCGCAGCTCGATCGTCGCGCGCTCGCCCGGCGGCACGTCCACGAGCTCCACGCCGCCCGGGACGAGCTCCACCTCGAGCGGGCTGCCGCCGCCGTGCACGGTGAGCGTGCCGAGGGTTCGCGTTCCCCGCAGGCCTGCGGCCGTCACGATGGTCCCCAACGGGACCAGCAGGTCGTCGCGCAGGTCGGCCAGCAGCCGGGCGCGCTCCTCGTCGTCCTCGATGGTCCCAATGGGCGCGAGCACACGCGCATGGTCCAGGCCCACCGCACGGGCACCGGGCCGGCGGGCCACGTCGGCGATGGCGAGCGCGGTCGCCGTGGCAGGGGCCGCAAGCCAGGCCCCACCGGAGGCGACAACAAGGTCGGGTGCCGGCAGAACATCGAACCCTGGCGTCATCTCGAGGAGGCGCCCGGTCGCCGCGCGGACCGCCGCCATGCGCAGGATCGCTCCCTCGCCCGCCGCATCGCCCCAGGGCGCGATCGCCATCTCGCGCAGGCGGTCGCGGGTGCGCAGCCGGTCGAGCGAGATGGGCAGCCAGCCGATGACGGCGTCGAGGTCGGCCTCGGCGAAGGGTCGGGGCAGCAGCGCCGCGCGGGCGACGGTGGCGGTGTGCACCGACGGGCTCCCGCCGGGCTGCCACGAGGCGAGCGTGCGCGAGCCGCCGGACTGGCCGATCTCGAGCACCTCGACGCGGCGCCGGAGGACCCGGGCGAGGGATCCCGTCGCGGCACCGATCGCTCGCCGGCCGTCATCCTCCCCGCCGCGTAGCGAGTCGAGCAGCGAGCGGAGCGATTCGCCGTCGTGGGCGGTCGGCGAGGGCGCGAGCACGGTCGGCCCGGGCCGGTCGGGGCGGAACAGCGCCTCTGTCTTGCCGCTGGGCGCCGCGAGCCCGCCCGCGAGCACCGTCACGAGGTCCGGCCGTCGCTCGGTAGCCGCGGCGACCAGCGTGCCGAGCTCGCCGATCAGCGTCCGCTCGTCGGCACCGGGCGGCTCGGAGGCCCCGGCGAGAATCGCGTCCACATGCCGGTCCGAGAGGTCCATCGCGGTCTTGAGGATCTCGGCCCCGTCCAGAACCAGCGTGCGGACCTGCCAGCCGGCGGTCTCGGCGATGGCGGCGAGCGGCCGAACGACGCGCTCGGTCGCGGCAATCACGGCGAGCAGGGGCGGGCGGGCGGTTGAGCACACGAGGCGCGGGAGGTCTGGGGCGATGCCTGCCTGACCGATGCCGAGCGCCTCGGCGAGCTCCGGGTCCGCAGCGGCAACGCTACGCCGAAGCCGCTCGATCAGCGCGTCCGCGGGCACGCCCGCCGGGCCGCCGGTCGATCCCAGCAGGCGGTACCGGCCGCCCATCCGCCCGATCAGCGCGACGGCGGTCGATGCCGTCCCGCGGTCGACCGTGGCGAAGACCTGCGTCCGAGTGCTCACCGACCCGATGCTAGCAGCGACCGCCCGATCAAGACCGGGCCCGTCGCGCCACGTTCATCCGAGCGCCCGCTGCGTCGTCAAGCCCCGTCGGTCCATGC
>Ga0315271_10001034_pt1 | contig 16470 bp, 13 predicted proteins | sample C3_top_MG_FD_204664 | JGI IMG/M metagenome (GOLD analysis project Ga0315271, IMG submission 204664) | Sediment microbial communities from Yellowstone Lake, YNP, Wyoming, USA - C3_top | ecosystem: Environmental > Aquatic > Freshwater > Lake > Sediment | place: USA: Wyoming | collected 2017-08-01 | reverse complement strand
GCCCGCGGGACACCGCGGCCTCGCGCGGCGCGCCGGGGGGGGGGGGCGGCAGCGCCGCCCCGCCCCCGTGGACGTCAGTCGACGGCGCAGGCGCGGCTCACGGCATCTGCGCCGGCAGTCCCGCGGCCAGGTCCTGCGCCTGCGTCGCGCGCTGCGCCGTGTAGCTCGTGAGGTAGGTGATGCGATCGGCGCCGGTCATGCCGGCGGCCGTCGTCTCTGTACTCGCCTGCGTGTTCGTGCAGTCCGTCTCGAACGCGCCGTAGATGCTCTGCACGAGCGGGATGTAGTGCTTGTAGCGGAGCTCGCCACCCACGGTCCCGTTCTTGTCCAGGCTGTCGGCGACGGCGCGGAAGGTAGTGAAGGCTGCCTTGCTCGTCCAGGCGGTCGGGATGCTCGTGATCGAGTCGTAGAACGGCACGTAGGCACTCGAACACGGGCGGCTCGGCGCGACCCACATGACGCCGCCGATGTCGTCGGACAGCCGCGAACGCAGCTGCCACACGGCGCTGTAGTCGGTGGTCGCGTAGCAGATGGGACGGTTGGTCTGCGCGTGCGGGCTCATCAGCGTGTAGTCCTGCGTCTGGTCGATGCTCGTGCCTTCGTAGTGATAGCGACAGATGGTCTGGATCTGCTGGCGCGTGATCTTGTGGTTGGGCACCACGTAGACCGGACGCGTCGCGTAGGGCATCGTCGGGATGAGGCCGAGGGACGGAGCGACCGTGTCGAAGGCGCCCCAGAGGCGGTTGGTGTTGTAGTAGGACTGCAGCTCCGTGCGGTCACCGTAGGCCCAGGCGACGTCGAACGCGCCGTCAGTGGCGGGGTTGTAGCGCCCGATGCCCTGGGCGAAGGACTGGAGGTCGGCGGAGCCGCGGAAGTCGGCGGTGTCGGCCAGGTCGATCTGGCGGACGGTCACCATGTTCGGATGGGCGAGGAAGGCGTTGTCGGGGACCCGCTGGGCGACCCAATGGTGGCCGCCGAGCAGCTCGAAGACCCAGGCCTCGTTGGGGTCGCCGACGGCGAAGCTGCCGGCGGCGCCGGAGCTGAACCCGGTCTGCGCCATCTGGCCCAGCAGCGTGATCGCCTGCTGCGCGGTGGTGCACTGCTGGAGGATGAGGTCCCAGATCTCGCCGCCGTAGCCCTTCTTCACGTACGGGTCGGCGGCCAGCACACTCTTGTCGAGGGTCGTGGCGGTGCCGTACAGCGCGCCGAGCTGATGCTCGTTGATGCCGCCCTCGGGCACGCCGCCCCACGTGTACAGCTTGACGTACTTGTTGTGCGTCGCGTCCCCCGGGACGGCCTGCAGGTAGACGTAGTTGTTGGCCGACCAGTCGTTGTTGTAGCCCATGAGCACGGAGCCGTCCGCGGTGGCGTTCTTGCCGGCGAGGACGAAGTTGCACCAGTGAGTGGCGGCTTTGGACGGGCCGGCCTGCGCGGCGGGCGCCGTGCCGGCGCCTCCCAGACCGGCCGCGGCGAGCAGGACCGCGGCGAGCAGGATGAGGATGAGGACTGGGCGGAGTCTGGGCTTGCGCATGGGGGCCTCCGTGGATGTCGCGCGGTCAGTGCCAGGGCGAAACGTACTACCGCATTCGGCACTTGACCAGCGTCGCCTTCCCGCGGCGTGGGCCTCGGGGCGGGCGGGAACACCACGGGAGACGGAGCGGGTCGTATCGCCCGCGACCGCTACGACCGTGGGAGCGACCATGAGCACAGTCAGCACTCGAGGAGCAGGGACGCGGGAAGACCCGTGGACCCTGACCACCCCTCCGGGGAAGTCCGAGTACCAGGCCTATCGCGACGAGGCGGCCGAGCCGCCGGCCCTCGTCGTCATCGTCGGCAAGACCGAGCTCCGCTACCGCCTGCGCTGCATCGACGACCTGCTCGCCATGCTGAAGGCAGCGGGCGACTGGGTGCCTCTCGGCAGCGCCGACGAGCAGAAGCCGGCCGCAGAAGGCACCGTGGAAGCCTGGGGCCGGTCCCCGGACAACCCGGTGGGCGGCTGGTACGGCCTCAAGAAGGGGCTGCGCGGGAGGTTCGCCAACTACGTGCCGCCGGTGCTCGAGGCACTCGGCCTAGCCGTGGTCGAGCACGAGGCCCGCAACAACCGCATGCGCGCGGCATAGGTGGGGAACTCAGAACCCGCCGCACGCACACGGCACGGCGGACTCAGGACGCCTCGGCCTCGACCTGGTCCAGGGCCTCCATCGGGGGCTGCTTCGCGGCGAACTCCAGGACCACGGAGGTGCGACCGGGCCGCGTGCTGAGGAGTACACGCTCGCACACCTGCAGCATGATAGTGAATCCCATGCCGAGGCTGGACTCGGTGGAGAACCCCCGCTGCAGGGTGGCGCGCGGCAGCATGCGGAAGTCGATGCCCGGACCCTCGTCGCGGACCAGGACCTGCAGCGTCGCCTCGAGCGCGAACAGCTGGTAGGTGCCGCCGCCGGCGTGGCGGAGGGCGTTGACGAGCGCCTCGCCGACGGGAGTGCGCACATCCGTGGCGGGAGCCCAGTCGGGGAAGTGGTCGGCGGCGACGGACGCGATCGTCGCTCGCGCCTCGGAGAGCCCGCGCGGCGCGGTGACGGACTCCGGCTTCATGAGCGGCACGCCGAGCTGGCCGGCGAGCTCTTCGTCGGTCAGCAGGATGAGCTTGCCGCCGGTGACCACGTCGAGGACGTCGACGTAGGCCCGGCGGATGTTCTCCTCCTGCCTCCGCAGCGCCCGCTCCGCGTGGCGCACCCCGGTGATGTCGAGTGCGGAGAGCGCCCAGCGGTCGCGACCGACCGGATAGGCCTCGAGCAACTCGTAGGCGTCGTCGCTCTCGATGAAGAGCTCTGACCGCGCGGGCGTGCCGCCGTCCGCCGCGCTCGCCACCACTTCCAGATACGAGCGAGTGCGCTCGTCGAGACCGTCGGGCCGGCTGAGCCGCTTGCCGACGGCCTCCCCCCGCGAAAGGCCCGTGCGCTCCTGCTGCGTCGGGTTGATGTCGACGAGCTCCAGGTCGGTGATCGCGCCGTCGGCGTCGCGCACGACCTCGAACACCGTGAGGCCCTCCACCGCGTTCTCGAACAGGCGCGTGTACCGCTCCTGCGAGAGCTCGAGGTTGCGGAAGTAGCGCAGTCCCAGAAACAGCAGGAGCGTGGCCGTCACGGCGACGAAGAGGATCCCTTTGACCGACGCCAGCACGAGCTCGACGTTGTGTGGGAGCCCGAGCAGCCCCAGGATGCGGTCGGAGGCGACGATCCAGACGATGGACACGGCCGCGTAGATCAGCGCGTAGCGCACGGCCATCTGCCGCGCCGCACGGCGGCGCCTCTTACGGGCTTCCGCCCGATCTGTCGTCACTCCAGCAGGCATCGGATCGCTCGTACCTCGAGGATTCCCCGGCGATGGGCAGGACCCTTCACGTCGGTGGTACCCCGCGGCGCGGGATGGTACCGCCCCATGTTTGTTTGCAGGCTAACGGTTGCCGTGCTAACCTTCTCGACCGATGCACCAGCACGCCATCCCGACACTGCCAGAGACACTCGACGGAGTGGACGAACTCTCGTCAGACGTGTTCCGCACGCTCATGGCGACTATGCGCCAGCACGGGCGCCTCATGATGCAGGAGATGCGCGACCATGGCCTGCATCACGGCCAGGTGATGTGCCTGCGGCTGCTCAGCGCCAACGACGGGATCACGCAGCGCGACCTCGCCGGCGCCCTGCACGTGGCGCGTCCGACGGTGACGAAGATGCTGAACTCCATGGAGAAGGCCGGGCTCGTCCGGCGTCGTCCCGACACCGCGGACGCCCGGCTCACCTGCGTGGAACTCACGGACGCCGGCCGCGCCGAGGAGAAGAAGATGAACCTCGCCGCGGCCGACTACGTCAACAGCACCATCGCGACGCTGCCCGAGGCCGACCGCCGCGAGTTGGCGCGCCTGCTCGACAAGCTCGGCGCCAGCATCAAGCTCGCCGCCGCCGCACGCGAGGCCGGCGCGGCGGCGGAGGAGGACGGCCGGTGATCCGCCTCCTGCGCATGGGCCTGCGCCCCTACCGGTGGCCCATCGTCCTGGTGCTCGTGCTGGTGCTGGTGCAGGTCGTCGCCAACCTGTACCTGCCGACCCTCAACGCCGACATCATCAACAACGGCGTCGTCACCGGCGACACGACCTACATCCTCAAGGTCGGCGCCATCATGCTCGGCGTCACGCTCATCTACGTGTTCGCGTCCATCGCCGCCGTCTACTGGGGGTCGAAGACCTCGATGGGTCTCGGCCGCGACACGCGCGGCTCCCTGTTCCGCCGCATCCAGGGCTTCTCACAGGCGGAGGTCAACAAGTTCGGTCCGCCGTCGCTCATCACCCGCACCACCAACGACGTCCAGCAGGTCCAGATGGTGGTGCTGATGATGCTCAACGTCGTCGTGGCGGCGCCGATCACCGCCATCGGCGGCATCATCATGGCGCTGCGCCTCAACGTGCCGCTCTCCGCCGTGATCCTGGTCGCCATCCCCATCATGGGCATCGTCATCGGCCTGGTGATGACGCGGGCGATCCCGCTCTTCATGTCGATGCAGAAGAAGATCGACCGCATCAACCAGGTGACGCGCGAGTTCCTGAGCGGCGTGCGCGTCATCCGCGCCTTCGACCGCACCGTGCACGAGGAGAAGCGCTTCGACGTCGCCAACATGGATCTGACGACGACGACGCTCAAGGTCGGGCGCATCTTCGCGCTCATGTTCCCGGCCATCACGATCATCCTGAATCTTTCGACGGTCGCGATCATGTGGTTCGGCGCCAAGCAGATCGCCGACGGCAGCATGCCCATCGGCGACCTCACCGCCTTCCTCACCTACATCATCCAGATCCTGTTCGCAGTGCTCATGGCCACCATCATGTTCGTCATGGTCCCGCGCGCCGCGGTCTCCGCCCAGCGCATCATGGAGGTGCTGGACACGCAGCCCACGATCGTCGACCCCGAGCAGCCGGTGACGGAGGTGGCCAAGGCCGGCACCGTGGAGTTCCGCGACGTCGAGTTCCGCTACCCCGGCGCCGAGGAGCCCGTGATCAGCGGCATCACCTTCACCGCTCGGCCCGGTGAGACCACCGCGATCGTGGGCAGCACCGGCAGCGGCAAGACGACCCTGATCAGCCTCATCCCCCGGTTCTATGAGGTCACGGGCGGCGGCGTCTTCGTGGACGGCGTCGACGTTCGCGAGCTGGCGCAGCAGGACCTGTGGAGCCGGATCGGCCTCGTGCCTCAGAAATCGTTCCTCTTCAGCGGCACCGTGGCGGACAACCTGCGCCACGGCGACCAGGAGGCCGCCGACGAGCAGCTCTGGCACTACCTCGAGATCGCCCAGGGCCGCGAGTTCGTGGAGGAGATGCCCGAGCGGCTCGAGGCGCCCGTCTCACAGGGCGGCGCCAACGTCTCCGGGGGGCAGCGCCAGCGCCTCGCCATCGCCCGGGCGCTGGCCAAGCAGGCGAAGATCCAGATCTACGACGACAGCTTCTCGGCGCTGGACTTCACGACCGACGCCAAGCTCCGCGCGGCGCTGCGCCGGCAGACCGCCGACGCGACCGTCATCATCGTGGCCCAGCGCGTCGGCACGATCATGCGCGCCGACCAGATCATCGTGCTCGACGACGACGGCACGATCGCCGGGATCGGCACGCACGACGACCTGCTCGAGACGAGCGAGACCTACCGCGAGATCGTCACGTCGCAGCTCGGCGTGGAGGGTGCGGCGTGAGGGAGAACAAGTCGGAGCAGCCCGGCGCCACGCCGCCGCCGCGCCCGCGCGGTCCCCAAGGACCCGGCCCCGGCGGCCCGGGCGGCCACGCCCTGGTGACGCCGACGGCCAAGGCCAAGGACCTGCGCGGCTCGCTGCGCCGGTTGGCCGTCCAGCTCCGGCCGGAGCAAGTGCTCCTCATCCTGGTCGTGCTGCTCGCCGTGGTCAGCGTGGCGTTCGCCGTGGTCGGCCCCAGGATCCTCGGGCACGCCACCAACATCATCTTCGAGGGGGTCGTCAGCAAGCAGATCCCGGCCGGCGTGACCAAGGCGCAGGCCATCGCCGGCCTGCGCGCCAAGGGCCAGGGCCGCGTGGCGGACATGATCTCCGGCATGACCTTGAACCCCGGCCACGGGATCGACTTCAATGCCCTGGGGCGCACGCTGCTCCTGCTGGTCGGCGTGTACGCGCTCAGCGCGCTCTTCGCCTGGCTGCAGGCGTATCTCATGGCCGGTGTGGCGCAGCGCACCATCTACCGCTTGCGACGAGCCGCGGACGAGAAGCTGGCGCGCCTGCCGCTCAGGTACTTCGACGACCACCCGCGTGGCGACGTCCTCAGCCGTATGACCAACGACATCGACAACATCTCGCAGTCGCTGCAGCAGAGCCTGACGCAGATCATCACGTCGACGCTGACGATCATCGGCGTCCTCATCATGATGTTCACCATCAGCTGGCTGCTGGCGCTGATCTCCGTGCTGGTCGTGCCGATCTCGGTGGTCGTCACGATGATCATCGCCAAGCGCTCGCAGAAGCAGTTCGCGGCGCAGTGGGAGACCACCGGCGACCTCAACGGCCACGTGGAGGAGATGGTCACCGGCCACAACGTGGTCAAGGTGTTCGGCCGCCAGCAGACCGCCATCGACACGTTCGACGAGCAGAACGAGAAGCTCTACCAGGCGAGCTTCAAGGCCCAGTTCATCTCCGGGATCATCATGCCGGTCATGAACTTCGTCATGAACCTCCTCTACGTCGCCATCGCCGTGATCGGCGGCGTGATGGTCGCCGGCGGGCGCATGTCGCTGGGCGACGTCCAGGCCTTCATCCAGTACTCGCGCCAGTTCACGATGCCGATCACGCAGGTGGCCAGCATCATGAACGTGCTCCAGAGCACGGCCGCGTCGGCCGAGCGCGTCTTCGAGCTCCTCGACGAGGACGAGGAGTCGCCCGATCCGGCCGAGTGCGTGCTGTTCGAGCACACCCGCGGGCACGTCGAACTGGATGACGTGTCGTTCCGCTACGAGCCCGACACGCCGCTCATCAGCGACCTCACGCTGGACGTCACCGCCGGCGAGACCGTGGCCATCGTCGGGCCCACCGGGGCCGGCAAGACCACCCTCGTCAATCTGCTGCTGCGCTTCTACGAGATCGATGCGGGCGTCATCAGCGTGGACGGCGTGGACACCCGGCACATCTCGCGCAGCGACCTGCGCCGGCTGTTCGGCATGGTGCTGCAGGACACGTGGCTGTTCAGCGGCACGATCCGCGACAACATCGCCTACGGACGGGAAGGGGCGACCGAAGAGGAGATCCGGGCGGCCGCCAGCGCGGCGCGCGTCGACCACTTCGTGCGCGCCCTGCCCGACGGCTACGACACGGTGCTCGACGACGACGCCACCAACGTCTCCCAAGGCGAGCGCCAGCTACTTACCATCGCCCGCGCGTTCCTCGCCGACCCGGACATCCTGATCCTCGACGAGGCCACGAGCTCGGTGGACACGCGCACCGAGGTGCTCATCCAGGAGGCGATGGCGGAGCTCATGAACGATCGCACCAGTTTCGTCATCGCCCACCGGCTGAGCACCATCCGCGGCGCCGACATCATCCTCGTGATGGACAAGGGCGCGATCATCGAACAGGGCAGCCACGAAGAGCTGATGGCTGCCGGCGGCTTCTACCACGACCTCTACGCCAGCCAGTTCGAGGAAGCGCTGGACGAAGCCTCGTAAGGGCGAGGGGACCACACCTGGCGGGGTCGCCCAGGGCCTAATCCTCACACCGGCGGGGAATACCGGCAGCGTCGGCAGAAGGCATCAAGAGCCAAGGGACGGGGGACGTCGTGGAGGAGCACGGGAATTCGTGGCTGCGCCGCGCAGTGCTACCGCCCGTGTTCGACGACGCCGAGAAGACCCTGCGCGCCAGGATGGTCTACTGGATGGCGGCGACGATCGCGCTTGTCACCCTGGCGTCGCAGTCGGCGCTCATGGTTCTCGTGCCCGAGGCAATCCCTCGATTCGCGACGATTCTCGTCGTCGTCTTCGCGGTCTGCATCGGCGACCTCCTCCTGGTACATCGCGGCCGCATCACGTTCGCAGGGTGGTTCCAGACGGTGGCGATGTGGGTGCTGCTCAGCGCCGCCGCCTGGACCGCGGGCGGCGTCGAGAGTGCGGCGATCACCGCCCAGCTCATCGTCGTGGCGCTTGGCGGCCTGCTCGTGGGCTGGCGGGGCGGTCTTGCCTTCGCCGGTCTGACCCTCGTGACCGTCTCCGTGATGGCCGCCGCCGACGTCGCCGGATACCTGCCCGTCCCGGGGGTGGCCCAGACACCCGCGACGCGAGCGATCACCGTCGGCTCGTATGTCGTCGTGCTGGCTGTCGTGCAACTGCTGGTGATCCGCAACCTGCAGGGCTCCCGCGACCGGGCCATGAAGGAGCTCGAAGAACGGCAAGCGGCGGAGCGCTTCTCCGACACCGTCATCGACTCGGCTCCCGGCATCTTCTACGCGCTGGACTCCAAGGGACGCAGGCTCCGGTGGAACCGGAGCTTCGAGGAGCTGACCGGGCTCGCGACTTCCGAGTTCAGCGAGCTCGGCCTTCTCGGCACCGTGGTGGAAGAAGACCGCGCACTGGTTGCCGGAAAGGTGGTCGAGGCGCTCGAGACGGGCGCCTCCGAGGCCGTGGCACGCATCGCCACCCCCGGCGGCCCCCGCGACCACTTGCTCACCGGGCGCCGCGTCGTCATCGACGGAGCGTCGTGCGTCGTGGGCTTCGGAGTGGACATCACAGACCGACTGCGCGCCGAGGCCGCGCTCCGCGAGAGCGAGGAGACCTACCGCCGCCTCTTCGAGGTGGAGAGCGACGCGCTGCTCATGGTGTCCGGGGACGATGGGGCGATCCTGGCGGCGAACCCGGCGGCGTCCGAACTTTACGGCTACCCGGCCGCCGAGCTCGTGACCATGCGCTACGCCGACCTCACCGTGAGCCCCGATCCCGGCCGGGACTCCGGAGCGCCAGAGACACGCCGCGTTCCCGTACGCTGGCATCGAGGCCGCGATGGGGCCGGCATCCCGGTGGAGATCCTCGAGAATCGCTTCGAATGGCGCGATCGGCCGGTGAGCATCTGCGCGATCCGCGACGTCACCGAGCGGCTGCGGGCCGAAGACGAGATCCACGCGCTGAACGCGGGCCTCGAAGAGAACGTGCGCGTGCGCACGGCCCAGCTCGAGGAGGCGCTGCGCAGCCTCGAGTCGTTCAGCTACACCGTGTCCCATGACCTTCGAGCTCCTCTGCGCGCGATCAACGGCTTCTCGGCGCTCATAGAGAGAGACCACGGAAAGGAGCTCAGTGACGATGGCCTGGCCCTCTTCGCCCGCATCCGCGGCAACACCGTGCGAATGGGACAGCTGATTGACGACTTCCTTGACTTCTCACGCCTCCGCGACCGCCGGATGCGCCACGAGGTGGTCGACATGCACGCTCTCGCCGAGTCGGCGCACAATGACGTCGAGGAACAGCTGAAGACCGCCGAATCCATGGCCTTCAGCCTGGGGCCACTCCCGTCGGTCGTAGGCGACCCCGTGATGCTCCGGCAAGTGTGGTCCAACCTCCTCGGGAACGCGGTCAAGTTCTCCTCGACTCGCGAACGCCCTCGCATCGAGATCACGGGGCGAAACGACGGCGACGAATCCGTGTTCAGCGTGCTGGACAACGGCGTGGGCTTCGACGAGGCCTACCGGCACAAGCTGTTCCAGGTCTTCGAGCGCCTGCACGGCGACGAGTATGAAGGAACCGGCATCGGCCTCGCCATCTGCAAGCGAATCGTAGAAGCCCACGGAGGTCGCATCTGGTGCGAATCGGAGGGCGAGGGCGGTGCAGCGTTCTTCTTCGCGCTACCGAACCAGCCGGGGTGACGGAGGGCCGCCACACCGGAACGCCGCAGGGAAGGGGACGCCCGCACGGAGGCCGCTGGGAACGGTCCGAGCGTCCGGGAGCGCACCCCAGCCGTGTCACTTCTTGCCGGTGCGGACGTAGCCCAGGTCGCCGTCCACCTTGATGGTCGTGCCCAGAGGCGCGGAGTACTCCTTCACCAGTGCGAGGATCGTCCGCGCCGCCGAGCCGTGCTGCAGGCGTGGGATGCCGGTGCTCGACAACTACGCTGGCACCAGCCGCGCGGTCACCCCACCGGGACGGAGCGTCGCGTCGACGAGGACCGTCTGCCCCGACTCCACGGCGATGTGGTCGAGGACAAGGTCGCCCAGGCTGTAGGCGATGAGGCATTGAGCGCCGCCCGCCCGTAGTCGACGGAGTGATTGTTGCCCATCGTCACGACGTCGATCCCCGCTCCGGCAAGCGCCGGCGCGAAGGCCGGCGGGCCCTCGAACGTGTACGTCTTGGCCGTCTCCGGCGTCCCCAGCGTCGACGTGACGCCCTCGAGGTTCACCCACGCCGCGTTGCCCTTCTGCAGTACCCCGGCGATGCCGTCCAGGACGGCGTCCGCCCCGTTGGCGTTGGCGTAGGCGGCGACGGAACGCGCGGGCATCACGTCGCCGCCGCTGACCACGCGGACCGGCGGCGGAGCGGCGGCGTTCGACGAGGTGGCCGATGGAGTCGCAGCTGCAGCGGGAGTCGTCCTGCCCAAGACGGGCGTCGTGGACGCCGGGGCGCCCGAATGCGACGAGTCACCGCCACGCACCAAGGCGGCGGCGGGCCGCATGCTGCGGCGGTGCCCGGCCAAGGGCGCCGCCCGGCGCCGTCTTAGCCCGGGAAGGTGAACCCCGCGGCGAACACCTGCTCGCAGGCCTTGACGACGACGGCGTCGTACAGGCGCCCTGAGCCGGCGGTGATCTCGTCCAGAGCGGCCTACACGCCGAGCGCCGGCCGGTAGGGCCGGTGCGACGACATCGCCTCCACGACGTCCGCCACCGCGAGGATACGCGCCTCCAGCAGCATGTCGTCGCCGACCAGGCCGTTCGGGTAGCCGGACCCGTCCAGCCGCTCGTGGTGCTGCAAGATGATCTGCGCGACGGGCCGCCCGAAGTCGATGGAGGACAGGATGTCGTAGGCCACCTGCGGATGCGCCTTCACCAGCGTGAACTCGTTCTGCGAGAGGCGGCCGGGGCGCGTGAGGATCTCCGCCGGGACGGCGATCTGGCCGATGTCGTGCATGCGCGCCGTGAGGTCCAGCGTCTCGATCGCCTCCTGGCCGAGGTCCAGCTCGCGCGCCATCGCCACCACGAGCTCAGCCGTCCGCCGCTCGTGCCCGGCGGTGTACGGGTCGCGCATCTCCACGAGCGCGCCCATGGCGGCGACCGTGCCCGTCAACGCCTGCTTGAGGCGACCCTCGGCATCGCGCTGCCGCGTCATGTCCGCCACCATCTCCAGCGAGCCGGTGAAGCCGTCGTCGTCGTCGAAGATCGGCGAGGCCGAGACGTTGACCCAGAGCTCCGAACCGTCGGCCTTGAGAAAGCGTGCCGGATATGGGGCGGACTCTCCGGCGCGGCGGCGCGCCACTTGAGCGGCGCGGACGTCCCCGTCGTCGGCAACGTGGAGCTCGGGCAGGGCCTTGCCGAGGAGCTCGCCGTGGCCATACCCGAGCATGCTCGACATGCGCTCGTTGCAGAAGACGATCGTGAAGTCCTCGTCTGCGATGAGGATGCCCTCGGCGGCCGTCTCGACCATGCGCCGGTAGCGGGTCTCGCTGGCGCGCAGGGCGGATTCGGCATCCAGGCGGGCGCGATGATCCTGGGCCGCCTCGAGCGCGCGTCCGACGACGAACGGCAGGCGCTCGAGGTGGTCCTTGGCGACGTAGTCGGCCGCGCCCAGCTTGAGCATCTCGACCGCGGTCTCCTCGCCGATGGTGCCGGCGACGGAGATGACCGGGATGCCGGGGCGGGCGGCGAGCACCTGCTGCAGCGCCGCCCGGCAGTCCCATCCCGGCAGCGTGTAGTCGAGGAGGGTGCAGTCCCACTCGTGTACGTCGAGGGCCGCGGCGAGCTCGTCCTCGGACGCGACGCGCGTCGCCTCGACGCGGTACCCGGCCCGCGAGAGGCTGAGCTGCTCGAGCTCGGCGTCCTCTTCGCGATCGTCGATGCAGAGAAGGCGCAACGGCGTGCCGGGGGCCACGCTGCTGCCGCTGCCGTCCCTCACTGGGGCTGCCCCACGGGCGCGGGCTCGTTGAGCAGGGCCCAGAACACGCCGACTCGCCGCACGGCATCGACGAACTCGTTGAAGTCGACGGGCTTCACGACATAGGCATTCGCGCCCAGGTCGTAGGCGGTCTGCAAGTCGGCCTCTTCACGTGACGACGTGAGCACGACCACAGGGAGATTCTTGAGGTCCGGGTCTTCGCGGATGCGGGCGAGCACGTCGAGGCCGGTCAGACGCGGCATCTTGATGTCCAGCAGGAGGACCGCCGGCAGCCCGAGGTCGCTGTGTGCTGCCCCGCGCAGATGCTCGAGAGTCTCGACGCCGTCGCGCGCGACCACGACGCGATTGGCGAGGTGGTGCTCGCGCAGCGCCTGGAGCGTGAGCTCCACGTCGCGCGGGTCGTCCTCGGCCAGCAGGATATGTCGAAGATCCATGTCCATTGCGGGGTCCTACCCATTTGGCAGACCGAAGAAGAACGTTGCTCTCCCGCCTTCCCTGGACCGGAGGCTCACCGGCCGCCCCAATCCTTCTTGATCTGCTGCCACACAGCTTCGGCGATGACCATCGCGCCGTCGTTGGTGTAGTGGACGCCGTCGCCACTGCGCAGGGACGCCTTGAGATCACCGCTCCTGGTGGAGAGCAGGTCGTAGCTGTCCACGTAGACGATGTCCGGACTGCTGGCGGCGACGTCCTCGAAGAGCTTGTTGAGGTCGCGCATCTTCTTGGACTCGCTCGAACTCGGCATGATCGGCATGCCGACCCAGTACACGCGCTTGACCCCGGCGCGCAGCATGATCGCGGCGATCTGCTTGGCGCGGCGCTCGTACTCGTCCAGCCATTTCCTCTTGGGATACATGACGGAGTCACCGCCGGCGATCATCGGCATGCCGCTGTCGTTGGCGCCGATCATGAAGACGCCGACGTCGAAGTGGCCGGCGCTCATCTGCTGCTTGAGATGCCCCGGCCAGTCCACCGGCTCGCCGTACGTGAGGCGAGAGCTCTCGACGTAGTCGGTCTTCACCTTGGCGAGGCCGTTCTTCTGCGTGAGCTGGCCGAGCATGATGCCGGGCATGCCGGAGAGCGAGTCGCCGCCGAAGTAGACGCGGAGCGGATGCTTCCTGGTCGGCTTGTCGAGCGGCGGCGGCTCGGGCGCCGCGGTCGCCGACGGCGACGGCGAGCCGTCGAGGCCGGCGACGGACGGGCTGGCCTCCGGACTTGCCGCGGCGGACGAGGGCACGGTCGCCGGCGACGACGATGTCGTGCCCGCCGGCGCGCCCGCCGGACTCGCGGGGACTTGCGGGGAGACCGTGCCGCATCCTGTGAAGAGCGCGGCGGCGGCCAGCAGCGTCAGCACAGCGGCGAGGGCCACGGCGACGCTCGCCGCCCGTCCGCTTCCGTTGGTCCGGTCACTTCGCATACGCACAGTCTGCCATCGGCCCGCGGACGGCGCGACTTGACCCCGGGCATGACGCGGCCGGGCCTCGGGAACACTCAGCGGACGGAAGACGATCCCTGATGGAGGTCCGCATGACCGAGACCGCACCCGGCAAGCCGCGCTGGCCGGAGCTCTCCTACGAGGCGTTCGCGCCCACCATGCACCTGCTCCACATGGGGCTCCAGATGGTCGGCAAGCTGACGCTGCTCAAGCCGTTCGAGCCGCAGTGGGCGAACGTGGTCCTGGGGCTGACCAGCACGGGCCTGACGACCGGGCCGGTCCCCTGGCAGGGCGGCAGCTTCACCGTGGACGCGGACTTCTCCCGGCACGAGATCGGCGTCACGACCTCCTGGGGCACGATCGGCGGCTTCGCGCTCGGCCCTATGAGCGTCGCCGGCTGGCACGAGCGCTTCTTCGGCGCGCTCGCCGCGGCCGGCGTCGCGGTCACGATCAACGAGAAGCCGCAGGAAGTCGCCGACGCGGTGCCCTTCCCGCAGGATTCGGCGCCGCGCCCATACGACCACACGCTCGTGGAGGCCTGGTTCCAGGCCATGCACACCAGCGCCGGCGTGATGGAGCGCTACCGCGCCTGCTTCAGCCGCAAGACGCCGCCCGTCGGCTTCATGTGGGGCACGTTCGACCTTCGCGACATGCGCCTCGGCGGCACCTCGGCGGCCGCGGACCCGGATCCCGGCTACATCGGCCGCAACGCCATGGACGAGGACCTGGTCGAGGCCGGCTGGTGGCCGGGCAGCGCGGCCCATCCCCGTCCGGCCTACTACTCCTTCACGCACCCGAAGCCGGAGGGGATCGAGAAGGTCGACCCCGAGCCCGCCGCCGCGCGCTGGGACACCGCGCTGGGCGAGTTCCTCATCGACTACGACGATGTGCGCTCCGCGCGCGACCCTGAAGCCGCGCTCCTCGCCTTCCTCGAGTCGACCTACGCGGCCGGGGCATCACTGGCGGGGTGGGACGCGGCCTGGGTCTGCCCCGGCCGACCAAGGTAACCACCCACAGGAGACTCCACATGAGCGATGAGTGCACGCACCTCGACCAGATCGTCGTCGGCGTCGAGCCCAGCGGCGACGGCTGCAAGGAGTGCATGGAGACCGGCGGGCGCTGGATGCACCTGCGCCGCTGCGCCGTCTGCGGACACATCGGCTGCTGCGATTCCTCGCCCGGCAAGCACGCCACGAAGCATGCGCACGAGACCGGCCACGCGATCATGCAGTCGTACGAGCCGGGCGAGGACTGGCTGTACTGCACCGAGGACGATCTCACGTTCGAGATCGATGAGATGAACGACTCGCCGAGCCACCCGCCGGGCTGGTCGCCCGGGCCGCCGCGCGAAGCTCGCCGGTAAGCTACCGGCGGCGGCGCTTTCGCGGCAGCCGCCGAGTGCGAAAGAATAGCGGGCGATGCCCGCCATCGGTCTCTTCCTCCGGATTCCCTCGACACCAACCCCGGAGTCTCCGGGACCTCCGGCAATGTCCTCCTGCAGGCCGGCGCCGTCGCGTTCACCGTCGTCGCCACAGGGATCGCCGGTTGCATCTTCAGCTGGCTGCGCCTGCGCTCCGGCAGCATCCTGGCGCCGTGGCTCACCCACACCGGGTTCAACTCGATCGGCTACCTGGGCAGCCGCCTCGAGGGGCTGCTCACGAAGTAGCCGATCCGTCACTGTCCGCCGAGCAGCGTCCTGTCGAAGAACCCGACCACGAGGCGCTCGTACTCCTTGGGCTGCGTCTCGAGGCCCTGCGTGTGCGCCGCTCCCGGCACCATCCAGATGGCCTTGGGCGAGAAGGCAGCACCGTAGTACACGGGGTTGACCGACTTCTCTGCCTCCTGGCCGTTCTCGCCGTAGATGAAGAGAATGGCGCGCGGGGCGATCAGCAGCGACGCGTTCCTGAGCGAGATCGGGACGGGCTCGCCGCTGAGCAGCCACACCGAGACGGTCTGCACCAGCGCCTGCGGGTACTGCAGCGCCAGCTCCAGCCCGCTGCGCCCGCGCGGCAGTAGCGCCTCGCGGACCGAGCGGATGCCGGCGCCCTCGCTGACCACGGCCTTGAGGCCGCGGTTGTTGGCGGCGGCCTCGAGCATCTGCTCGCCGCCCATCGAAAGGCCGAGACCGCCGATGCGCCGCCGCTGGACGTCGGGACGGCGGCGCAGCCACGCCACCGCCGCGACGATGTCCTTGCTGGATCCCCACCCGTAGGCGTCGGGGTCACCCTGGCTGTCCCCGTAACCGCGCGGGTCGACCAGAAGCACGCCGTAGCCGTTCTTCACCAGCATTCGCGCCTGCTCTGTGGTCCACTGGCGCGGGAAGGTGATGACCGCGGCGTGGTTCAGTGACGGCACGTACCAAGCGCTCAACTTGAGACCGTCGCGCGTGGTGAGGGTGACCTTCTCGTATGGCCGCCCGAGGTCGACCGCCTTGACCGGAACGCGCGGGCGCTCGGTGGCGACGATGGCCATGCTCACCGGCAGGACGATCCAGTAGACGACGAACAGCGCCGCGACCAGGAGCAGCGCGCGGCGCAGCAGGGTCCACCAGAGCGACCCCCCACGCTTGCGCGAGACCCACAGCAGCCAGACGCCCAGCGCGACGAGCACGGCGCCGGCCACGAGGGGCAGCACGCCGCAGAGCCCTGAGGCGCTCGCGCCCTCGACACGTAGCCGGTCCACGGAGACGAGACCGGTGACGACCGCGAACACGCCGTAGAGGAGCGCCAGGGGGGCGCGCAGGCCGGCGGGCAGACGCGGCCAGAGGTCTGCGGAGAGCGCGAGGATCGCCGACGACAGCAGCACCACCAGGAGGTGCTCCACCCGTGAGGCGCCCGGGCGGACGAAGACGAGGTACGACGGGATGAGGTAGACGATGATGGCGGCGACGCACGC
>Ga0315271_10001033_pt1 | contig 16485 bp, 13 predicted proteins | sample C3_top_MG_FD_204664 | JGI IMG/M metagenome (GOLD analysis project Ga0315271, IMG submission 204664) | Sediment microbial communities from Yellowstone Lake, YNP, Wyoming, USA - C3_top | ecosystem: Environmental > Aquatic > Freshwater > Lake > Sediment | place: USA: Wyoming | collected 2017-08-01 | reverse complement strand
AAGGCCTGGCACGACCATCTCGAACCAGAGGGTTTCAAGAACCGGCCGCTGCAGCCGATCGGGGTTCGCCGCATACCAGCGGTCGAGCCCTTCCCGCACGCTGTCGAGGGTCTGTCCCTTCAACCCCTGGGCAACGCGCGGAACGATGCTCTGAGCATCGGGTGGCGAGTTCTCGGCGTGATAGGCCGTCTCGACCTGGATGACGTTGGCGACACCGATCAGATAGACCTTCTTCAACTGTTCCGTCGACTTGGTCCAATGTTCGCCGGTGATCAGGGGGATCTCATCGGCGCAGGCACCGCCCGACAGCATCGTCAACGTCATGCACGCCGCGAACATCGCCGCGCGCAACCGCAATTTCATCGCCATAGCGTTCTCCAGAAGAATCCGATTTTTAATATGTAGCACCACTTCGACGCTCACACAACGCAATGCGTGCGGACGGCTGCGACGTTCAATCAACATTCACGACCACGTGCGGGCTGCCAGAGGCCTGATAGCAGGTTCCAACTTCTTCAGGGCCGGCAACAAACCGGCCCTGAAGAAGTTGGACAAGCGGACCGGCGTGATTAAACATTTTCCGGCACTCAGACCGGCTTTATTGATTGAACGCTCTGCGCGCCTGATGGACACGCTTGAGTAATAAGCAAAGAGAATCTACGTTAGTAGTGACCCTGTTTGTCAGTAGCGGTGAAATCTTTTGATAAGGAACCAGAATGTACAAACGTATCTTGGTGGCAGTGGATGGCAGCGACACTGCAGAACAAGCCTTGCTGGAAGCGATCAATCTGGCCAAGGAACATCAGGCACAGCTGCGGATCGTGCACGCAGTCGATATCGTCAATCTCAACCTGTCCACAGAGTTTCCTAATCCAGCCGAGATTGCCGACGCCATGATCCAGGGCGGGCGCGAAATCCTTCGCAAGGCGGAGGCCGTAGCCAAAGGGGCCGGGATGCCGGTTGAAACCCGGCTGATCGAGATCGACACCCTGCGCCATCGCATCCCGGAAATGATCGTGGCAGACGCCGAAGCCTGGCCAGCGGACCTTATCGTGATCTGCACACATGGCCGCAGAGGACTGAGCCGCCTGTTCCTGGGCAGCGTCGCCGAGGGGGTGATACGCGTCGCCACGAAACCGGTGCTGTTGATCCGCGGCAAATGAATGCTGCGCATCCGGCAAGGGGACACGTCAGTTGCCGCTCGCGGAAAATGACGCCTTCCCTCGATGAGCGCTGACCAGGCCGAGACCGCGTAAAGCCTGTACCCGTTTGGCCACCATGGAGCTCCCCCCATTTGAAAATGCGCCGTCGAGCAGGAAGGCCACTTTGCAATTGACTACAATTAAATCCGGAGCACAGCGCTCCGCGAGAAATGCCGGCCACCCCCCAGATATCTGACCTCGCGTCCGCATCGGTTTCCGACGCGCTCGCGGCGCTTGAGGTAAATCCCGAAACGGGCCTCACGCGTGCCGAGGTGGGCAGTCGTCGTCAGGCGCACGGCTACAACGAGGTCGCCGAACAAAAAGGCCATCCGGTCCTGATGTTTCTCGGCAAGTTCTGGGGCGTGTCGGCGTGGATGCTCGAACTGATCATGGTGCTGTCGGCCATCCTCGGGAAATACTCGGACCTTGCCGTAGTGAGCGCGCTGCTGGTCGTCAATGCCGTGCTGGGCTTCATGCAGGAGCGACGTGCGGCCGGGGTCGTCGAAACCCTGCGGCGACGCCTGCAGGTCAGTGCGCGGGTGCTGCGCGAGGGAAACTGGCAGGCCATTCCCGCCCGCGAACTGGTTCCCGGCGACATCGTCCGCGTGCGTCCCGGCGACATCATCCCGGCGGACGTGAAACTCCTCGCCGGGGCTCTGAGCGTAGACCAGTCGGCCCTCACCGGCGAGTCGCAGGAGGTCGACAAGGCTCCCGGCGGCGTGCTGTCGTCGGGGTCCGTCGTCCGCCGCGGCGAAGGCAACGGCGTGGTGATGCTGACCGGGGCGCAGACCTACTTCGGCCGCACCACGGAACTCGTGCAGCAGGCGCGCCCGAAACTCCACATCGAAGCGGTGGTGGCCAAGGTGGTGCGCTGGCTGTTCGTCATCGTCGGCACGCTGCTGGCCGGGGTGCTCGTGCTGTCCTTCATCCGTGGCACGCCACTCCTGGAGGTGGTTCCGCTCTTGCTCGTGCTGTTGATGAGCGCGGTGCCGGTCGCCCTGCCGGTCATGTTCACGGTCAGCATGGCGGTCGGGTCGAAGGAGCTGGCGAAGCGCGGCGTGCTGGTCACCCGCCTCAGCGCCGCGGAGGATGCCGCGACGATGGACGTGCTGTGCGTCGACAAGACGGGCACCATCACCCTGAACCAGCTGGCCGTCACCGGCGTGATTCCGCTGGAGGGTGCGGCGGAGGCGGACGTGCTATTCGCCGGTGCCCTGGCGTCGCAGGAAGCCAATCAGGATCCGATCGACCTGGCCTTCCTCGCCGCGGCAAAAGCGGATCACGTCTTCGATGGCGTTGCCACAATCGTTCCCGTCTCCTACGCCCCGTTTGACGCAAAAATCCGGCGCACGGAGGCTGTGGTCGAACAGAACGGCCAGCGGCTGCGCGTGATGAAAGGCGCCGTGCGCACCATCGCCGAAGCCTGCGGGCTGCAGCCGCCGGCGATCGAGGCGCTGGAGGCGCGGGTCAGCGAATCGGCCCTCAAGGGATACCGGACGCTGGCGGTCGCGCGCGGCCCCGAAACGGGTACGCCCGCTCTGGTCGGACTGGTGACCCTATACGACCCGCCGCGTCCGGACGCCGCACAACTCATCGCCACCCTGCGCGACCTCGGCGTGGCGGTGAAGATGCTCACCGGCGACGCGCTGGCGGTCGCGCGTGAAATCGCGCAGGGCGTCGGCCTGCCCAACATCCGGCGCGTGGCGGACCTCAAGGCCGCGGATGCGCAAGCCGGCAACAAGGCGGTCGACCTGCTGGCTGGCGCCGACGGGTTCGCCGAGGTGTATCCGGAGGACAAGTACATCGTGGTGCAGCACCTGCAGGCCGCCGGCCACGTAACCGGCATGACCGGGGACGGCGTCAACGATGCGCCGGCGTTGCGCCAGGCCGAAGTGGGCATCGCCGTCAGCAGCGCGACCGACGTGGCCAAGGGGGCCGCAAGCGTGGTGCTGACCGAACCGGGGCTGACCAACATCGTGGCGCTGGTCGAGCAGGGGCGCACGATCTACCAGCGCATCCTGACCTGGATCATCAACAAGATCAGCCGCACCATCCTGAAGGCGGCCTTCGTCGCCATCGCGTTCGTGGCGACCGGCAAGTTCGTCGTCTCCGCCTTTGCGATGCTGCTGCTGGTCTTCATGACCGATTTCGCCAAGATCGCCCTCGCCACCGACCACGTGCGGCCCTCCCATCAACCGGAGACATGGAACATCGGCGGCTTCGTCACGGTGTCGGTGGTGCTGGGCATCGCGATGGTCGTGGAGTCGCTCCTCCTCCTGTGGATCGGCTGGACGCATTTCGGCCTGGCGAGCAACGACAATGCGCTCTACACCTTCAGTTTTCTGACCCTGCTCTACATGGCGGTGTTTTCCATCGTGTCCGCGCGCGAGCGCCGCGGCTTCTGGACCACGCGGCCCAGCAAGGCCCTCGCGATGGCCCTTGTCGCGGTTGTGCTCATCGGGACCGCGCTGACGCGCCTGGACCTCCCGGGGCTCATGCCCTTGCCCGGGTGGCAGACACTTGCGATTTTCGCTTACGCGATGGTGACCTGCCTGGTCGTGAACGACGCCGTGAAGGTGGCGATGATCAAATGGCGTGTTCCTGCGGCGGTAGCCTAGCGTTCCAGAGATGGAAGGAATCCGGCCCAAATCTCCGTTTGCCGAGCCGGTGAATTCGGAAATCGGTACGGACTCTTTTGTTTTGGGAAGTCCAATAGCGACACGACAGTAGTGGCACTTTCATGCGAACCTCGGCAAAGGCCGAAGACAAGTCAAAAGCATCCACTGACCCGTGATGCCGCAGTGCAGCCATAGGAGACCAATCGGTGAGAGCCCCTGCAGGTTGTAAATGACCGCTTTCAGGAGCCATGGTCGAGGCCTGCTGTCGGCCAAGAGCGGAAGCACAGATCAAGGATGCCAGCCGTCTCTTGTTCGGCCGTTACCTGCCATCGCACTTGGCTCTTTGTATGCGTAGAAAACTGATGATTTTTGTCGAAAATTTTTACATTCACAAACTTCAGCATCATGTAACTAATTGATAATTAATTTAGTTAAACGATAGGCGTGATATATGCTTATATTTAGTCTTTAGGTGGCGCAACATCCGGTTCGGGGAAATCAGTTGTTAACTGCCCCAATTTTTATTGAAGGAGTGTTTCATGCAAAGAGCATTATTCGCCGCTGGTTTTGTTGCGTCCATGATTTCAACATCCGCGTATGCAGTTCTGTTTGTGCCCGTGGGACTCGCTCCGGGTGACTCTTATCAGCTGGCATTCGTGACATCGGTCGGCACTAATGCCACATCTAGTGACATCAATTCCTACAATTCCTTCGTTCAGGCTGCTGCAGATGTGGCAGGTATCGGGAGCAGCGAGGGAGTAACCTGGTCGGCAATCGCCTCGACGTCGGCGATCAATGCAAACTCAAATGCAATGGTCAGCACGAAAGTGTTCAACATGGGCGGCCAATTGGTGGCAACTGGTTATACGGATTTCTGGGATGGCAGCCATACTCTTGGCGTTGGCATTGACTTCACCGAATACGGTGTTGGCAAAAGCGCCAATGTTTGGACAGGCAGCAATACCAACGGGACTGGCGCTGGAACCAATGTACTAGGTAATACAGTGGCCAATTGGGGCGAATCTGCATCAAGCAGCGGCAATTGGATAAGCCGAGGTACGCAGTCCACATCAGTCAATTACAGTCTGTATGCGCTATCCGAGACTTTGACTGTCCCAGTACCGGAACCCGAAACCTGGGCCATGCTGCTAGCTGGCCTGGGGTTGGTGGTGGGGGTTGCGGCCCGTCGCAGGAAACAAGCAGAAGCCTGAGGTGTAGATATTTCAGGATAAAAACGGGAGCTTCGGCTCCCGTTTTTCTTGCCCATTTTTGTTGTATGAACGTCTGATTCGGCCTAAGAACCAGACATTCTATGCAGTTGTCCTGACTGACCGTAACGGGTCTGGAGTGTGAATTCGCTGTTTTGGAAAGCGGCCATTCAGCTTGAGTTTCTAATCAACGACTGGTGTGCAGCACATGGCAGACCTGGTTTGCTCAGAACACCACCGGCGGCTCTGGCCGATGATGAGGTGGTCGCCACAAACCGCCTGAACTTCCGCCAGGGTCGAAGGTGACGATCCGGATTTCCTGGTTGCGATGACCGTTCAGGCGTCGCCGAGCTTGTCATCGAGGCAATGCAAATACGCTGCCGAATCGAACGCTGTCTGGTAGCGTTGAACTTGCCATATCATTTCCGCAAGACACTCCATCACTTCATGCTGGGCAGGCATCGCCTCGCCGTGTTGCTTGAGCAGACGCTGATAGCGTTCGCGTATCCCGGGTGGCTGGTCGACCGACAATTGTTCGGCTATCGCCAGATGCATGGATAAATGCAGGAAGGGATTGGTTTCGCCCGCCTCGGGCAGGTATTCGCGCTCGCGGTAACGCTCGGGCTGATCGAGCAGGGCGTGGTATTCGGGATGCGTCAGCACGGCGTCGAGCGCAGGCTGCTCGGCGCCGGCCAGGGGCTGCCTGGCGCGGTATTTCGCCCACACGTCGAAGAAGAACTGGCGCACCTGGTCGCGGCTGGGGTTAAACATGGCTGCCCCTAAACATGAATCGGCTTGCCCTTGTACTCGCACACATCCGCGATGATGCACTCGCCGCATTTTGGTTTTCTGGCCTGGCACACATAGCGTCCGTGCAGAATCAGCCAGTGATGCGCGTCGATGCGGAATTCGGCCGGAATGTTCCTGAGCAGTTTTTTCTCGACCTCCAGCACCGTTTTGCCGGGGGCCAGACCGGTCCGGTTGGCGACGCGGAAAATGTGGGTATCGACCGCCATCGTCGGCTGCCCAAACGCAGTATTCAGAATGACGTTCGCCGTCTTGCGGCCCACGCCGGGCAGCGCTTCGAGCGCGGCGCGGTCGGCGGGAACCTGGCTGTCATGCAGCTCGACCAGCATCCGGCAGGTGGCAATCAGGTGTCTGGCCTTGCTTTTGTACAGGCCGATCGTTTTGATGGTGTCGGCCAGCCCGGCTTCGCCCAGTGTGAGAATCGCTTCAGGCGTGTGGGCGACCGGGAACAGCCTGCGGGTGGCGAGGTTCACCCCCTTGTCGGTGGATTGCGCCGACAGCACCACCGCCACCAGCAGTTCGAACGGCGTGCTGTATTCGAGCTCGGTGGTGGGATGGGGGTTGGCCGCACGCAGGCGGCTGAAAATTTCGTGACGACCTGCTTGGTTCATGTGCTTGAGTTCATTTCTCTCAGTGTCAGGCAGAGATCATGAGTCCGTTCGCCCCGAGCCCTTCGGCTTCGCTCAGGAGATCCTTGTCGAAGGGCATGCTTGTTGCGGGGATGGTTCGACAAGCTCACCACGAACGGCCTAATGAATAATCCGAGTTCATGCTACCCGTTTTTTCAAGCGGTAGAAGCGCTCAGCCAGCCCTGCGTGCAAAAGACCGCGCCGATGTCATCACGTCCTGATGATTGATCCGGGTTAAAATCCGCAGCATGTTTGATCTCAAAGCAGTTTCCATGCAATCCCGATTTTTGCACCTGCTCCGGGACATGCCCTCTGCCGCCGGGGAGGCGCACTGATGCGTATCCTGTTATCCAACGACGACGGCTATTTCGCCCCGGGCCTGGCCGCGCTGGCCGCGGCGTTGCGCGAACTGGCCGACATCACCGTGGTGGCGCCCGAGCGTGACCGCAGCGGCGCGTCGAATTCGCTGACGCTGGATCGGCCGTTGCTGCTGCGCCAGGCGCCGAGCGGTTTTTACTACGTCAACGGCACGCCCACCGATTGCGTGCATCTGGCCGTCACCGGCATGCTGGATCACCTGCCCGACATGGTGATTTCCGGCATCAATCACGGCGCCAACATGGGCGACGACACGATTTATTCCGGCACCGTCGCCGCTGCCACCGAAGGCTATCTGCTGGGCATCCCGTCGATCGCCGTCTCGCTCGCCAGCCACAACGCCCAGCATTTCGATACCGCTGCACGGGTGGTGGCCGACCTGGTGCGCCGCATTCAGGCGCAACCGCCGGCCGAGCCGATGCTGCTCAACGTCAACGTGCCGGATTGCGCCTGGGACGAGTTGGACGGCATCAGCGTGAGCCGGCTGGGCAAACGCCACAAGGCCGAATCGGTGGTGAAAACCACCAATCCGCGCGGCCAGATCGTGTACTGGGTGGGCGCGGCGGGCGCCGCCGCCGACGCGGGCGAGGGCACCGATTTCTTCGCCGTGGCGCAAGGCCGGGTGTCGATCACCCCGCTGCAAATGGATTTGACCCGCTACAACCAGATGGACAGCGTGAACGCATGGCTGAAACCCTGACCTCGCGCGCCGGCATCGGCATGACCTCGGCGCGCACGCGCGGCCGCTTGGTCGAGCGCCTGCGCGAGCAGGGCATCCAGGATGAAACCGTGCTGGCGGCGATGGGCAGCGTGCCGCGCCATCTGTTTGTCGATCAGGCGCTGGAGTCGCGCGCCTACGAAGACACCGCGCTGCCGATTGGTTTTGGGCAGACGATTTCCAATCCCTACATCGTGGCGCGCATGGCCGAACTGGCACGCCACGGCGAAAACGGCCACGGCCATGCGCTCGGGCGCGTGCTGGAAATCGGCCTCGGCTGCGGCTACCAGGCCACGGTGCTCTCCAAGCTGGCGCGCGAGGTGGTGTCGATGGAACGCATCGCCGCACTGGTGGGCAAGACGCGGGTGCGCCTGCGCGAACTGCGGGTGAATAACGTCAAACCCAAGCACGGCGACGGCATGAATGGCGCCAAGGACTTCGCGCCGTTCGATGCCATCGTGATCGCTGCCGCATTTGGCGAAGTCCCCCAGGCCTTGCTGGCGCAACTCGCCGACGGTGCCCGCCTGGTGATGCCGCTGGGCAATGCCGTGCAGACGCTGTGCGTGGTGGAACGCCAGGGCGACACCTACACCGAGCGCCTGTTCGAAGGGGTGAAGTTCGTGCCCTTGCTGCCGGGGGTAGCGTGATTTTTGTGCCTCCCGGAAATCATGACAGTCATCAATTGTCCGTTCGGGCTGAGCCTGTCGAAGCCTCGTCGCGATCCAGGCAGCCCTTCGACAAGCTCAGGGCGAACGGACACTTTGTCACAATTTCCAGAAAGCTCAGTAGAACGGCCACCCGGGCTGGCGTGAAAACCATCGGTCTCGGCGTGCTGGCGCTGGGACTCGTCGCCTGTAGTTCGAACGTTTCCGCGCCGGTGAGCGAGCGGACGTCCGCGCGAACCAGTACCCCGTCGCCTGCTGCCACACGTCCGGCCACGTCTCAAATCGCCCCGTCCACCAACGGGCTGCACACCGTGCGGCGCGGCGACACGCTGTATGCCATCGCGTTTGCCAACAATCTGGATTATCGCGAGATCGCTCGCTGGAACCGGATTGAATCGGTTGACCGGATTCTGGTCGGACAGGTGTTGCGGCTGACGCCGCCGCCGGGCGCGGTGGAAATCCAGCCGCTTGACGAGGACCCCAGGCCGAGCGCGCGTCCGTTGGCGGAACCCGCCCTGCTGCGGACGCCGCAAGCCGTGTTGCTGCCGTATTCGGAGGCCAATTGGGCGCAGGTATCGAGCGCACCGGCTGTGGCGGCAGCGACTCCGGCCGCGGTCAAGCCTGTGCCGCCTGCGGCTGCGCCAGCGGTCGCCGCCGCCACGCCTGTACCGCTGCCAGCCCCCCCGGGCGCGTCGGTCGAAAGCTGGCAGTGGCCCGCCGACGGCACGCTGGCCGGGCGCTTTGGCGCGGCGGGCGGCAAGGGCATCGACATCGTCGGCAAGCGCAACACGCCGGTGATAGCGGTCGCCCCCGGCAAAGTGGTATACAGCGGCAGTGGCTTGCGCGGCTACGGGCGCTTGCTGATCGTCAAGCACGCGGGCGAATTTCTGTCGGCCTACGCGCACAACGAAACCATCCTGGTGAAAGAAGGAGACAACGTGACAGCCGGACAGAAAATCGCGCTGATGGGCGACAGCGACGCCGACCGGGTGCAACTGCATTTTGAAATCCGTCGCTACGGCAAACCCCTCGATCCCCTCGTCTATCTGCCGGAGCGTTCATGACCCTCCAATCCAGCGACGAATCCGAAGGTCTGCCGCCCGAAGAATCGGATGAGGTGGGGCCTGCCGTCGATAGCGCAGGGGAACTGGCATCTGCCATTCTCGACGAGCCGCAGGTCGACGTCACCCAGCTCTATCTCAACGAAATCGGCCGCTCACCGCTGCTGACTGCCGTGGAGGAAGCTGCGCTGGCACGACGCGTCGTGCAGGGCGACTTCGAGGCGCGCCAGACCATGATCGAGCGCAATCTGCGGCTGGTGGTCAACATCGCCAAGCACTACGCCAATCGCGGATTGACTCTGCTCGATCTGGTGGAGGAGGGCAATCTCGGCCTGATCCACGCGCTGGAAAAATTCGACCCCGAACGCGGCTTCCGGTTTTCCACTTACGCTACTTGGTGGATCCGCCAGAACATCGAGCGCGCGATCATGAACCAGTCGCGCACCATCCGTCTGCCGGTGCACGTCATCAAGGAACTCAACATCTACCTGCGCGCTAAGCGCCATCTGGAAACCCACGGTGTCAACGACGCCAGCTCGGACGACATCGCTGCGCTGACCGGGCATACGGTGGAAGATGTGCGCCGCATCATGCGGCTGAACGAGCGCGTGACCTCGCTCGATGCGCCGCTCGACATCGACCCCACGCTGTCGCTGGGCGAAGCGATCGCCGACGACAACGTCCACCTGCCGGACGAAATGCTCCAGCTCGAAGAGATCGAGCACCACGTCCACGAATGGATGACCCAGCTCAACGACAAGCAGCGCTGGGTGATCGAGCGGCGCTTCGGTCTCAACGGCACGGAGGCCTGCACGCTGGAAGACCTGGCGCTGGAATTGCAGGTGACGCGCGAGCGCGTGCGGCAAATCCAGATGGAATCGCTGCGCGTGTTGCGGCAGTTGCTGCGGCGGCGTGGCATGTCGAAAGACGAGTTGTTCTGAGCGCGAACCGAAAATGGCTCGGGCGTGTCATGGGCAGGGTGAGCGGTGTGGTGCGACGCTCAAGCCAGCGGTGAAACTGAGTTGCAGCTGGCCGGATAAGTGCGACCCATGCGGGCAGGCGTTTTAGCGTGGCAGCCCGCATCGCCTATCTGACGCATGCCGACTGCCTGCAGCACGACGTCGGCCCATGGCATCCCGAATCGCCCAAACGCCAGCAGGCCATCGACTCCGCACTGCGCGCCGCGCCCTGGTTCGGCGATCTGCTGGAAATCGAACCGCCGCACGCCACCATCGAACAGATTGCGCGTGCGCATCGCCGCGCACACATCGACAGCGTGCGCGACGCCACTCCGCGCAGCGGCGTCGCCTGGCTCGACCCCGATACCGGACTCAATCCCTACAGCTGGAATGCCGCGCTTGCAGCGAGCGGGGCGGTGGTGCGCGCCGTCGATGCGGTGATGGCGGGCGAGGCCCAGCGCGCCTTCTGCAATGTGCGCCCGCCCGGCCACCATGCCGAGGCCGACCGGGCGATGGGCTTCTGCCTGTTCAACAACGTCGCCGTCGGCATCCATCACGCGCTCGCCGTCCATCAACTGCAGCGCGTCGCGCTGGTCGATTTCGATGTGCATCACGGCAATGGCAGCGAGGCGATTTTTCGGCACGAGTCGCGGGTACTGCTGTGCTCCAGCTTTCGCCATCCGTTCTATCCCTACAGCGGCACCGAGCCGCACGCCGGCTTCATCGCCGCGCCGCTGCCGGCCGGCGCCGACGGCACGGTCTTTCGCGCCGCCGTCGAGCGCGATTTTCTGCCCGCGCTGGAAGCATTCAAGCCTGAACTCGTGTGCCTCTCCGCCGGTTTCGACGCCCACCGCGACGACCCGCTCGGCGGGTTGAACCTCGTCGAAGCCGACTATGCCTGGATGACCCGCGAACTCTGCGCGCTCGCCGACCGCCACGCCCAGGGCCGCGTCGTCTCCGTGCTCGAAGGCGGCTACGACCTCGACGCACTCGGCCGCTGCGCCGTCGCCCACCTGGAGGCCATGCGATGATCGACTGGTCGCAAATCGATACCGTCTTCCTCGACATGGACGGCACCCTGCTCGACCTGTATTTCGACAACCATTTCTGGCGCGAGCACATGCCGCGCCGCTACGCCGAATACCACGGCCTCGACGAGGCGGTGGCGCGCTCACACCTGGATGCACATTACGACCGCCACGCCGGCACGCTCAACTGGTATTGCGTGGATTTCTGGAGCAGCGAACTCGCGCTCGACATCGTCGCGCTGAAGGAAGAAGTCGTTCACCTGATCGCGGTGCGTCCCGACGTGCCGGCGTTTCTGCAAGCGGTGCGCGCCTCCGGGCGGCGGGTGACGATGGTGACCAACGCGCATCCCAAAAGCCTTGGCCTGAAAATGCGCGAAACCGGCCTCGAAGCGTATTTCGACGCACTGATTTCGTCGCATCAGATTGGCCTGCCGAAGGAGCATCCGGATTTCTGGCAGGGCCTGCAGGCGGTCGAGCCGTTCGACAAAACCCGCACCCTGTTCGTCGACGACAGCCTGCCGGTGCTGCAAAGCGCGCGCGCCTACGGCATTGCCCACCTGCTGGCGATCTGCAATCCCGATTCGCGCCAGCCGCACAAGGATTGCGGTGAATTCATCGCGATCGACAGCTTCGCGCAGGTGATGCCGGACGCGTGAGAGCGCTCGTTCCGTTGCGGCCTTGCCCGGCCGCCTGTCGCGCCCACCTCGTATAATTGCCGCGCCCCCACTCCGAGCGAGCACACATGAGTCCAACGCAGCGTGACCTGACCCAGACCACTCTGGCCGTGCTTTTTATCGGCATCCTGATCGCGGCCTCGTTCTGGGTCATGCGGCCTTTCCTGTCGGCGCTGATCTGGGCCACGATGGTGGTGGTGGCCACCTGGCCGGCCATGATCCGGGTTCAGGCATGGCTGGGAGGCAAGCGCTCGCGGGCCGTCGCCGTGATGACGCTGAGCCTGCTGCTGATGCTGCTGGTGCCGTTGTCGCTGGCGATCATCACCCTGGTGGACAATGCGGACCAAATCATCGGCTGGTCGAAGTGGCTGGCCGAGACCCGGGTGCCGCCGCCGCCGGACTGGGTCGCCGGGATTCCGGTGATCGGCGCCAAACTGCAACAGTTCTGGCAGCAGTTCGTCTCCGATGGCCTGCATGAATTCGCCGCCAAACTCGCGCCTTACGCCAGTGAAATCACCAAGTGGTTCACCGCGGAAGTGGGAAGCTTCGGCATGCTGTTCCTGCAATTTCTGCTCACCGTGATCATCGCTGCCATCCTGTATGCAGGTGGCGAACCGGCCGCAAGCTGGCTCAAGCGTTTCGGGCTGCGGCTGGCGGGAGAAAAGGGCGTGAACGTGGTCGTGCTGGCCGGTCAGGCGATCCGCGGAGTCGCCCTCGGGGTGGTGGTGACGGCGCTGGTGCAGTCGATACTGGGCGGCATCGGGCTGGCCATCGCCGGCGTGCCGATGGTGCCCGTGCTGACGGCGCTGATGTTCATGCTGTGCATCGCCCAGCTCGGCCCGATCCTGGTGCTGCTTCCGGCAGTGGGATGGCTGTACTGGAGTGGCGATCAGACTTGGGGAACGATTTTGCTGGTGTGGACGCTGGTCGTCGGCAGCATGGATAATTTCCTGCGTCCCTATCTGATCAAAAAAGGCGCCGACCTGCCCATGCTGCTGATCTTCGCCGGCGTGATCGGCGGGCTGGTCAGCTTCGGCCTGGTGGGCATCTTCGTCGGTCCGGTGGTGCTCGCCGTGACCTACACGCTGATCGATGCGTGGGTCGGGGATGCCCCCCGACCCTAGCTTCATGGAGTCCGGTCTTCCCAGTCATCCCACTCCACCGTGTGGGCCTTGAGATAACTGCTGACGGCCGCACCCGTGGTCGGAAAGAAGATGTCCTCGCCAAGCCGCGCGAACAGCCCGAAGCGCTTCAGCTTGTCCTTGACGGGATCCTTCATCTCGGCAAAGCACAACTCGATGCCCGCCGCGCGCAAGGCCTCCTCCAGTTCCGCCAGCATGTCGGCGGAGGTAACGTCGACGCTGGTGACCGGTTCCGCCGCAACGACCAGCCAGCGCACGGGTGTGGGTGACGTCGCCACCCCATCCAGCACGCGGTCATGGAACAGCTCGGCGTTGGCGAAAAACAGGGGCGCATCCCAGCGAAACAGGACCAGGCCGGGGATCCGCCGGGCGTCGGGATAGCGCGTGATGTCGTGGTAGCCCTTGACGCCCTCGGCGCGCCCCAGCACCGCGGAATAGGGACGCCAGGCACCCCACAGGAATTCGATGACGGCTATCACGATCGCCAGGCCGATGCCGGGAATCGCGCCCAACACCGCTACGCCGGCTGTACAGGCGATCGACAACCAGAATTCCCAGCGCTGGATGCGATAAATCCGGCGCAGGTCGGCGAACTCGAACAGGCCGATGGCCGAAGCGATCACCACCGCAGCCAGTGCGCTGGTGGGCAAGTTCCGCAGCAGGTCCGGCGCGACCACCAGCAGCACGGCAACCGCGAGTGCGCCGACGACGCCGGTCAGTTGCGTTCTGGCGCCCGCGGCCTCGGCCACCGGAGTACGCGACGAACTGCTGCTGATCGGAAAGCCCTGAAAAAATCCGGCCGCCAGGTTGGCGACGCCGAGCCCGACCATCTCCTGGTTCGGATCGACGTAGGTCCGGGTACGCGCCGCATAGACGCGCGATAGCACGCTGGTGTCGGCGAACGACACCAGTGCGACGGCGAGCCCGCCGGTCAGGACGGGGCCGATGTCGGCAGGGGTGATCCACGGGATGGCGAAGGCAGGCAGGCCTTGCGGGAGTGAGCCCAGGATCGAAACATCCGCGCGTGCGCCAAGGTCCAGCACGCCAACGGCGACGGTCGCGCCCACAACGGCGACCAGGATGCCCGGCACGCGCTTGCTGCCCTTGAGCAGCAGGATGACCGCCAGGGTGGCTGCGCCGACCGTGAAGGTGGTCCAGTTGGTCATGCCGTCCAGCACTGCGGTGGCGATGGCCCATACGTTTTTCATCGGGCCGTCGCTTTCGATCGAAAAGCCGAACAGCTTGGGCAGCTGGCTGATCAGCACCGTCAGTGCAATGCCGTTCATGTAGCCGTAGCGGATCGGCTTGGACAGCAGTTCGGTGATGAAGCCCAGGCGCGCCAGGCCGGCCGCGATGCACACCGCCCCCGACACCACCGCCATCATGGCGGCGAGGGCAATGGCACGCATCGGATCGCCGCCCGACAGCGGCAGCACGACGGCGAGAATGACTGCCGCCAGCGAGGAGTCGGGCCCCAGCACCAGGATGCGGCTGGGGCCGAACAGCGCATACGCCAGCAGCGGAACGATCGTGGCATAGAGGCCGTAGATGCCCGGCACACCCGATGCCACCGCGTAGGCAATTCCCACCGGCACCAGCATCGTCGTCAGAACCAGTCCGGCGACGATGTCGTGACGCAGCCAGGCCGCCTCGTAGTGGCGCAAGGTTTGCAGCCCAGGCAGCCAGCGGATCCAGCCACGCTGATCGGACGCTTTCTGCGGGCGCGCGATGCGGCCCGGTTCCGGTCGGGGCGAGGAAGGGGACGAGTCGCTCATGTGATCGATCCGGCCTAAGATAAAAGGAATTATCATCATAGCTCGCAGTGGCTCGAGATGAGCCGTCTGCATCGGGCAAGACACCCCATGGCGTGAAGGAAGAAATCGGAATGGATGCAGAGATCACCAAGACGAAAGACACCCCGCGCAGCGGATTCGCTGCGGATATCCTGCCCGGTCTCACGACAGCAGCCGTGGTCGTGCCCAAAGCGCTCGCCTACGCGACCATTGCACAACTGCCCGTGCAGGCGGGTCTCTTCGCAGCGCTGGTGCCGATGGCCGTGTACGCCGTCCTCGGCAGTTCGCGCGTGCTGAGCGTGAGCACCACCACGCCGATCGCGATCCTGTGCGCGACCGCGATCGGCGAAGCGCTGAGTGCGGATCCCGGACTCAATCCCCTCATCGCGTCGGCCACCCTCTCGCTGCTCGTCGGCTTGATGCTGATCGCCGCGCGCATCCTGCGGTTCGGCTTCCTGGCCAATTTCATTTCGGAACCGGTGCTGACCGGATTCAAGGCGGGGGTCGGCTTCGTCATCGTGGCTGACCAGTTACCCAAGCTGCTTGGCATCCATATTCACAAGGAGGGATTCTTCCGCGACGTGGCCTCGATCGTCACGCACGTTCCGGAACTTTCGTGGCCGACGTTCGCCGTCGCCCTGGGAACCCTGGCTGTCATTGCGTTCGCCAAGCGCTTTTTGCCCAAGGCTCCGGCGCCGCTGCTCGCCGTGGCCGTGGGTATCGCCGCCTCGGCCGTCCTGGGACTCGAAGCTGCAGGCGTGAGCGTGGTGGGCGCGATCCAGGGTGGCCTGCCGACCCCCATGTTGCCGCGCCCCTCGCTGTTCGAGGCGATGTGGCCAGCCGCCGCCGGCATCGCACTGATCTCCTTCACCGAATCGATCGCCGCCGCACGGGCCTTCGTCCGGCGTACGGATCCCACCATCGACGCCAACCGCGAACTGCTCGCCATCGGCGCCGCGAATGCCGCAGGCGCATTCATCGGCTCGATCCCCGCCGGCGGCGGCACCTCGCAAACAGCGGTGAGCCGCAAAGCTGGATCGAAAACGCAGGCCGCCTCGCTGGTGGTTGCAGCGGTGGCATTCGCCACGCTGCTGTTCCTCGCGCCGGTTCTCGCTTTCATGCCGCACGCCACGCTGGCGGCGGTGGTCATCGCTTACTCGATCGGGCTGGTGAACCCGGCGGAAATGGCAGCCATCCGCCGCGTGCGCACGATGGAGTTCCGCTGGGCCGTAGTCGCCTGCCTCGGCGTGATGATGCTGGGCACCCTCAAGGGCATTCTGGTCGCCATCGTGCTCTCGCTGGTAGGACTGATGGTGCTGGCAAACGTCCCGCGTGTTTACGAAATCAGGCGCAAGCCGGGCACGAATGTGTTCCGGCCGCGCTCGCCCGAGCATCCCGAGGACGAGACCCCCCCGGGTCTGCTCATCGCCCGCCCCGAAGGCCGCGTTTTCTTTGCCAATGCCAGCAACATCGGCGGCAAGCTGAACGCCCTGGTCCAGGCCGCCTCCCCGCAGGTGATCCTGCTCGACTGTTCTGCCATGACGGGAATTGAATACACGGCGCTCAAGATGCTGGTCGAGGCCGAGGAAAGACTGCGCGCCGA
>Ga0315271_10001029_pt1 | contig 16523 bp, 14 predicted proteins | sample C3_top_MG_FD_204664 | JGI IMG/M metagenome (GOLD analysis project Ga0315271, IMG submission 204664) | Sediment microbial communities from Yellowstone Lake, YNP, Wyoming, USA - C3_top | ecosystem: Environmental > Aquatic > Freshwater > Lake > Sediment | place: USA: Wyoming | collected 2017-08-01 | reverse complement strand
CAGAAAACATGTTTGCGCAAGGGATTGCGTCCTTAACCCGGCGCATGCTGGTGGTTGACGACAGTCCGACGGTACGCAAACAGTTGGAATCGGAGCTGGTATCCCTAAAGTTCAAAGTTGATATGGCTGAAACCGGCGAGCAGTGTATTGAGATGCTGGAAAAAACTGCCTACGACGTTATATTCCTGGATGTGGTTCTGCCTGGCATGGACGGTTATGAGGTTTGCAAAAAAATAAAAAAAAACTTGCAGACCAAGAATACGACGGTCATTATGCTTACCAGCAAAACTTCATCATTCGACCGAGTGAGAGGGGTTATGGCCGGATGTGATTCTTATTTGACCAAGCCGGTGGAATATGAAAAATTTCATAAAATTTTGGAGCAGTACTTAACAGATGCTTAGTGTAAGCAGCCAGCGAATATAGTCGGGAAGCTAGGCGTAGTGTGTTTGAGATGAAATATATTGCAATCGGGTACTTAATATTTATTCAAGGAGAATGATGATGGCAGCAAAAAAAGCATTGGTTGTGGATGACTCGGTAGCGGACCTGGCAAATATCAAATCAATTTTGAGCGACGCCGGTTGCATGGTGGTAACGGCGATGAGTGGCAAAGAGGCTATAGAGAAGGCAAAATCGGAACACCCGTCCCTGATTTTTATGGATGTGGTTATGCCCGACATGGATGGATATGAAGCCTGCCGCTTACTTGCACAAGATGTGGGTACCAAAGGTATTCCAGTCGTGTTCGTCACCAGCAAGGGGCAAAAGGCAGACAAAGTATGGGGCGAGTTGCAGGGAGCAAAAGGACATATTACCAAGCCTTATACTGCGGATCAGATTGTTGATCAATTGAAAAATTTCACTTAAAAATCGTTGTTCAATTACATCCGGGTATCAGTCCAATGGATGAAATAAACTCACCAGATCAATCCCCACACGACGATGCGGCAACGGGCCAGTGGTTGCTCCCTGGCGCCGCGCTGGACAGGTTTGAACCGCCTGCCAATATGGCGCTTGTTGCGGCCGTTGAAAAGGAGGTTGGCCGTTACGGGTTTAGGATAGGTGAGCTTGGCTTTCTCATACAACTAGGCAGTGGCAGTGAGGTGATACAGATGCCCATGATATGGACGCTACCCGGGGCGCCGCCATGGATGCTGGGTTTGATAAATCTGCGCGGCAATTTAGTGCCTGTATTTGAGCTAAGGCAGGTGTTGATTTTGGGTCAGCGCGATACCGCGACAAAGCCGCTGGTATTGATTTTTGATCAGGGTGACAAGGCGGTGGGGGTGGTGATCGACGATTATCCCCAGCCACTTTCTGCGCTGGACCGCTTGCCCAATTTGCCACAATTGCCTACGACTCTGAAGGGTCATGTGCGCACAGGTTATGTGAAAGATAAAATGATGTGGCTGGAATTTGATCACAGTAGCTTCTTTGAAGAACTGACGCGAGCGGGGGAGAATTGACGCAGGGATGCGAAAGTAGCGGTGGTGTTTTAGCGAACTACCGCCGTTTGCGCAGGGTGGTCTGAAATGAGTATGGCAGTTGTGCAAAAACGACACATCACTAAGAAGGGGATACGCAAATGAAGTTCAACTTAAACATCAAATCGAAATTGCTTGCCGGATTCGGCTCGATTTTGTTTCTGCTTCTGGTCGTTACAGTAGCGTCTTTCAACGGTATTTCACTGCTTGAGGGGCGTGTGGCTCAAGCGGAATCGAAGGAATATTTGCTGCAACGCGCCAATTCGGCGTATTGGGCGTTACGCCTTACACAGGCGCAATTCGTAACTTCGCCGCAGTTGTGGCAGAAAATTCTTGACGCGGAAAAGCCGACCGTGGACAGTTTCTACGAGAATATGAAAAAATTCAAGGAAGTGCGTGAACTGACACCGGAGGAAAAGGCGCTGGTCGCTGAAATTGAAATAAACAGTTCCGAGTATATATCCAGGCGTGTGGAAGTTTTCAGGCTGGTGCAGGCGGGCAAGGCTGATGAGGCCAACGAGATTCGTGCCAAATATTCGCAGCCACGAAGTGGTTCGGTCATAGCAGCGATGGAAAAATTGCTGGAGGTAACAATCAAAGACGATAAAGCCAGAAAAGATGAGTTGCTCGCATCCGTGCAGCGCATCAAGCTGGTTGTCACAATATTGGGATTTTTAACTGCGCTGATTGCCGGGTATGCGGCCTATGTGATTATCCGTTCCATATCAGAACCCCTTTCAAATCTGCAGGGAACAATAGGCAAGATTGCCGCGGGTGACACCAAGGCGCGTGCCAATATGAAGGGCGGTGACGAACTGGTACAACTTGCCAACCAGTTCGACAAGATGATGGACGAACGTGAGTCAGTCCAGGCGACTATCCAGAAAGAAAATGAAGAACTCAACGAGTCCGTACTGACCTTGCTGCAAGCCGTGGCACAAATATCCAGAAAAGATTTGACGGTCAGAGTGCCGGTGTCTGAAAACGTGACCGGAGCTGTGGCCGATGCGCTCAACCTGCTGACCCATGAAACCGCGAAGGTGATGGCGGACGTAAATAATATTTCGGCAGACGTGACCAAGGCCTCCATGACCGTACAGGCAAAGGCCGATGCGATGCTGGTGGCGGCAGAGCAGGAGCGCGAGGATGTGGATCGCACGGCGGTATCGCTGGCCTCTGCAGCGCAGTCGATGCGCTCAATTGCGGACTTGGCGCAGGCCTGCAATGTCGTGGCTGACAGCGCGATCAAATCAACCCAGCTGGCGTTGAATACGGTGAACAGCACGGTGAGCGGCATTAACAGCACACGTGACGTTATTCGTGAAACCGAGAAGCGGATCAAGCGCCTGGGCGAGCGCTCGCAGGAAATTTCCGGTGTAGTTAACCTCATCAACGTGATTGCGGAACGTACGCATATTCTCGCGCTCAATGCCAGTATGCATGCTGCCTCGGCAGGGGAGGCAGGGCGCGGCTTTGCGGTGGTTGCGGATGAGGTTCAGCGTCTGGCTGAAAATGCCCGTCAGGCGACGCAGCAGATTTCTGCGCTGGTGAGCAATATTCAACTGGAAACAGCAGACACGGTGAATGCCATGAATAATGCCATCACCCAGATTGTGGAAGGCAGCCGCCTGGCCGAGCAAGCAGGGCAGCAGATGCAGCTCACGCAGCAGAATACCGCCGAGCTGGTGGATTCGGTCAAGCAGATTGCCAATACATCCGAGAGTCAGGCCAAAGCCGGACAGGCGCTGCTGGATAGTGCGGTGCAAATCAAGAAAAGCAGCCAGCAGGCAACTGCGCAGTTGCATGAACAGGCCGCACAAACGAGTAATCTTCTGGACTATGCCAAGCAACTGTTGTCGGCAGTGCGCGTATTCAAATTACCAGCTTAGAGCGCAAGCTCACTGATGATAAAACCGGGGCGTTATGCATATGCATGAGGATAATTTGTCACAATTCAGCCTGCTTGCCGCAGAAGCGGTAGACGAGTTGTGGAGCATGCTGGCAAACGGCACCGCTGTGGAAGCAGGAGCGGGAGTTGAAGGAGCAGCCCAGGCATTGCCCCGCTATATTGAGGTAATGCAGCGTATAGCTGAGGCTGCAGCGGCTTCTGCCATGGAAGGACTGCAATCGGTTTGTGCCATGGTCGAGGCCAATTTGCAAACCCTTTACACCGAGGGCCGAGAGCTTAATTCCGCGCAACTTCTGCTGCTTGAGGAGTGGCCAGAGTTGCTGATGGGATATGTCATCAGTCAAGGTGATGCCGGTGCAATTGATTTGCTGTTATTGAATATGTCCGCGTCACCCTGGCCTCTCACCTTGAGTGTTGAGGATGTGCATTCGTTGAGGCAGTCGCTTGTCCTCTCTCCGGCAGAAGATGCAATTTCCTCATATCAGGCAGCAGAAGCTGATTCTATTTCCCCAGCGCAAGAGTTAAAGGATTCGGGCGCTGTGACGCTCCCTGAAGGAGTTTTGCAAGAGTCTGCTGTGACAACCGTTAATTCATCTGCTGCTGCCGTATCGCACCCCCTTCCTGACGGTGTGCAGGAGGTGGACAGCGAAATGATCGTCATGCTGAATAAGGAATTTGCTCTGATGACGGAGCAGATCAGCGAGGACCTGGCCGCGGCGGTCAGCAAGAATTTTTCGGCGCAGGAAAAACATGTGGCGCTAACAAATTATACCGAGTTGATAGAGCGACTGGGCATGGCGGCGGAATCAGTCGGCCTGCTGGCGCTGGGCAAAGTGTTTGCGAGGATCAGGCAACTGCTCAGTGAGGTCGGTACTGAGGTGAGCACAGCCCAGCAAGCGCTGCTTGAGCAGGTGCCGGGGCGTGTGTCTGCCTATCTGGCCTGGCCTAACGATAGCAGTTCTTGTGCGGCATTGATCGACCTGCTGGCGGATTCAGCATGGGCCTCGCCAATTGCGGCAGACGATGCGGCAGTGTGGATTAGAGCGCTCGGCAATGTGGAGTTGATAGATAGTTTAGAGAACAAGATAGAGCGACAATCTGAGGCCACCAGGGAGGATGTAACACTCGAATTACCCGATGATATTAACGCCGAATTACTGGATGGATTGTTACAGGAATTGCCCATGCAGACCTCGGCATTTACGACCGCTATTGGACGAGTGTCGGCGGGTCTGGGTGGTGCAAGTGATATCAGCAGGGCGATGCGAGCCGCCCACACCCTTAAGGGTGCAGCCAACACGGTGGGAGTGCGGGGAATTGCCAATCTGACACATCATCTTGAAGACATACTGGTGGCACTCTCCGGGGAAGGTGTCATGCCGGATCGTGAACTGTCGGCGATGCTGGTAAATGCAGGTGATTGTCTGGAAGCAATGAGCGAAGCGTTGATGGGGGTGGGGCCTGTACCGGAGCAAGCCCTGGAGGTATTCCAGGCAGTACTGGACTATGCCAATCTGATAGACAAAGAGGGGGTTGCAGTTGTTGCTTCGGGCCAGCTGTTGGCTGTCGAACACGGGGGTGCTTCAAGGGATGCGGCTGGTGAAAAAGCTGCCGCCCAGGAATCCGGCGTGGCAGAACATGGCCAGGGTCTAAGGGTGTCTGCCCCGGTGGTGGATGAGTTGTTGCGACTGGCTGGAGAAACACTCATCTCCAACTCGCAAATTCAGGATAGATTGCGCCAGACCGTCAGGCAGGCAGAAGCTATGCAGCAGCAGCAGAATCTGGTGAGTCAGCTGGTAGCGGAACTGGAAAATCTGGTTGATATTCGCGGTATAGCAGAGCCGCAGCAAAAGGCGCGTGAAAAGGGCGACTTTGACCCGCTGGAGTTTGATAGTTTTAGCGAATTGCACACCGTCACGCGACGCCTGATCGAGGCCTCTTCTGACTCACAGCAAATTCTGGGTCAGGTCAATGAGCAGTTCACCACCTTGGGCGATTTGCTGGAAGTGCAACAACGCTTGCAAATGGCCAATCAACATGCGGTGATACGCACAAGACTGGTTCCCGTCAGTAGCGTGGCTTCGCGATTGCAGCGTGGTGTACGTCAAACCTGCCGCTTGCTGGACAAGCAGGTTGAGCTTGTGATCACCGGGGATACAACGAGTATTGATAGCAATGTGCTGTCTGATCTGATGGACCCCCTGATGCACATACTGCGTAACGCAGTGGATCATGGTATCGACGAGCCGGAAGCCAGGGCGGCTGCCGGTAAGTCTCCGGTCGGACGTATAGAACTCAGTTTCGCGCGTGAAGGCAACTCCATCATCGTGCGCTGCAAAGACGATGGTGCGGGTCTTGATTACGAGACGATACGCCGGATTGCCGAGAGCAAGGGCATGATTCCTGCAGAGCGCAATCCATCACCGGAGGAGCTTGCACGACTGATTCTGGTGAACGGATTCTCCACGCGCGATGAAACAACACAGGTGTCGGGCCGCGGCATAGGCATGGACGTGGTCTACAATCGTGTGTTGCAGATGAAAGGCACGCTCGCGTTGAATTCAGAAAGCGGTCTGGGACTGACGGTGGAACTTCGCCTGCCGGCAACCCTGCTGTCCGCGCACGCCCTGATCGTGCGCCATGGTGAAAAATTGCTGGCGGTGTCCAGCCGTGGTGTAGAAGATATTCACTACATCACGCTGGAACAAATTGAAAAAATTGGCACGCAGCAGATATACCGGACTGGCAATGCCGTGCACACGCTGGTCAAGCTGGAAACATTGCTGGCTTTACCCAGCGACAGACGCGAAGCCGGTCGCCTGGGCTTCCCGGTCCTGCTTACCCGCATGGATAATGGCACGGTAAGCGCGGTTCTGGTGCAGGAGGTGATTGACGGCCGCGAGGTCGTACTGAAAAATTTTGGTCATTTTGTGCCAAAAATTCAGGGTTCCATAGGCGCGGTTATTCTCGGTGACGGTAGTGTCGCGCCCGTGATAGACCTGGTTGAACTGCTTCGTGTACCGGTGCAACACTTGCTGTCAGAGCAGTCGACAGACAAGGCAGGCACTGTGGATCAGCGCCTGGTGTCGCCCGAGTTACGCACGGCATTGGTAGTGGATGATTCCCTCACTGCACGGCGTGCTGCCGCAAAAGTCATGAAGGACGCGGGCTATTTGGTGCGCACGGCCATAGATGGCCTGGAGGCGGTCTCTCTCCTGCAAAATGTCGTGCCGGATGTGCTGCTGGTCGACATGGAAATGCCGCGTATGAATGGCCTTGAACTGACAGCGCATGTGCGTAATGCCGAACGTACAAAGCATATTCCGGTGATTATGATTACTTCGCGTTCGACCGAGAAACACCGGCAGCAAGCCAAGGCTGCCGGTGTTGATGTGTACCTCACGAAACCATTCAGCGATGAGGTGTTGCTTGATCATGTCGCCAATTTAACCGGGCACTGATCAATATGCTGCAAATTGCGCGAACTGATTTGAATACATCTGTGGCACTATTGAAAATAGGCGGGCTGAGTTTGTTACTGCCCCAGAGTGAGATAAGCTCGCTGGAGTTGGCTACGGATATTGATACTGCTGCCCCGGCACTGCACAGTGCAGGCTGGATTGTATATACGCAAAAGCGCTGGCCTGTTTACTGCCTGACACACGAACTGGGCTTGATGGAAGTGGCGCCAGCAGAGCGTCGTGCCTGTGCCATTCTGGCCATGGGGGCAGGGTACCTTGGAATAATGTGCGATGACATGATGATCCAGAAGAACTTTGTGGCGCAGCAGTATGAGTTGCCGCTTGCCATGAGGTTGCCGAATACCCCGATTCTGTATCTTGTCGATTACGAACAGGGAATTGCTTGTGCAAGTAACGCGCTGCGGTTGACTGCCTATATCGGTCAAATGGTCTTGAACACCTGATCCGGAAAGTACTTCTATGACACGCATGAATGCTTGGATTCTGGATTTGGGTATTGACTGCAAGGCGGCTGTTGGCTCGCGAGAATTACTCCATCTCATGGCAGTACCCACAACATTTTCAGTGCCGTGTACGCCCGCCTATTGTCACAGAGTAGTGCACTGGCAGGGGCGATTGCTACCCGTTATGGATATCGCATCCCGGCTGGGGCGCACAGAACTGCAGGCGGGATTTATCGCGGTGGTGGGCTATCAGCAGAAGCGGGGCGAGTACCCGCAATTTGGCGCTCTACAGTTGGCGTCTCCGCCGTTACAGGCATCAGTGGGCGATGAGCAGGCTTGTGATCTGCCCGTGAATACGCAGGGCTGGAGCAAGCTGGCCATTGCCTGCTTTGACTATCAGGGCGAAGCTGTACCCGTGCTGGATTTGAATCGACTCTTTGGCACTTCGCCCGGTCCCGGCGCCTGATTCCAGGGGGCGTAATAGAATTCAATGGCGTAAGTTGTATGTCTGGATAACAACACATAGTAATTGCTCCAAAACACTTCCCTCGAAAAGGTTGACACAAGGGCAGCTACTCGCTAAATTCAGCGGCTTGATATTTATAACTACAGGAGATAACCATGTCAGTACTAGTCGGCAAAGCCGCCCCCGATTTTAATGCCGTTACAGTGATGGGCAACAACGACATCAACGAAAATTTTAATCTGAAAAAACATTTAAACGGCAAGTATGGCGTGATTTTTTTCTATCCCCTGGACTTCACTTTTGTTTGCCCGTCTGAGCTGATCGCCTTTGATCATCGTCTGGACGAATTTAAAAAGCGCAACGTTGAAGTTATCGGTGTGTCTATCGATTCGCAATTTTCCCACCTGGCATGGAAAAACACACCGGTCAATAACGGCGGCATCGGCAAGGTTGGCTATCCTCTGGTGGCAGACATCAAGCATGAAATTTGCAAGGCTTACGATGTGGAAGCCGAGGGTGGTGTTGCATATCGTGGATCTTTCCTGATCGACCGTGCAGGCGTGGTGCGTCACCAGGTGGTGAACGATCTGCCACTGGGTCGTAATATCGACGAAATGTTGCGTATGATCGACGCGTTGCAGTTTACCGAGGAGCATGGCGAAGTATGCCCTGCAGGCTGGAGCAAGGGTAAAGCGGGTATGGGCGCATCAACCGAAGGCGTGGCTAAATATCTTGCAGCACACTCCAAAGAATTATAATTTCCAAAGAGTTGTAAGTTTTAAGCGCTGCAATTGAATTGAGGCTCCTGCGGGAGCCTTTATTATGGAATTGTGTGAGAATAGCCATGCTGTCGCATTAAAAATAATTGAAAATGTGCGTGGATAGGGGCACGACGTCATGGTACGAGTTAATGGAGTCCAAATATAACCTCCTTATCACATAACATAAAAATGTAATTGGATGCCGTAATTAAACATCGATGTTCAAGGATTTATCGCTAACCGAAAGAAGTGACATGCTGACAATATTGGTTATCAATTCAAAAGGCGGTTCGGGGAAGACGACCCTGGCGACCAACCTTGCAAGCTTCTATGCGAGCAAAGAGTTTAAAACCGCCATTATTGACTACGATCCCCAGGGCTCGAGTTTGCAATGGCTGCGTGTACGCCCGGTGCATTTACCTGCCATCCATGGCGCCAATGCTGCTCCTGCAAAAGGTCTTTCACCCCTGCATAGCACCAAGAGTTGGGTGCCTACAGAAACCGAGGTACTGCTTATAGATGCACCTGCAGGAGCAAGCGGGTTATTGCTGAAGGAACTGGTGCGCAAGTCTAACTACATCGTGATTCCCGTGGCACCTTCTCCTATCGATATTCGCGCTACCGCGGATTTTATCAAAGACCTGTTTCTGGTCGGCGGGGCGCGCACCAGCAAGGCGAAGATCGCGGTCGTTGCCAACCGTGTGCGTAGCCGTTCCACCACAGCCTATGTAGCGCTGGAGCGCTTTCTCTACTCTCTCAAGCTGCCATTTTTAACCAGTATCAGCGATTCTGAAATATATCTGCGCTCGGCCGAAAACGGCGAGGGCGTGTTTGAAATGGATGAGTTGACTGGTTCTGCTGAAAGGCAGGAATTTATGCCTATCCTGAAGTGGATGGAGGGACACTTCCCGAACCGGTTTGGCGTCCGTGCAGATAATAAAGTGATCAGCCTGGAAAGCTCAAAAAAATATGCTGCCTACCGGGGCGGAAATTAAATACCGCAGTGATGACCCTCGATGCCCGGACGGTTTTTTGTATTGAGGGACACTGCTAAAATAATTTTTTTTGTTTAACTTTCGGGATATTGTTATGTTGATCTGGTTTGTTATACTTTATCTGTTGGTATCTATTGGCATCGGGCTTTATGCTGCCACGCGTGTACATAATGTAAAGGATTATGTGGTGGCGGGCAGGCATTTGCCGCTGTATGTGGTGACGGCTACGGTCTTTGCCACCTGGTTCGGTGCAGAAACGGTGCTGGGTATTTCTGCCAAGTTTGTCAAAGATGGCTTGCACGGGATTGTTGAAGATCCGTTTGGTGCCAGTATCTGCCTGATACTGGTGGGCATGTTTTTCGCTGGCAGGTTGTACAGGATGAATTTGATCACCATAGGCGACTATTACCGCGCGCGCTATGGTCGTACGGTGGAAGTACTGACCAGTCTAGCCATTATCCTGTCTTATCTGGGCTGGGTGGCGGCGCAAATTCTGGCGCTGGGCCTGGTGTTTTCCTTCGTCACCCAAGGCGCGATATCGCACCGTGAAGGTATGGTGATAGGCGCGGGGATCGTGCTGGTTTATACCCTGTTTGGCGGTATGTGGTCGGTGGCGCTGACAGACGCATTTCAAATGACCATCATCGTGGTTGCGATGCTGTATCTGGCGTGGCTTTTGGCCGGCATGGCGGGCGGGGCGGGAATGGTGATCAGCCACGCTGCGCAGGCAGACAAATTTGTTTTGTTGCCGCCCATGGAAACTCGCGATGTGCTGGCATTCGTCGGTGCGGCGGTGACCATGATGCTGGGATCGATTCCACAGCAAGATGTATTCCAGCGAGTAATGTCGGCCAGGAATGAACGCACGGCTGTGCGCGGCGCCCTGCTTGGCGGCAGCCTGTATTTTGTGTTCGCCTTTGTCCCGCTGTTTCTGGCCTATTGCGCCACGCTTATCGATCCCGCGATGGTGAACGAATTGATCGACAAAGATGCGCAGCTGATTCTGCCCACGCTGATCATGAATCACACGCCGGTGCTGGCACAGGTGATGTTTTTTGGCGCATTGCTGTCTGCCATTATGAGCACAGCGAGCGGCACCTTGCTGGCACCTTCCGTCACCTTTACCGAGAATATTCTGAAAGGAATTATCGGCCACCAGAGCGACCGCCATTTTTTATGGACCATGCGCGTGGTAGTGGTGTGTTTTTCAGTTGCGGTAACGTTGTTTGCACTGACCTCCACGGCAAGTATTTACGAGATGGTAGGCAATGCCTACAAGGTAACCCTGGTGGCTGCCTTTATTCCGCTGGTGTGCGGCTTGTACTGGAAACGTGCCAATACGCAGGGGGCCATGTTTGCGATTAGTGCAGGGGTGTCTTCCTGGCTGTTGCTGGAAATATTCAATGCCGATGGAATGTGGCCGCCGCAACTGGCGGGTTTGTTGATGAGTGCGCTGGGCATGCTGGTGGGGTCGCTGTTACCCAATCTTACACGTCAACGACGACAGCATATATCAGCGATTAAATAAAACGCGTGCCTGTCATGTTACTGTCATAATTCTTTAATACCATAGCAAGCTGCTTATTAAAATTATCGATAGGAAGCGTGATGACGGCGAATATTTTGATTGTGGAAGATGAACCTGCAATCCAGGAATTATTGGCATTTAATGTAGGCCAATGTGGATTCCGGGCAATTCAGGCGCTCGATGTGGGTAGTGCGATGAGTCAGATAAACCGCGCACTACCTGATTTGGTTTTGCTGGACTGGATGTTACCGGATACGACTGGCGTGGAATTTGCACGGCGCTTGCGTGCCGACCAGCGTACCCGAAATATCCCAATTATCATGTTGACAGCACGTACTGAGGAGCGCGACAAGGTCATCGGGCTGGAGTCGGGTGCTGATGATTACATTACCAAACCGTTTTCGCCAAGAGAGCTGATGGCACGTATCAGGGCGGTTTTACGCCGTCGTATGCCGGAAATTAGCGAGGAAACAGTGCGTGCGGGAGGCCTGGAGCTGTCACCCACAACGCACCGGGTTAACGCAAAAGGTGTAACGCTGGAGCTGGGGCCGACAGAATTCCGCATTTTGCACTTTTTTATGACCCATGCCGAACGGGTGTACAGCCGTACCCAGTTGCTCGATCAGGTGTGGGGGGATCATGTGTTTGTGGAGGAGCGCACGGTGGATGTCCACATACGCCGTTTGCGCCAGGCATTGGAGCCCTCCGGTCTGGATAGCCTGGTGCAGACCGTGCGTGGCAGTGGCTACCGCTTTTCACCAGCCTAACGTTACTTTTCAGCAAAAATCAGCTTCATGCCGTACATCGCCCCGTATAATAACGCAGAATAATTTCAGAAAGTTTATCCGTGTTCGATGTTTGGCGTCATGCCCTGACTTTTCTATTGGTGGCCGTAACGCTGTCGCTCTTTCTATGGGCGGCGGTTGGCGAATTGGCAGGGGAAATTTTCTTCGTTGCATTGCTTTTGCTGCGCTGGTTTTCACATGTGCGCAACCTGGTCAAGCTGGCATATTGGCTGGAAAACCCCGAGTCACGCAATGTGCCTGAGGGAGAAGGCCCGTGGGAAGATGTTTTTGCAAGGTTGAATAAAATGGTGCGGGAACACCGCAAGGAGCGCAGTAAACGCGCCACAGCTCTGCATGATATGGAACTTGCTACCTCTGCCTTGCCGGAGGGGGTGGTGAGTCTGGACAAAACGGATCATATTGAATGGTTCAACCCGCTTGCCGAACAACATCTGGGTCTGGACAGGGCGCGAGACATCGGGCAACAAATAACTTACCTCGTGCGGCAACCTGAATTTGTGGCTTACCTCGCCGCAAAAAACTTTGCTGATCCTTTGTTGCTGCGTGGTCCGCGCCATGATGACCTGGTGTTGTCCTGCAAGCTGGTCGGCTACAGTGGCAACAAGAAACTGCTGGTTACCCGCGATGTCACCCGCTTTGAGCACATTGAAACGATGAGGCGCGATTTTGTAGCGAACGTATCGCATGAATTGCTCACCCCATTAACGGTGGTGAACGGTTTCGTCGAAACAATGCAGGATATGCCCAGCCTTGAAAATGATATGGCCAGGCGCGCATTGCCCATGATGGGCGAGCAGACGATGCGTATGACGCATTTGGTGGGCGATTTGCTGACCCTTTCCAAACTGGAAGACAGGCTGAATGTATTGAAAGAAGAGGACCTGGATGTGCCGGTGATGCTGTCCAATTGTTATCAGGTAGGGGTGGAATTGAGCGCCGGGCAACATCAGCTCAAACTTGAGCTGCTGAGCGACAGCAAATTGCTGGGGTGTGCTGAAGAGTTGCGCAGCGCTTTTGGCAACTTAATGTCAAATGCAATCCGCTACACCCCGCCGGGCGGTGAAATAGTCATGCGCTGGAAAGTACAGGATGATGGCCGGCCAGTGTTTAGCGTGCAGGACAGTGGAATCGGTATTGCACCACAACACGTCCCCCGTTTAACTGAGCGCTTTTACCGTGTAGACAGCAGTCGTTCACGTGCAACCGGAGGCACCGGACTGGGATTGGCCATCGTAAAACATATCGCAAATCGCCATCAGGCACAACTGGAAATCAGCAGTGAGGAAGGCAAGGGCAGTACATTCAGTATCGTATTCCCTGCGCAAAGGCTTCTGAAATAGGTCTTGCTAGCCGACCTTCTGCCCTTTGTTGCTGCTGGCACTTTTACTCGGTAGTGAAGCTTACCCGTTCAAAATCAACACCTGATGAGACACTAAATCCCATTTTGACATTTAATTTTTCAATTTTAGGTTGAACCAGCTCGCATATTTTGTTCGCCTGGAATGCGTCACGCGGTACGATCAGGCTGGCCGGAATTTTGAGTGCTGGCATTGCGGGCAACAATAATGTGGGCACAGGTTTCTCTGGCGATGATCCGGCACTTGGGGATTTAAGCATGCTCGCCTGTGCAACACCGGGTAAATACTGCACTCCCATGCGCAAATGACCGTCTTGCGTCACACTGCGCCAGCTCACTATTCCCAGCATAAATGCATGTGCATCTTTGGTGCGCAAAGCCATTAATTGATTGTTGCCGATCCGCTCACCGCCCTTGTTTTCACGCAGCAAACGGGCGCCGAGTATGCTCTCATTTTCAATTGTCCATGAATCCAGGTTGTCGAGATCGGGGAGATTGGTCTCGGAAAATGCGTGTCCTGGGGTGGCAATGTGTTTCTGCGCTGCAGTATCCACATCAGAACTTGAGCTTGATGACTTGTATGGTTTGTTTGCGATGTAGGCATAAATCAAATCGTATCCGCATGCCAATTTTGCGGACAGCGTCACGTTGTGACGTTCGGCCGAGCGATCGCTGGAGCCCTCGCACCACAAATGCAACAGTTGTTTGAGGAAGGCGACGCAATCCACACCATAAAACTCGTCACCTAGTTCCAATTGTTTCGGTGATTGACCTTGCTCAAGCAAGATGCTTTTTACGCGGAGTAATTTGCTGAGCGGCACCATAGCCAGGTAGCGCATTTGGTCTGATTGGGTAGTCTGTTGTATATCCTGCAAACCTTTATTTCCCCTTAAATCTACAGCCAATGGCGGGGCATCACCCTTGCTCACTATACAACGGCGCTCTATGGTAATCACTTGCGTCCACTGCGTGAGCCAGCGATCCATCAATTGCAGTTGTGCGCGAGTGAGTTCTGCCGGTTTTGCATGGCATGTGAGGAGCATTTTTGCGTACATTGTGTGACAGGAAATGGGTAGTCCTGATCCATGCAATGCGTCACTTATTGTTTCATGCTGCAATCCGTTGCCCTCGGTAAAGGAATAGAGCGCATGAAGTTGTTGCCAAAGCGCACCATCAAATTCATAACCGCTACGCAGGTGCTCGATTATTTGCAGACTGCCGTACAGCAGGAATCGATGACACAGCAGAACGCCATGTTTTTCCAATTGGCTATCCCCCTCCATAAAATCCTGCAGGCAGCGCTGATAGCCCGTCAGCATGCCGTGCCACAAGTCAATGATGGCGGTGAGGATGGAGAACTCTTCGTCGCTTAGGGGTAATTTTTTTGCGATGAGTTTCTTCGCGTAATCGGCTTGGACTACAGCGACTGTCTCGCGCAATTTTTCCAGGGTATTCAGTCGATCAAGTACCCGCATTGGAAAACGGTTGAATTCGTCAATGTGAGTGCGTAACAGGCTGTGCACCGCATGCAGATTGGTGAACTGCAATTTTGCGAGCCATTGCTCGCAGTCGGCGGGGTTCTTGAAGGCTGGATTGGCGCGATCGTCGGTCGGTGCTAGGGGCAGGGTCAGCATGTCAGGAGGCAAGATTTTTCTGTATGGATGCAGTCAAACGTGCGCGAATGTCGCTTTTGTCTGAAATGCGTGCGCTACGTATGGGCGATGCCCATATCGAATTGGGGAAATGTTTGTCGTCAATATAGCGCGGTATAACATGCCAGTGCAGGTGTGGGGTCAAATTGCCAAGGCTGGCAAGATTGATTTTCTCAGGTTGCATAACCTCGCGCACTGCGCTTTCGACAGCAAACACAATGTTCATCAGCTCGGCGCGCATCTGTACCGTAAGGTCGGTCATTTCTTTGATATGTTCGTTCCAGATTACGCGGCAGAACCCGGGATAATCAGTATCTGCAACCAATATCACGCGGCAGCGCTGATTGCGCCATAGCGGCGTTTCCCCGGTAGTTATGCAAAGTTCACAATTCATGATTTCCTCAGGTACAGGTACAGATCGCTATTGTAACGGGAAAGCTTGGTCTGGAGAACGCACATGGTCGGCGCGTAGCAGGAAAACATCCCACACATTGATTAAATAAGTAAGATAATGCGTCAGGTGGATGTATCCGAAAAAAGGAATATCGGGGGAAGAGTTACGATGCTGAATCTGGATAGTTTAATTGTTGAATTTGATAAGGGGTTGCGCGCCTTGTTTAGCCAGGCCCATAGTGTGCGTCCGCACCCCGATGCAGCCATGGCGGAGGGGGATTTAAGCGACGCAGAGAAGCATAATGCGGCGGCCCTTATGCGTGTGAATCACTGTGGTGAGATTTGCGCGCAGGCTTTGTACCAGGGACAGGCGTTGACTGCGCGCGATCCTGGGGTGCAGCGCAAACTGGCCGAAGCCGCGCTGGAGGAGAATGAACATCTGGCGTGGACTGCACATCGGATTTCCGAGTTGGGCGGGCACGTGAGCGTTCTTAATCCGCTGTGGTATACCAGTTCGCTCGCGATCGGTGCTGTGGCGGGTTTGCTGGGCGATAAATGGAATCTGGGTTTTCTCGCAGAAACGGAACGCCAGGTGGGTGCGCATCTGCAAAGTCATCTTAAAAAGTTGCCCGAACAAGATGATAGGAGCCGTGCAGTGGTACAGCAAATGTATATTGATGAAACTCAACATGCGGAGATGGCAGTGGCACTGGGCGCATCCGAACTGCCCTTGCCTGTGAAGCTGGCTATGCAGTTGAGTGGCAAGTTGATGACGCGCACGGCTTATTGGGTATAGCGGCACTTAATTACAACGCTTCATCACCGCGAGGAAGTGTCAGGATGTTTGTATCACTTCAAAGTCATGGGAGATATCCGCCACTTTGCCGAGCATGATGGAAGCCGAACAGTATTTTTCGGCAGAGAGTTTTATGGCGCGCTCCACTTGTTCGGATTTTAAATCCTTACCCGTCACCACGAAGTGAAAATGGATTTTGGTAAATATTTTGGGATCTTCCGAGGCACGCTCCGCCTGAATTTCCACCACACAGTCGGTGACATGCTGGCGGCTCTTTTTTAAAATATGAATAACGTCGTAGGTGGTGCAACCGCCGGTGCCAATTAATACCATTTCCATCGGACGCGGACCGAGGTTGCGACCTCCGCCATCGGGCGGGCCGTCCATCAATACGGCATGGCCGCTCTCAGTTTCACCCAGAAAAGAAACCTGTTCTACCCATTTGATG
>Ga0315271_10001028_pt1 | contig 16530 bp, 16 predicted proteins | sample C3_top_MG_FD_204664 | JGI IMG/M metagenome (GOLD analysis project Ga0315271, IMG submission 204664) | Sediment microbial communities from Yellowstone Lake, YNP, Wyoming, USA - C3_top | ecosystem: Environmental > Aquatic > Freshwater > Lake > Sediment | place: USA: Wyoming | collected 2017-08-01 | reverse complement strand
GAGCCAGCCGAGCACGAGGATGAGCACGGCATAGCGGGCGATCCGCTGGCTGCGCGGCGCCTGACGGCCCTTGCCCGCGCCCTTCGGCGGCTTGGAGAGCAGGGCCCCGCCGTGGGGCTCGAGGGCACCGATCGGACCGAGCGGTCCTGCGCTCACTTGACCCACCTCGAGGCACGGCGCTGGATCAGCGCGTAGATGCCCATGATCCCGGAGACGATCACGATCATCCCCAGCGCGAGCGCCTTGCCGACGTTCTCCTGGCCGATGACGACCTCGCTCTGAATCTGGCAGGCGATCTGCTGGGTCACGAGGACGCAGCCCTGGCTGATCAGCGCTTGGGCGGTCGCGTACGCGGAGAAGGCGTTCGTGAACAGCAGCAGCAGGGCGCCGAGGAAGCTCGGGGCGAGGATGGGGCCGCCGACGTTGCGCCAGAACGACCACGCGCCGCCGCCGAGGCTCGCCGACGCGTCGTACCACTCCTGGCGCAGCCCGTCGAGCGAGGGCAGGAAGACGATCACCATCAGCGGGATCTGGAAGAGCGTGTAGACCGTGGCGAGCCCGGCCATCGAGTAGAGCCAAGTCGCGTTGCTCTTGAGGTCGATCCCGAGGTTGTTCGTGAAGAACATCGTGACCAGACCGTTGAACCCGAAGGTCGCGAGGAACGCGAACGCGAGCATGACGCCGCCGAACTGGGCGAGCACGCCACACGCGGCGATCACCAGCTGGCGGAGGGTGCCGTTGGGGTCGCCGCGCACCACGGCCCAGGCCAGCAGTCCGCCGAAGACCGCGCCGAGGATGGCCGTGATGATCGCGAGCTGGAACGAGTGGATGAACGAGTCGATGAACGACTGGGTCGTGAACATCGCGATGATGTTCTCGAGGGTGAACGCGCCCTCCTGCGTCTGGAGGGCCCCGAACGTGACGTAGAGCGTCGGGAGCACGAGGAACAGCCCGACGTAGCCGAGGAAGGGGATGAGCGCGAGATAGTTCCCGGCGCCCTTGAAGCGGCTTTGGCCGGCCCCGCGGGACGCGGAGCCGGTCGCCGACGACGAGGAGGGCGCGGGCATGGAGGCCGAGGTGTCGGTCATGCGCGGCCCTCCCTCGTCAGTGTCGCGAAACGAGTCGCAAAGCTACTTGATGGTGATGAAGTTCCAGGACGAAGTCAGGAGCTTCTTGGCGGCGTCGGTCTGGGCGGCGGTCATGATGACCGGGGCCTGGGCAGGCGGGTTGACGGCCGCGAGGGCGGTCTTGTCGATCGTCCCGGCGGTGGTCATCGCCTGGAGGCGGACCGGCATGGCGAAGCCCTTGAGCCAGGTGTTCTGGCCGGCGTCGCTGAACGCGTACTCCATCCAGCAGCGCGCGGCGGCCGGGTGGGCGGCGTCCTTGTTGATCGCGGAGTTGTAGAACGAGGCGACCGGGGGGCCGTCAGCCGGGACGACGACCTTCCAGGTGATGCCCTTGGGCGCGAGCGCAGCGATCTGGGCGCCGTTGTTGTACGTCCAGTCGATGACGATCGGGGTCTGGCCCGAGGCGATGGTCGCCGGGGCCGGGTCGACCGGCAGCAGGTTGCCGCTGGCGCTGAGAGCCTTGAAGAAGTCGATGCCGGGCTGGATGTTGTCAGCGGAGCCGCCGTTGGTCACTGCCGCCGCGACGACGCCGTTGAAGCCGGCGGACGCCTTGAGCGGGTCGCCGTTGAGGGCGACCTTGCCCTTGTACTTCGGGTCCTTCAGGTCGGCCATCTTGGTGATGGTGCCGAGCGAGCTGTCGTAGCCGATGGACACGAAGCCGGAGTAGTTGTTGAACCAGAGGCCGGTGGCCTCCTTGTTGCCGGCGGGGATGTCGCCCCAGGTCTTGACCTGGTACGGCGCGTACATATCCGTGTGAGCCAGGGCGACGACCCCACCGAGGTCGAAGACGTCGGGCTGGCGGCCGGTGCCGGCCAGCTGCTTCGCCGTGTCGATCTCGGTCTGGCTGTCGGCGTCGGGCTGGTCGGAGACGACCTTGATCCCGTACTTCGCGGTGAAGTCGGTGATCATCTGGCCGTAGTTGGCCCAGTCCGGCGGGGTGGCGATCAGGTTGACCGTGCCCTCGGTCTTGCCGGCCGCGCAGACTGCGTCGATGCCACCGGCACCGGCGGACGTGGCGGTCTTCCAGTCGGTCGCTGCGGCGGACGGCGCCGTGGTGGCGCTGCTGCCACCGCACGCCGTCACGATGACGGCCGCTGCTGCCAGGGTGGTCAACACCCGGGTCTTCATCTCCATGTTCGTTCTCTCCTCCATGGGCCGATCCCGTCGGCCCCGTGACGGCCGGCCACCAGAGACCGGCGATTGCCGGCACCCGTGGCCCGAGCAGGGCGGGGGGACCGCAACGGCGGCCCCTCCTGCCACAAGCATGGTGGACGCGGCTGTTCACCGCACGTTCACCCTACGTTGCGAATCGGATACTACGGCTCCGGGCCCCTGTCTGCCCATCAAATCGGGTTAACGGTGGGAAAACAACCGCGCGGACCGCAGGCTGCGACGGCCGGGCGCGTCGCTCCTCGGGGGCCTGCTGGACCACCTATCCGGGAGTCGGCGTTACACTCGCACTCGCCCATGGACGACCTCTACCGCGACTACATCCTCGAGCACTACCGGCGACCCCACAACTTCGGGGTCCTCGATGCGCCCAGCGCCTCGTACGAGGGCGCCAACCCGCTGTGCGGTGACCGCATCACCATGCAGCTCCAGGTCGAGGACGGCGTCGTGACCGGCATCGGGTTCACCGGGCGCGGCTGCGCGATCAGCCAGGCGTCGGCGTCGCTGCTGACGGACGAGGTCAAGGGCAAGCCGATCGCGGACGTGGTCGGGTTCGCCGCCACGGACCTGCTCGACCTGCTCGGCATCGAGATCAGCCCGGCACGGCTCAAGTGCGCGATGCTGAGCTTCGACTCGCTCCAGCACCTGCTCGACGAGGTCGGCGCCAAGCCGCTCACCAAGGACGCCGGCTGACCGTCGAGCTCCGCAGCGAGGGGCGCCCCTTGCCCGCTGTCCGCCTCCCGCTCCCGATCGCCGAGGCGGTCGTCCACCACGCGCGCGACCAGCGCCCCAACGAGGCGTGCGGCCTGGTTGTCGGCAGCGCGCACGCCGCCGATGGCGGGATCGCCCTGCGCTACGTGCCGTGCCGGAACGCGGCCGCGTCGCCGTCGCGCTACCTCGTCCACCGCGACGACCTGCTCGGCGTCCTCGCCCAGCTCGACCGGGCCGGCGAGGAGCTGTGGGGCGTCGTCCACTCGCACGTGCGCACGCCCGCGATCCCCTCTGCGACCGACGTGGCCGAGGCGGCCTGGCCGGCGGCGGTGTACCTGCTCGTGACGCTCGCTGATGGCCCGGATGCCGCGTCCCTGCGCGCGTGGCGGATCGTGGACGGGGCCGCCACAGAGCTCGCGCTCGAGGTCGAGACCGTCGCCAGCCCAGGTGGGAGTGCCGCATGAGGCCGGCTGATGGGCGCGTCGTCTGGGTCGTCGGCGGCTTCGCAGCGCTCGTCGTCGGCACGCTCGCCGGCTGGAACGGCACGCTGGTCACCTCGCTCGCCACCCCGCCCGCCCTCGTCCGCGCGGCGCTGGTCGCCGCCATGGTGCTCGTCGCGCTGCGCCTCGGCGCCGAGGCCATTGCCCGCATCGAGGCCGGCCGGCACACGGAGCCCGGCACGGCAGGCGCCCGCGACATCGCCGTCCTGATCCGCGGGATCCGGTTCATCTTCCTCGCCGTGGCAGCGGTGTCAGCCGCCGCCGGCTGGCTCCTCGGCAGCCCGGTGCCGATCGTCGTGGGGCTGCTGATCGCCGGCGTGGACGTTGTGGAGACCGGGTTCCTGCTGCTGGTGGTCTCGTTCCGAGGGGAGCCGCCCGCCTGAGACGGACCATTCGTGCCAGTCGGGCCACCCATCTGGGGTGGCAGGCACATCCCCGCGACGGGGCCATGCCGTCCCGCCGAGCTATCTGGTCTCGCGGACGATCAGCACCGAGCAGTGCGCGTGGAGCAGCACGTTGCGCGCCACGCTGCCGAGGATCAGCCGTGCGATCCCGGTGTGGCCGCGTGTGCCCATGGCAATCGTGCCGATGTGGTGCGCCCCTGCGTACTTCACGATCTCGGCGGCGGCATCGCCCTCGAGCGCCACGGCTTCAGTGGCGAGCCCAGCGTCCGCCAGCCGGTGGGCAGCGGTCTTGGACTCGGCGGCCACCTCGTCGCGCGCCTCGTCCACCGACTTGGTGTACGACTCGAGCACCTGATCGTAGAGCCCGGGCGTGAACCCGGCGGCGACCGGCACGGCCACTTCGGCCACGGTCACGACGGTCACGTTCGACCCGGCGAAGATCGGCCAGGTCGAGAGGACTTCCTCGGCGCCCCGTGCGGACGGCGACCCGTCATCGGCGAAGACCAGCGACCCGAGCGATTCCCCACGCGCCACCAGCACCGGGCACGGCGCGTGGTCCACGATCTCCGCCGCCGTGCTGCCCAGGACCATCGTGGCGATGGTCCCGTGGCCGCGGCTGCCGACCACCACGAGGTCCGCGTTCATCCCGGCGGCCTCGTCCACGATGCTCGACGCGGGGCGGCCCCGGACAAGGAACCCGTCCATGGTGATGCCGTCGCGGCGGAGGGACGTCTCGGCGCGGGCGATCGCCTCGCGGAGGTGACGGGCGTCGCGCTCCTCCTCGGACTCCATGTTCGCGCTGGCGTCCCCAGCGGCGGCATACGAGAGGGCGAGGGCGTCGGCGAACGGCTGGAGGACCGCCACGACGCGCACCGCAGACTCGGGCGGGAGCGCCAGGCTAGCGACAAACTGGGTGGCCCGGTCACTGCAGACCGAGCCGTCAACGGCGAGCAGGATACGCATGGACGGACCTCCGATCCGTCCCATCGTGGTCCTGCGGCACGGCCCGAGGATCGGCCGAACGTCCCGAAAGCCGGGTCCGTTGTCCGATTCGGTTCGGGTCCCGCCGTCTCCTTGGCCCGCGGCGACGGTCAGTGCCGGTGCGCGCTCGCCAGGCCGCCGATCCGGTCCACCAGCCGTTCGAGGAACACGTTGCCGTCGCCTGCAACCACCACGTCCGCGTTGGGCCGTCGGCCCGTCGTGTGGCGCCAGTCGGCGATCGTCTGGCCGTCGCCCGGCCCGCCTCCGGCATCCACGTCCACCGAGACGGCCTCGGTGCGGATGAGCGAGGGGTCGAGCGCCGCGGCGACCACGAACGGGTCGTGGACGAACGCGCCGTAGAAGCCGTCGTATCGCAGGTGGAACTCGAAGTAGAACCGCAGCGCGTCGCCGACGAACGCGGAGAGCGGCGTCGGACCGCCGCGGCTCGTCAGCGCCTCGAGATGGGCGGGCAGCAGCCTCGCCTGCTCGGTCACGTCGAGCCCCATGATCAGCGCGCGGGGAGTCGACTCGTCCTCGTCCACCGCGGCCTGCCAGGCGCCCAGGACGATGCGCGCCGCCTCCGGATCGCAGTGGATGTTCCACTCGCTCACGGGCGTCGTGTTGCCGGGAACGCGGAAGGCGCCGCCCATCGCGACCCAGCGCTGGAGCAGCCGTGGCAGGCGCGGCTCGGCCAGGACCGCGATTGCGAGGTTGGTGAGGGGGCCCAGCGTGACGAGCGTGATCTCGCCCGGCCGCTCGCGCGCCGCCTCGACGATCACGTCCGGCCCGTAGCGCGAGGAGATCGGCCGCGTTGGGGCGGGCGGCGTCGCGTAGCCGAGGCCGCCCGGGCCGTGGGTCTCGGGCGAGATGTCGAGCTTGCGCAGCAGCGGCGTGGGGCGGCCGGCGGCCACCTCGACGTCAGCCCGCCCGGCGAGCTCGAGGACGGCCCGCGTGTTGCGCTCGGTGTCGGCAAGCGCGACGTTGCCGTGGACCGCGGTGACGGCGACCAGCTCGGTCGCGGGGCTCGCGACGGCGTAGAGGATGGCGAGCGCGTCGTCGATGCCGGTATCCACGTCGAGCAGCAGCGGGACATGGCCGCTGGTGGTCACCGCCCGGCCTCCAGCGTGGCCATGACGGCTCGGTCGGCGAGGCCCAGCGGCAGGGCGCCGGACGAGGCGATTGCGTCGTGAAAGCCGCGAACAGCCTCGATGGGCACGTCGGCTGCGGCGAGGCCTGCGAATCCGCGCGCCGCGAGGTACCGCTCGCGCATGCCGAGGATCTCGAGACAGCCGGTGAGGTACGACGAGGCCTGGGTGGGCCACCAGCAGTAGCGGCCGACCTCGGCCCGGGCGACGGGCTCCGGCAGCGCGGCGCGGTCGACCATGAACCCGACCGCCTCCTCGTAGCTCATCTCGCCCAGGTGGAGCGACGTGTCCACGACGATCCGCGCCGCGCGGAACAGCGTGGCGTTGAGGTGCTGGAGCACGTGGAGCGGGTTATCGAAGAACCCCCGCTCGCGCATGACACGCTCGGCATAGAGCGCCCAGCCCTCGCTGAAGTACGGGGTGGAGTACACGCGGCGCACGGCCGACGGGTTCCGCTTGCGCATCACGAGGTGCCAGTGGTGCCCTGGGTACGCCTCGTGGACGGCGGTGGTCGGGATGCCGCCGTATGAGTTGTTCGACAGGCGGGCCTGGACCTCCTCCTCGCTGGCCCCGTCGGGGGCGAACGGGACGAAGAAGTGGCCGAGCTGGCGGTCGCTGAACGCGGGCGGCGCGATGTACGACGCCACGCCGATCACCGGGCGCTGGAACACGGGCGACGGCACCACAGCGCACCGCTCGCCCTCCGGCAGGGTGACGAGCCCCGTGGCCGCGAGGAAGTCGCGGGCCCTCGCCGTCCACTCGGCATACGCCTCGAGCATCGCCTGCTCCGTGGTCGGGTGGTTCGCGTCGTCGTCGCGCAGGACCTCGACGTAGTCAGCGTTGCCGGTGGCCTCGCGCGCGAGCAGGGACATCTCCCTGTCGAGCCGCTCGAGCTCGGCCTGGCCGCGCTCGCGGAGCGACCGGGCGTCGTCGCCCAGGACCTCGCGCTCGCGCAGGATCCTCGTGTACCCCTCCTCGCCGAGCGCCCAGCTGCCGTGCGCCTGGGGGACGAGGGCCTCGAGGTGGGCCACATACCGGTCGAGGTGCGGCGCCGCCGCCTCGCCAGCCTTGCGCAGCCGCTCGCGCGCGTCGTCGTCCTCCACGTCGCGCCAGACGAGGTCGCGGACGTATCTGGCCGCGCCCTTCGCCGCGCCGAGCCCGCGCTCCACGATGAGCGGGTGGGCGAGTGCCGGGTCGAGGTTGGCGATGCCGGCGTCCACGACGCGCCCAGCCTGCTCGAGACGGGCGACCGCCGCGTCCACGAGGTCAGCCTCCGGGCGAAGGCGGTGGAGGAACAGCGTGAACAGGCCGCTCGTGATGGGCCCTGAGTACGTGACCGGGTCGCGGCGCCACTGGGCGAACGGCGCCATGATCAGCCTGCCGCGGAGCACGGAGCGCGCCAGGTCGCGGTCGATCGCCTCGTCCGGGGTCAGCGTGTCGTCCGCGATGGCGTCGAGGCGGGCGAGGAGCGCGGCTGCCGTGGCGTCACGGGCCGCGAACGCGTCGGCGGAGACGTCGTCGAGCCGCTCGTCGAACTCGGTTCGGCCCACCCCGGAGGCCATGACGGGCGACGCGGCGAAGTCCGCGGCGAGGAGGTCATCGAGGGCGGCGGCGAGTTCGGGCATCGGGTCTCCGGGATCGCGGCAGGTCGCTTGCCCGCAGGGTACGCCGCCCACCGAGGTCAGGGCGCCTTCTTGTCCACCATGCGGCAGCGGTCGCGGATTGGGCAGATGTCGTGGGCGGGCCGCTGCGCGTGGCAGATCGCGCGACCGTGGTGGATCAGGAGGACGTGCGCGGCGTACATGTGCTCGCCGTCCACGAGCTCCAGATACAGGTCGTGCGCCTGGTCGGCGGTCGCCTTCTCCGGGATCAGCCCGATGCGCTTGGACACCCGCTCGACATGGCGGTCCACGGCCATGACGGGCTTGCCGAAGCAGAACGCGAGCACGATGGACGCCGTCTTCTTGCCGATCCCGTCGATGCTCGTGAGCCAGTCGCGCGCCACGAGGACCGGCATGTCGGCGAGGAACTCGAGGTCGTACGAGCCGCGCTCCTCGCGGATCCGCTGGAGGGTCGCCTGGAGCCGGGGCGCCTTCTGCGGCGCGAGACCGCCGGGGCGGATGACGTCGATCAGCTCGGGCAGGGGCGCGTTCTCGACCAGCGTCCAGTCCGGCGGTGGAGCGGTGGACAGGCCATCCCCGCCCCAGCCGATGCCCGGGTTGTGCGCCTCCGGGGCGCGGGCGGACGGGTACTTGGCGCGCAGCGCCTCGAATGCCTTCTCGGCGTTCGTGTCCGCGGTGTTCTGGGTGAGGATCGTGAGGATGAGCTCGCTCACCGGGTCGAGCCGGCGCTCCCAGTGCTGCTCGCCATATCGGGTCGTGAGCCCGTCGAGCACGTAGGGGACGAGCCCGGGACGATAGCGGTGCAGGTAGGACGCCCACTTCTTGGCGGGGTCCTGGGCGCGGCGCGCAAGCTTCTTCTTCGTCGCAGCCTTCGGCTTGGGCTCGGCGGCAGCCTTCGAGACTGGCTTGGCAGGGGTCACCAGATGGTCTCCACGTCGTAGCTGCGGATCCGGGCGTCGATGGTCAGCAGGGGCACGCCTTCGGCCCTCGCCTGTGCGACCAGGATCCTGTCCCACGGATCTCGGTGGATGGGCGGCAGGAGCGCAGCGGCCGCTGCGTGTGCAGCCGTGATCGGGAGTGCCCTGACCCCGAATGCCTGCATGCGGGTTGCGATCCACCTGCCGGGCTCGTCTGGCAGGGAGAGTCCGCCGCTGACGGACTTCCACGTCAGCTCGTAGACGCTTACGGCGCTCAGCAGGACGTCGTGCTCTGTCCACCGCAGGAGATCGCGTGCTGTCTCAGACAGTCGCGGATCGTCCGTCGCGGCCCACAGAAACGCGTGCGAGTCGACGAGGAGCCTCACGACATCGGCCAGTTCAGGGGGTCGTCCGGGTTGTCGTCCTCGAATTCGGGCAAGGGATCATCGAAGTTGTCGTGGATGATGATCTTGCCCTTGTCCATCCCGATCGGCCGCGTGAGGCGCGTTTCAGGCTCCACCGCGACAAGGACGGCGACGGGCACCCCAGCCCGAGCGATCGTGATGCGCTCTCCGTGCTCCACGCGCTCAATGAGACGGGAGAGGTGCGTCTTGGCGTCGTGGATGTTGAAGACGGTGTCGACCATGCGCGCGATGATGGACTAACCGGTGGACTAAGTCAACCGATCTCGCGCGCGAGTCGCTGCCCGCAGGCGATCAGGGGGGCCGTGCCGGCAGCAATCGCCTCGGCGAGGGGAAGCGGCGGATCAGAGGTGGGGACGGCCCTGGCACCCACGACTGCGAGCGCCTCGACCCCCTCGGGCGTGACGCTGCCGCCCACTGCGATGCATGGGACGCCGGCCGCCCGCGCGCGCTTGGCGACGCCGAGGGCCGTCTTGCCGAACGCGGTCTGGGCGTCGATCCGTCCCTCGCCCGTGAGCACCAGATCCGCGCCGGCGAGGGCCGCATCGAACCCGGCTGCCTCCATCACGAGGTCGATGCCCGGGCGCAGCTCGAGCGAGGCCAGCCGATCCGCGAGGCAGAGCAGCCCGAACCCGACACCACCGGCCGCACCAGCACCCGGGGTCTCGCGCTCGCGTCGGCCGGTCGCGGCCTCGAGGGCGTCGGCCCAGCGGCTGAGGCGGGCGTCGAGCGTCACCACGTCCGCGGGCGAAGCGCCCTTCTGCGGGCCGTACACCGCCGCGGCGCCGTCGGGCCCGAGGAGCGGGTTCGTTACGTCGCAGGCGACGCGGAGGCGGAGGTCCGCCAGCCGGTGGTCGAGCCCGGTGAGGTCGATGCCGCCCAGCCCGTCATCAACGTTCGCCCCCAGTGCCTGCAGCAGCCCCGCCGCGCCGTCTGTTGTTGCGCTGCCGCCGATCCCGAGGACGATGTCGCGGATCCCTGCGTCGAGCGCCGCGCGCAGCAGGTCGCCGGTCCCCGCGCTCGTGGCCCGCGCGGCGTCGCGCTCGTCTGCCGTCACGCGCGAGAGCCCCGATGCGGCCGCCATCTCGATGACCGCAGCGTGTCCGTCGTGGCGGACCAGCCACGGGGCGCGGATCCGGCGGCCCAGCGGGTCGCGGACCTCGGCCTCGACGCGCCCCCAGCCGCCCGCCGCCTCGATCGCCACCAGCGTTCCCTCGCCGCCGTCGGCGAGCGGTGCCAGCCGGATCTCGTCGTGCGGGCGGGCACGCCGCCAGCCCTCGGCCAAGGCCCGCGCCACGTCCACGCTGGTGAGCGTGCCCTTGTACGAGTCCGGGGCGATCAGGATGCGCATCAGCGCTGGGCCGCCTCTGCCAACGCCCACGCGCCGGCGCCGACTGGACTGCCGGCGCCATGTGCCTCCCTCACTCGGCGGACGCCTCGGCCTCCGCAGCTGCCGCGCGGCGCCGCTCGAGGTACTCGGGGATGCGGATCATCGGCGGGCGCTCTTGGTCGGCGATCTCCATGACCTCGAGCGAGAGGTGCCCGTGCCCGGAGCGCGGCAGCTTCATCGTGTGGCCCATCTCGGCGAACAGGCGGGACCGGCGTCGCTCCTCGAGCCGCTTCATCACGGCCTGGAGGATCACGAAGCTCATCTTGGAGAGCCCCTCGAGCTCCTGGTTGCGGTGCATGCGCCGCTCGAGGTCCACCTGGCCCAGCCCCTCGATCCCCGCCTTCTCGAGCGCGTCGATCAGGTGGCCGATCTCGACCGCGTACCCGGTGAAGAACGGCAGCTGCTCGAGCAGCGACCGCCGCCCGGCGTACTCGCCCGCGAGCGGCTGGATGAAGCCCGACAGCTCGGGGAAGAACAGGTTGATCAGCGGGCGCGCGACGAGCTCGGTGACCCGGCCCCCGCCGCCCTCCCGAAGCACGCCGTCCTCGACGATCGGGCGCTGGTAGTAGCCCTTGACGTACTGCAGGCGCGACTCGACCAGCAATGGCCCGAGCGTGCCGTAGACCATGCGCGGGTGCCAGTTGCGGACGTCGGTGTCCGCCCAGACGATGATGTCGCCGCTGGTCTCGTACAGCGACTTCCAGAGCGCCTCGCCCTTGCCGAGGAACGAGCCGTACCGCGCGAGGATGTCCGGGTGCTGGACCACGCGCGCGCCGGCGGCCTCGGCGATCGAGCGTGTGTCGTCGGTGGACGCGGAGTCGATGACGAGGATCTCGTCGAGCAGCGGATGGCGCTGCTGCAGCTCGCGGATCGCACGCGTCACGATCGGGCCGATCGTCTCGGCCTCGTTGAGCGTCGGCAGGACCAGTGAGACGGTGACGCCCTGCTTCTCCTTGAGCGCGACCAGGCGATCGAGGTCGGCGAACTCGCCGTGGTGGAAGTTGGCCTCGGCGAACCAGCGCTCGACCTTGGCCGGGATCGCGCGGGACTCCTCGGCGAGGCGGTCGGCGGCCGCGAGGGTCTCGGCGCGCTGGGCCAAGACGTCGAACGTGTGCCGCCCGATCGGCTCGCGCGTCTTGACCACGATGACCGACGACTTCGCGCGCTGGGCGATGGCCTCGGGCAGCGCCCCGAAGAGCGACGTACCGGGCTCGCCGGGCGGGGCCGAGGCGCCCATGACGACGAGGTCGGCGTGCTCGGCCTCGCGCAGGATCGAGGTCCGCACGTTGCGCGTCTCGCGCAGGACCGGCTCGGCTTTCGCTGTGATGTGCTGGCGGACGAACGCGGCGAGCGCGTGCTCGGCCTGGGCGCGGACCGCCTCGGTGACGCCGGCCGGGACGAAGTGGATGACCGCGACTGTGGCGTCGTGCCGGTGGGCGAGGGCGTCGGCGAAGCGCAGGGCGAGCTCGGCGTGCGGGCCGCCGCGCACCGGGACGAGGATCCGGCGGATCGTCCGGGCGCCGCGCTGCTTGACCACGGCGATGTCGCAGGGCGACTCGCGCACGACCTCGTCGATCGTTGGGGAGATGGTCGGCCCGGCCCCGCCGTCGCGCGTGGGCGCGGACTTGCCGCCCCAGCCGAAGATCATGAGATCCGCTTCCTGCTCGGCGGCGGCCTCCACGATCCCGGCCGCCGCGTGTCGCCCGATGCGGACGAGCGGGTGGATCACAGTTCCCTCGGGGACGTAGTCGAGCACGCGCTGGAGGAGGCGCCGGGCCTGGCGGGCACGGGTCGCGCCCTCCGAGAGCGGCATGCCCTCGGGCACCTCCACGATGCCCAGGGCCGAGAGCTCGCCCGTCCGGGGCTCGAGCAGGGCGGCGCCAATCCGGATCAGCTCCTCCGCGGTGAGCGGGTTCGCGACCGGGATCAGGATCCGCGCCGGCAGCGGCTCGCCGCTCATTCGCGGTCCCTCTCGGCTCCGCTTGTCGCGTCCAGGGCTCGCCAGCGCTCGACGAGATAGGGCTTGAGCAGCTCGAACTCGCGCGCCTGGCGCTCTACCCGCTCCTCGGCGTCCGCGGTGTCCACGTGGCGGTTCTCGACGACGAACGAGCCGACGCGCCCGAAGTAGATGGGCACGAGCGCCGCGACCAGCGCCTCGCTGTCCATGTCGCGTCGCCGGGTGGCGATGACGAGGTCGTAGATCAGTCGCGCCCAGAGGTCGTCGGGGAAGTGGAAGCCCACGAGCGCCTCGGCCATCTCGAGCGTGCTCGGGTGGACGTTGTCGTTCTCGCCGCCGATGCCGAGCTTGCGGGACGCGGTGTCCGCGAGCGTGCCCGCCTCGTCCGCGAGCGTCAGGACGGCCTCGACGGTGGCCGGCTCGAGCATCCGGCGCCACGTGTCCGCCAGGGCCAGCGAGCCCCCGTGGAACTCGGAGAGCAGGCGGATCGCGTTCACCTCGAGCGGCGGCGGGTCGATGATCCGCTCGAAGCCGTAGGCCGGCACGTCGTGACTGCCCTTCACGTCGAGCCAGTTGTCGGGGTGCGCGGCGGCCAGCCGCAGGATGGTGCCCACGACCTGGCGGAACATCGGCCCGAGGTCCGAGCCCGGGTCCTTGGGATCGTGGACCTTGGCGCCCAGGCGCGTCTGGCACACGGCGAACCCGCCGGTGAGCGCGGATGTCGTCATCCAGATGTCGATGCCGAACTTGCTGATGTCCGACGTCCAGTCCTCCTGCGCGAGGTAATAGCGCACGAGGTCGCCCGACACGCCGAAGTCGCCGCCGATGGGCTGCCGCAGGCGGTGCCCGTAGAGCGCGCGGGTGAGCGGGTACGTGACCGTGTTGGTGATGGTCCCGTCGTACTTGTAGCGCGCGTACAGCGGGGCCACGAAGTCGTAGCCGCCCTTGAGGATCGGTCCGGCGAGGAGCTCGATCCACTCGGGGACGATGCTGCGCAGGTCGCTGTCCACGACGACGAGCGCCTGGACGTCGAGCGCGGCCGCGATCTCGAAGATGGTTCGCAGGGCCGCGCCCTTGCCGCCGACACCGTCGATCTCGGGGTAGGTGAGCGTGACCCGGTCGAGCTTGTTCGTGGGGCGGACGAGCAGGATGGACTCGACGTAGTCCGGCGGCTCGGTCTCGATGACCACGCGCTGGGTGCCGTCTGACGACCCTGCGTCGGAGTTGACCAGGACCGGCTTGTGGTCAGGGAAGTACTGGACGAGGCCGGCATGTGCCGCGCGAACCACATAGCCGATGGTCGCGGCGTTCTTGAAGCTCGGGATGCCGACCATGATGTCGGCGCGGCCGAGTCGGGCGATCTCGTCCCGGATGGCGGGGGTGAGCGTCGTCGGGGGCACGTTGCCACCCTACCACCCTGCGTCGAACGAGGGGCGAACCGGCCTGTCAGGCGTCCTTGGCGGGGCCATCGGCGCTGTGCTCGGCAGCGGCGGCAAGGTCCGGATCCACCGGGCGGGCCTGCGCCTTGGGCGGGTTGACCACCACGACCTCGGGGTTCTCCGCGCCCGCCGTGTAGTGGCTGTTCGCCCCTCGCCAGAACACGTGCTCAAAACCGAGCGTGCCCCAGGTGCCAGCAACCCGTGACCCGCCCGGCCGCGTCCACGGCGTCACCCGCACGAGCCGCGACTGGGCGAGCACCGTGTCGAGCTGGCGCTTGCGCTCCTGGAGGGGAACGTTGGTGAGGTCCACGCCGTCGAGCCAGAGCAGGTCGACCGCGACGAACGCGTGGTCCTCGCCCGCCGCGAGCGCCTCGACGAAGCCCAGCGCGCGCGCCTCCTCCTCGCCCTGATGGCGCCGGCCGATGATGAACGGGTCGTTGTGGCCGCGCTTGAGGAATCGCGGGACCGAGAAGATGGGGCGGGCGACCGGGTCCACCTCGGGGTAGGCGCCGACGCCCGTGTCGAACGCCTGCTTGGTCAGGTGCCCCTCGATGACCCCGTCCATCGCCTCGAATGCGTAGCCGAGCGCCTCCTCGAGCGCGGCCGGCACGTCGATGCGATCGCCGTACCGATAGAGCTCGGCCTTGCCGTTGTGGATCGCGGCCACGGCGCGCAGCCCGGCCCAGTCGGGCTCGATGATCGGGTCGGCGATGTCCTTCGTCTCGCGCCGCCCGGGAAACTGCGGACGCCAGGCCTCGGCGATGACACGGGGATCGGTGGTCATGCACCCGATCCTACCGCGCGGGTCCAGCCTCCTCGTTCCGCTGCGGCGCGCGGGCGCGTCCGCCACTCGGCCCGGGCGGTCCGGGTCCCGAGATCCCGGGCGGAGGGCCGGGCCGTGGCGCGCATCTCGACCGCGGACCAAGGCCGGTGCGTGGATCCCGGCCGCAGATCCGCCCCCATTGGCGGCGAGCGGGCCGGGTGACCGCTGGGCGGTCGCTCGGATGCACATGGCCGCTGAGCGGTCGATCCTGCGCGTGAGGAGGCGCGATTCGGGCCTGAACGGGCTCTGCCGAGCACCATCCTGACCGCTGGGCGGTCAGGTGCGCTGGAACGACCGCTGGGCGGTCACGCGGCCCCGGCTGGTACTCGAGGCGCGAGGCGCTCGATCAGCAGCCGGGACGGCGACCCCGACGCATGAGCCTGCCCTGCGGATCGGGCTGATGGGGACGGTCGCCCCGCCTCTATGATCCGCGCGAGGGTGGGCCGAGGACGCCGAGCACGCCGAGCCGATCGCGCACGAGGGAGCCGCATGACCGCAGCCGCCGCGACCACCGAGCTGACCGAGCTCCAGCGTCGCAACCACCGCAAGGTCGCCCGCGGGGGCTGGGCGCTCTACGACCTCGCCGACACGATCTGGTCCTTCGCGATCTTCTCGCGCGCCATCTCCCTGTTCCTCGTGGACCAGCTCGGCGACAGCGCGGGCAACCTGTGGCTCGGCCTGTCCGTGGCGCTGTCGGTGGGCATCAACGCGCTCGTCTCGCCGTTCCTGGGCGCGGTCTCGGACCGCTACGGGCGGCGCCTGCCGTTCCTGTTCGCGTTCACCGTCGGGGCCGTCGTGCCATCAATCCTGATCCCGTTCGTACCCGTGCCGATCGGAATCGCGCTGTTCTGCCTCGCGATGTTCTCGTACCAGTCCTCGCTGATCTACTACGACGCCACGCTGCAGCTGGTCAGCACGCCCGAGAACCGCGGCCGCATCGCGAGCCTCTCGACCGGTGTCGGCTACATGGGCACGGTGCTGATCGCGGTGATCCTGATCGCGACCCACATGTCGGTCCAGATGACCTTCGTGGTCGCCCCGCTGCTGTTCTTCGTCCTGTCGCTGCCGACGTTCGTCCTGCTCAAGGAGGACCCGAGCCTGCGGCGCAAGGATCCCGACCCGCTGGGCGCCGCCTGGTCGCAGACGTGGCGGACAATCCGCTCGCTCGACAAGTACCCGGGGCTCGGCCGGTTCCTCGCCTCACGCTTCTTCTACACCGACGCGCTCAACACCAGCATCACGATCATGACCATCTTCTCGGTCAAGGCCGTCGGGTTCACCGAGGACGAGTCGGTCTACGTCCTGCTGATCCTGACGCTGTCCGCGATCGTGTCCGCGTTCATCTGGGGCCGCCTCGTGGACCGCTACGGGCCAAAGCGGACGCTCTTCTCGGTCTTGGTGCTGTGGGCCGTCGCGCTGGTCGTTGGAGCGACGCTGATCGCCAAGGGGCCGTTCCTGGTCGCCGGACTCGCCATCGGCGCGGGGTTCGCCGGACTCCACGTCTCGGACCGCGTCCTGATGTACCGCCTCAGCCCGCCCGACCGCCTCGGCGAGTTCTACGGCCTCTATGGCCTCGTCGGGAAGGGCTCGCAGGTCATCGGCAACCTGTTCTGGGGCTTCGTCCTGTTCATCACGTACGACACGCTCGGCAAGGGCGCCTACCAGCTCGGCATCTTCACGCTGCTGTTCGCGATGCTCGTTGGCCTGGTCCTGCTCTGGCCCGTGCCGGAGAAGCGCGAGGGCTGACGCCCCGGTCAGGTCGGACGCGACCTTGGCGCGCAACGAAGAACCCGCGGCCACGACGACCGCAGCGTTCGCCAGCCTTGATTCGCCACCTTCGCTAGCCCCGTCGAGCCGGGCTGGTGCCTTCGTTCAGTCGCCGTACCCGGCGGGGTGATCGCGCCGCCACGCCCACGCCGAGC
>Ga0315271_10001027_pt1 | contig 16534 bp, 17 predicted proteins | sample C3_top_MG_FD_204664 | JGI IMG/M metagenome (GOLD analysis project Ga0315271, IMG submission 204664) | Sediment microbial communities from Yellowstone Lake, YNP, Wyoming, USA - C3_top | ecosystem: Environmental > Aquatic > Freshwater > Lake > Sediment | place: USA: Wyoming | collected 2017-08-01 | reverse complement strand
ACTACCTCAATGATGCCGGCAATGTGCGCGTTATCCGGCCGCTCATTTACGCCCGCGAGCGCCAGACCCGGGATTTCGCCGCCAACGCCGCTCTGCCCGTCATTCCCGAAAACTGCCCGGCGTGCTTCTCCATGCCACAGCAACGCCAGTCCATGAAACTGATGCTGGCAGAACAGGAAAAAGCGCACCCGCGTATTTTCAACAGCCTGCTCACCGCCATGCGGCCGCTGATGGGCAGCGCACCCCAATGATTTATGTGGCAGGCAGTTTGAAGGTAGAATCAAGCCTTTGTTTCCATTGATTTTTCCATACTGAGACCAAGGTTATGACTGCCTCCTTCATTCCCCCCAAGCGTATTCTCATGGGCCCCGGCCCCTCTGACGTGCCGCAGCGCATCCTCGACGCGATGGCGCGCCCGACCATCGGCCACCTCGACCCCGCTTTCGTCGAACTGATGGAACAGATCAAGTCCATGCTGCGCTACGCTTTTCAGACCGAAAACGCGCTGACCTTCCCGGTCTCGGCCCCTGGTTCGGCGGGGATGGAAATGTGCTTTGTGAACCTGGTGGAACTGGGCGACAAGGTCATCGTCTGCCGCAACGGCGTATTCGGCGGCCGCATGCTGGAAAACGTCAAGCGCACCCGCGGCGTGCCAGTGGTGGTGGACGACGCCTGGGGCGCGCCGGTCGATCCGCAGAAAGTGCGCGACGCCTTCAAGTCCAGTCCGGATGCCAAGGTGCTGGCCTTTGTCCACGCCGAAACCTCCACCGGTGCGCAATCCGATGGCGCGGCACTCGCCGCCATCGCCCGCGAATTTGGCGCGCTGACCATCATGGACTGCGTTACCTCGCTCGGAGGAACGCCGGTTTATCTTGACCAGTGGGGCATCGACGCGGCGTATTCCGGAAGCCAGAAATGTCTGTCCTGCACGCCGGGTCTATCGCCGGTTTCGTTCTCCGAACGTGCAGTCGAACGCATACGCGCGCGCAAAACGCCGGTGCAAAGCTGGTTCCTCGATCTGAATCTGGTGCTGGGCTACTGGCAGTCCGCGGGCCGCCGCACCTATCACCACACCGCGCCGATCAACCCCATGTACGGTCTGCATGAGGCGCTGGTGATACTGGAAGAAGAAGGCCTGGAGAACGCCTGGGCGCGCCACCGCGCCATGCACGAGAGGCTCAAGCTGGGTCTGGAAGCGATGGGGCTGCGTTTTGTGGTGAAAGAATCCGCTCGCTTACCGCAGCTGAATTCGATTTACGTTCCGGAAGGCGTGGACGAAGCCGCGATTCGCACACGGCTTTTGAATGAGTTCAATCTTGAAATCGGCGCAGGGCTGGGCGACATGGCCGGCAAGATCTGGCGCATAGGACTGATGGGCTACTCGGCCAAACAGGAAAACGTCGATTACTGCCTGAAGGCGCTCAAAGCCTGCCTGCCATGAGTAACACCTGAATACCGTCATTGCGAGCGAAGCGCGGCATATAATCTTGCATGGGTTTTAGCCCATAACAAGCCAGAGTACCCTCAAGGGGCATCGCGATCCCTTGGGGACGACCCAGCATTTTGATCCGGTGATGAGACATGATTTCATGCAATGCCATGAATTGTTTTCGCATGGCTCCCGCGATATCGTGTCCCCCAGTTCTCGATACCTGATTTTTAGACATTCCATCTTAGCTCTTAGCCACCAGCCTTTTTCGCTCCGTCATGCCGACCTCAACCAGCCAGTCCCGCCGCAAATTGGCCAAGCCGTCCAGGGCCGCCAAAGCGCCCAAACTCTCGCGTACCCACGCCCCCGAGCACCTTTCAGCCGCCGACTGGCAGCGCGCGCTGCGTCGGCAGTTTGGACGCGAGCAGGTGTTCGGGCTGGAGAACCTGGGGGCGGAGCCCTTCTTTTCTGAATTCCGCGTCAGCAACCCGGAGTCGAAGACCCGCTATCGCGTGGTCATACGCGGCACGCAGCCCGGCGACAACTATTGCGCCTGCCCGGATTACGCCACCAACGAACTGGGCACGTGCAAGCACATCGAGTTCACGCTGGCGACCCTGGAAAGGAAGCGCGGCGCAAGAAAGGCGCTGGCGGGCGGCTACCGGCCGGCGTTCTCCGAGCTGTATTTGCGCAACGGCACCGCCGGGGAGGGACGGGCGGTGCATTTCCGCGCCGGGATCGATTGCCCGCCGGTCGTGTTGAAAGCGGCAGCGCTGCTGTTCGACGAAGCGCGCGGCTGGGCGCTGCGCGCTGAAAGGTTTGAAGAACTGGAACGCTTTGTCGCAGCGGTGTCGAAGAGCGACCATGAGCTGCGCGCCTACGATGACGCGCTGGATTTCGTCGCCGGTCGGCGCGATGCGGAACAGCGCGCGGCGGCCATCGATGCCGCCTTTCCGCGCGGCGCCGCCGACCCGAAGCTGGCGAAGCTTCTGCGTGTGCCGATGTATCCGTATCAGGCAGAAGGCGCGCTGTTCGCGGCACGCGCCGGGCGATGCCTGATCGGCGACGAAATGGGTCTGGGTAAAACCATCCAGGCCATCGCCGCCGCCGAGATTCTGGCCAGGCTGTGCGGCGTAACGCGTGTGCTGGTAATCTGCCCGACTTCGCTCAAGTATCAATGGCAGCAGGAAATCAAGCGCTTTTCCGGACGCGAGTCCCGCGTCATGGCCGGCGGCCGCGCGCAGCGGCAGAAGGATTACGCGGAAGACGATTTCTGCAAGATCACCAATTTCGAAAAGCTCAAGCCAGACCTTGACCTGATCGCCGCCTGGGCTCCAGAGTTGGTGATCGTTGACGAGGCGCAGCGGGTGAAGAACTGGAACACCATCGCCGCCCGGGCGCTCAAGCGCATCGACAGCCCCTATGCCGTGGTGCTCACCGGCACGCCACTGGAAAACAAGCTTGAGGAGCTGATTTCCATTGTCCAGTTTGTCGATCAACATCGCCTCGGGCCGACCTGGAAGCTGCTGCACCAACATCAGATGAAAGACGAGGCCGGGCGCGTCACCGGCTACACCGGACTGGAAAAGATCGGCGACACGCTGGCACCGATCATGATCCGGCGCCGCAAGAGCGAAGTGCTGCAACAACTGCCGGAACGCACCGACCAGAACCTGCTGGTGCCAATGACGGAAGCGCAAATGCTGTACCACGACGAGAACAGTGAGGTCGTAACCAGGATCGTGCAGCGCTGGCGCAAGACGAAGTTCCTCTCGGACACGGATCAGCGCCGTCTCACCTGCGCCCTGCAGAACATGCGCATGTCGTGCAACAGCACCTACCTGCTGGATCACGAGAGCGACCACGGCGTCAAAGCCGACGAATTGGCCGCGCTGTTCGACGAGCTGTTCGCCCAGCCCGGGGCCAAGGCCGTGGTGTTTTCGCAATGGACGCGCACCCATGAGATCGTCATTCGCCGGCTGGAGACACGCGGAATCGGCTATGTCAGCTTTCATGGCGGCGTGCCCTCGGAAAAACGCCCGGCACTCGTGGATCGCTTCCGCGACGACCCGGACTGCCGTGTCTTCCTGTCTACCGATGCCGGCAGCACTGGGCTGAATCTGCAACATGCGTCGACGCTGGTGAACATGGACCTGCCATGGAACCCGGCGATCCTCGAACAGCGGATCGCGCGCATTCACCGCATGGGGCAGAAGCGGCCGGTGCAAATCGTCAATTTCATTGCCAAGGGCACCATCGAGGAAGGCATGCTGTCGGTGCTGGCCTTCAAGCGCTCCCTGGCGGCGGGGATTCTGGACGGCGGCACGGGTGAAATATCGCTGGGCGGCTCGCGTCTCAACCGCTTCATGAAGGATGTCGAAAACGTCACCGGAGCAATGGGCGAGAGCGAAGCGGTGACGCCGATGGAGGAAATGACCCATGCCGACTCCGCTCCAACGGATGTTCATGCGCCCGACATCGCGCCGGAAAAGTTTGCCGACGAAAAAGTTATGCGCAGCGGTATCCCGCGGGACGACGCTGGCGAGACGGCGACGGGAACAGCGGCAGACGCGGACGACATACCCGTCGAACCTGTCTCCACCGCGCCCGCAGCCGTCGATCCATGGGGCACGCTGCTTCAGTTTGGCGCCCAGTTTGCCGCCGCGCTCGGCGCGGCCGGTTCGGCCGATCAGGGACAGACAAGCCACCCCTGGATCGAACGCGATTCGCAGACCGGCGCGTGCAACCTCAAGGTGCCGCTACCGCCACCCGAAACCGCGCGCCAGATCGCCGATGCCCTGTCCCTGATGGCTCAGGCCCTGCGCGGGCACGGGAGTTAAGCGATGGGCGACCGAATGCTCAACCTCTCGTTATTTGAAGAAAGTCAGCCCATGACCTCGACTCGCGTCAAGGCCGTCGCCATCGTCACCGGCCACGACCAGCCTAAACTGTCCAAAGGGCAAAAGGCATTCAACACCCTGATCAAGCAGATTGAAAAAGAGCGCGCCCGACTGGCCGCCTGGGAGGCGGCCATTCCGTCCTACCAGCATAAATACGCCAGCGAAATGCAGCCTCTGGTCGATACCTCGGAGGATTTGCAAGTCCAGATGGTGCATTGCCTTGACCGGGCCAGCGATCAAAAAGGCTTGACCAAAACCGAACGTCGCATGATCTCAGGCCTGATTGCAGAGTTGGCCGGGCAACTGGTGGCCGCGCGCAACGATGCGGAGTTGAAAGCCATTTACAACAAGCATAGCCGGTCCGACTACGACGCCGACGAAGCCGCCAACATCGAAGACATGAAATCCATGTTGCAGGACGTGCTGGGTTTTGAACTGGGTGATGACCTGGACTTGAGTTCACCCGAAGACATACTGAAGCGTGCCCAGGCGCAAATGCAGGAAAAACAGGCGCAGTACGACGCGGACCGACAGGCGCGGGAAGAGCGCCTGAGCAAGCGCAAAAAGTCAGACAAACAACTCGCCAGAGAAGCGAAGCAACAGGCCGAAGCGCAGCAAATCAGCCAGTCCATCCGCGAGGTCTACCGTAAACTGGCCAGCGCCCTGCATCCCGACCGTGAAACCGATCCGCGGGAGCGCGACCGCAAAACCGCCTTGATGCAACGCGCCAACCAGGCCTATCAAAAGAACAACCTGTTGCAATTGTTGGAACTGCAACTGGAGATGGAACACATCGACCAGACCGCCCTCAACAACATCAGCGAAGACCGTCTGAAACACTACAACAAGATACTGAGAGAACAACTCGCCGAACTGGCACAGGAAATCTTCCATGTCGAAGCTGGCTTCAGAGCACAGTTTGGCATCTCCCCTTACGCGAGCGTGTCCCCCGGCAACATCATGCGCAGGCTCGTCAGCGACATCGTCGGCGTCCAGCACGCCATCCGCGATCTGAAACAGGATCTGCTCGCGTTCGAGGACATCAGGAAGGTCAAGGCCTGGCTCAAGGGAGTTCGACGCCAACCCGGAATGGATGATTTTGATGACCTGCTGTTCTGAAATGCGCCGAACTCACTTTGCGTTGGCGGCGGCGGTGACAAGGCCGTTCTTGAGCAGGCGTGGCGAAGTTCGACAAGCTCGCGCCGGTGGCGGACAAGGCGGTGATTGTGGGGTCAAGCGACTACGGCGCGACCTTGAAGGATGCGGCGGTGGCGTTGGCGGCGTTGCAGCAGCGGATTACCTGGCTGTAAAAAAACCATCCGTTTATCCACCGCATCGACGACGGCCTGGCGGAAGCAATGGACTGGTATGTGAACGACTTGAGTAAATGATCCGGCCCTTGATTTCCCCGGCCCTTCGACTGCGCTCAGGACAGGCAGAAAATCGACTCGGGCGGCCCGCAGGACTAAAACTAATAATTGCCTGAAGGAGACGCACATGTTGCAGACCATCGAAGTGGAAATTGACGCATCGGGGCGTATACAACCGTTGGAAGCTGTGCAGGAATTCCCTGTGGGCCGTGCTTTGCTGACACTGTTGAAACAGCCCGTTGATGAAGCGCTGCAATTGGCAGACCCTGCGCTGGCCGAAGACTGGCTGAAACCCGAGGAAGATGCCGCATGGGCACATTTACAGCCGGTCAAGTAATCCTTCTGCCGTTTCCCTTCTCGGATTTGAGTCGCAGCAAGTTCCGCCCCGCCCTGCGGCTGGCCGATGCCGGGCGCGAAGACTGGATCGCCTGTCAGATCACCAGCAATCCCTACGCCGACACTCGTGCCATTTTGCTGAGGGATGACGACTTCCTGTCTGGCGGATTGCAATGGTCGAGCCATGCTCGCCCCGGCAAACTCTTCACCGCCCATGCCTCGCTATTTGCCACTGCGGCAGGCACGGTTAAAGACCGGCAAGTTGGATGAAATACGGAACGCCTTGATCGCCATGATTCGGGGACAGCAAAGTTAAATTGGCAGGCAAAAGTCAAGGCCTAGCCTGACCCATGGGCCGGGCGGAAAAACTCGATGCACGTGTATCCTCGTCCAAGGACGTCACGACACGGAAGTTAGCTGACATTCGTTACATGAGCGCGTATACAACTACAAACCCAGCCACCACCAATAACGTGAGCGAACACAAGAACACAACGTCAATAATGTTCGTCCAGAGCTGCACACTCTTCGCGTTGAGTCGTCTTAGAGTGAAAAATGTAAAGTAGCAGACAACCAGGAAGCCCAAGGATGCAAGTAGGAACATATCATCCGCGAGAGTTTCGACCTTGGTGCTGCTTACTTTGATATTAACGATACCGACGAGAGCCAAACTGAGGCCCGCCAAAGTCCCGCTCGTCGAAAGGAGCGCAAGCAAGAGGGCTTGCAAGTCTTGTGGGTCTTTAGCATTTTTCAGCATATGTCAGCTAACGACTTGGGGGTATGCCGAATATTGTGCAAACGGGTCACGCCGCGCCGCCGGGGTCAAATACCGTTTTGCAAAACAACATATCCCGAATCGTCATAACCCCAGCCGCTGCCAGATCGTCGTCGTCGGCCCGGCCTGGTTCATGGTGTAAAAGTGCAGCCCCGGTGCGCCGCCTGCCAGCAAGCGGTCGCATAAGTCGGTGATCACGTCGAGACCGAAGGCGCGAATGGAGGGCAGGTCGTCGCCGTAAGTTTCCAGCTTCTTCCTCAGCCAGCGCGGGATTTCCGCGCCGCAGGCATCGGAAAAACGCGCCAGTTGCAGGTAGTTGCCGATGGGCATGATGCCGGGGACGATGGGAATCTCCACCCCCGCCGCGCGTGCTTCGTCCACGAAGCGGAAGTAGGCGTCGGCGTTGAAGAAATACTGCGTGATGGCGGCATTGGCCCCGGCGTCGACCTTGCGTTTGAAGTTGACGAGATCCTCGGTATAGGAACGCGCCTGCGGATGCACTTCGGGGTAGGCCGCGACCTCGATCTCGAACCAGTCGCCAGTTTCACGGCGAATAAAGCTCACCAGTTCGTTGGCGTAATTGAATTCGCCCGCATCCACCGTGCCGGAAGGCAAATCTCCGCGCAGCGCGACCAGATGGCGAATGCCCTGGCTTTTGTATTCGTTGAGAATGTCGCGGATGCTGTCTTCGGTAGAGCCGATACAGGACAGGTGCGGTGCGGCGTCATTGCCGTCGGCCTGGATTTCGCGCACGGTTTCCAGGGTGCGGTCGCGGGTTGAGCCGCCGGCGCCAAAGGTCACCGAGAAAAACTTGGGTTTGAGCTGTGCGAGTTGCTTGCGCGTGGCGCGCAGCTTTTCCACGCCCTCGGGAGTCTTGGGAGGAAAAAACTCAAAGCTGTAAGTGGGTTGAACCATTTCAGCCTTTCTTGCCGGGAATCAGTGCTGAAAGCGCCCAAGCGATCACGCCATACAGGATGGCGCCAAGCAGCGCCGAGGCGAAGCCCTGTACGTGAAATCCCGGCAGTAGCGCGCTAGCCATCCAGAACAGGAGACCATTTAACACGAAGTAGAAAATCCCGAGTGTCAAAACCGTGATCGGCAAGGTCAGCAGCGCCAGCACCGGGCGCACCAGGGTGTTGATGAGGCCCAGCCCCAGCGCGGCAATCAACGCCGCGCCCAAGCCGGTAAGCTGGATTGATGGCAGCAGCCAGGTGACGGCCAGCAGGGCGACGGCATTCAGAAACCACAGCAGCAGCAAACGCATGATGCACTCCTTCAGGTTAACGTGAACTTCGCGCCAGCGACACTTCGTCCCCCTCTCCCTCTGGGAGAGGGCGGGGTGAGGGAACGGACACGGGGGTCGTGACATTCATACCTTCGGGGTTGCGCGACCGCCATGTCCGTTAGGCGGGATCAGTAGCGATAGTGTTCGGCTTTGTACGGCCCGGTTTTGGCCACGCCGATGTAGCTCGCCTGATAGTCGGTCAGCTCGCTCAATTGCGCGTTGAGCTTTCTCAGTTGCAGGCGCGCAACCTTTTCGTCGAGATGCTTGGGCAGAGTATAGACGCCGATCGGATATTTGCCCGAATCGCGTTCCTGCCACAGTTCCATCTGCGCGATGGTCTGGTTGGCAAACGACGACGACATTACGTAGCTGGGATGGCCAGTGCCACAACCCAGGTTCACCAGCCGTCCCTTGGCGAGCAGGATGATGCGTTTGCCATCAGGGAAAATCACGTGGTCGACCTGGGGCTTGATTTCTTCCCATTGGTATTTTTCTATCCCGGCCACATCGATTTCGTTATCGAAATGCCCGATGTTGCAGACGATGGCCTGGTCTTTCATCTTCGCCATGTGGTCGTGGGTGATGACATGATAGTTGCCGGTGGCGGTGACAAAGATGTCGGCCTTGTCCGCCGCGTATTCCATGGTCACCACACGGTAGCCCTCCATTGCCGCCTGCAGGGCGCAAATCGGGTCGATCTCGGTCACCCAGACCTGCGCCGACAGCGCGCGCAAGGCCTGCGCCGAGCCCTTGCCCACATCGCCATACCCCGCCACCACGGCAACCTTGCCCGCGACCATCACGTCGGTCGCGCGCTTGATGCCGTCCACCAGCGATTCGCGGCAGCCATACAGGTTGTCGAACTTGGACTTGGTGACCGAATCGTTGACGTTGATGGCCGGGAATTTGAGTTCGCCGCGCGCGTGCATCTGATACAGGCGATGCACCCCGGTGGTGGTCTCCTCGGTCACACCGCGCACCGCGGCCAGCCGCGTGGAATACCAGCCCGGCTGCGCCGCGACCCGCTTTTGAATCGCGGCATAGAGCACACGCTCTTCTTCGCTGCCCGGGTTGGCCACCACTGAAATATCCTGCTCGGCACGCGCGCCCAGATGCAGCAGCAGCGTGGCGTCGCCGCCGTCATCCAGAATCATGTTGGATAGTGTGCTGTCCGGCCACTCGAAAATCCTGTGGGTGTAATCCCAGTATTCTTCCAGCGACTCGCCCTTATAGGCATAAACCGGGACACCCGTTACCGCAATCGCGGCGGCTGCGTGATCCTGGGTCGAGAAAATATTGCATGAAGCCCAGCGCACTTCCGCGCCCAGCGCCGTTAGCGTCTCGATCAGCACCGCCGTCTGGATGGTCATATGCAGCGAGCCCGTGACGCGCGCGCCTTTCAAGGGCTGGCTCGCGGCGTATTCCTCGCGGATGGCCATCAAGCCCGGCATTTCAGTTTCGGCGATTTTTATTTCTTTGCGGCCCCAGCCGGCCAAAGACATATCGGCGACGTGGCAATCAATAAATTGGTTTACTGCATTCATGGTGAACTCCTTGAACACAGCAGACAGGCGGTTGGGCTCGTCCACCCGCGATGCTGCTGCAAGTCAACGAGCGCGGTTGAAACATCACCCATGCTGAGCCTGGCTATCGGTGAGATAGTCGCAGCGCTCCTCAGCACGGCGGGGCGAAGCCTTCGCCAAAAAAGGAACGCGAATTATAAACCAGCCGCCGCTTTAAGCGCAGCCGCCTTATCCGTCACTTCCCATGTGAAGTCCGGCTCATCGCGCCCAAAGTGGCCGTAACTGGCGGTGCGGGTATAAATCGGGCGCAGCAGGTCGAGCATGTTGATGATGCCTTTGGGGCGCAGATCGAAATGTGCGTCGATCAGTTCGACAATTTTCGCTTCTGGGATTTTTCCCGTGCCAAAGGTTTCCACCATCAGCGACACCGGTTTGGCCACGCCAATAGCGTAGGCGATCTGCACCTGACAGCGTTCGGCCAGACCTGCGGCGACAATGTTCTTCGCCACATAGCGTGCGGCGTAAGCGGCGGAGCGGTCGACCTTGGACGGGTCCTTGCCGGAGAAGGCGCCGCCGCCGTGCGGGGCTGCACCACCGTAGGTGTCAACGATAATCTTGCGGCCGGTCAGACCGGCATCGCCCATCGGCCCGCCGATGACGAAACGCCCGGTCGGATTGACCAGGAAGCGTGTGTCCGCGGTGAGCATGTCTTTGGGCAGCACGGGTCGAATGATTTCTTCGATAACGGCCTCGGTCAAGTGCGCGTGAGACACCTCGGGGTTGTGTTGGGTCGATAGCACCACGGTATCGATATGCTGCGGGCGGCCGTCCACATAACGGATCGATACCTGCGATTTGGCGTCCGGGCGCAGCCAGGGCAGGCGGCCATCCTTGCGCAACTCGGACTGGCGCTGGGTCAAACGATGCGCGAGATAAATCGGCATCGGCATGAGGCTGGAGGTTTCGTCGCACGCGTAACCAAACATCAGGCCCTGATCGCCCGCGCCCTGATCCAGATGCAGACCCTCGCCTTCGTTTACGCCCTGCGCAATGTCGGGCGATTGCTTGCCGATTGTGACCAACACCGCACAGGTGTTGTAGTCGAAACCGATTTCGGACGAATCGTAGCCGATGCGCTTGATGGTCTGGCGCGCGATCTGGTTGTAGTCGATGACCGCCGAGGTGGTGATTTCGCCGGCGATGACACACAGGCCGGTGGTGAGCAGCGTCTCGCACGCCACACGTGCGTGCTTGTCCTGGGTTAGAATCGCGTCCAGTACCGCGTCGGAGACCTGATCGGCCATCTTGTCGGGATGACCTTCGGATACTGATTCGGAAGTGAAAATAAACTCTGTTTGCATGATGCGCTCCTTGCCCCCGTGTTGAGTAGCGCAACCAGCTCAGGGGACTTAACGAGCGGAGACGCTTTAGCAGTATTTATATTCCGCCCGCAAGTTGTCAGCATTAACACGGCGGCATTAGCCTGGATGTTCTATAAATCCGCACGATGATCGAACCAGATTTATGCGAACATCCGAAATCGCATTGTGCAAGCTGCACGCATAAACGTCAATTCCTTTCCTCGTGACCGCACTGCTTAAGATACTGGCGCTGTTGCCTCTGCCCATACTGCACCTGTTGGGCGTTGTTCTGGGCTGGCTGATTTATCTTGCGCCAGGCAGCCTCTCGCTCCGGCTGCGGGACAATCTGACAAAAAGCGGAGTCTGCCGGGATGCCGCCGCCTGTCGGCATTTGCTGCGCCAGGCGATTGCGGAAACAGGCAAGGGGGTTATGGAACTGCCCGCTATCTGGCTGCGCCCGTATCAAAACGTGCTTGGGTTGGTGCGGGAAACGCGCGGCTGGGAAAAAATCGATGACGCCCTGGCCATGGGCCGCGGCGTCATCTTTATGAGCCCGCACATCGGCTGCTTTGAAATAACGAGCCTCTGCTATGCCGCCAGCCACCCGCTTACCGCCATGTACAAACCCCCGCGCCAGGCTGCACTGCATGCGCTCATGCTGGCCGGCCGGCAGCGCGGTCAGGCAAAACTGGTGCCCACTGATCTTTCCGGCGTGCGCGCCCTGCTGGCGGCGCTGAAGCGGGGCGAGGCCGTGGGCGTTCTGCCCGACCAGGCGCCAAGCAGTGGTGATGGCGTGTGGGCCCCGTTCTTCGGCCGTCCGGCTTATACCCCGACCCTGGTCGCCAGCCTGCAGCGCAAGACCGGCGCCGCGGCATTCTTCGCCGTGGGGGAACGGCTGCCGTGGGGCCGGGGCTACCGTGTCCACTTCATCCCCATGGATGAGCCCCTGCCGCAGGACAAGACCGCCGCCGCCACCCTCATCAACCGTGGCGTGGAGGACATGGTGCGGCGTTTCCCGGCACAGTATCTGTGGAGCTATAACCGTTACAAACGCCCCGGCGGTGTGTCGATGCCGGCGGACCAAACATGAGGCGCACCCAGGCCGGGGCGGTGCCTCCATCAGCCGTAACCGTCCTGACGGACATGGCGAGAAGCGCTCCCCCGAACCATGAACGTCGCTTCTCGCCGTGTCCGTTCCCTCACCCCTGCCCTCTCCCACAAGGGGACTCCGACTTTCTACGCGCTAAAGCGCGTGAAAGATCGTATGTCCCACGTTGCGGGAGAGGGGGACGGAGTATCGCTTCGCGATGTTCACGTTAAAATTGAACGCTCTGCTGTTTATCCTGCGGCTATTGGCCGCACTGCCACTTCCCCTGATACATGGCATGGGCCGGATCCTGGGCTGGTTGATCTATCTTGCGCCCGGCCGCCATTCCGCACGGCTGCGCAATAACCTTTATGACAGCGGATTGTGTCAAAGTCGCAACGCCTGTCGTCGGCTGTTACACCAAGCCATAGCCGAGTATGGCAAAGGGATCCTGGAGCTGGCGCCGGTATGGATGCGGCCTTATGACCGTGTTCTCAAACTGGTAACAGAAACACGCGGCTGGGAAAAAATTGATGCCGCCCTGGCCATGGGACGCGGCGTCATCTTTATTAGCCCGCACATCGGCTGCTTTGAAATAGCGAGCCTCTACTATGCGGCCAGCCACCCGCTTACCGCCATGTACAAACCCCCGCGCCAGGCTGCGCTGCAAACGCTCATGCTGGCCGGCCGGCAGCGCGGAAAAGCCCGTTTTGTGCCCACTGATTTTTCCGGCGTGCGCGCCCAGCTGGCGGCGTTGAAACGGGGCGAGGCCGTGGTCATTCTTCCCGATCACGTGGCTACCCGTGGTGATGGCGTGTGGGCGCCGTTCTTCGGCCGTCCGGCCTACACCCCAACCCTGGTCGCCAGTCTGCTGAGCAAGACCGGCGCCGCGGCATTCTTTGTGGCGGCGGAACGGCTGCCGTGGGGCCGGGGTTACCGGATCCACGTCTTCCCCATGGATGCGCCCCTGCCGCAAGACAAGACCGCCGCGGCCACCCTCATCAACCGTGGCGTGGAAGACATGGTGCGGCGTTTCCCGGCACAGTATCTGTGGAACTATAACCGCCACAAGAAACCGGCAGGCGTGGCGCCACCCGGAAGCGAGGCGTGAGCTCCATGGCGCAGCGCAAATAATCCTGGAAACCTCAGTTGGACGGGTTGGAGTGTGCGGTTTTTGGGGTGCAGGGCAAGGCGCAACGACGCGGAATGGTCGTTCCATTCCAAGGAGTTGCAACGCCGCCATGCGCCCCAAAAATCGTGCAATCCAGCCCGTAGCGGATTCACCAACCGGGTCAAGCGGTAAATCATGAAAAAGTTTATTGAAATCATGCTTTTAAATATCAAGTCAAGCAGTCAACTGAGGTTTTCAGGATTATGGCACCCGGCGCTAATTCCGACCTGGCTTGGCGTATCCGTGCTGTGGCTGCTGCACGGGCTGCCGCTGCCGCTGCTCGCCGCCATCGGCAATGTGCTGGGCAGCCTGGCTGCATGTCTGCCCGGCCAGCGCCGCCGTGTCGTCGCAAGCAACCTCAGATTATGCTTTCCCGATCAGCCGGAAGCGCTGCGCCGCGCCTGGCTGCGCGCGAATTTTCGCAGTTCCGCCCGCGCGGCGCTGGAACACGTCATCCTCTGGTGGGGCTCGGCGTCGAGGGTACGCCGTCTGGTACGGGTGGAAAACCCCGAACTCGCACATGGCGATGGCCAGCGCCCGGTCATCTGGCTGGCGCCGCATTTTGTCGGGCTGGACATGGGCGGCATCCGCATCAGCCTGGATGAAACCGTCGTTTCCATGTATGCCCGCGTGCGCAATCCGGTGATGGACCGGCTCATGCTGCGTGGCCGCACCCGTTTTTCCGAAGCCGTTCTGGTCTCACGGCGCGAGGGCATCAAACCCGTGGTCCGGGCGCTGAAATCCGGGCTTCCGTTCTACTATCTTCCGGATCAGGATCAGGGGCGGCGTGAAGCGATATTTGCCCCTTTCTTCGGTATTTCCGCCGCCACCGTGTCGGCGCTCCCGCGTCTGGCACGGGTGACCGGCGCACAGATCGTTCCGGTAATCACCCGCCAGTTGCCGGGCGGACTCGGCTATAGCGTGCGCTATTATCCCGCCTGGGATGACTACCCGTCTGGCGACCTGGAAGCCGACGTTGCGCGCATGAACCAGTGGATCGAAGCGCGCGCGCGGGAAATGCCTGAACAGTATTTCTGGCTGCATCGCCGCTTCAAGACGCGTCCCAATAAAGGCGAAGCCAGCCTGTACGAGTGATGCTGCACCTCCGCCCCCTGGGTCAAACCGATATCAAAACAGTCTGCCGGCTTGCGCGCGAAGTATGGCAGTCGACCTATGCGTCGCTCATTTCACAGGCGCAAATTGATTTCATGCTGGCCGCGCGCTATGCGCCGGACAGCTTGCATTCCCAGATGGAAGACGCTCGCCATTGCTGGCGACTTGCCGAGTGGAATGAAGAAATCATCGGCTTTGCTCATGCCGTGATGGACGGCAGCAGCTGCAAGCTCGACAAACTCTATGTCAGCCCCAAACACCAGCGCCGGGGCACGGGCGCCGCCCTGCTGAACGCGGTCAGGGGGTTCGCCCAGGGACAGAATGCGACGCGGCTGTGGCTGCAAGTCAACCGGGGCAACACCCAGGCGATCAACGCCTATCGCAAGTACGGCTTCGGCAGGGTTGAAGCGCGCGTATTCGACATTGGCGGCGGTTTTGTCATGGATGATGATGTGATGGAGATGAGCCTGTGAACTTTGACTATCCCGGCGACGACGCACGTCGCGACCTGCTGCGCCGGGTAAAGACCCTTGCCGTGGTCGGCCTCTCGCCCCAGCCGAACCGCCCCAGTTATTGAGACGGCCAGGTAATGTTTGAATCCACCCATTGCCATGCAGGCTGTCTCGTCCTCTGCGGTTCGTTGAGCCGTCTCAATAACCCGCTGTTTTTAATGCTTATTGATTCGACATACCTTGCGCCAGCCTCACCACCGCAAGGGTTCGGCCAACCCGCCCTTTCAAACTTTATTGTGATTGTGCCGAATCAATATATTGTGGCGCGAGCCATGCAAAGTTTAACGTGAACGTCGCGCCAGCGACACTTCGTCCCCCTCGCCCGCAGGCGGGATAACCAGCGACTTGGCTGGCGTCTTTTGCCTGCCTAGTCGAATGGCTAGTAGTTCCATCAGAGGGCCGGGGTGAGGGAACGGACACGGCGAGAAGCGAGATTCATGATTCGGGGCGGCGCTTCTCGCCATGTCCGTTCGGTTTCCGCATTGTGCCGGTGCGCCCCGCAGTGAGCGAAGTGCTGGGTGAAAAAGCTTACCCGAGTCTCGCCGACATTCCTTTCCCGGTCGACCTGGTCAACGACTTTCGCGCTGCCGGGCATGCGCCCGCTATCGTCGAAGCGCGCCTCGCGCTAAACTTCCCGGCGATATGGATACAGGAAGGCATCATTGCCAACGCCGCCGCTGCGCGCGCGCGTGACGCAGGCATGACGGTGGTAATGGATCGCGGCATTTACAAGGATTATGTAAGCCTCTTCAAAGCATGAAACTGCGCTTCACAAAAATGCACGGCCTGGGCAATGACTTCGTCGTATTCGACGCTGTCAACCAGCGCGTCAATCTCGCCCCGGAACAAGTCCGTCGCATCGCCGACCGCCACTTCGGCGTCGGCTGCGACCAGATTCTGCTGGTCGAAAAGTCGGGTCGGCCCGATGCCGATTTCCGTTATCGCATCTTCAATGCCGACGGCGGCGAGGTCAGCCAGTGCGGCAATGGCGCGCGCTGTTTCGTTCGCTTCGTACATGAGCACGGCCTCACCGACAAATCCGTCATCCGCGTCGAAACCGGCTCTGGCATGATAGTGCCGCGGCTACTGGAAAACGGCGAAGTCGCCGTGGATATGGGCGCGCCGCGTTTTACGCCTGCCGATATTCCGTTTGCCGCCGACCAGGAGAAGATAACTTACCCGCTACAAGTGGGCGAACACACACTCGACATTGCCGCGTTGTCCATGGGCAACCCGCACGCCGTACTTCGTGTCAACGATCTGGATAACGCACCCGTCGCCATTCTTGGCGCCGCGATTGAATCGCATCCACGCTTCCCGGAACGCGTCAACGCCGGCTTCATGCAGCTTGTGGACGCGCACGAAATCCGCCTGCGCGTGTTTGAGCGCGGCGCGGGCGAAACCCTGGCCTGCGGCACCGGCGCGTGTGCGGCTGCCGTAGCGGGTATCCGCCAGGGCTGGCTCGCCAGTCCCGTCACCGTCCACACCCGGGGCGGCGATCTCAACATTGAATGGGCGGGCTTTGGCCACACCGTGTTCATGACCGGCCCCGCCACCACCGTATTCGAGGGAGAACTGGAAATCTGATGGACATCAAAATGGAAATGGATATGCAACCCGAACTCATCGCCGATTATCTGACCCGGCATCCCAATTTCTTCAATGACTTTCC
>Ga0315271_10001026_pt1 | contig 16541 bp, 16 predicted proteins | sample C3_top_MG_FD_204664 | JGI IMG/M metagenome (GOLD analysis project Ga0315271, IMG submission 204664) | Sediment microbial communities from Yellowstone Lake, YNP, Wyoming, USA - C3_top | ecosystem: Environmental > Aquatic > Freshwater > Lake > Sediment | place: USA: Wyoming | collected 2017-08-01 | reverse complement strand
CCGCCCCGGCCGCCTTGACGTAGGCCAGGTTCCCGAAGCCGTGGCTCTGGAAGATGGGGATGGTGAGGCCGATCTGCCGGGCGTTCTTGAGGACGATCGACTGGGCCGGCTCGATCGACCAGTTGACGAGCGCCCCGGCGCCGGCCGCCTTCATCTTGGTCACCTCGGCGGTCAGGTCGGTGGCCGCCTTGTCGTAGACCTCGCTGGCCACGACGGTGAGCCCGGCGCCGGGGGCCAGCTTCTCGAGCTGGGCCTTGCCGGCCTTGCCGAAGCCGGTGTTGGAGGAGAGCAGGCCGATCCTGGTGATCCCCAGCTTCTTGATCCGCTCGAAGATGCGGGCGACGGCGTGGCTGTCGCTCTGCGGCGACTTGAAGACCCACTTCGCCACCGGCTGGACGATCACCTCGGCGGCGGCGCAGGAGAGGAGCAGCGTGCCGCTCTCCTCGGCCAGCTGCTTCACCTGCATCGACTCGCCGCTGGTGGACGGGCCGATGATGGCGAAGACCTTGTGCTCCTCGATGAGCTGCTTGGCCATCGAGACCGCCTTCTCGGGGCTGCCGCCGGTGTCCATCACCTGCAGCTCGATCCTGGTCCCGTCGGCGCCGGCGGCGGCGTTGGCCTGCTCCACCAGCATCTCCAGCGTGCGCGCCTCGGGGGCGCCCAGGAAGGAGGCCGGGCCGGTCACCGCCAGCAGCGCGCCGACCTTGACGGTCTGGCCCGCGGCAGCCGGGCCGGCCAGGCCCATCATCACCACCAGCAACAGCGAGGAGAGAGACCTCTTCACGGGGGAGCTCCTGGGGGGCCATGTGCCCCGGTCATGGATGAGGGAAGCGGCGCCAGCCAGCGCGCAGGGAACGGGACGACGCTAGCAGCATCGTCACGGCATGTGAACGGGAAACCGGCCGGGGGCCGGGCGCGGGCGGCCGATCACCGCTTGCGCATGTCCACGACCTTCCCCTTTCCAAGGGCCGCGTCCATGGTGCTCCGCTCCACCAGCTTGACCTCGAAGTGGACCCCGAGGTCGGAGGCCAGCCGGTGGCGGAGCATGTCGCGGTAGCCGGCCTGCAGCTTGATCTCGTCGAAGAAGACCGACTGGGAGACCTCGACCAGCACGGTGGCCACGTCGAGCGCCTCGCGCCGCTCGACCACCAGCTGGTAGCGCGGCCCGGTCCCGTCCACGTCGTGGAGCACCGCCTCGACCTGGGCCGGGAAGACGTTGACGCCCTTGATGATCAGCATGTCGTCGCTGCGGGCCTCCATGCGCCGGATGCGCGCCGAGGTCCGCCCGCAGGGGCAGGGGGCCGGGTCGAGCGTGGTGAGGTCCCGGGTCCTGAAGCGGATGAGGGGGAAGGCCTCCTTGGTGAGCGAGGTGAGCACCAGCTCCCCCTCGGCCCCCGGCGGCAGCGGGGCCAGGGTGACCGGGTCGACGATCTCGGGGATGAAGTGGTCCTCGTTGAGGTGAAGGCCGTTCCGCTCCAGGCACTCGCCCGCCACCCCCGGCCCGAGCAGCTCGCTGACGGCGTAGTTGTCGGTGACGGTGACGTGGAGGGCCTCCTGGATCAGCCGGCGCGTCTCCTCGCTGAAGGGCTCGCCGCCCACCAGCACGCGGCGCAGCGAGAGGGTGTTCAGGTTGAGCTTGGCGGCCCGCATGGCCTCGATGAGGTGGAGCGCGTAGCTGGGCGTGGAGACCAGGGTGGTGGTCTTGTAGTCGACCATGATCTTGATCTGGCGCTTGGTGTTGCCGCTGGAGATGGGGATCACCGAGGCGCCCAGCCGCTCGGCGGCGAAGTGGACGCCGAAGGCCCCGGTGAAGAGCCCGTAGTCGAAGGTGATCTGGAGGACGTCGTCCTTGGTGACCCCCTCGGCCACCAGCATGCGGGCCATGAGGTTGGCCCAGGTCTTGATGTCGTTGCGGGTGTACCCCATGACCACGCCGGAGCTGCCCGTGCCGCCGGTGCCGTGGAGCCGGACCACCTCGCGCAGCGGCACCGCCAGCAGGCCGTAGGGGTAGGCGTCGGCGAGGTCGCCCTTGGTGGTGAAGGGGAGCTGGCGCAGGTCGTGGAGCGAGCGCAGCTGGTCGGGGTCGAAGCGCCGGGCGTCGAAGGCGTCGCGGTAGAAGGGGACGTTGCGGGCCACCCGGCTCACCGTGGCCTGGAGCCGCTCCAGCTGCAGCTGCTCCAGCTCCTCGCGGTGCATGCACTCGTCGTCCGGCTGCCAGAAGCCGGCGGGCGCGGCGGTGGAGGTCATGTGGGCTCCCTTTCCGGTTCCTGGTTGACGTCCCTGCCGAGGTAGGCGCGCTGCATCTCGCGGCTGGCGAGCAGCTCCTCGGCCGTCCCCTCGATGACGATGCGGCCGGTCTCGAGCACGTAGCCGCGGTGGGCGATGCGCAGGGCGCTCCGTGCGTTCTGCTCGACGAGCAGCACCGTGCAGCCCTCCCGGGCGACCCGGGCGATGGCCGCGAAGATCTCCTTCATCACCAGCGGCGCCAGCCCCATCGACGGCTCGTCGAGCATGAGGAAGGTGGGGCGGGCCATCAGGGCCCTCCCGATGGCCAGCATCTGCTGCTCGCCGCCGGAGAGGGTCCCGGCCAGCTGCCCGGACCGGGCGGCGAGGATGGGGAAGAGCTCCAGGATGCGGTCCAGGTCGGCGCGGGCCTCGGCCGCCTTGCCGCGCCGCTGCTGGACGTGGCCGCCCAGCACCAGGTTGTCCCGCACGCTCAGGTCGCCGAAGACCTGCCGGCCCTCGGGGACCAGCGAGCAGCCCCGGGCGACGATCTCGGCGGTGGGGAGGCCGAGGATGGGCTGGCCGGCGAGGCGGACCTCGCCGCGCCGGGCGCGGACCAGGCCGGTGATCGCCTTGAGCAGGGTCGACTTGCCGGCGCCGTTGGCGCCCACGATGGCCACCACCTCGCCCGCCTTGACGTGCAGCGAGACGCCGCGCAGCACGGTGACCGCGCCGTAGGCCACGTCGAGGGCGCGGATGGTCAGCACGCCTCCTCCTCGCCCAGGTAGACCTTGATCACCTGCGGGTCGCGCTGCACCGTGCCCGGATCGGCCTCGGCGATCTTCTCGCCGGAGGCCAGCACCAGCACCTCGTCGCAGATCTCCATCACCAGCGACATGTCGTGCTCGACCAGCAGGACGGTGGCCCCCTGGTCGCGGACCCGGGTGATGAGACGGGCCAGGTCGCGGGTCTCCCGCATGTTGAGGCCGGCGGCCGGCTCGTCGAGCAGCACCAGCTCCGGGCCGGCGGCCAGGGCCCGCGCCAGCTCCACGGCGCGCTGCTGCCCGTAGGCGAGGCTGGTGGCCTCGGCGTCGGCCAGCCCCTCGATGCCGAGGAAGGCCATCACCTCGAGCGCGGCGGCCCGGACCGCCGCCGCCTCGCGCCGCGACCAGCTGAGGTCGAGCAGGCCGGCCAGGAAGCCGGCGCGGCTGCGCAGGTGGCGACCCACCATGACGTTCTCCAGCGCCGTCATGCGTGCGAAGAGCCGGATGTTCTGGAAGGTGCGCGAGATCCCCCGCGCCGCCACCTCATGGGGCTGGAGCCCGTGGATGGGGCGCCCGGCGAAGGTGATGGCGCCCCGGTCGGGCGTGGAGAAGCCCGAGACCATGTTGAAGAGGGTGGTCTTGCCGGCGCCGTTCGGGCCGATGACCGCCTTGATGGCCCCGCGGCGGAGGGTGAAGCTCACGTCGCTCACCGCCTGCACGCCGCCGAAGCGCTTGGAGACGCCGCTCACCTCGAGGAAGGGGGTCACCGGGGCGCCTCCCCGGCGCCGCCGAGCCGCTCGCGCAGGGCGGCCAGGGCGCGCCGCGGCTCCAGGGCCAGCAGCCCCTCGGGAGCGAAGAGCATGATGGCCACGAGGCTCAGGCCGAAGACCGCGTCGTCGAAGACCCCGAAGGTGCCGCGCAGGGAGAGGAAGTTGAGCGCCAGGCTCATCCCCAGCGTGCCCCAGAGGCTGCCCATCCCCCCCACCGCGACGATGGCCATGTACTTGACCGACTTCATGGTCGAGGCCTCGGAGGGGCCGATGCCGCCGTTGTAGTGGGTGAGGAAGACGCCGGCCACGGCCGCCAGGGCCGCGCTCAGCACGAAGGTCCCGAGCTTGAGGCGGGCGGTGTCGACCCCCATGGCGCCGGCGGCGTCCTCGGCGCCGTGGATGGCCCGCAGCGCACGGCCCACCCGCGCCTGCACCAGGTTGAGCAGCCCCAGCATGGCGGCCGAGAGCAGCAGCACCGCCACGTAGTAGTTGACGACCCGCCCGCCGGCCCGGCCGCCGACGCTGGCGCCGCCGGGGAGCGGGAAGGGCGGGACCCCGGCGATGCCGTCGGCCGAGCCGAGCCAGGAGGTCCCGAGCACGACGCTGTAGACGATGGTGCCGATGCCGAGCGTGGCCATGGCCAGGTAGTGCCCCTTGAGCCTGAGGACCGGGACGCCGACCGCCAGGGCCAGCGCCATGGCCAGGGCCACCGCGCAGAGCGCGGCGGCGACGGGGTGGACCGCCAGCACCTCGCCGCCATAGCCGTCGGCGCGGGCCACCAGGAGGCCGGCCTGCTCGAGGGCGGAGACCAGCGGCCGGGCCCGCTGCGGCCCGAGGTCGAAGGTGGTGAGCAGCGCCGAGGTGTAGCCGCCCACGGCGAAGAACCCGGCGTGGCCGAGCGAGATCTGCCCGGCGTAGCCCATCAGCAGCGAGATCCCGAGCACCGCCAGCGTGTAGTAGGCGGCCATGGTGAGCTGCGTGAGGAGGAAGCCCTTCCCGGCGGCCACCAGGGCGAGCTGCAGCGCCACCGCGCCGACCACGAAGATCCCGACCTGGCCCTGGCGGTGGAGGCGCATCGGTCCCCTACGGCCGGTAGGCCACCCGGGCGGCGAACAGCCCGGTGGGGCGGAGGAAGAGGATGGCCAGCAGCACGGCGATGGAGACGGCGTCCTTGTAGGCGGAAGGCAGCACCGAGACGGCGAAGGCCTCGAGGACCCCGAGCACCAGCCCGGCCGTCACCGCCGCCAGGCTGCTGCCCAGCCCGCCGAGGATGGCGACGGTGAAGCCCTTGATGGCGAGCCCGGTGCCGATGTCGTAGCGGGTGTAGGTGATGGGCGAGACCACGCAGCCGGCCAGCGCCCCCATCCCGGCGCTCAGCACGAAGGAGGCGGTGACCAGGTTGCGGGTGGGGAGGCCGCAGAGCGCGGCGGCTGTGCGGTTCGAGGCGCAGGCCCGCATCTGCTTCCCGGTGCTGCTCCAGCGGAAGAAGGCGGTGGTGAGCGCCACCATGGCCGAGCAGGCGCCCAGCGCCCAGAGCACCTGGGGCGACATGCGGGCGCCGCCGATGGAGAGCGAGGTCACCTCGCTCCCGGTGAAGTAGGGGAGCGCCCGCACGCCCTGTCCCCAGGTCAGCAGGGCCGCCTCGCGGATCAGGATGGAGACGCCGACGGTGATGATGATCATCCGCAGCACCGACGGGCCCGCGAGCCAGCGGATGAAGAGCAGCTCCACCAGCGCACCGACCACCATGGTGGCGAGGACCGCCAGCAGGATGGCGAGGGGGAGCGGCATGAGCCCGGCCAGGGTGACCGCGATCATCCCCCCCAGCATGACGAACTCGCCCTGGGCGAAGTTGATGACCCCGGTGGCGTTGTAGATGATGTTGAAGCCCATCCCGACCACGGCGTAGATCATGCCGTAGGTGAGGCCAGCCATCAGGTACTGGAAGAAGAGCTCGGCCACCGGGGGGTCGGTCGTGGCGGCGCGCTAGAGCGGCTCGAGCCGGTCGAGCACGGTGACCCCGGCGCCGCGCAGGGCCGCCAGGGCCCGGCCGATCTCGTCGAAGCGGAAGATGATGATGGCCCGGTCGCCCTTCCGCCGCGCCGCCGAGTACATGTACTCCACGTTGATGCCGTCGCGGTGCAGCACGTGGAGCGTCTCGCCCAGGCCGCCGGGCCGATCGGGGACCTCGACCGCCACCACCTGCGTCTTGTCCACCGTGAACCCGGCCGCGCCGAGGAGGCGCCGGGTCTCCTCGGGGTCGTCGACGATGATCCGCAGGATGCCGAAGTCGGCCATGTCGGCCAGCGAGAGCGCCTTGATGTCGACGGCGTGGCGGGCCAGCTCGTCGATGACCTCGACGAGGCCGCCCGACCGGTTCTCCAGGAACACCGAGACCTGTGCGACTTCCATGGTTCCTCCTCCCGGGCGCGGCCGGCGGCGCCCGCCTAGAGCTTCCTCTTGTCGACGACCCGCTTCGCCTTGCCCTCGCTGCGCGCCAGCGACCGCGGCTCCACCAGGGTCACCTTGGCCCGGATCCCGAGCACCTGCTCGAGCGCCTGCGCCAGGTTGCGGTGGAGGGTCTCCAGCGCCCGCATCTTGTCCGAGAAGACCTCGCTGGTCACCTCGACCTGGACCTCCATGTCGTCGAGCCCCTTCTCGCGGGTGAGGACGATGGCGTAGTGGGGCAGGGTCCCCTCGACCCGCAGCAGCGCCGTCTCGACCTGGGAGGGGAAGACGTTGACGCCGCGGATGATGAACATGTCGTCGGAGCGCCGCTCGATGCGCTTGATGCGGCGGAGCGTCCGGCCGCAGGGGCAGGGCTCGGCCACCAGCGTGGTCACGTCCCGGGTCCGGTAGCGGATCATGGGCATGGCCTGCTTGGAGAGGGTGGTGAGCACCAGCTCCCCCTCGGTGCCGTCGGGCAGGACCTGGCCGGTGGCCGGGTCGATGATCTCCGGGAAGAAGTGGTCCTCGAAGAGGTGGAGCCCATCCTGCCGCTCGCACTCGGCGCCCACGCCCGGGCCGATGATCTCGGAGAGCCCGTAGATGTCGTAGCCGCGGATGCCGGTGTCCTTCTGGATGCGCTGGCGCATGGCCTCGCTCCAGGGCTCGGCGCCGAAGACGCCGACGCGCATCCGGGAGAAGTCGATCTTCTCCTCCTGGGCCCGCTCCACCAGGTGGAGGAAGTAGGAGGGGGTGCAGCAGATCACGGTGGCGCCGAAGTCCTGCATCACCATGATCTGCCGCTCGGTGTTGCCGCCGCTGATGGGGATGACGGTGGCGCCCAGCGCCTCGCCGCCGTAGTGGACGCCCAGCCCGCCGGTGAAGAGCCCGTAGCCGTAGGCGTTCTGGATGACGTCGCCGCGGTGGACGCCGAAGCAGGCGAAGCTGCGGACCATGACCTCCTTCCAGACCTCGATGTCGGCCTGGGTGTAGGCGACGACGATGGGCCGGCCGGTGGTCCCCGACGAGGCGTGGACCCGCACCACCTCCTCCATGGGGCAGGCGAAGAGACCGAAGGGGTAGTTGTCGCGCAGGTCGGCCTTGGTCGTGAACGGCAGCCGGGCCAGGTCGCCGGCCGTCCCGACGTCGTCGGGCGAGAGGCCGCGCTCCACCATGCGGCGCCGGAAGGGTTCGACCCGCGCGTAGGCGAGGCTCACGGTGGAGCGGAGGCGCTGCAGCTGGAGCTGCTCCAGCCGGGCGCGGGGCAGGTAGTCGGCGGCGCTCAGGGGATGAAAGCCGCTGGCCGGATCGTTCCAGGTGCTCACCGTCGATCTCCCGGGGCGGGCGCGCCCCTCCTCGTGTCCATGGTCAGGTGCCGGCCGCCGCCAGGACCCTGGCCCCGCGGGCCCGGCCCAGCTCGAAGGCCTGCTCGTTGACGGCGTGCAGCCGCTCCGCCAGGGCCGCCTTGATGGCCTCGAGGAAGATGGCCGCGGGGATCTCGAGGGAGGCGGAGAGCGCGCCGAGCAGGGCCACGTTGAGGCAGCGCTTGTTGGCCAGCTCGGCCTCGGGGACGAAGTCCGGGGCGAGGAGCAGGCCACCGGGGCGCAGCAGCGGCCGCGTCACCTCGACCTCGGAGGGGGCCAGCACCACCAGGAAGTCGGCCTCGCCCCGCGGGATCATGGGCGAGAGCACCCGTGAGCCGAAGCGGACGTCGGAAGTCACCGAGCCACCCCGCTGGCTCATGCCGTGGACCTCGGCCTTCTTGACGTCATAGCCGGCCCGGACGGCGGCGTCGGCGAGGATGTCGGAGGCCTTGATGACCCCCTGGCCGCCGAGCCCGGCGAGGATGACGTTGGTGACCCGGGCGCTCACGCCTCCTCCGCGGCGCAGCCGGCGCAGGAGGCGGCGGCGGAGGAGCGGCTGGCCTCGGCCGCCTTCTCCCAGCCGCGGATGTCGGCGGCCGCCAGCACGCAGGGGCGCCGGGCCACGATCACCGAGAGCCTCGGCGCGGCCAGCCGCTCGACCAGCAGCCGCTCGAAGCCGGCCGGGTCGGCGAAGGCGTCGATGACGGTGGTCTCGATCCCCATGGCCCGGGTCGTCCCCTCGATGGAGATCTTGCCGGTGGCCTCGTGCTCCAGGGTGCGGCCGGTGCCGGGGTGCTCCTGCTGGCCGGTCATGGCGGTGATGCCGTTGTCGAGCACGATGACCACGTGGCCGGAGGCCGGCGGGTTGTAGGCCATCTCCATGATCCCCGAGACGCCGGAGTGGATGAAGGTCGAGTCGCCGATGATCGAGACCACGCGCCGGGCCTGCTCGGCCGGCAGCACGTGGCGCAGCCCGAGGCCGACGCCGATGGAGGCCCCCATGGCCACGCAGGTGTCCATGGCCCGGTAGGGCTCCATGACCCCCAGCGTGTAGCAGCCGATGTCGCCGGCCACGATGCAGTCGAGCTTGCGCAGCGTGGCGTAGACCGGGTGGTAGGGGCAGGCGGCGCAGAGCTCCGGCGGCCTCCCCTTGGGGAGGGGCGGCTCCACCGAGAGGTCGTTGGCGAGGATGCGGCGGACCCGGCCCACGTCGAGCTCGCCGAAGCGGAACATCTCCGGCTTCGACTCGACGGCGATGCCGGCGGCGCGCAGCGCGTCGGCGATGACCGGGTCGCCCTCCTCGATGACCAGGCAGCGCCTCACCGAGGCGGCGAAGGCGCGCAGCCGCTCGATGGGGAGCGGGTGGACCAGGCCGATCTTGAAGAGGCTGGCGCCGGGCGCGGCCTCGGCGGCGTGGAGGGCGCAGACCCCGTCGGTGATGATCCCGAGCGCCGGGTCGCCCGCGGTCACGGTGTTCAGGTCGCTGGTCTCGCCGAAGGCGGCCAGCTCGGCCAGCTTGGCCCGCAGCCGGCGGTGGGCCGGCCGGGCGTAGGCCGGGACCATGACCCGGCCCGGGATGTCACGCTCGAAGCGGGGCGCCCGGGGCGCCGGAGGGGCCGCCCGCGTGGTGACCAGCGACTTCGAGTGGCAGACCCGCGTGGTCATGCGGAAGAGGACCGGGATCGACCAGCGCTCGGAGAGCTCGATGGCGCGGAGCAGGTAGTCGTAGGCCTCCTGCGGATCGGCGGGGGAGAGCATGGGCAGGCCGGCGGCGATGGCGTAGCGCCGGTTGTCCTGCTCGTTCTGCGAGGAGGCCATGCCCGGGTCGTCGGCGGTGACCACCACCAGGGCGCCGCTGACGCCGGTGTAGGCGGCGGTGAAGAGCGGGTCGGCGGCGACGTTGAGGCCGACGTGCTTCATGGTCACCAGCGCCCGGGCCCCGCCGTAGGCTGCCCCCAGCCCGACCTCCAGCGCCACCTTCTCGTTGGGGGCCCACTGGGCCCGGCCGCCGAGGGCGCCGAAGGCCTCGAGGATCTCGGTCGAGGGCGTGCCCGGGTAGCCGGTGCCGAGGTGGACCCCGGCGTCGCGGGCGGCGAGGGCGACGGCTTCGTCGCCGGACAGCAGTCTTCGTTCCGTCACGTCCACTCCTGCAGGTGGTTCGGGGGCGGGAGCGTACCATCAAGGAAGTGGCGAGGCCGATCAGAACCATCCGACCCGATCCAGCTTGCCCGCCGCTCTGGTCACGTGGCACCGTCTCCGGGAGCGCTCCCCCGACCCATGCCCACCCCAAAGGCTGCACGCCCACCGAAGCCCCCGCCGGGCACCCGCCGCCGGGCCCCCGTCGCGGCGCCTCCGGCCGTCCCCACCCCGGCCTTCCTGCGCCGCTTCTTCGGCCGCGACCGCTTCGCGGCCGGGGCCGGCATCCGGCTGGTCTCATGCGGTCCGGGGCGGGCCGTGGCCCGCATGGCGCTCCGCCCCGATCACATGAACGGCGTCGACGTGGCGCAGGGCGGCGCGGTCTTCACTCTGGCCGACTTCGCCTTCGCGGTGGCCTGCAACAGCCACGGGCCGGTGGCGCTGGCCATCGACGTCTCCGTCTCCTTCCTGGCGGCCACGAGGAGCGGCACGCTCACGGCCACGGCGCTCGAGGTCTCCCGCTCGGCCCGTCTCTCCCGCGTCGAGGTCACGGTGCGCGACGCCAAGGGTGTCGCGGTGGCCCTCTTCCACGGCACCGCCTACGTCACCAGGGACTCGATCCACGAGGTGGCGGCCCGCGCTGGTGGTGGCGCCCGCCGCGCCGGAGGCCGGGGCGACCGCTGAGGCCTCCGGCGACCTTCGAGCCGCCAGTGGCGATGGTAGGGTAGGTCGTGCGCCGCGTCCTGCCCCTGATCATCGGCTTCGTCTTCATCCCGGCCGCCCTCATGCTGACGGTGGGCGTGCTGATCCTGGTCTTCGGGGCGGCGCCGCGCGACTACGTCTTCGGCGCGCTCATCCTCACCCTGGTGGCCACCACCGTGGCCGGCAGCGCCGCCACCCTCATCGTGGTGCAGCGCGAGTCGCGGGTGGCGAGGCTGCAGACCGACTTCGTCAACAAGGTCTCGCACGACCTGCGCACCCCGCTCACCTCGATCCGCATGTTCGTCGAGACCCTGCAGATGGGCCGGCTCACCGACGAGGCCCGCCGCGCCGAGGCCCTCGAGATCATCGCCGAGGAGACGGCCCGCCTCTCCACCCTCATCAACCGGCTGCTCGACTGGGCCCGCATGGAGTCGGGCAAGCGGCGCTTCGACCTGGAGCGCCAGCCGCTCCGCCCCATCATCGAGGACGCGCTGCACGCCCTCGAGCCGCAGCGGCTCATCCACCCGGTCGAGCTGACGCGCGAGTTCGACGCCGACCTGCCCCAGGTGGTGGCCGACCGCGAGGCGCTCAGCGGCGCGCTGCTCGACCTACTCTACAACGCGCTCAAGTACACCGGGCTGGAGAAGCGCATCAGCGTGAGCGCGGAGCGCAACGGCCCGGCCGTGGTGATCACGGTGGCCGACAACGGCCCCGGCATCTCCCACCCGGACCAGAAGCGCATCTTCGACAAGTTCTACCGGGCCCGCGACCCGCTGCAGCGCTCCATCGAGGGCTCGGGGCTCGGCCTGGCCATGGTCAAGCACATCGTCGGCGCCCACGGCGGCAAGATCGCCGTGACCTCGGAGGTGGGGCGCGGCGCCGCCTTCTCCATCACCCTCCCGGCGGCCGAGGATCCCACGTGAGCGAGCGCATCCTGGTCATCGAGGACGACCCCTCCATCCTGCGCGGGTTGCAGCTCAACCTGACCATGGAGGGGTACGCGGTCCGCTCCGCCGCCGACGGCGAGACCGGGCTGCAGCTGGCCCGCTCCGAGCGCTTCGACCTGCTGGTGGTCGACGTCATGCTGCCCCGGCTCGGCGGCCTGGAGCTGATCCGCGAGCTGCGCCGCGACGACCCCGACCTGCCGGTGCTGATCCTCTCGGCCAAGGGGCAGGAGACCGACAAGGTGGCCGGGCTGCAGCTCGGCGCCGACGACTACATGGTCAAGCCCTTCAGCCTGAAGGAGCTGCTGGCTCGCATCGGGGCGCTGCTGCGCCGCCGGCGGGTCAAGGGCGAGACCGGCGAGCCCCGCAGCGTCAAGAAGGCCGGACCGGTCGAGATCGACCTGCAGTCGCGGCGCGCCACCGCCAGCGGGAAGCCGCTCGAGCTCACGGCCCGCGAGTTCGACCTGCTGCTCTACTTCGTCAGCCACCCGGACCGGGTCTTCTCCCGCGAGCAGCTCATGGAGTCGGTCTGGGGCTCGCGCTACTTCGGCACGGCGCGCACCGTCGACAACTTCGTGGCCCGGCTGCGCGCGCACATCGGCGACGACGCCGAGGCGCCGCGCCACCTCGAGACGGTGCGCGGCATCGGGTACCGGTTCAACCCATGAACAGGCCCAACCAGCTGGCCCGCACCGTCGCCAGGTTCGACCGCCTCCCGGCCGCGCTCCGCCCCGCCGCCCTCTCGCTGGTCCTCGGCCAGGTCGTCCCCTTCACCGGCACCGCCCGGCTCGGGTTCGAGCTGCTGACGCCCGAGCTGGTGGTGGTCTCCATCAAGAACCGCCGCCGGGTGCGGAACCACATCGGCGGGCTCCACGCCGCCGCCATGGCGCTGCTGGCCGAGACCGCCACCGGCTTCTGCGTCGGGCTCAACCTCCCCGACGACAGGCTCCCGCTCATCAAGACGCTCAAGGTCGAGTACCTGAGGCGCGCGCAGGGGGACCTGCGGGCGGTGGCGACCCTGGGCCCGGAGCAGGTCGAGGCGATCCGGACGCTGGAGAAGGGCGAGGTGACGGTGCCGGTGACCATCACCGACTCCTCGGGCGCCGAGCCCATCCGGGCCGAGATGGTCTGGGCCTGGGTGCCCAGGCAGCGGAGATAGGCCACCGAGAGGCCCAGCGTGAGCGCCGGGAGCAGTCCCTTGTCCATCCAGGACGCAGGACGCCAGACCACCACCCTGGTCTTGCCCGGGCTGGGGGACTCCGGGCCGCTTCACTGGCAGACGCTCTGGCAGAAGGACCGTCCCTGGATGCGGCGGGTCGAGCAGCGCGACTGGGAGTCACCTCACCTCGCCGACTGGGTGGAGAACCTCGAGGCGGCCGTCCGAGGATGCGAGGACCCGCTGCTGCTGGTGGCCCACAGCGCGGCCTGCGTCCTGGTGGCGCGCTGGGCGGCGCTCCACCCCCGCGCCATCCGCGGCGCCCTGCTCGTCGCACCAGCCGACGCAGAGGCGGCGAGCTTCCCGCCAGGAACGACCGGCTTCTCTCCCATGGTGCTTGCGCCGCTCCCGTTCCCGAGCACGGTGGTGGCGAGCAGCGACGATCCGTACGTCTCGCCGGCGCGTGCCCGCCAGTTCGCCCTCGCCTGGGGCAGCAGGCTGGTCGAGATCGGTCCGGCCCGGCACATCAACGCCGACAGCGGCCATGGCGACTGGCAGGCCGGCCTCAAGCTGCTCCGGGAGCTCGAGTCGGCAGCGTGGCCGGGGCCGGTCCCGGCGGCCACGCGGCGGCCTGACCGAGAGTAATCTGCCGCCGAGTCGTATCGAGGACTTACGCGCTGGGCAGCCGCACCGGGGCGTCCGCGCCGCGGCCGGGCCGGACGAACCGCGGAACTCCCGGTCAGGCTCGAGAGTCGAGACCTCGCCCCAACCCCGTGGTCACGGGGGACTCACGGCCTGACGCGCGCCGCGAGCATGGGCCGGTAGACCTCCCGGTAGGTCCAGGCCAGGTAGAGGTGCAGGGCCAGGACCAGCCCAGCGACGGCGAGGCCGGAGCGCTCCAGGAAGAGGTGGACCGCGACGATGTTGACGACCAGCGGGGCGAGGACGGCCAGGGCCAGCGGGACGAAGCGGTTCGAGAGCAGCAGCACCCCGACCACCGTCTCGGTCACCTTGAGCAGCGGGAAGAAGTAGCCCGACTTGAGGAACCCGGTGAAGAGCGCGACCAGCCCCTCGGGCATGGGGGGCGACGTCAGCGGCGGGACCGGCATGAGCAGCCCCGCCAGGCCGGAGCCGAAGAAGACCAGGCCGAGGAGGAGTCGTGCGGCGGTGGGCAGGTGGCGCCACCTGGAGGAGGGGGAGGGCGTCGTGTCGGTGACCATGGGGAGGCTCCTAACCAAGCCGGCCTCGCTGTCAATCCATAGCGACCCCGCCACGGGAGCGCGAAGCCTTCGGCGGCAGCACCCCCTGACCGGCCCAGGCGCCGAGCCGCTCGCCCGGGGCGGGAGCGGACCTCACCCGCCCAGCGCGGCCTCCAGCGCCGCCAGCAGCGCCTCCTCCTCGCCGTCGAGCACGGTGCGCGGGTCGAGCAGCACCGCCCCGTCGCCGATGCGGGCCACCACCGGCGTCGGCCCCCGACGCAGCGCCGCCAGCAGCGCCGGCGGGTCGTGGCAGGGGAGGGCCAGCAGCCAGGTCGGCAGGGTCTCGCCCGGCAGGGTCCCGCCGCCGACCGCCGAGCGGCCGGGCCGGAGCTCGGCCTGCGGCGCCCGCCCCGCCACTCGCGCCAGCCAGCGGCGCGCCGTCGCCTCCAGCTCGTCGAGCGGGCGGGCGATGGCCCGCCAGACCGGCAGCTCGCGCAGCGCCTCGCCGCGCTCGTAGCTCCCGAGCGTGGCGGCGAGCCCGGCCAGCGCCACCTTGTCGAGCCGCAGCGCCCGCAGCAGCGGGTGGCGCTTCACCAGCGCCACCGCCCCGGCCCGCCCCACGATCAGCCCGGCCTGCGGCCCGCCCAGCAGCTTGTCGCCGGAGAAGCAGACCAGGTCCGCGCCGGCCGCCACCCGCTCCCCGACGGTCGGCTCCGCCCCCAGGCCGAAGGCGGCGGTCGGGAGCAGCGTGCCCGAGCCGAGGTCGTCGACCACCCAGAGGTCCCGGCGCCGTGCCAGCGCCACCAGCTCCCCCAGGGACGGCTCGGTGACGAAGCCGTCGAGCCGGAAGTTGGAGCGGTGGACCGAGAGCAAGGCGCGGGTCCGAGGCGTGATGGCCTCCTCCAGGTCGCGCAGGTAGGTACGGTTGGTGGTGCCGACCTCCACCAGCGCGGCGCCGGAGCGGCGCAGCACGTCGGGGATGCGGAAGCCGCCGCCGATCTCGACCAGCTGCCCGCGGCTCACGATCACCTCCGGCAGGCCGGGTGCTGGCACCTCCGGCAAGCCTGGCACCCCGGGGGTCCCCTCGCCGGCCTGCTGCCCGGAGGGGCGGGCGGTCGAGAGGGCGGCCAGCGAGAGCAGCACCGCCGCGGCGCAGTTGTTGACCGCCACCGCGTCCTCGGCCCCGGTGAGCCGGCAGAGGGCGCCGGCGGCGTGGTGGTGGCGGTCGCCCCGCTCGCCCTTCTCGACGTCGAACTCGAGCGTCGAGTAGCCCTCGGCGGCGGCGGCCATGGCGGCGCCGGTGGCGGTCGAGAGGGGGGCGCGGCCGAGGTTGGTGTGGATGACCACCCCGGTGGCGTTGACGACCCGCCGCAGGGCGCCCGGGGCCTCGGCGGCGAGGCGCGAGAGCAGCGCCCCCTCGATCTCCCCGGCGGGCGGGCAGGGACCGCCGGCCAGCACCGCGGCCCGGCGCCGCGTGAGCTCGTCCCGGATCGCCTCCATCACCGGTGCGTGGCCGAGCCGCCCGACCAGGCCGGCCCGGTCGGCCGCCTCGAGCAGCCGGTCGGCCCTGGGGAGCTTCCTCGCCTCGGCGGAGGTGTCGGCTCGGTCGGTCGGGCTCATTCCATACCGAATATCACGGCCCCGAATCGTGGACCCGACGGGTGGACATCCCGGGACCGACCCCGGGAAAAGCCGTTAGAAGATCGTTGCCTTGGCCTGCCCAAGCGGGTAATCCTTCGCCCCACTCCTATGCCCTTCTTGCCGACTCCCGCCGCGGCCGAGGCGGCCCTCTGGGCCATCATCCTGTTCCCGCTGGCTGGAGCCCTGTTCAACGGGCTGTTCGGCCGACGCCTCGGCAAGGGGAACGTCACCCTCATCGCCATCGGCGCCATGGTCGGGTCGCTGGCCGTCGCCGTCATCGCCTTCGCCTGGGTGCTGACCAGCCGCAACCTGCGCTTCGCCGGGGATCCCTGGATCAACGTGGTCGGCGCGGACGGCCGGGCCATCATCCAGGTGACCTGGGGGCTGCTGGTCGACCGGCTCTCCGGCACCATGCTGCTGGTCATCACCGGCGTCGGCACCCTCATCCACGTCTACTCGGCGTCCTACATGTCGCACGAGGACGACGCCGGCTACGCCCGCTTCTTCACCTACCTGAACCTGTTCGTCGCGGCCATGCTCACGCTGGTGCTGGGCGACTCGCTGCTGCTCACCTTCGTCGGGTGGGAGGGCGTCGGCCTCTGCAGCTACCTGCTGATCGGCTTCTGGTTCACCGACGAGCAGAAGGCCCAGGCCGGGCGCAAGGCCTTCATCACCAACCGGGTGGGCGACTTCGGCTTCCTCATCGGGGTCTTCTCCCTGCTGGCGCTCTTCGGCACCTCCAACTACGCCGATCTCGCCAACCTGGCCCGGGTGGTCACCCCCGACGCCACCATCGGCTCCGGCCTCTTCACCGGCTGGACCTGGCAGGCGGCCGTCACCTTCGCCATGCTCTGCCTCTTCGTCGGCGCCACCGGCAAGTCGGCCCAGCTGCCGCTCTACATCTGGCTGCCCGACGCCATGGCCGGTCCGACCCCGGTCTCGGCCCTCATCCACGCCGCCACCATGGTCACCGCCGGCGTCTACCTGGTGGCCCGCAACTCGATGCTCTTCACGCTGGCCCCGGCCGCCATGGCCACGGTGACCATCATCGGTGCCGCCACCGCGCTCTTCGCTGCGGTCATCGCCTTCGTCCAGACCGACATCAAGAAGGTGCTGGCCTACTCCACCGTCAGCCAGCTCGGCTTCATGTTCATCGGCGTCGGCTGCGGCGCCTGGTGGGCCGGCGTGCTCCACCTC
>Ga0315271_10001025_pt1 | contig 16570 bp, 19 predicted proteins | sample C3_top_MG_FD_204664 | JGI IMG/M metagenome (GOLD analysis project Ga0315271, IMG submission 204664) | Sediment microbial communities from Yellowstone Lake, YNP, Wyoming, USA - C3_top | ecosystem: Environmental > Aquatic > Freshwater > Lake > Sediment | place: USA: Wyoming | collected 2017-08-01 | reverse complement strand
CCGCGTAAACCCTTCCCTGCGGGCCGGTCGCGGCGGACAGCATTGGCGTAAACAGTCCCGTGCCGGAGCCGATGTCGGCCGTCACTGAGCCAGGTCGGATTTTCGCGGCCGCAATAATCTGCCGGCGATGGTCGTAAATCTCACGACCCTCTTTCTCGAAGCGTTCGACCCAATTCGAGACGTTGAGATTCGGCTTCAGGTATTCCGTGTTGATGCCGGGTTTGACACTGCTTTCCATCACGGACGCGTCCGTGGATCGCGTCCGATGGGTCTGGCAGGCCGCCAAGACTAGGAGCGAGGCGATGAAGGGAAGGACTCCGACCGTTCGACGAATCAGTTTCATGTTGTTTAGTTCCAGTGAGTAGTTGAATCCGCCGTGAAACACACGCAAAAAAAGTCCTTCCTTCGGCGTTCAGGGGCGCATTTTGTGGCACGAAGTCAGGTCATCGCTGACACTTTGAACGCACGACATCTCTGATAGATTTGGTTTATGGCGGCGGCGTTTTGCCGTTGGCCGAGAGGATCAGTGCGTTTGGGCAATTGAAGACCGAGCACTCGTTATCCCGTGAACCCCGTCGCGCAATTGCCCATCCTCCATTTCGTAAGTCCGGTCGAAGACATCCAGAGAGCGATGGTCGTGCGTCACCACGATGACGGCGGAACCGCGCTCGTGGGCGACTTTGCGAAACAATTCCATCACCTGCCGCCCGCGATGGCTGTCGAGTGCGGCGGTGGGTTCGTCGGCGAGAATCAGGCTGGGCTGGTTCGCCAGCGCGCGGGCCACGGCTACGCGCTGCTGCTGACCGCCGGAAAGCGCATCCGGCAGGTTGTTCGCACGGTCGGCGACGCCAAGGTAGTCAAGCAGTTCCAGCGCGCGTTTGTGCGCGGCGCGCGGGGCGACGTCGTTGATCTCCATTGCCACGGCGACGTTCTCCACCGCATTGAGAAACGGAATAAGGTTCGCCTTTTGGAAAACAAATCCCAGATGCTGGCGGCGGTAGGCGCGCACGTCCACCAACGCGCGCTCGCCGTCCATCACCGCTTCTCCGCCGAGGATGATCCGACCCGACGTGGGCGGATTGATGAGGCCGATGGCGGTGAGGAAGGTGGACTTGCCCGCGCCGCTCGGGCCGAGCAATGCCGCGACTTCGCCCCGCGCCAACTTCAGGGAAACGTCCTTCATCGCCACGACCTCGGTATTGCCCGAGCCGTAGATCTTGGTCAGGCCAATGGCTTCGACGGCGGGGGTGTTGTTGGCTGTGGCGGTCATGACAACACCGTGTTCGGTTCGACGCGCATGGCTTTCCAAATGCCGAGCAGACTCGACAGGACGGAAATGATCACCACCACGACGGCGAGCCCCCACAAATCTTCCGGCGCGACCAGCACCCGGCGCGGGAATTTCGGAAAAATCCAGCCGCCCAGATACCACGCGATGCCGAAGCCGAGCGCGCCCAGCAACAGCGCCTGTTGCAGGATGAGGCCGGCGATCATCGAGTTGCGCGCGCCCATGAGCTTGAGCATCGCGATGTCGTGAATCTTGTCCAACGTGAGCGTGTAGATGATCAGCGCCATGATGATCGTCGAGATGATAACGAGCAGGGCGCGGAACAGACCGATCTGCCGCCGCGCCTTGTCAATCATGCCATGAACGAGAAGCTGTTCCTGGCCGTCCCGCGTGTGAACCGACACATCCGGCCAGCCCGCGATGGTTGCCGCGACAGCCGCGAGGTCAACCCCTTCAGCCACGCGCACGGTGATGGCGCTGACCATCGGCGGAGCGAGCGCGGGAATGCCAGAGGACAATCCGCCGCCGCGCTCCAGCAACAACGGCTGCACTTGTCCGATGTCCTGCCCGACGGCCCGTTGGACGCGCGCCGCGCGCTCCAGCCGGATCGTTTCCCCGGAGAGATCGAACTGGACCGCCAGCGCGTCCTGCGTGGTCAAAAACGCGATGCCGTCACCGCCGGATGACACCATGCCTTTGGTCACGCCCACGACGGTGTAAGTGTCCTTACCCAGCACCAACTTCTCGCCCAGGCCCAGGCCCAGCGAGGCATCGGCAATCATTTCGTAGTGAGCCTGACCCAGCGGGCGTCCGGAGGTCAGCGTCACCCAAGCGCCTTTGTCTTCGGGCCAGGCCAGACCGTGGACATTCATCCGTAGCGGCTTTCCCTGATGTTCGCGCTGGACGTTATGGGAAACAAAAGTCCGCGCACTGGCGACGCCCGGCACGGCGCGCAGGCGATGTTCGAGATTGGCAGGCAGACGGGAAATCTCGGCGAACGGCCCGCGTGTGCCGCGTTGCACCACCCACAGATCTGCGCCGATGCGGTCCACCACCACGAGCGCGTCATCAATCATGCCCCGGTAAATCCCGCTCATGCCCAGCACGGTCATGAGCAATAGACCGATGCCCACAGCCGTCAGCGCGAAGCGGCCGAGGTTGTGGCGAATGTCTTTGGCGGCAAGATTCATTTCACGACGACGCGTTGGCCGGGCTTGAGCGCCGGTTGCTTTGCATCCGCAGGGGCAAGGACCTTGTCGCCCGCAGTCACACCTTGAGTGATTTCCACCGTGTCAGGTCCGCGCAAGCCAAGCGTCACGTCGCGCCACAGGGCTTCCCCAGCTTCTGCGACGAACACGCCCGGTTTGCCGTCGCGCCATTGGATGAATCGCTGCGGCATGGCAAGCACATCCGGCTTGCGGCCCGTTTCAATGAACACTTCGGCGCGCTGGCCGATGGTCCAGTTGGGCGGCAGCTCACGCACGCGCACGTCCACGAGGAACTCACGAGTCTCCCGATCCGTTTCACGTCCGAGCCGCGCGACTTCGCTGGGATAGCTCGTACCCGCTCCGGAACGGAACACCACGCGCGCCTTCTGTCCGACGGCAAGGTCCGTTGACGCGGTTTCGTCCACCCAGGCGGACACCCAGATCTCATTCGTGGAAATGATTTGCAGGAGCGAACTGCCGGGAACAACCACCCCGCCGGCATCGCGGTCGCGGCGCGTGACCAGGCCGTTGTATGGACTGAGAATCCGCGTGAAGCTGAGGCGCTCCTGTTGGTAGGTGAGGTTTTTCTCCGCGGTAATGATTTGCTGTCGGGCTTCCACCGTGGCGGCGCGGGCGCGGAGCAGATCGGTTTCCGCCACGCGCAATTGCTCGATGGCTTTGTCCATCTCGGCCTGCGAACTGATCTTCGCGTCGAGCAAACCAGAAATGCGTTTGTGATCCTGCCGCGCCTGTTGCTCCACGGCTTGCGCGCGCGCTTCATCCACGCGCACGCGGTCGGCGGTCGCCTTCGCACTGGCCAGGGCGGCTTCGGAAACCTCCACCTGCCGCTTGAGTTCGCCATCATCAAGCCGCGCGAGCAATTGACCAGCGCTTACATTGTCGCCTTGGTCCACGAGCACTTCGGCCAAGCGTTCCTGGATGCGCGGGCTGAGGGTGGTTTTGACGCGGGCTTCCAGTGTGCCCGTGCCCATGACCTCGGCCACGACCTGTCCGCGAGCCACCAAATGCGAAACCACCGGGACAGCCGAGAATTTCAGTTTGAAAACCAGCAGCCCGGCCAACGCGGCCACAATCAGCAGCTTTAGACCGGTGCGCCGCCAGCGGCGGACCGAGGGAGTCGGCGGCTTGGGTTCACCGGGCTGGTCAGGTGCGGAGCTTGTCGTGGTGGGCATGGGTGCTGAGATCGTAAATGATTATCCGTGTGTTCGTATGGTCGCCGGCGTGTCTGTCATTTGGCATTGATGATGTCAATAATCTCGTAGGGATTGTCGTGACCATTGTTCAGGGTTATCTCACGCAAGGTGAGCGTCTCCTTGGCCTGAATGCCCTTGGCTTCCAACCGCGCCAGGGCGTCAGCCACCGCCACACCTTGCTCCTGGCAATACAGCGCAAGGGTTTTGCGGCCTGTTCCGCCGCCCGCAGCACTTTTCCCTCCGGCCCCAGGTGTCGTCGGATTGCCCAGGATGATCTGATAGATTCGCTGTCCCGACACCTGGCTGCGCTCAGCGAGTTTGCCCACGATCAACTCGGAGGTGGCGTTCGTGATGCCGGCGGCTGCGAGGCGGCTCACGGCAGTGGGCAGGTCCACCCCCGCCTTCTGAGCCAGTTCACCGAGGGATAATAACTCGGCGTGCGGGATGGGCGCGCGATCGGCGGGCGTGTCCCAGCTTTCTTTGATTTCCTCGTTGAAAGCCAGGAGTGAAGAAAATGGCGGCACCCCGGCCCGGATGCCGGCGTAAACCACCCCGCAGAGCACGAGCGCGACGGCCCATTCCCAGCGAAACCCCACTCGCCGGGTTGGCCGGCTCTTGAAGTAGCTGACCAGGGGCCGCCAGTTCAGGATCAGGTGAACGACCGCCACCGTGAGGAAGACGGCTCCGAACCAGATGTGAAGTCCACCCCAATCGTTCTTACGAAGACCGAGGAGCGTCCAGTTCGTCCAATTGGCAACGCGGCCCGGTGGAGAAACGAACAGCATCACCCCGGACAAAACCAGGATCAGAAAGGAGACGGATACGAGCACCGAAATCAGCGCTCGCCATTGGAACTTTGGAGGATTCATTGGATGTAGGATTAGTGCGGTTCAGTCTGGGTTTTAGTCAGCGGTCAAGCCCGTTGAGTCAGCAGTGCTTTCGCCCGGTAAGGTGAGCGTAAAGCCGGTTCGGAGCAGCGGGGCTGATTGGGTTCGCCGAATCCGTCAGGTTTGGAGCTGTCGTGTTTGGCACGGGTGAGGAGATCGTAAACGGTTATTCGTGCGATGGACCTGCCGTCTTTGCTCCGGCTGGCGGCTGCACCCGCAGGACGATGTTGTGACTCCCGAACGGGTTTGCCACCGTTTCATTCGCCTTGGGGTCGCCGACCCATTCGCCGTCCACGACGAGCCGGTATTCATACGTGCCCGGCGGGAGCAGAAGCTCTTTCGCCCAGCGGCCTTCGCCCAGCGAAATCATGGGCGTCGCTGAACAATGCCAATCGTTGAACGTGCCCGCGATGCAGACACTTTGCGCTGTGGGATGGACGAACTCGAAATGCACCAGCGCGGGGCTGGCGGCGGTCGTCGTTTTGGATTTCTTTTGTTTTGCCATAGGTTTTTCTTGGTTGGAAGTATGAATCTGTTCGAGGTGTGGAGCAAGACCGCGCCACCCGCTTCACCAGTTCCATGCAATTTCAAAGTGACGGGGTCATCCACGACCCAAGGAGTCACCGCGAGGATTTTTCTTTGCGAACTTGCTCCGGCGCGCAGGGAACGCATCTGTGCGGAGATATTCACCGTTCCCCGAATCGTGTGTGTGAGTGATTCTGCTGCGGTCACAACAAAGTTTCCAACAGGACAGAGCCGCCATTGGCTGAAAGGATACAAACAGGGATTTCTCAAGAGCGCAATTCTGCCGCTCGGACTCAGGGGGCGGCGTGCGTCCCCTGAATCACGAAGCGGCGCGGGGCTACTTGCGTCCGCCTTTGGCGGGAGTGTTGCCGTTGGGACAAGTGCCATCGGCATTGCGCGGACCTGTGCCGTCGCGCAGACCCCGGCGATGACCTTGACCTGCGCCGTTGATGCACTTGCCGCCGCGTTGTTCGACCTGTGCCAACCAGGCCGCTTCTTCGGCTGTGATCGTGCCGGCGTCGCGCTTGGCGCGCAGTTCGGTCGCCAACTGTTGCATGGCGGCCCGCTGCACCGCGCGTTGCTCTGGTGTCAGCGAACGGCCATAACCCGGCTCATGTCCGAGCGGGCAGGTCGGCGCCGCTGCGGCTTGCGCCATGAGAATTGTGGCCGAGCCGGTCAGCAGTATCGCCGCTACGATTGATTTTACGATTGTCGTTGTTTTCATAACTGTTCTTTCGTTTTGTCTGTTGTTTTTCTTTTCCTGGTCCGGCGCTACGTGTTGCGCCTTTCCACTAACAACAGACCCCGCGAACATGAACAGGAGTCCCCTCGCTGGATTACAGTTTGTTTACCTGCGAGCGACGCGATGATTGGCGAATCATCCGCAACGCAATGAAGAAGCAGCAGGGCTGGTTGCGATTCGGCTGTAATTTGGGATAACGTGCGGCAGTGGCAGAAGCATGTGGCAGCGTCACCGAAGCGGCCCGTCACGCGCGACGGTTGAGCCGCATCTCGAAGCAGGTTCGTCCGGCGCGGCTCTCTTTCAACGCCAGTTCGCCCCCGTGGGCGCGAACGATTTCGCGGGCGAGGCTCAACCCCAACCCGATTCCATCCACGCCAGGGCGACCCGACCGGCCAACGCGGTAGAACCGGTCAAAGATTCGCGGTTGATCCGCCGCTGGGATGCCCGGTCCAGAATTGCAGATGGTGAAGACGGTCTGGCGGTCCGTCCCCGTCAACGCCAGGCTGAGCTTGCCGTCCGGCTCGTTGTATTTGATCGCGTTGGTGATGAGGTTGAAGATCGCCGTGTGCAGGAGCGCGCGATCGGCCTCCACGCGCAGTTGTGGCTGGAGTTCAATGTCAAATTGCAGGCGTGCATCAGCCGCGAGCACGCGCGCGTCCTCAATCATGGCGTCCAGTTCTGCGCTCAGATCCATGGGCTCAAGCGCGAGCTTGAGCTGACCCGCATCGGCTTGGGCCAGCAGGAGCAGACTGCGCGTAATCGTTTTGAGACGCTGGGTTTCTTCGAGGAGATTGCTGAACAACTGCTGGTCCGCCGAACCGGGCGCGGCGGCTTGTAGTGCGTTTTCCAGTTCGCCTTGCATGATGGCGAGCGGCGTTTTCAGTTCATGCGAAGCGTCGGCGCTGAAGCGGATGGCCTGACGGAAGCTCGTCTCCAATCGGTCCATCATTCGGTTCAAAACCTGGATGACACGGCTGGTTTCCGGGCTATCGCCGGATTCTGGAATTCGTTGATCCAAGCCGCGGGCGGTTACGCGCTCGGCGGTTTCAGCGATGGTCTTGAGCGGACGCAACGCCCGCCCCGACACCACCCAACCGCCCCAGCCGACGAGGAACAACGCCCCGGGCAACGTGATCAGAAAAGCATCGCGCAGATGATTGAGTTCTTGTTCGACTTCCTGCTGGTTGAGGCCGAGGACCAGCGTCACATCGTCATTGCCCAATACGCCGAAGCGCCAGGCTGAGTCTGGGCCTTGGGCGGTGAAGAATTTCGGGGGCTTCGTGAACACGACATCCGGCGGCGGTCCACCCCGGCCCATGCCAAAGCCGCGCCCCATTCCGCCCCGGCCCGCGCCGCTGCCTTGGTTTCTCGGCAGGTTGTCACCGGAGATCGTATTCGTGGAAGTCGGCGGTGGATTTGGGGAATTGCCTTCCAAGCGCAGATCGAGTTTTCCCGGATCCAGAATCTCCGGCCAGTGTGGCGACGTGTAGAAAGTCTGGCCAGTGGAGTCCCGGATGAGCAGAAGGATGTGGTTTGTAAAATCGTCACCGAAGGTGAATTCCAGCGAACTCGCTAGCCGTGCATAGTTGCCGCGACCGGCGAACAGCCCCGGGTGTCGCGAACCAAGCGTCCGAATTTCACGATCCACAGCCTCGATGCGCTGGTTGTAAATCAACACCCACATCACCACGCCAAAGGCAATCAGCACCACGCCCGAAATGGCCGCCGAGAGCAGGGCGATCTTGAGACGCGATGACAACTGTTTCATGGGTCGGCCTTGATGCGATAACCCACGCCGCGAATCGTCTCGATCAGCTTTTGTGAAACATCACCGTCCACTTTTTTGCGCAGACGCTGGACGTAAACATCCACGAGATTCGTGCCCGGATCAAAATTGTAGTCCCAGACGCGTTCGCAAATCTCGACGCGCGTCAACACCCGGCCCGGCGAGCGCATCAAATGTTCCAGCAGCGAAAACTCGCGCGCGGTCAGTTCGATGGCCTGATCACCCCGCGCCACTTTGCGCGTCAGCAGGTTCATCGTCAGATCGGCGACAGCCAGGAAGCTCTGGCTCACGCCCGCCGCCCGCCGGGTCACGGCATGAAGACGCGCGATCAATTCTTCGATGTGGAAGGGTTTGGTCAAATAGTCGTCCGCGCCGAGGTTCAAGCCTTCGAGTCGTTCGTTGAGTTCGCTGCGGGCCGTGAGCAGGATGACGGGAAGAGCAATTTTTCGCTCGCGCAAGTTTCGGAGAATGCTCAAGCCATCCTTGCCCGGCAGCATGATGTCGAGAATGGCAGCGTCGTAGGGCCGCGATGTAGCCAGAGCATAACCTTCGTCGCCGTGCTGCGACACTTCGACGACAAAACCCTGCGCCTCCAGCCCCTTGCGGATGAAGGAGGCGATCTTTTTTTCGTCTTCGATGATCAGAATGTTCAAAAAACCTCTGCGTGCTTTTCCGGGCGCACGACGCGAACCGATGACAGCCGACGCGCCGACTTCACCGCGCTCGCGGCAAGCTGGCCAGCGGAATGTCAATCCGCCACGCACCGCGCAGTTGCCCGAGTTTGAAACCGGTGGCTTCGTCCTGTGGATACAAGTGCGCAATCAGGGCGACGTTTTCGGAGGAGATGTCCTTGCCAGGCTCGCCATGGCATTTCAGGCAAAGTTCGTTGTTGAGGATGATCGGTGCGAAGAAGGTTGCCGTGCTGGCCGTGAAATTGGTCACCAGCGGCGGGGGCGAATTCGTGTTGGTCAACGCAGCTTCAAAGTGATTCAGAATTGCCAACTCTGTTATATCTGCGCGGCCCGCCGGATTGCGCGGCTTGTGCGTGATGCGACGGATGGTGACGCCATGTTTGCCTGCCATGCTCGCCGTGAGCGGTGACGCAGCGAGTGAACAGAACGGCAGCGCGTTGCTCACGCCGTCTTGCTGTATGGCAGTTTGGAGATTGGAACTGAGCAGGCTGAATGTTTCCGCCGCGATAGACTTGCCAAGTTGAATAGCGTCTTTTTGCACCTCAGCAGACAGGGTGGCGGGAACTGCGGCTACGTGCGTTGGTGAATCCAAAGATTTTGAACAACCCACCATCAACAGCATCGGCAGGACGAACCATATCGGCAGGCATTTCATTTGACAGGATGCTTCGCTTTCCACTTTTCACGAAGCGTTGCGTGGAGCTTGGAGCGAAACGCGACCGGCAACTCATACGGCTGGCCATTCTTGTAGAGCGTGATGGTCTTGCGAATGTTGTCCACCACCACCCGACAGGGATTGCAGCCCGCCATGTGCTTCTCGAACTCCTCGCAAATGGCCGGGTCAACCGTGCCATCCACGTATTCGTTCAACATCTTAAGCAGTTCTTCGCACTTCATGTTCTGTCGTTCTGTGTGGATTGAGCCGCGAGCGGGAGAAAAGTTACAGGGTTCGTGACGGGTATTGTGCTCAATGTTGGTGGTTATGTGAGCGGACCAGTTGTGTCGCCGGATCGCCAAGCGTTTTCGTCAATTGTTCGCGCAGTTGCAGTCTGGCCCGGAGCAAACGCATCTTGGTGTTGGACTCGCTGAGGCCAAGGGCTTCGGCCGTCTCCTTGATGGAAAGTCCCTCCACGTCCCGCAACAGGAATACTACCCGATGCTTTTCGTCCAATCTGGCCAACGCCTCGTCCAGCAGGCGTTGAATCTCCCGCGTTTCGACCAATTGCTCCGGCGATTGCCGCCAATCCGCGATGAACTCGGGATGGGGAATGGTATCAGAATGATCCGTGGGTTCGGTCGCTTCCTCCAGGGAAACCACGTCCAAACCCTTGCGTTTGCGGATGATTTTGAGTGCTGCGTGTGTGGCAATCCGCAGCAACCATGTGGTGAAACTGGATTCACCGCGAAAGCGATCAAGGTGTTCCACCACGCTCAAAAAAGTTTGTTGAGTGACATCCTCGGCATCCTGCTCCTGACGCAACATGCGCATCGCCAAAGAATAAACCCGCCGCTCATGTCGGGTGGTGAGCGCGTCGAATGCGTCCAGGTCGCCCGCTTTCGCGCGCTGCACCAATTCTCCATCGGAAGGTTCAGTAATCATCTGGTTGGGCCATGCCCGATTTGACAACCTGATTGTATGTGAATATGTCTTGCTCGCAAGACAGCGTTCTTGAACACAGATGCCAAAGAATATTCCGTGTCCAAAATTGTCCGAGGGCGCGATTCAGCTAGTCGCTGCACGGCTTCGGGTCTTGGGAGACGTCAGCCGGTTGAAACCCGTTCTCGCCGTGGAAGCCGGTGAAAAGAACGTCTCAGAATTGGTTGCCGCCACAGGTTTGAGTCAACCGAACATATCGCAAGTATCGCAAGTAATTTCACTGCATGCGCTGTATTACACGTTTGCCTCGTCCCTGCGACGGACCGGGACGCCCTTGTTCGTCAGAGTTTGGATATGCCGAGATGTGCTGCTGATGATTTCGGATTACCTACAAAAGCAATTGGCGTTGCAAGCACGAACCTTCCGCAAGCGATTGTTCCTTGAGTTGAGAAAACCGCAGCGTGCCTTGCGCCTGCAATTGTAGGGCTCGCTCGCGCCGTCAAGGTCGTGTCCTCTGCTCGTATGCCTCACGTCGGACTTCCACCTAATACCATCTCCCAAGTTATTCATGGCCGACCAGAGGTGGCCCCGAAAGCCAGCCGCAGGGAGGCTGTGAATAACTTGGCCGCCGCAGTCGCCACCGAAACGATTCCCGGTGACATTGCGCCTGGCAGACGTTTTGCCACGGCGTCGACACGGTCCGCTCCACCACACCCTGCGAGGGTTGAGTCAAGAAAACCGACGACGCCGTTGGCTCGTGTTCAGAAGTCTGAGAGAACTTCGCCCCGTGAGGGCCACCGTATTAGGTCGACTATGAACCGGGTCATTCCGACCAGCGCTGCCGCAACCAAAAGAAAGGAATCGGAAAAAATGAAAACATGGAACGAAGTCACCCACTTCGCCGGGTTCGATTGGGCCAAAGACCATCACGACGTGCTGGTGCTGGATGGCGCTGGAAAGATCGTCGCCGAATTTCGGTTCGATCACACCGCGTCCGGTTGGACCCTTTGCCAGGAGAAACTGGCGCAGTTTCCACAGTTGGCCATCGCGGTCGAAGCCGGGCACAGCGCCGCTATTGAACGGTTGGTCATGCTGGATTATCGCGTTTATCCGGTGCATCCGCGCAGCTCCAAATCGTACCGCACGCGCAAGCTGCCCAGCGGCACGAAAACCGACCGCGCCGATTGCTGGGCGCTGGCCGATGCGTTACGTCTGGAAGGGGAGAGCTGGCGCGTGTTGACCGCGCCGGAACCGCTGGTGCAACGGCTGCGGTTGTTGTGCCGGGATGAAGTGGCGTTGATTGAACAACGCACGGCCCTGATCAACCAGCTTCAACAGGCGCTCTACGAGTATTATCCCGCCGCGTTGGAAGCCTTCGAGGATTGGTGTGCGCCGTCGGCCTGGGCCTTCGTGGAACGGTTCCCCACGCCCGAAGCCCTGGTGCAGGCCGGAAAACGCAAATGGCAAAACTTTCTGCACGCGCAAAAACTGTTTCATCCAGCCTGGAACAAGAAGCGGATGGAGATTTTTGCCAGGGCCGATCAGTTTTGCGGCGCGGACGCTACGATCGCCGCCAAGAGTGCGTTGGCGGTCGCCACCGCGATAATGTTGCAGACCTTGGAGGCGCAGTTGACCCGCTACCGCGCGCTCATCACCGAGTGCTTCAAGCAACATCCCGATCACACCCTGTTCACCTCACTGCCCGGCGCCGGCCCGAAGCTGGCGCCGCGACTGCTGGGCGAACTCATCGCGCTCAAGGCACTGGCCGACGTGCCGCAAGCCTTGCAGTGCTTGGCGGGCATGGCGCCGGTCAGTTACCAATCGGGTAAAGTGTCTGTGGTCTATCTGCGCTATCAATGTAATCGGTTCCTGCGAGCCACTATTCATCTGTGGGTTGACCTCAGCCGCCATTATTGTGACTGGGCACGCATCTATTACGAAGCGCATCGCAAGAAAGGCCAGGGTCACGCCTGCGCGTTGCGCTGCCTGGGAATGCGCTGGCTCAAAATCATCGCCGCGATGATCCGCAACCAGACGCCGTACAATGCCGCGATCCACACGCGCAACCAACTGCAACACGGCTCCTGGGTGATGCAATTGCAACCCGTCCAAATCGTGAAAGGAGCTGCCAGCTAAACACGCACGGAAAATAACAGCGGTCGGTCGGCTCGTGCTGTCAAGGCGTTCCTCGCTATCGCTGCGGTCTGCCTTGACAGCGCCGCCCGCCGCTGTGGGTGGCGCTTAGGTTTTGCGTTCGCAAAACCGTGCCCGGTCTTGGGCACGAAACCAACAGGAAATCCGGTGAATAAAAATTATGAAAAAGCACTTGCTCGCACAGAGAACATCTTGACTGCGCTCGCTTCGCCGGGAGGGATGGCGCTTAGGAAGGCACGCTGGGAGTGTGCATGTCTGGTTCAAGACCGGGGTGATAATCGCCTTGCTTTGTGCTTGATTTAGTCGCTATTGTTCAAGCGTGGCTTTAACTATTCGTCCTAATCTAATCAAAAGCCTGCAAACGGCCTTCCCGCGAGGAGCGCCGTTCGACCATCATGAATTGACGAAGCTGGGCGTGTCGTCGGCGCTGGCACATCATTATTTGAAGTCGGGATGGTTGCTGCGTCTGGGGCGTGGCGTCTTCATGTATCCCAACGACACCTTGAGCAGGGAGGGTTGTTTGAAATTTCTGTCACGCCGGGTGACTGGCTTTCACGTCGGCGGCAAGACGGCGCTGGCGTGGCGCGGTGTCCGTCACAATCTGCCAGCGCGCGAACCGCTCTCATTGTGGGGTGAGGACAAGACCAGATTGCCGGAATGGTTTCAGAAACGGTTTCCCTCGCGCTACACGGCCCGAAATCTATTTTCATCCAAGCTGCCAAAACAATTCGGTTTACAGCCGTTGCCGGAAACACCTGGCGGGGTTCTTGTCTCTGTGCCGGAAAGGGCGTTGCTGGAAATTTTAAGCGAAGTGGGGCTTCACCAAGGAATCGAAGAGGCCCGCAACATCATGGAGGGCGCAAGGTCGCTGCGACCGGAGGTGTTGACCACGCTGCTCAAGAACTGCCAGCGCGTCAAAGTCGCGCGGCTTTCTGTGCGCTGGGCCGAGGAATTAGGCTTGCCGTGGGCAGCCGCTGCAAAAAAGGCGACGGGAAACCGGCAAGGGAACAGTCGCTGGTCTGCTCGCCTTAAAGACGGAACGACGCTCGTGCTGAAGCCGTGATGGACAAAACCTACATTGAACTCGTCCGGCTCTTGCTCGAAAGCGCCCCCGCAATATTCGAGACGCCGCATTTCGCGATGAAAGGTGGCACTGCAATCAACCTCTTCATCGAGGACATGCCACGGTTGTCGGTGGACATTGACGTGGTTTACACCGACCACCAAGCGACTCGTGACGAAGCCTTGAAATCCATTTCAAAAGGGTTGGAGGCAGTGCGAAAGCGACTTGCCAAAGCCGGTCTGGAAGCCGAGGTGTCAGCTACCAAGGACGGTGACGAAATCAAACTGTTCATCCGGCGGGGTCGCAACCAGGTGAAGGTAGAGGTAAACCACGTTTTTCGCGGCACTGTGATGCCGGTAGAAACACGGCAGCTCGGCAATGAGGCGCGGAAACTTTTCACCACGGAATTGTCCGTGCCGGTTCTGGCCACGTCAGAACTTTACGGCAGCAAACTCGTCGCCGCGATGGATCGCCAACATCCGCGCGACCTGTTCGATGTGCGCGGTCTCTTCGAGCGCGGCGGACTCACAACGGAGGTTGTCGAGTGTTTCGTCTGCTATCTCGCCGGCCACAACCGCCCGGTGCATGAAGTCTTGTACTCGCGCGATGTAGATATGTCGTCGGCTTTTGAGAATGAGTTTGCAGGCATGGCGCGAAATCCGATCACACTGGCGGAGTTGCAGAAGGTCCGCCTCAAACTGAAAAAGGAATTGCCCGCCGCGCTGACAGCGAGCCAACGAAATTTTCTGCTCGGCCTTGTCGCGGGTGAACCCGACTGGCAGTTGATGAAGTGCCTGCACCTGTCGCACCTGCCAGCGATTCGGTGGAAGCTCCAAAATCTTGCCAAGCTCAAGAAGTCCAACTTGGGCAAGTTCACTCAACAGGCCGAGGAACTCCGCGTGAGACTTGCCGTTTGATCAGTTCAATTTGCCTCAAAATCGGATCGAGAACCTTCAGTGAAATCTTCAGTAAGGGGGTTAAAAATAGTTAAAGGTGGTTAGCTGATTTTTATTGAAATCCCCAATGAAATAAGCCATGTTTCAACCGTCAACAGGGCATTAGCCGCCCGATTCCGACCCTCGCCTCCAATCCTAACTGCGTGTGCAGTAGAGGATTAGGTGGCAGGTGGTCCGCAACGGACACCAAAACGGACACCAGTTTTCCTGCTCCGTAAGAACTCAGCCTAACGGGCGTTTACTCGCCCACTACTCGCTGACTCTACGGAACCGGTCTGAATTATTCTTGCCGTTGCATGAATAACATGAAGACCCGTTACCGTTTAACCTCGCGTGGCATCCGTGGCGGAATGTTCTATTGCGTGGACAAAACCACTGGCAAACGCACCAGCCTCCAGACCACCAACCAGGACGAGGCGCAGCAGATCATCGAGGCCAAGAACAACTCCGTCCGCCAGCCCGTGCTCAATCTGCAAATCGCCAAAGCCTATCTCGCCGGCACCGACAACGGCATTGCCACGCGCACCTGGTCGCAAGCGCTGGAGAGTCTTGCCAGCACCAAGCAGGGCGCCAACCAGGACCGCTGGCGCACCGTCGCCAAAGACAAAGCGTTGGCTCTTTTACTGCCCCGCGTCATCATCGAGTCGAACGGCGAGCTGCTATTGAAGGCGATGCAGGCGGGCACGGTGTCCACCAATGTTTTTCTCCGGCGCCTCCACAACTTCTGTGTGGACATGAGCTGGCTGCCTTGGCCGCTCATCCCCAAACGCCAATGGCCCGCCGTGAAGTTCAAAGACAAGCGCGCCATCACGTTGGAGGAACACCGGCAGATCATCGCCGCCGAAGTTAATCCCGAGCGCAAGGCGCTGTATCAGTTGTGCTGGCACTTGGGCGCGAGTCAGGGCGACATCGCCAGCTTGAAAGGCGAAGACGTGGACTGGACGGATGGCGCGGTCAGTTTCACCCGTAAGAAGACCGGCGTGCCGGTCATTGTCCACTTGGGAATTGAGGCGCTCAATTTATTCAAGGACTTGCCGTCCGAAGGCGTGTTGTTCCCGTACCTGTCCCGCGTGCGCGCTGGCGATCGCGCCACGGAGTTCGGCCAACGCTGCCGTCAACTTGGGATCAAGGGCGTCACACTGCACAGTTACCGTTATGCGTGGGCCGAACGCGCGAAGACAGTCGGCTACCCGGAACGATTCGCACAGGAGGCCTTGGGACATAACAGCAAGGCCGTCCATCGCGCCTATGCGAAGCGCGCCCTAATGAAACTCCCGTCGTTGGAAGATTACGAGCAGCGGGCCGCAGCGCAGACCGCGCCGGTGGCGTGAGCGCCGACAGCGGCATTGGCTGGCCGAGCGGCGAGGAATCCGACAGCCGGTTTTCTCTTGGCGGCATTCTTATGCTGCCAGTGCTGGTTCAGGGCATTTGTGACCTTGGCCAGCCACGCCCGGTCCTTGGCTTGTTCCAACACTTCGGTCGCGGCAAAGAACTTGAGGCTGTTCGGCGGCGGACTGCCCAGCGGCTTGAGAAGTCGCGCGGCGACGAGGATTGGCACATCATGCGGCTGGCAGTTGAGCGCCCACGCCGCCTGTTCGGCCGTGAGTCGGGCCGGGAGTTGTCCGAGCAGCGTTAGGAAACGTTGTTGATCCTCTCTCATGAATTTCTTCCCTTTCCGTTCAAAACTGTCTCCTCTCGGTCATCCACGCCGTTCTGGTTGGCGTCCACGAAGCCTTGCAAGCGGCCGTGGCGATGTGCGAGAAACCAGCCACCGACCGCGACGCCCACACCGCCCCAAATCAGAAGTTCATTCCCGACGATCAGCGTCGGCAATACCATCAGCGCCAGACCGCCCGCCGAGATCGCCGCGCTGGTGGTCACGCTGCCAATGAGCAGCTTCAGCGGCGGATAAAAGATGGAGGCCAGGCCAAACAGGAACATGACGACACCAACCCACACGATACCCTTGAGGCTTGCCAGCTTCGCACCGAGCTCGCGCGCCGTGTCCTTTTGGGCCGCGCCAAGTTCCGTTTTAGCTCGCGTCTCTTCGCGCTCGATGACGGGCATTGGCGCGCTCACGACCACGGCTTGCGCGTTTGTCACGGTTACGCCGGCATCGGTTGTCGTCACGCGCGCTTCTTCAAGGCGAGAGCCCGTCGGCAAGGTGTAGCTTCGCGTCCGCACTGTTTCCTGATCCTGTCGGGAGAGTTGCGAGGGATTCTCGGATTGCACGACGGTTTGCTCAATGCCGTGAGCAGGCTTGCTCAGTGTCGTGGCCTTGCCGCCTTTGAGCGGCGCAGTGCCGGCACAGCCGCAAAGCAATCCCAGCGACGCTATCACGGCGAAGTCAATCAACGTGTGATTCCATCGCTTCATGCGGCCTTCCTTTCTTGAAACCGGCGCAGTTCAAACGTGCACTCATTCAGCGCGGCGGTGTTGTGGTCGATGCAAACGGCGA
>Ga0315271_10001023_pt1 | contig 16577 bp, 13 predicted proteins | sample C3_top_MG_FD_204664 | JGI IMG/M metagenome (GOLD analysis project Ga0315271, IMG submission 204664) | Sediment microbial communities from Yellowstone Lake, YNP, Wyoming, USA - C3_top | ecosystem: Environmental > Aquatic > Freshwater > Lake > Sediment | place: USA: Wyoming | collected 2017-08-01 | reverse complement strand
GCGCTTTGGATCAGATAGAGCCGTGCGAAGTCGACGTAAGCCCGATCCATGACATAGAACGCGCCCGCCTCCACCCAGCCCTGCGAGACGAGCATGTCGAGCACGCGGACATCGTGCATCTTGCCGTTGCTGATGTGAATGAAACTCGGGATCGATCCGCGCAGGTCGATCAGCGTATGCAGTTTGATCGCCGCCTTGGTGCGCCGAAACGGAGCCCAAGAGAACAGCGACAGGCCGAATTCCAGGTGATCGCCGCCATGAATCCCTGTCCGTGCGGCTACTTCGGCCACTTCAACAGCAAGTGCCGCTGCACGCCCGATGCCATCAATCGCTACCGCGGCAAAATATCCGGCCCGCTCCTCGATCGCATCGACATTCAGATCGAAGTGCCTGCGGTGCCGCAGCTCGAACTGGCCAAAGCGCCGAAGGGGGAATCGTCAACGCAGATCAAGGCGCGCGCCGAGGCGGCCTACGCGCGGCAGTTGCAGCGCCAGGACAAGCCCAACGCCAAACTCGACGTGAAGGAGATCGATGCCTTGTGCGCGCCCGATGAGGCCGGAGCCGAGTTGCTCAGGCAGGCCATCGCGCCGGCGCGCATGGGGCTGTCGGCGCGCGCCTACCACCGCATTCTCAAAGTGGCGCGCACCATCGCCGAACTTGCGCAATCGGCGGACATCAAGACAGGACACATCGCCGAGGCGATCCAGTACCGGCGCATGGACAAGGAACATTGATAGAGAAGCATGGCGCATTCAAGAATTTGTCGTTACGCTGTTGAGCTTTCGAAGTTCACAGGTTGACGGTGTCGGAACCCACATTCTGCGGGCAACGACGGTTCAACGACCAACTCAACCTTCAACTATGACTGGGACATCGCCACTGGGACATCGCCCTACTTTAAGAAGAACCCGCAGGGCGGCGGTAATAGTGGTACGAACCACTGCGCGACTAACCTATGGGAAATCCATCCGCTTCTTTCCATCATGCCGGTGAACTGAGATATAGACGAACTTGTTGGTCAGTAATTAAGATCATTGGCACGGTGCCGACCTCTTCTTAAGATTTGGGCCGGCTATCCTAAACCCTGACCAACTCGGCGTCGCAGGTGATTCGCCGCCTTCGACTCCTCAGCGCTGGTCAGAATGATTGTTGTTATACCGGACAGGAGATGGCATATGCCGGCGAACGGAAGAGCAGGATCGGGTCATTCGTCGGCGCGATGCCATTCGGGCAAACTCAACGAGCGACTCCTGCATCGTGCTTGCCACCAATGAGGAACGAAGATCAAGGTCGCGTTCGAACCAGTGCAAGGTCAGCCGGCTTACCGGCGGGACCAACCCATATTGGCAATCGCTTCCGGCGTGTCCGGGGTCGCCGCACTCGGGCGGCAGTCGGATCGCAGCGACGGCGGTGTTACCAGCGCAGCAGGCGCGGACCAAGCAGGGCGCCAACGGCGGTCGGGATCAACATGCCGAGCAGATACCAGATGCCGATAAAGGGCGCGTCCAGTTCCGGGCAGTGAAGGCAATACACCAGTGCGCCGACGGCTCCGGAAAGAAGCCCCGCCGCCGCGCCGGCAAGCCGCAAGCGCGTCGGGGCAAGCCCCTTCATCGCCCACACCACTGCGACAAACACCGGCGCGGATAACATGGCGACCAGGAACGGGCACGAGTTCCACGTATCGCCAAAGAACAGCCCGACGCGCTGTGCCGCGTCGGCTCGCGTCAGTACTACTGCTGCGAGCAGCCAGATCGCGAGCACCGGCGCAGTCAACGCGCCCGGCACCCAGGCAAGCCGCAGACCCGGCCGTGACAGGCGCAAAGCCGCGAGCAAACTTGCCGCGGCAAGGCAGGCGACAAACGCGACCTTGACCCAGAACATCGGCAGCAGGATCGCCGCGGCAAGATCGGGGCGCACACCGAGCAGGGTGGCCATCAGCAGCGCCGCACCCAAGGCGCCCCAGCCGATGGCGGTCACATAGCGGCGTCCCGCCTGGTTCGGCTGTACCGCGCCTGCACCGGCCGCCAGCATCGTCACTAGATCGTCGGTTCTCATGCGTCGCCCCTTATCATTGCCGCCAGCGCCTTCAGGCCGCGGTGCACGCCCACCTTGACCGCCGACTCCGACATACCCGTGAGCCGCGCGGCTTCGGCCACCGACAGGCCCTCCAGCTTCGTATGGACGATGGGCAGGCGCTGCCGGTCGGGCAACTGCGCCAGCAGCTTGCCGAGATCGCGGCGCGCGTCGGCGGCTTCGGTGTCCGAAGCGGATGCAAAGGCAAACTCGTCGTCCAACGGATCGGTGAGCAGGTCACGCTTTGCGCGCCGGCGCAACAAATCGATGAGCTTGTACTTCGCGATCGCGTGAATCCACGCTGTCAACGGCTGTCCGGCGTCGTAGGTATGGCGTTGGTTGTGTATGGCCAGCAGCGATTCCTGCACCAAATCCTCCACCTCGTCCGGCAAGCCAACGAGACGCTTCCTTAGGAAGGCGCGCAAATGCGCGCTCAGTTCCTGCAAAAACGCATGGTAGGCCAGATTGTCGCCGGCGAGCCCGCGTAGCAGCAGATTTCTGAGCCTCTCCTCGCTCGCGTTCAGCCGGCCTGTGTCTGATATTCGTTGCATCGAAGCCTTTGGTTACAGCCACGCAGAAATAAGATCGATACTTGTCCACCGCGTGCAAATTGTGCCCGAGTGTGTAACCGTCCGCCACTTCCCGGCGAACTACCTGTCAGAGCGCGCCAAACGCACTGTTGCCGGGGCGGAACACCCGGCCTGTCCATCTGTCTTTATCGGGACTGGCAATAGCGGCGCGGCTCGTTTTAGTAAAGTCAGGGGCATGATTTTCTGGAGAATGTTATGGATCGTCGTCGATCGCTTAGATGGCTATTTGGCCTATCCGCACTACCAATGATCAGCGCCGGCCTTGCCCGGGCGAAGGAGGGTGCCGGCGCGGTGTTGCGTAAGTCGAAAGCTGAATGGGCTTCCCTGCTGCCGCCTTCCGCTTATCGCGTATTGTTTGAAGAAGATACGGAACGCCCAGGCACCAGTCCCCTGAACCATGAGAAGCGGGATGGGACGTTCGTCTGCGCCGCTTGCTACCTCCCCCTGTTTGACAGCACAACAAAATACGAGAGCGGCACCGGCTGGCCGAGTTTCTGGCAGCCCTTGCCGGACGCCGTTGCCACCAAGACCGACTTCAAAATCTTATATCCGCGCACTGAATATCACTGCGCTCGTTGCGGCGGGCACCAGGGCCATATTTTCGATGATGGCCCGCAGCCGACGGGCAAGCGCTACTGCAACAACGGCGTGGCGCTGAAATTCGTGCCGCGCGCCGAAAAGCTGCCGGAATTGCGCACATGAAAGCACGCCTGGGATTGAGCGGTTTCGCCGCGATAGTATTGCTGCTAGGCAGCGTCGGCTTGGCGCTCGGCGCGCAACCGGCAAAGCCCGCGCAAAGCGCGACGGCCCCTGCGACGGCCATTTTCGCCGGCGGCTGTTTCTGGTGCCTGGAAGCGGATTTCGAGAAGCTGCCGGGTGTGATCGGGGCGGAATCCGGATACACCGGCGGCAAGACACCAAACCCCACCTACCATCAGGTCAGTGCCGGCGGCACCGGGCACGCCGAGGCGGTCCGCGTAAGCTACGACCCGGCGAAAGTGAGTTATCAGCAGCTGGTCGATTACTTCTGGCGCCATATCGACCCGGCGGCGAAAGACCGCCAGTTCTGCGACGCCGGCACGCAGTATCGCAGTGCCATCTACTGGCAGGACGAAGCCGAACGCAAGATCGCCGAATCGAGCCGCGACGCGTTGCTGAAAAACGGCAGGCTCCCGCAGATATTCACGGAAATCGTCGCCGCCTCGACCTTCTACCCGGCCGAGGAATATCATCAGGACTACTATAAGAAAAACCCGATCCGCTACGCCTTCTATCGCAAAACCTGCGGCAGGGATGCGCGGGTGCATGAGATATGGGGCGACAAGTAAGCGGCATAAACAATCGATACCTGCGGGTTGGTGACAAATTTTTTTGCCCCGCCGTGTAACCACTCGCAACTCGCTGTCGAACTAACTCTCAGAGCGCATCAAATGCGTCGTCCCCGGTGCGCATTGCGCGGCCGGTCCATCCACCTGAAAGGCGCCTTACTCATGAATTCGCGTGGTTTTGCCCTCTGCATCCTCGTCGCCGCGTCGTCGACAGCTCTGCCGGTTACCGCTTTCGCGGCCTGCGACGCGCGCAGCGGGCCGAAGACAGCCGCGCTGGTCGAGCTCTACACCTCCGAAGGCTGCTCCAGTTGTCCGCCGGCCGATCAGCAACTCAGCCGGTTGCGGCAGGCCCTGGATCCGGCGGCCGAAGCGGTGCAGCTGGCGCTGCACGTGGGCTATTGGGACTACATCGGCTGGAAGGACCCCTACGCGCAAGCTGCCTTCGGGGAACGCCAGGGCTGGCTGGTGCGGGCGAACCTGCGCAAGACGGCCTATACGCCGCAGTTTTTTGTCAGCGGTGCCGAGCTGCGGTCATGGCAGGGCGGATTGCGGGACAAGGTGCGACAGTTGAATGCCCAGCCGGCCGCCGCCGACATCCGTCTGCAGGCGAGCATCGCACCGAACGGTATGCTGGCACTTAACGCCGAGGCGACGGCGCGCGCCCGAACCGAGCCGGCCGCGCTGTACCTGGCGCTCGCCGAGAGCGGCCTCGCATCGAAAGTAACGCGTGGTGAAAACAACGGCGTGACGCTGGCGCACGATCATGTGGTGCGCGAATGGATCGGACCGGTTCGCCTAATCGCCGGTATGGCCCGGGTGCAGCACGAGATTGCGCTGCCGGCGGCTTGGAACCGAACGCGGCTGGAGGTGGTCGCTTTTGTGCAGGACGAACGCAGCGGCAGCGTGCTGCAGGCGTTGAGCGCACAGCAGTGCGCAGCGTCTTGAGTTTTGATTAAGGGGCTCCCATGACTGATGCTATCCATCCAATCCACCCGGCCTGGCTGCGCGCGACGCACTGGCTGAATGCGCTCGCGGTGGTGATTCTTGCGATGAGCGGCTGGCGCATCTACAACGCGTCGCCGTTGTTCGACTTCACTTTCGCCAAAGGCATCACGTTGGGGGGCTGGCTCGGCGGCGCGATCCAGTGGCACTTCGCGGCGATGTGGCTGCTGGCCGCCAACGGCCTGTTGTATCTGTTGTGCAACGCCACCACGGGACGCCTCGCGCGCAAGTTTTTTCCGCTGTCGCCGCGCGCCATCGCCGCCGACTTGCGCGCGGCATTGTACGGTCATCTGTCGCATGCAGACCCGCGCCAGTACAACGCGGTGCAGCGCGCGGCGTACCTGTTCGTGATGGCTGACGCGGTGTTGCTCGTGCTGTCGGGCCTGGTGCTGTGGAAGTCGGTGCAGTTTCCGCTGCTGCGCGAACTGATGGGCGGTTACGAGAGCGCGCGCCGCGTGCATTTCTTCGCCATGGCCGCGCTGATTGCTTTCGTCATGGTGCACGTCGCAATGGTCGTGCTGGTGCCGCGCACATTGTTAGCCATGATCCGCGGCCGTTAAGGAGTTACTGTGATGATCAAGAAATCTCCCAGGCTGGTCGCGATCGACGGCGATGCCGTGGTAAAGGAGGCGCTGCGCCGCATCGAGCAGCCATCGCGCCGCCTGTTCCTGCAGCGTTCGCTCACGCTCGGCGGCCTGTCGCTTTTGACCGGCTGCGCGATCGCCGATGAAAGCGGTGCCGAGAGCGCGCTGATGAAGATCTCGCGTTTCAATGACAAGGTGCAGGGCTGGCTGTTCGACCCCAACCGGCTGGCGCCAACCTATCCCGACTCGATGATCACGCGGCCGTTCCCGTTCAACGCCTACTACGGCGAGGACGAGGTACGCGAGGTCGATGCCGACAGCTACCGGCTCGAGGTCACCGGCCTGGTGGCCGACAGGCACGCCTGGACACTGGCCGAACTGCAGGCGCTGCCGCAGACCGACCAGGTCACGCGCCACATCTGCGTCGAGGGCTGGAGCGCCATCGGCAAGTGGGGTGGCGTGACCTTCTCAAGCTTCCTCTCCCGCGTCGGCGCGGACACCAGCGCGAGGTACGTCGGCTTCAAGTGTGCCGACGACTATTACACCAGCATCGACATGCCCACCGCGCTGCACCCGCAGACGCTGCTCACGCTGAGCTACGACGGCCGGCCGCTGCCGCCGAAATACGGCTTCCCGATGAAGCTGCGCATGCCGACCAAGCTCGGCTACAAGAATCCGAAGCACATCCAGGCGATTTTCGTCACCAACACTTACCCCGGCGGCTATTGGGAAGACCAGGGGTACAACTGGTTCGGCGGCAGCTGAGTACAAATCAGCCGCCCTGAAACACCGGCATCACTGCCGTTCACTTTTCCATTCATTTACCAAGGAATTCACCATGATCAAGATCACCTCAACCCTACTTTCCATCGGTCTTCTGCTAGCCGGCGGCAACGTTCTCGCGGACGACACGATGGCGAAAGACACGATGACAAAGGACACTATGGCAACGGACGCGATGGCGAAAGACGGCATGAAGAAAGACACGATGAAGAAAGACGCGATGATCAAAGACGGCATGAAGAAAGATGCCATGAAGAAAGACACGATGACGAAAGACGCGATGGTCAAAGACGGCAAGAAAAAAGATGCCATGAAGAAAGACATGATGAAGAAAGACGCCATGGCCGTGGACGAGATGAAGAAGTAAGCCGCACAGCTGAACTGCATTTCCGCGCTGCTGCCTCAGCCGAGGCGGCAGCCGCTGCGCTCGGAACACGCTTTCGCCGACTCTGCCATCATGAGTGCAAGCCAATTCTTGCACAAGGCGTCCGCGATGAGCCACAAGCATGAACACCCGATGCAGTCCATCTTTCGCGACCGCTATCGGCGGCGACGTCCACTGGCGGAATTGACATTTATGTGGTCCGATTAGCCGGCTGATTACGGACTGCTTCGCCCCTTGGCTTTCCTATCGACGGTCTCGGATGCCTCCTGAAGATCAACCTGATCCAGCCGGACAAATGCGAACCCTCTGTTAAGCAACTGAAGCAAGCCCGTAGATAGGATCTCGGGAAAATTGGTCCTTAGTATCTGGCGGTGCCGTTCATGGCGAATCGCCTTTCCAGCTTCCCATCCAGCCCAGGTCGCGGGATCCAGGCCAACTCGTTTAGCGGCTGTCGTGATCGACCACCCCCTATGACGGCGGATTGCCAGCAGGTGCTCGCCCAGTGATGTTGGCTTGGGGAATGGGTCGTACCCGAGGAACTGTAGAATGGCGGGTATGTCCTTAAATCGCGGCTCGCTTTTACCCTTTTCCCAGTTCAATACCGTAAATGCACTGACCCTAATGAGGCTACCTGTTTCCCGTTGGGATAGACCTCGGACGCGGCGAGCGCACTTGACATGCTCTCCGAGAGTACGGGGCTCAAGATCAGTTTCCTTTGGTTTCAGTGCCTTAAGCTTGATGTGCACGAATTGCAAAAGAGCAACGCGTCCCTGTCCGTGCGGCTACCTCGGCCACTTCCTCAATAAATGCCGCTGCACGCCGGACCAGATTTCACGTTACCGCAGCAAGATTTCCGGGCCGCTGCTCGATCGCATCGATCTGCAGATCGAAGTGCCGGCGGTGCCGCAACTCGAACTGGTGAAAGCTGCCAAGGGCGAAGGCAGCGAGGCGATTCGCGAACGCACCGAACGCGCTTTTCAGATCCAGCTGAAACGCCAGGGCAAGCCCAACGCCAAACTGGGGCCGAAGGAAATCGATGACCTCTGCAAGCCCGATGCCGCCGGCGAGGAACTGCTGAGAAGCGCGATCCAGCGCATGGGCTTGTCGGCGCGCGCCTACCATCGCGTCCTGAAAGTGGCACGAACAATTGCCGATTTGGCGGGGAGTGAAAACATTGTTGGCACGCATATCGCCGAGGCGATTCAGTACCGGAAGATGGATAAGGCGTAGGGTGCCGGGCGATGCGTCGCGACCCATCGCGAGGAATATGAAACTCAAGCACTGGCGCGGCTTACCAGCACAAAATGGCTGAAACGCCGCTCCAGTGCTTGAGTTTGTGTTTGACAGAAAGTTCGCATCGACCGCTGGCGGCACTGGCCATGTTCGGTCTGCGGTTTGCAAATGTGATATTGAAAGACCCTACTGTTCTTCAATCCAATAACTGGTCTTACACAAAACATTGTGCCAACAACAGCGAACAACTGCAATTTCACTCAATGCGGATTTGCCTTGGTAAGACCATATCTATGACTATCATCAAATCTATGTCTTTCGTCTTCTTAATAGGCGTAAGTGGGATCGCCTTTTCCCAGCAAAAACAAGATTCCGCAAAGCCGATGGCTTCACCCACACCTATGGACTTACCAGATCCCATGCTCCTCTTCGGCGAAGAAAGGCGTGGCATGATCGTCAAGTCGCTTCAAGAACTACCCCCTTCTGTGCGTAGCAACCTCGAGCAAGGCCTCAAAGCAAAAAAGGGCACCTTTAGTACTAATCTTGCCAAAGACGGTTCTCTCCTTAGTTCAGGCACACTCACGTTGGAATACTGGGATTTGGGGGTGGACGCAAACGGCCAGTACAGAACTGCCAAAGCGATCGCCAAATCAGCCAATGTGCGCTCCCGTGGAATCACAGAGCGCGACTTTTCATTGTCGCTTTCGGATATTCGAGCCTCTCCGCTGAGCAAGTTGAATTTTCAAGGCTTGTTGCCGTCCAGCGTCACAGCGCCGCGCCCGTGGACCACAGCGATGCGAGTCTTTTCCGATGAACAAAACAACATCTACACGCTGCAGGAGGACGACCTAAGGGCAGGTCGTTCTGCGTTTATGCTTAGAGAGCGTATGAACGTAACGGTCAACGGCAATCTTGGCACTTTAGTGCGTTTGCAAAGCCAAGAAGGTGCAGTGTCCTGGACTCTGCTTTGGGTTAGAAGAGATCGCACTAATGAGCTTGCGGTACATTGCGACCACGGGGCTTGTCTGGGCCCGGAACAGGTGCTAAAGCTTGCGAGCTCGATTCGTTTTGTGGAGTAGAGAGACTCGCCACCGCGACTTTCGCTGCCTGTATCGGCGTTGATTGGACAGACGTTGGAAGCGGCCAATCCTGTTCAATAGGATTGAATCTCAGGGTCAGAACTTTCGTCATCACATTCGCCGCACAACTTACTCCGGCATCGGCTCAAACAGTGCCTGCAAATCTTTCGCATTCAATGCACTCGCGGCGCTGGCCTCGCCATCAAGCAGGCCCGCCGCCAACGCGCCTTTCTTCGCCTGCAGCTCGACGATGCGTTCTTCCAGCGTGCCTTTGGCGATGAGTTTGTAGACGAACACCGGTTTCACCTGGCCGATGCGATGCGCCCGGTCGGTCGCCTGGTTTTCCACCGCGGGATTCCACCACGGATCGTAGTGGATCACGGTATCGGCGGCGGTAAGCGTCAGGCCGGTGCCGCCGGCCTTAAGGCTGATGAGGAACAGCTTGACCTCTCCCGACTGGAACAGCTCGATCGGTTTCTTGCGATCGCGGGTGGCGCCGGTGAGCTTGGCGTAGGCAATCTTTCGTTGGTCGAGTTCGGCTTCGATCAACGCGAGCATGCTGGTGAATTGCGAGAACAACAATATGCTGCGGCCCTCGGCCAGCAACTCATCGAGCATTTCCATCAAGGTCACCAGCTTCGCCGACGGCGGCGGCTTGCCTTTGCGCTCGGTTTTCAACAGGCGCGGATCGCAACAGATCTGCCGCAATTTCAGCAGCGCATCGAGCACCACGATATGGCTCTTGGCGATGCCCTTCGCGGCAATTTCGTCACGCACGCGTTTGTCCATCGCGGCCCGCACCGTTTCGTACAAGTCCGCCTGCGCGGAATCGAATTCGACCGCGCGCGTGACCAGCGTTTTGGCCGGCAATTCATGCGCCACCAGGTCCTTGGTCCGCCTGAGCAGGAACGGATGCACGCGCCGGGCGAGGAATTTCTGCCGGGCAAGGTCGCCTTCGCGTTCGATCGGCACGCGGTAATCGCGCTTGAAGGTTTTCTCGTCGCCGAGCAATCCCGGCATCAGGAATCGAAACAGCGACCAGAGCTCGCCCAGGTGATTTTCCATCGGCGTGCCGGTCAGGCATAGCCGGTGCCGCGCCTGCAGGCGGCAGGCGATGGTGGCCGCTTTGGTCTTGGGATTTTTGATGTTCTGCGCTTCGTCGAGAATCGCCAGATGCCATTGCTGGGCGAGCAGCTTGTCTTCATCGCGGGCCAGCAACGCATAGGTCGTCAGGACCAGATCGAAGTCGGCATAGGTCTCGCCGCGTTCATGGCGCGACAATCCGTGCGAGACCATCACCGTCAGGCCCGGCGCAAAGCGCGCCGCTTCCGCCTGCCAGGTGGTCATCATGCTGGTAGGCGCGACCACCAGTGCCGGCCGGTCCAGGCGTCCCGCCGCTTTCTCGGCCACCAGGTGCGCGAGCGTTTGCACCGTCTTGCCGAGCCCCATGTCGTCGGCGAGAATGCCGGACAGTTCGTATTCGCGCAGGAACTGCAGCCACGCCAGGCCCTCTTGCTGATAGGCGCGCAAGCTGGCGTGAAAATCCGCCGGCACCGCAACCGGCGCGACGCCTTCAAATCGGGCGAGACGGGCGCCGAGCTGGCGCATGCGCTCGCCGCCGAGCCAGCGCAGATCCAGCGCGCGATCCATTTCCGCCAGGCGCGCCGCATCGAGCGGCGACAGGCGCAGGCGGCCGCCCGTCGGCTCGCGCAGATATAACTCGAAGAGCGTGGCCAGCAGCGGCTTCAAACGCGCCAGCGGCAGCGCTGCGCGCCGGCCATCGCCTAGCGGCACGATGATGTGCGCCGCATCCTGCCTGGCCTCAATGGCCGCCGGACGCCATTCGGTGGGAGACGCATGAATTAACTTCACCAGAATCGGAATCAGGCTCACGCGCGCGCCTTCGACGTCGATGCCGATTTCGAGATCGAACCACTGGTTCGGCGATTCGTCGACGTCCGCGTACCAGTCCGTGATCGGCACCAGGTCGAAACGGAAATCAGCCGCGATATCAATTTGCCAGCCGTCGCGGTGCAATTGCGGCAGCGTGGTTTCGACAAACTCGGCCCACGCCGCGAAGGCGCGTTCGTCGCTGATGGCCCCGGCGAACACCAGCGTGCCCTGCATGTCGCGGCTCATGCCGCGAGGCTGTATTTTTTCGGTCGCTGTCAGCCCGCAGGCAAGCAGCCTCGCCCGCGCGGCGCGCTCGAAGGCGCCGTTACGCACCACCCTTCGCAGGCGGTTGCCCTCGACGCGGGTAATCTCGGGCGGATTCTTGCCGGCAACCCGAACGCCGAGGTAATCGAAACTGAGTTCCGCCGTTTCGATCAGCGTGTCAATCGGCTTCCAGCCCCGCGGATTGTGGCGGCTAATTTTGTGCGATTTCAATGCCAGCACCGGTTGCGGTTTGAAGTCCGTCAGCACTTCCTCTTCCAGCATCGCTGGCAGCGGGATGCTTTGATGGAGATTGCGGCTTTGCAATTCCTCGGACACGCGCGCCACCCATTTAGCCGGCAACGCGGGTGCGGCCGCCACCGTCATGGCGACGGCGGGCGTGAGGGCGGATTCCACCAGGCCGCATTCGTTGGTGTCCGCGTCGACATACACCGGCGGCACGCTGGCCAGCACCATCGCCGGTGGCGCGGTGGTCAAGGCCGGTTGCCGGTCGCCGTTGACCCGCGTCAGCCACTCGACGCCGCCGTGGCGCGGCGCCGCCCAGCGCAACGCGGGCCGGCTGGTGTCGAGCCAGAACGCCCGCCCGGTGGCGATGATGGCACGCACCAGTTCCGCATCGATGCCGGCCATCGGGAACTCGAAACTGTAGCCACGCCCGGTTGCCGCCGCCAGTTGCCGCAGTGCGCGAATATCGCTTGGCAGCATGTAGCGCGGGGGGGTGAAATAGGCTTGCGCATTGTGGTACGTGCCGACGCTTGAATAGTTGCCGGCCTTGCTGATCCGCGCCTTGCAGACGCGCAGCATTCCACCCGCATCACCCTGATCGGGCGTGGGTTCAAACAGATACACGATGCGGTCGATGACATTGGCCGGATGCGCTTCGCCCAGATTGGCCTGCGCGGCGGCGACCTTGGCGAGCCAGACATCGATGGAAAATGGCAACGGCATCGACGGTGAAACGCGGCGCGGCGCAGGCACGCGTTGGCCGATGCCCGGTGCTTCAAGATGGCTCAGCGCGAGCGTGCCGGCGTCTCCAAACGGGGGAGAGTCATCTGTGTCGGTGCTCATGGCCGGCGAACCCTCGATCGTCGCCAGCAACGCCGCAAACACGTGCTTGCAGTTGTAACCGACAGGGCAACTGCAATCCCCCTCAATCTTGCCGCGATCGAAGTCGATGTTGATTTCCTGATCGTAGGTTCCCATCGACCCTTTTACCTGCGCGATCAGCACCTGGCCATCCGCGCCGCGATCCTCCCATTTCACCGAGCGCACGCGGCCCTGCTGCCAATACCCCCGGCCGCGACTGCGGGCACCCGCGTCGAAATTTCCCGCAAGCAGTTTGGTCAGGTCCTTCATCGGTGATTGGTGCATGCGTGCCGTTGGCAAATCCTTCATTATTGGCCGGTGGCACCCGCGCCGCAAGCGCGCACGGCCACGATCTGCGTACCCATACGGGACCGGCGCAATGCAGTCGGTACAATGGGTGCCTGCCGGCGATTGCGTTGCCGGGAACGCGGTTCGGATCGTTCCACCGAATTGCAGCGGCCCTTATCGGGCACCAGAGGGACCAGATACAAGACACAGGACCGGCACCGGGTGATGCGCTCGACCATTGATAAAAACCTGCATTTGGCGTGGCCAGCTACGTTGGGCAGAAGTGATGCGGGCGGTTCCCAGGCGGATCGACATTCCCGGGGAACTTTTAAAGACAGCCAGGATTCGTCATTCCAGCAAACAACCACAAGGGTTGCGCCGGGCCGGGAATCCTGCCCGCTGGCATTTTCAAGAACCGGGATGGGACTAGGACTCAGCCTTCGCTGGGAAGATGAGTTTTTTCGAAGCTTCCTCCCGTCAAACTCTAGCGCCAGTGAGGCTTACCGGCACAAAATGCCGGAAACACCGCGCCAATGCTTGACTTTAACTTTTATGGCGCCGTCGCGTTAATGCCCGGCACGCACGTTCACCACCGCACCCCACGTTGGCTGCTTGCGTTGCTGCTGGCCGCCCTCGGTATGCTCGGACCGCTTGCGGTGGATACCTACATCCCCGCGTTCCCGACCATTGCCAATGACCTGGGCGCGAGCGCCCTGCAGATGCAGCAGACCTTTTCGGTCTACCTCATCGGCTTCGCGGTGATGTTCCTGTTTCACGGCGCTCTCTCGGACAGCTTTGGCCGCAAGCCGATCATTCTCTGGGGGCTCGGCGTGTTCCTGATCGGCACGATCGGCTGCGCAATGTCGGAAACCATCGGGCAATTGCTGTTCTTCCGCCTGCTGCAGGGATTGTCGGTCGGGGCCGGCATGGTGGTCGGCCGCGCCATGATTCGCGATCTGTTCACCGATGTCGATGCTCAGCGCCTGATGTCCATGGTGACGATGTGGTTCGGCATCGCGCCGGCGGTGGCGCCGATCATCGGCGGCTTCCTGTTTTCGCATTTCGGCTGGCATTCCATCTTCTGGTTCGTGGCCATTTTCACGATGGCGCTGATCGTGATGAGCAGCGTCGCATTTCATGAAACGCTGCCCGTGGCGAAACGCCAGTCGTTTCGCCTGCAACCGCTGCTGGCCGGCTACCGTGAGGTGGGCGCCAGCCTTCCGTTCTTGCTGCTGTCATTTGCGGCCGGATTCAACTTCAACGGTTTCTTTCTCTACATCCTGTCGGCGCCGGTCTTTCTGCCGCAGCATTTGCATCTCGGACCGACCGAGTATGCGTGGCTGTTCGTGCCGGGCATTGGCGGCATCATGACGGGCGCGTTCATTTCCGGACGCGTCGCCGGCCGGTGGTCGCCGGCAAAGACAATACGCACCGGCTACTCGATCATGATGCTGGCGGTGCTGACCAACATCGCCATCTCGGCATTCCTGACGCCGGCGATTCCCTGGTCAGTCATCCCGATCTTCATCTATGCGATGGGTAGTGCGACCGCCTATCCGTCCCTGTCGCTCATGGTGATGGACCTGTTTCCATTCCGGCGCGGCATGGCGACTTCCCTGTCGGCTTTTTACGGCGGCATGATCAATGCATTGGTGGCCGGCGTGATCTCGCCCGCGCTCTCGCATTCTCCGCTCCTGCTGTCGCTCGGCATGGGTGCGCTGATGCTGAGCGGGCTGCTTTGCTGGATGGGTTACCGGCGGTTCGTGAAGCGCCCTTTGCGGAAGTAGCACCCGCGGAACGGGAGGGGTGCTGAAGCGTTCAAACAGGAACGGCGGAACCCGCGAGGCCGCTGGCGCCTTGAATATTTGATCCATGTCTGACTGTTGTCATTTCGCATCTGGTCAACCCGGTTCTGGTGACGTTATTATTTCTGCGTGCATCGGCTTGCCAGCGCCGTCAATACGCATGCACGCGCCACGGGCATCAAACGTTGCCGGCGATTTTCCATTCACCCCAAGGAGGAAAATATGAAACGCATTTCTGTCGCATTAGTCGGGCTGCTCATGTTTTGCAGCCAGGCATGGGCGGGGGGTTTCAACGGCATCTGGTGGAACAAAAGCGAAAGTGGCTGGGGCATCAATTTCTCGCAGCAGGCCGATGTCATTTTTGCCTCGATGTTCGTCTACCGCGCCACCGGTCAGCCGGTCTGGTATGTCGCCACGATGCGCAGCACCGCCGCCGCGCCCGGCACGTTTGGCGGTGATCTTTATGAGACGACAGGCCCCTATTTCGGGGCGGCCTCGTTCAACCCGGGCAGCGTGACGGCGCGGCGGGTGGGGACGATGGGTTTCACAAGCAGCAGCGGCATCAATGCGACGCTGTCGTACAACGTCGATGGCGTGCCCGTCACCAAAAGCATCGAGCCACAGCCGCTGGCCACCATCGCATTGGCATCCACGTACGGGGTGACGTTCATCGGCGCCCCACAGAATAATTGTCCGATGAACCAGAATCTCGCCAGTGCAAGCCGTGCAGTGCTCAGCGGCAATTCGTTCCAGTTGCAGAATTCCTCGGGCCAGACCCTTTGCGCCGCGACCGGCGCTTATACGCAGGCAGGTGACCGATATGTGTTTGTCGCAAACAATCCCAGCTGCCTGGTCGGATCGGGCATCTTGACCATCATTGATCTGAAGGGCGAGGGTATCGCCGCGGTAATCAATTCAGTGGCGTTTCTGACCGGCGTCATTTCCATTCAGAACAGCGCGCAGACCTGCAGCAATACCCACCTGATGGCGGGCGTGAATCTCAACTAGGTACGACCCTGATCCATCATCGGCGGGGCGGGGTCGAGTGGACGCCCCTGCTTGCTTGCCGTCGCGAGCGTTCGATTGCGCAGAAACCTTCGCAGCGCATCGGGTGAAAGTCATTTTGATGGGACGTCGGCAGGCGCGTACTGTTGGCAATAGGTCTCTTTGGTCAGCAGCAGCAGGACCAGTGCGGCGGCGCCCCACAGCAACACCAGCGAGAAGCCCTGTTGGTACGACGCGAAATCGAATACCCGTTTGCCGCCGGCCAGCGCACCGCTCCAGTTGCGGTCGAGAATGATTCCGACCAGGGGTTGCATGTACATCGGCCCCTGGATCACGCCCATGTTGCTGATGCCGGACACGGTTCCCGCCAGACGCGCGGGACCGGACTCTTTGGCGAAGGCAAAGCTGATGATGAAACAGCCGCTGAAAAAGCCGATCGCGCATAACAGCACGCAGAGCAGGGGATAAGGCCAATGCTGAACGTAAATCAGCGCCGCCCACAGAATCAGCGAGATGACCAGGCCGCCAATGTAGAGGGGTTTCCTGCGGCCGATGCGGTCCGATGCCGCGCTGTAACTGATGGTGCCGATCGCCCAGGCGACCATCATCGCCGAACATAAGGTGGCCGCGCTGGTTGGCGCCAATTCATAGTGGGTGATGAGAAACGGCACCCCCCACAAACCGGCGAAGGTAAGGACCATCGAACTGGCCGCGCCCGGAATGAAAAACAGCAGCACCACGTTGCGCGAGCGCAATGCTTCTTTCAGGCCGTCGAGGAGCCGCGTGTCATTTGCCGTGCCGTGCGTACCCTCGAAATAGCTCAGGCGGCCGCGCTCGGATGGATCGTCGCGCACCATCAGCCAGGTCGCCGCGGCCACCAGCAGGGTCAGTGCCGCGCTCATCCACATCACCGGACGCCAGCCGAATTCATTGACCAGCAACCGCAACGGCGCGCCGGCGAACACGGCGCCCAGCACGCCGACCGCCAGTGCGATTCCCGAGGTGAGCGCATATTGCCGCGGCGGCATCCAGTGCCCGGCCAGTTTCAGCATGGCCACGAAGGCCACGCCCACCGAGGCACCGATCAGCAGGCGGCCGAGATTGGCCATGCCCGCGTCCTGGGCCAGCGCAAAAACGGCGGTGCCCAATCCGGCGACGATG
>Ga0315271_10001022_pt1 | contig 16579 bp, 11 predicted proteins | sample C3_top_MG_FD_204664 | JGI IMG/M metagenome (GOLD analysis project Ga0315271, IMG submission 204664) | Sediment microbial communities from Yellowstone Lake, YNP, Wyoming, USA - C3_top | ecosystem: Environmental > Aquatic > Freshwater > Lake > Sediment | place: USA: Wyoming | collected 2017-08-01 | reverse complement strand
TGCGGACTGCTCAGACTGCCTAATAGAGCATGACCGAGCACCGATCCCCCCGCCTCACGAGTCTCGATGTATTCCGCGGCGCCACCGTCGCCGGCATGCTCCTCGTCAACGACCCCGGCACCTGGGACGCCATCTACCCGCCCCTCGAACACGCCCCCTGGTTCGGCTGGACACCCACCGATCTCATCTTCCCCTTCTTCCTCTTCATCGTCGGCATCACCACCCAGATCTCCCTCGCCTCCCGCCGCGCCCGCGGCGACGCCGACCGCGCCCTCGTCCGGCAGATCCTCCGCCGCGGCGGGCTCATTCTGTTGGTCGGGCTGCTCATGACGGGCTTCCCGTACCACCTGTTCTACGTCGGACTCCCCGGCGGACTCCTCTTCGATTCGCGCACGCCACACCTCGATCTCGCGCACTGGCGCTTCACCGGCGTCCTCCAGCGCATCGCGCTCTGCTACACCGCCACGGCGCTGCTCACCCTCCGCACCACCGTGAAGCAGCAGGTCGCGATCCTCGCCGCGCTCCTCTACGGCTACTGGTTCGCGATGACGCTCATCCCCGTCCCCGGCCACGGACTCGGCGCTCTCATGCTCGGCGTCCCCGACGGCTCGATCGCCGCCTGGCTCGACCGCGCGATCATCGGCTCCGACCACCTCTGGGTCGGCTCGCATACCTGGGACCCGGAGGGGATCCTCTCCACCTTTCCCGCCATCGGCACCACGCTCCTCGGCGTCCTCACCGGCCGATGGTTGCAGAGCGAGCGCCCGCTCTCCGAACGGATCAACGCCCTCTTCGCCGCCGGCGCCCTCGCCATGATGAGCGGACTCATCTGGCACTGGTCCTTCCCGATCGCGAAGAACATCTGGACGAGCTCCTACGTACTCTTCACCGCCGGCTGCGGCGCCGTCACCCTCGCCACCTGCATGTGGGTCATCGACGAGAAGAAGATCACCGGCTGGACGAAGTTCTTCGTCATCTACGGCGTGAACCCCCTCTTCGCCTTCGTCGCCTCGGGCGTGATCGGCCGCCTGCTCTACACGCTCATCCGCGTCCCCACCGAGAAGGGCTCCATTCCCCTCCAAGGCTGGCTCTTCGAGCACCTCTACGCCCCCTGGCTCGAACCGCGCGACGCCTCGCTGCTATTCGCCCTCACGTGGGTCGCGGTGTTCTACGCCATCCTCGCCGGGATGCACAAGAAGGGGATCATCGTGAAGTTGTAGAGCGTCCGTGCTCGAGTTCGTGTTCGTGCTCGGCGCTCGTGCTCGGCGCTCGGCGCTCGGTGCCCTCGGAATGAATTGCGGCCGGACGCGGGGATCGGGTGGTGGAGGCACGAGCCTCTTCACCCATCCTCCGTCCATGGAGAAGACTCGGATACGCGGGCACCGTGAACTCGACGTATGGCAACTTGCCGTCGAACTTGCGACATGCGCATATGAGATCGCTGGCAGGCTCCCCGCATCCGAGCGCTCCGGTCTCGTCACGCAAATTCGACGTTGCGCGGCCTCCATCCCCGCGAACATCGCCGAGGGCTCCGGCCGTCTCTATCCGAAGGAATTCATTCGCCATATCTCCGTCGCGCGCGGATCGCTAATGGAACTTGACGCCCACCTGGAGGTAGCCCTCCGCACCAGTCTCCTGAGCGCCTCGGATCACGCTGCCGCCCAAGCTCTCATCGATCGAGTAGGCCCGATGCTGACCAACCTCGCCAAAGCGCTCTCACACCGCACTTAGCCGAGCGCCGAGCACGAGCGCCGAGCACGAGCGCCGAGCACGAGCGCCGAGCACGAGCGCCGAGCACGAACACGAACACGAGCATTCCCCGAACACCCCCCGAACCCACAACCCTCCTCATCCCATTATCTTCCCCCGTGACCTATTCGGTCACCGGTCGTAACTCCTTGTGAGACCCCACACTTCCGCTCGTTCTTAATGCGCCCAACCCGCACGCCAAGCCCTGTGCTCACCGCCGCTCTCTTCGCGATCGCCATGTTCCTGGCGCCCGCGAGCGTGAGCGCGTCCGGTGCGCCCGGCACGGCCCCGGCGGCGAAGCGAACTGGGGAGACCCCGAAGCCGGCGTCCATCCCCCGCCACAAGCCGAAGCGCCGCACGCGCACGGCCAGCGTGCGCTACACCACGCCGACGAGCGCCACCGCGCTCACGACCGACATCGACAAGCTGCTCGGCCACGCCGGCGGCGGCCGCTGGGGCGTCATGGTCGTCTCCCTCTCACGCGGCGACACCCTCTTCGCCCTCAACGCCGACAGCGCCCTGCAGCCGGCGTCGAACATGAAGCTCTTCACGAGCGCCCTCGCGCTCGACCAGTTCGGCCCGCAGCACCAGTTCCACACCGAGATCCTCCGCACCGGTGCCATCGCCCCCGATGGCGTGCTCGACGGCGACCTCATCCTGCGCGGCGACGGCGATCCCTCGCTCAGCCCGCGCTTCGTCGACGGCGGCCCCAACGCCCCGATGCAGCGGCTCGCCGATCTCGTCGCCGCCGCCGGCATCAAGAAGGTCTCCGGCCACCTCGTCGCCGACGCCACCGCCTTCGATCCGCAGCGCATCCCCGAGGGCTGGCGCACGCGCTACCTGCAGCAGTCGTACGCCGCGCGCGTCTCCGCGCTCTCGCTCAACGAGAACGTCCTCCAGGTCGTCGTCCGCGCCGGGCCGTCCGGCAAGCCCGGCGTCGTCGCGCTCGAGCCCGCCACCGATCTCCCGGTGAGCTCCAAGGTCCGCACCGTCGATGGCCGCGGAGCACGCCTCGTCGCCTACACCACCAAGGCCGGCGAGATCGAGGTGCGCGGCTGGATCGGCACACGCGCCGGCGAGCGCCGTCTCGAACTCGTCGTCGAGGATCCCACCGCCTTCACCGCCGGCGCCTTCCGCCGCGCGCTCGAGGCCCACGGCATCAAGGTCGCCGGCGATACGAAGTACGACCCGGCTCCCGCGAACGCCATCCGCATCGGCGATCTCCCCTCAGCGCCCCTCGGCAAGGTGCTCTCGGTGATGAACCGCGAGAGCATCAACCATTTCGCCGAGCTCATCTTCCGCGACGCCGCCCGCAGCGGCTCCGCCGACTCCATCGGCTCGGCGGAGAACGGCAATGCGCTCCTGCAGCGCTTCCTCGTCGGCAAGGTCGGCGTGGACTCGAACGCCGTCATCGCGGCCGATGGCAGCGGCCTCTCCGTGCTCGACCGGGTGACGCCGCGCGCCCTCGTCCAGCTCCTCGCGTACTCGAACCGCACGCAGTGGAGCGACGCCTTTCACGCGTCCCTCCCCGTGGCCGGCGAGACCGAGCTGCTGCGCCGCCGCATGCGCTACACGCCCGCGCAGGGGAACCTGCACGCCAAGACCGGGACGACGAACTCCGTCATCTCCCTCGGCGGCTACGTCACGGCGCAGAACGGCGAGCTGCTCGCGTTCGCGTTCATCTACAACGGCTGGGACAAGTACAGCGCCAAGTCCACCATCGACGCGATGGGCGCGACGCTGGCGAGCTTCGTCCGCGAGTAGCCGTCCGGCGGCCGCGGCCGCCTAGGGCCGGCCGGACGCCGGCACCATCAAAGTCCTGGGCAGCCCCTCGGCCTCCAGCGCCGCATTGAGCGCGGGGAGCGACGATCTCACCGCGCCTTGCCAGCTGGCTCGCTCCCGCCCGACCTGCGCACGCAACTCCGCGAACGCCTCGCGGGCCTGTTGCGTCGGCACACGATCGGCACTCTCGACGGTCATGAGGAGACTCGCGAACCCGTCGTCGACCGACGCGATGACCGACTGCGCTGCCGAGTCGAGCGCGAGGATCGACGCGCGCGCCTGGGGATCGAGCGAGCGCATGTTCAAGCGTCTCACATCGGCGTGGATGATGCGAGCCGGGTACTGGAGCGAATAGTACTGGTCAGCCTGCGCTTCCCAGATCGCCAGCGCCAGCGTCAGCTGCGCACGGAGTGCTCCGTCGCGCGCGTGGACGCGCGGATCCTGCGCCACACGCAGCGGCTGCGTTACCGTGTCACCGTCCGCGATCAGACGTACACGGTAGGTGCCGGGAACCACGAGCGGCCCGACCGGCTGCTGTTCCGCGCCACTGCCCGCGACCACGTTCATCCCGTAGGCGTAGCTCGGCACCGGCGGGTGCGCGTAGCGAAGATCCCAGACGTAACGGTTGTGCCCGGCATGCTTCGTCGGCGGGAGCTGGCCGCCGAGCCACCCCTCGGAGATCTGCGGCGGATCCGTCCGCAGCGTAGCGGGGTCTCCGCTGTTCACCCGGCGCACGAGCCCGCCCTGCGCATCGAGGATCTCGATCTTCACCGCGCCCCTCGGCTCCTTCCCGAACCAGTAGTCGATCACCGCCCCCGCCGGCGGATTGAACCCATGCGGGACCTCCGGCGACAGAGGCGTATTGTCACTCACGCTCCGCCGTATGCGGGTCGCCTGCGCCGGCCTGGCGAGATGTACCGCGACGCCCGAAGCCGAGAGCCGAGCGCCGAGCGCCGAGCCCGTCAGTTCCCTCAACGGACTCACATCATCCAGCACCCAGAACGACCTCCCATGCGTCGCCGCCACAAGATCCTTCCCCTTCACCACCAGATCACGAATTGACGCCACCGGCAGGTTCAGCTGCAGCGACCGCCAGTGGTCGCCATCATCGAACGAGACGTACGCGCCGAGCTCCGTGCCCGCGTATAGCAGCCCGCGCCGCACCGGGTCCTCGCGCACGACGTGTGCGTACGCATTGAGCGCGATTCCCTCCTCGATGCGCGTCCACGTCTTCCCGTAATCGCGCGTGCGCGCGATGTACGGCCCCAGGTCGTCCAGCCGGTGGCGGTCCACCGCGATGTACGCCGTACCGGCGTCGAACGGTGACGCCTCGATCATCGCGATCTTGCTCCACGCGCCGAGCAGTGGCGGCGTCACGTTCCTCCAGTGCTTCCCGCCATCGGTCGTCACCCAGACGAGCCCGTCGTCCGTCCCCGCCCAGATCGTGCCGCGCTTCAGGTGCGATGGCGCGACCGTATAGATGACCCCCCAACCGTCCTGCGCGGCCGTCGCGAGCGCGGGCGCCCGCCCCTTCACCCCGCTCGCGTCCGCACGCGAGAGATCGGGACTCATCTCGCGCCAGTGCAGCCCGCCGTCCTCCGTCGCGAGCAGCTTCTGCGCGCCGAAGTAGAGCCGATGCTTCTCGAAGGGGTCGAACACCAGCGGCGACGTCCAGGTGAACCGGTATTTCTGCATCGGCTTCGGCATCCCGAACACCGCGAGCGGCACCGGCGCGATGTCCTGCGCCTGCCCGGTCACCCAGTCGAAGCGGAAGAGCCCGCCGTACGTGTTGCCCGTGTACACCACGTTCGAGTCGAGCGGATCGGGCACCACATATCCGCTCTCCCCATTCGCCACCGTCGTCCACTCGGCGGCGCCGATCTGGCCGCGGTCCCCGCGACTCTGCACCGCGATCGCACCGATGTCCTGCTGCCCGCCGTACACCCGGTACGGGAAGCGATCGTCCACCGCCACATGGTAGAGCTGCGCCGTCGGCTGGTTGTCCCAGCTGCTCCACGTCGCGCCGTTGTCGAGGCTGAGGATCGTCCCCTGGTCGGTGCCGACGAGCAGATGGCTCGGCTGCAGCGGATCGATCCACATCTCGTGGTAGTCATCGCCGCCGGGCGCACCCTTGATCGGTGTCCACGTGCGACCCGCGTCCGTGGAGCGCAGCAGCGACACGTTCGGCGCGTACACGATGTCGGCGTTCGTCGGGTCCACGAAGACGCGCCCGAAGTACCACTGCCGGCTCGTGATCCGCGCGTCACCGCTCGTGAGCGTCCAGTTCGCGCCGCCGTCGTCGGAGCGGTACAGCCCCGATCCCGTCGCCGCGCCCACGAGGGCGTACACGCGCGAGCCGGCCGCCGTCCGCCCCACCGCGAGCCCGATCCGGCCGAGCGGCCCCGCCGGGAGCCCCGTGCCCGCCACCGGCGCCCACGTCGCCCCGTCGTCCACCGACTTGTAGATCCCGCTCCCCGGTCCTTCCTTCGGCGGATACTGGCTCCACGGGGTGCGCCGCGCGCTGTACAGCGAGGCGTAGATCACCGACGGGTCGAGCGGGTCGCTCGCGATGTCGATCGCTCCCGTATCGCGGTCCTTGAACAACACCTTCGCCCAGTGACGCCCGCCATCCGTGGACCGGAAGACGCCGCGCTCCTCGTTCGGCCCGTACGCGTGCCCCAGCGCCGCCACGAGCACCATGTCCGCGTTCCTCGGATCGACCCAGACCTTCCCGATCTGCCGCGTGTCATCGAGCCCGACATGCTCCCAGTGCGCGCCGCCGTCGACGGACTTGTAGACGCCATTGCCGAAGGTGATGTCCGAACGCAGCGACGCCTCCCCCATCCCGACGTAGATCACCTTCGGATCGCTCGGCGCGACCGCCATCGCCCCGACGGCGGAGATCGGCTGCGCATCGAAGAGCGGCTCCCACGTCAGCGCCGCATTCATCGTGTGCCAGACGCCGCCGTCCACGGCGCCGAAGAAGAACGTCGTCGTGTTCCCCGCGATCCCCGCCACCGCGAGCGTCCGCCCCCCGCGGAAGGGCCCGATGAGCCGCCAGCGCATCGCGGAGAACGCGCCGTCCGGGATCCCTTGGGCGAAAACGCTCGGTGCCGCCGCCGCCACGGCGCCGAGTGCGAGGAACAAGAGGATGATCGATAGCTGCCGGCGTACGCTCATTTCCTACTCCAGTTCGAGTTCCATGCCGCCGACGACCGACGCGCAGATGTTGTAGAGCCAGGCCACGAGCATGCCGGCGAGGAATCCGATCACGCCATAGATGAGGGGAGCGATGACCAGGAAGCCCACTCCCATGCCCATCCCGAAACCGCGGCTCATGGCGAGGCTAGGCATGGCCGCCGTGACCGCCCACATGCAGACCGCCGCCACGATCCCCAGCAGGAAGTACAGTGCGCCCATCAGCTTCCCCTGCTGCACGATGCCGATCCGCTTCACATGCTGTACCATGGCCACCCCCGGAAGTAGGAACGCGCCGCCCGCCATCACGGCGAGCGGCGCGTCCACCAACTTGTCGGCCTTCAGCCGCGACCGCCAGAGCGACCCTCCTAGAACTTCATCTCGCGGATGTGCACCCCGCGCTTCTCCAGCTCGGCGATGTACTTGGCGCCGGGCATGCATTCGTCCGGCGTGTGCACTCCCGCAGGCTTGATCTCTCCCTTCGCCTGCATCTGGCCGGTGATCGAGAGCGAGTAACCCGTCGTGCGCATCATCGCGCTGATCCCGCGGGCCTCGTCGTAATAGTCGATCAACTCCCAACCGACCTTCTTGTCCTTGCCTCCCTTCTTGCCCTCCACCGTGACGCGGAGCGCCACGAGATCCCGCCCCTTCGGCTTCGTCAGCCGCGGCCCCATCGTCGCCACGGTCACATCGCGGGGGATCACCTTGACCCCCTTCACATCCACCGGCGTCATGTCGAGCAGCCCCAGCTCGCGGATCGCCTCCATGATGTGCGCATGTCCCGGATACCGGAGCGTCTTGTACTCCATCGTCGGGATCTTCCCCTCATAGCGCCACGCCATCGTGCTCAGCCCACCCGCCGTGTGGAACGCCTCGAGCGTCCCCACCGGCTTCGGGAACTCCAGCGCCTCACGCTCCGACAGCGCCTTCACCTGCGCCCGCTTCCCGTCGCGCACCACCCACGACAGCGTCGTGTAATAGTCGAGCACTCCCTCGAGCGAGTACACGATCTGGTAGTTCAGCGGCGGCTCCGGCGCCTGCGGCAGCCCGCCGACGAAGATGCGCACGCTCTTCACCTCATCCAGCTGCTCGATGCCGTACTGCGAGAGGATGTTCACCATTCCCGGCGCGAGCCCGCAGTCGGGGATGACCGTCTTCCCCTTCGCCGCGGCCTTGTCGTTCAGCATCTTCTGCTGGAAGACGATCTCGGTGTTCCCGCCGAGGTCGCAGAAATTGGTCCCGGCCTCGACGGCGGCCTTCGCCAGGTCGAGATTGAAGTAGTACGGGATCGCGCTCATCACGGCGTCGGTGTTCTTCATCAGCGCGACGACGGCAGCGTGGTCACGCACATCGAGCGAAGTCGGCAGCAGCCGCTTCCCCGAGTACGGCGCGAGGAATTCCGGGAGATGATCGATGTGGAGGTCCGCGAGCCGGACTTCCGTCACCTCGGGATTCTGAAGCAGATCATAGGCACAGGCCGAGCCCTGCAGGCCGGCCCCAAGGACGAGCATTCGCATGATCGGGTGTTCTCCGTGCGTCAGGAACGAACAAGAATAGACTGGTAAAGTTAACCCGATCCGACCCGATAAGGAACGCATGCCCCACGCGAACGACGACTGGAAGCGCCACCTCCTCGAGACGCGCGCCGAGATCGACGCCCTCCTCGCGCGCACCCACCGCGTCGCGGTCCTCGGCATCAAGACCCCCGAGACCGGCGCGCCCGCCTACTTCGTCCCCGCCTACGCCCAGCGCGCCGGCCTCGACGTCGTCCCCGTCCCCGTCTACTTCCCCGACGTGACCGAGATCCTCGGCCAGCCGGTGTACCGCCGTCTCGCGGACATTCCCGGCGAGATCGACATGGTGAACGTCTTCCGCCGCGAGAAGCACATCCTCGAGCACCTGGACGACATCCTCGCCAAGCGCCCCCGGTCCGTCTGGTTCCAACTCGGCATCCGCCACGACGCCGCCGCCGAGATCCTCGCGCGCGCCGGCATCGATGTGGTGCAGGACCGCTGCCTGATGGTGGAGCTGGAGGCCATCGGCAGGTAGCGGAGGTGCTCGTGTTGGTGCTCGTGTTGGTGCTCGTGTTGGTGCTCGTGTTGGTAGTAGTTGCACTTGCAGTTGCCGAGCGCCGAGCGCCGAGCGCCGAGCGCCGAGCCCGGTTACTATTTCCCATGCCCAAACGCCCCCTCGCCGCCCTTTCCCTCCTCGCGGCCCTCGCCCTCCCCGCCGCCGCGCAGAAGCTCGGCACCCTCGACTTCCCCACCTCCGGCACCGCCGACGCGCAGGCGCACTTCGTCACCGGCGTGCTCTACCTGCACAGCTTCGAGTATCCCTCGGCGCTGAAGGAATTCCGCGAGGCGGAACGCATCGATCCGCAATTCGCCATGGCGTACTGGGGCGAGGCGATGACGTACACGCACCCCGTCTGGGACCAGCAGGACGCCGCCGCCGCCCGCGCCGCGCTCGCCAAGCTCGCTCCCACCCCGGCCGCGCGACTCGCCAAGGCGCCCACCGACCGCGAGAAGGCCTATCTGCGCGCCGTGGACATCCTCTACGGCACCGGTACCAAGCCCGGGCGCGACACCGCCTACGCCGCCGCGATGGCCGACGTCGCCGCCAAGTACCCCCGGGACGCCGAAGCGCAGCTCTTCTACGCCCTCGCGCTCATCGGCCTCAGCCAGGGGGACCGCAACATCCCCACGTACCTGCGCGCCGGCGCGATCGCCGAGACCGTCTTCGTGCACCAGCCCGACCATCCGGGCGCCGCGCACTATGTGATCCACGCGTACGATGACCCGGCGCACGCCGCGACCGCCCTCAGTGCCGCCCGCGCCTACTCGAAGATCGCCCCCGACGCACCGCACGCGCAGCACATGACGTCGCACATCTTCCTCGCCCTCGGCCTCTGGGACGACGTCGTCGCCGCGAACATCGCCGCCACCGGCGGCCACATGCCCGGCCACGACATGAAGACGGGCTGCGGCCATTACAAGGAGTGGCTGGAGTACGGCTACCTGCAGCTCGGACGGCTGCGCGACGCGGCCTTCGTGCTCGACCGCTGCTGGGACGCGCCCCCCAAGGCCAACGTGAGCGGCGTCGAGTCGCTCGCCGGCATGCGGGACGCATACATCGTGGACAGCCGGCAGTGGACGGGGCGATTCGCGACCGAGGAACCGGTGTCCACGGATCCGGCGACGCAGGCCTACGTCGCCTTCGGCACCGGATACGCGGCCGCCATGCGGCACGACCTCCCGGCGGCACGCCGCGCCCTCGAGATCGTGGAGCGCGACGCGAAGACCAAGCCCGCGTCCTCGGATCACTATACGCCGATCCTCGCCCTCGAGCTGCGCGCGCTGGTGCGCCTCGCCGATGGTGACACGGCGCGCGCCATCGCCGACGTGAGGTCGGCCGCGGCGCTCGATGACGCGCTCCCCTTCCCCTTCGGCCCCCCGCAGACGATCAAGCCGCCGCACGAGCTCCTCGGCGAATTCCTCCTCGCCACGCACCACCCCGCGGACGCGCGCACCGAGTTCGAGCTGGCCCTCGCCCGCACGCCGCGGCGCCCCGCCGCGCTGATCGGGCTCGCGCAGGCCCAGTCGGCGCTCGGCGAGGAAGCGAAGGCGGCGCAGACGTACACGCTCATCCTCCAGATCTGGCACATCGCGGACCCGGATCTGCCCGATCTCGAGGCCGCCCGCACCGGCGCCGCGCACGAGTGATCCGTCGCGCGCGAGTCCCGCTCGCGCTGCCCCCCTCGGAGCGGCGCTCGCTTATCCGGGCTGAACCACAACGGCGGGGACTGCCACCGCGATCTCCATTCTCAACCGTAGTTCCGATGCTCGGGAGCGCGGCCGGCCCCCGAGCGAGCCGCCGTCGCGCGTAGCGAGAGACTCGCGGCGAGGATGTTCCCGCCGCGAGGCTCGAAGCGTGTAAGCGCGCCGGCGGCGCAGCCGGGGGCCAGCCGCGCGACGCGCGCGACGCGCTTGATCTCCGCGTGGCCCCTACGCTGTCGGCCCGCTACCAGACCTCCACCCGCGCCGACTCCGGCCTCCACATCGGCTGCCCCGGCTTCACGCCGAACGCCTCGTAGAACTCCGGGATGTTGGAGAGCGGTCCGAGCACCCGCCACTTGGCCGGCGCGTGGACATCGCTCAACAGCTGCCGGCGGAGATTCTGCTCCCGTACCTGCTGCTGCCAACTGAGCGCGTACCCGAGGAAATAACGCTGCATCGGCGTCAGCCCGCCGATCTTCTCCCCCGACTTGTACTGCGCCGTCTTCTTGAAGGCGTCGATGCCAAGCAGGATGCCGCCGTAGTCGGCGAGATTCTCGCCGAGGCTCGCCTCGCCGTTGATGTGGATCCCCTTGATCGGTTCGTACGCGTCGAACTCCTTGGCGAGGACATCCGCCCGCGCCTTGAACTTCGTCGCATCCCCCGCACTCCACCAATTGACGAGGTTCCCCGCCGCATCGAACTGGCGCCCCTCATCGTCGAAGCCGTGGGTGATCTCGTGGCCGATCGTCGACGCGCCCGCATAGCCGTAGGCCACCGCATCGTCCACGAGCGAGTCCGGCACCCCGGGGATCCAGAAGATCCCCGCCGGGAGCACGATCTCGTTGTTCGACGGATTGTAGTACGCGTTGTACGTCTGCGGCGTCATCTCCCATTCCGTTCGGTCCACCGGCTTCCCGTACTTCGACAGCATGTCGTCGAAGTGCCATCGCGACGCGCTCATCATGTTCGCCGCGAACGACTCCGTCCCGATCGCGAGCTTCGAATAGTCCTTCCACCTGTCGGGATAGCCGACCTTCGACGTGATCGCCGCCAGCTTCTGCTGCGCCTTCGTCTTCGTGCTGTCGCTCATCCACGCCAGCCGCGCGATCCGCTCGCGATACGACTCCCGGATCGCGCCGACCATCGCCACGTACCGCTGCTTCGACCGCTCCGGGAAATACGCCTTCACGAAGATCCGCCCGAGGACCATCCCCATCGCCTCCTCCTCGGCGTCGAGCACCCGCTTCCACCGCGGACGCTGCTCCTTCGCGCCGCTCATCGTCCGGCGATAGAAATCGAAGTACTCGTCCGCGAACGGCTTGCTCAGATACGGCGAGTAGTCCGCCGCGACATGGTAGCGGAGGTAGTCCTGAAGTACCGGCAGCGGCGTCGCGCCGAGCAGCCGGTTCACCGCGTCCAGGAACTCCGGCTGGCCGACGATCACCGAATCCGGATGGATCCCCCACGCCCCGAGCCGGTCGGCCCAGGCGATCGACGGCGTGTGCCTCGCCGTCACGTCGGCGGTCCGCATCTTGTTGTAGTTCTTCGGCGGGTCGCGCAGCGCCTCGAGCTTCCGCGAAGCCTTCGCGAGCGCGGTCTCGAACGCCATCACCCGCTGCGCCGCCTTGCCCGCCGCCGCGCTGTCGCGCCCGAGCTGCCCGAGCGTGCGCGCGATGTGCACAACGTACGCCGCGCGGATCTTCGCGATCCCCGCTTCCTTGTTGAAATAGAAGTCGCGTTCCGGCAGCCCGAGCCCACCCTGCGAAATGTGGACCGCCATCACGTCGCTGTGCCGCTCGTCCTGGTAGATGCTCACATCGAAGAACACCCCCACCTGCAGCGGCCGGAGCGCGAAGGCGGCGTCGATCGCCCCCGGCACGTTCTTCACCGAGTCGATCATCGCCAGCACCGCGCCGAGCGGTGACAGGCCGAGCCGGTCCGCGTTGGCGCTGTCCATCCCCGTGGTCCAGAAGTCGCCGATCTTCTGCTCGTCGCTCCCCGCCGGCGCCTGCTGCGCCGCGGCGCGCTCGTTGATCCCCCGGAGCTTCGCGTAGAGGTCGTTCTGGATCTCCTTCCCGATCCCCCACGATGCCTCGGACGCCGGGATCGGATGCTTCGCGAGCCAGCCCCCCTCAGCGTAGGCGAAGAAGTCCACACCGGGATCGACCGTCGTGTCGAGTGCCGCCCGGATGAAGTCCTCCGGCGGCGCCGCGCCCTTGGGCGCATCGCTGGTGGTGCGCCCGCACGCCGCGAACACGGCGACGGTGATGACGGCGATCGCTCGCCGCCGGGACGATCTCATTGGCATGTTGGAGTCGGTCGAAAGGAGTGATCGCCGCCCGGCTGCGGTCTCAGCTCGTCGGCGCCTTGCTGGAATCTGGCGCCGTCCCCACCGAGTCCACCACCACCTCGCCGCGGCGCGCGTCCCAGGTCCACTTGCCGGCCCGGAAGTATTGCTGTACGTCGGGATGCCCGATCGGGAACATCGTGTCTCCCTTCACCACGAGCACGCCCGTCCGCGCCATGTACGACGGGATCCGCCATCCCGGCGTCTTGTCGCTCACCCGCCCCTTCCGCCGCAGCATCACATAGCCGACGCGCGGATCGAAGGTCGCGGCGAGCGCGCCGAACACGTCGAGCCCGATCGTCGCGCCTCCCGCCGCGCGCTGCGGCTGGAAGCGCGCCGGCGCGTTTGAAAGCGCGATCTCCCCGATCCGCAGCATCGGCACCACCGCGTACACCGCCGCCGGGTCCTTCGAACCGCGCGGCGCGAACCGCTTCACGCTGTCGTCGCGCATCCACGTCGTGTCCAGCACCAGCCCCGACACCCGCGCGTCGATGATCGCCGAGACCGTGTCCTGGCCGATCACGATCTTGATCCGGCCCAGCAAGTGACTGTCGCTCACCGCATAGAGCGCGATCGCCGAGTCCGGCCCGTCGATCGCCGGCGGGTTCGCGTGCAGATACTCGGCGCGTAACCGTTCCCCCACGCCGACCACCGGCGATGGCAGCGCCGCGAGCGCCGACCAGTCGGCCTTCCGCGCCGAGAGCGAATCCATCACGCCGAGCATCGAGTACACCGGCGCGAGCTCGAGCGCCACCACCTGCGGCTCGGCGCCGAAGTGCCGCGCCTCTTCCATGAGCGTCGCCGCAATGCGAAGCCGCCCCCGCCCCGCGAGATAACGCCCCAGCGCCAGCCGCGCCGCGCCGTCATGCGGCGCGATGCGCGCCGCCTCGTAGTACGCCGACTCCGCGCCGAAGAGCCGCCCGGCGATGATCATCGTGTCCCCGCGCGCAATGAGCGCGCGCGCCCGTTCTTCCTTGGTGTGCCCCGACGTCTGCGCCCCGGCAGTCACGATGAAGGCGCCAAGCAGCATGCCGAGCGCCGAGCGCCGAGCGCCGAGCGCCGAGCCGTATCCCGAGCGCCGAGCGCCGAGCCCGCGCACTTACCGCGCCACCCGGTAGATCGCCCCACCCGCATCATCGGAGACCAACACCGACCCGTCGGCCGCCACCACCACGCCCACCGGCCGCCCCCATCGCGTGCCATCCGGCATCAGCCACCCCGTGATGAAATCCTCGTAGCCCGTCGGCCGCCCATTGGTCACCCGCACGCGCACCACCTTCACCCCGGTCGGCGCCGAACGGTTCCACGAACCGTGGAAGGCGAGCAGCAGGTCACCGCGGTACTCCGCCGGGAACATCGTCGCCGCCGCCAGGAAGCTCATGCCGAGCGGCGCCGAGTGCGCCTGCAGATCGAGCGCCGCCGGGATCGTCCGCGCGCAGCGCGCCGCATCGTGGTACTCGGGGTTCGGCAGCGCCTTCCCCGCCAGCGAGTAGCAGTACGGCCAGCCGTAGTCGCCCCCCGCCTGCAGGATGTTGATCTCGTCCGGCGGCAGGTCCTCGTGCGATGGCTCCAGGTTGTCGCGCTCGTTCTGCGAGACCCAGATCGCCTTCGTCACCGGCTCCATCGCGATCCCCACCGGATTCCGCAGCCCGGAGGCGAAGATGTGCCCGTGCGTCCCGTCGGCGTCGAACTGCAGCACCGTCGCGCGGTCGCTGTCCGATTCGATGCAGACGTTGCAGCTCGAACCGACGGTGAGGTACAGCTTGCCGTCGGCGCCGAAGGCGATCGACCGCGTCGAGTGGTTGCCGCCCCCCGTGTAGTGCGCGAGCACTTCCGGCACCCCGGCCGGCGCGCCATCCGCCGTGAGCTTCACGCGCACCAGCGCGGACGTCTGCGCGACGTAGAACCACCCGTCGTGGAAGGCCAGTCCGTGCGGCCGCTCGAGCCCGCTCAGCACCACTGTCTTCGTGTCGGCGACGCCGTCGCCATTCGTGTCCGCGAGCCGCACCACCTGCCCGCTCCGCGTGAGGCTCGCGTACACGGCGCCGTCCGCGCCGATGGCCATGAAGCGCACCCCCGCGAGCCCCGTCGCGAAGTACTTGATCGTGAATCCCGCCGGGAGCCGCAGCATCGACTGCAGCGCGTCCTGCTGGGCCCGCGTCGGCGCCGTGAACCCCGTGTCCTGCGCCGCGCACGACGCTCCGATCACCAGCGCGCCGAGCGCGCTCACGACCCGCATGATCCTCATCGGTCACCTCCCGATGCGTAGACCCCGCCCATCGCGCTCTGTCCCTCCGGTACGTGCTCCGCCTTGCTCTTCATCGCCTCCGTCTCCGCAGCATCCACTTCGGCCTCCACCGCGGCCTCCGCCTGCGCCAGCCGCTCACGGCTGATCCCCGTGCGCACGAGATGCTCCTCGAACATCCCGATCGGGTCGCGCTTCCCCCAGTGCGCGAAGAGCGACGCGTCGAACGTCCGCCGCGCCTCCGCCTCATCGTGCGTCGCGTGCCCGCCCATGCGGAAGGTCTCGGCCACCAGCAGCGCCGGCCCCTCCCCCCGGCGGCATCGTTCCACCGCGAGCGCCGTCAGCGCGTACGCGTCGAGCACGTTGTTGCCGTCGAAGACGCCCCCCCACATCCCGTACGCCTTCGGCCACTGCGCGAACTTCTCCCCCGCCGACGCGTGATGGTGCTGGTCGAGCCGCGTGCCGAGCGCCACTTGGTTGTTCTGGATGATGAACACCGCCGGGACCTTCTGCACCGCCGCGAGGTTGAGCCCCTCGTGCGCCGCCCCCGTCTTCGTGCTCCCGTCGCCGATCCAGGTCATGGCGACGCGGTCGGTCGCCCGCAGCTTGAAGGTCATCGCGATCCCGGTCACCACCGGCACCATGTCCCCCACATGACTGATCGGCGCGAGGACGCCGTTCGCGAGATCGCCATAGTGCCCGTCGCGGCCGCGCGTCGGACCGTCCGCCGTGCCCATGTACGCCCGGAGCGTCTCCGCCACCGGCATCCCCATCTCGTGGCACGCCCCCGCGTTGCGGATCATCGGCGCCGCGATGTCGCAGCGCGCGTGCTCCGCCGCCGGCGTCACCTTCGGCCGCCGCAGCGCGTGCACGGGCCCGATCGTGCTCGCCTCCTCGCCGGTGCCGAGCCAGGCCTTGGAGATGACCCCCTGGCGCACCATCCGCTTGAGCGCGATGTCGGCGAGGCGGTTCCGCACGAGGCCGCTGTACAGGTCGAGCAGCTGCGTCGGGCTCAGCCGCCGGATCACCGCGGCGCGCTGGGGATCGCGGTCCAGGGTCGCGCGATACTCCCTGAGCAGCTCGTCGTCCGGCTGCCAGTCGATGTACTCGGGAGGCTCGAAGGGCGGGTGCCGCTTCATGCGGTCAATCTCGCCGCGGTGCGCGCCCCCGGCAACGGAGCCGGGCGACGCCGCCGCTCACCGGCGCAGGATCCTCCCGAGCATCCCGCCCCCCTCGCCTCCCGGATCCTCCCCCGCCGCCGCGCGGGTGAAGGCGTCGCCGAACTCCAGCGTCGTCCCGAAGCGCTGTTCCGCATCGCGCGCCAGCGCCTTCAGCAGGACCTTCTCCACCGCCGCCGGGAAGTTGAGGTCCGGGCGCAGCGACCGGATCGGGATCGGCTCTCCCTTCAGGCGCGCGATCATGATCTCCTGCTGCGAGCGCCCCTCGAAGGGGAGTTTCCCGGTCAGCATCTCGAAGGTCATG
>Ga0315271_10001019_pt1 | contig 16604 bp, 17 predicted proteins | sample C3_top_MG_FD_204664 | JGI IMG/M metagenome (GOLD analysis project Ga0315271, IMG submission 204664) | Sediment microbial communities from Yellowstone Lake, YNP, Wyoming, USA - C3_top | ecosystem: Environmental > Aquatic > Freshwater > Lake > Sediment | place: USA: Wyoming | collected 2017-08-01 | reverse complement strand
CGTGAATCGGCCGTCGCGATGAGTGACTTGAACATCCGGGCCGGATCGATGCCGAGCGCCTCGGCGGCCTCGAGGCCATAGCTCGGCCGTTCGTCCCGAGCGCGGCCATGGGCCTCCGGCGCGTCGTAGCTGAGGACCTCGAATCGGACGCCGGCGCGTCGAAGCGCATCGATGGCTGGGGTTCCCTGGGCCGACATGGGTCGGATGCTAGCGATTTCGGCTATGCTCCGGGCGGTCCAGGATCGCGTCGTGCCACACTCACACGACCGCGCCGGGCCGACCAGGAGCCACGCTTGACATTCGATACTCTCGGTCTCTCGGCCGATCTCGTCCGGACCGTCGCCGAAGAGGGCTATACCGCCCCGACGCCCGTCCAATCCGCCGCGATCCCCCTGGTCCTCCAGGGACGCGACCTGCTCGCCGCTGCCCAGACCGGGACGGGCAAGACCGCGGCCTTCGCGCTGCCCATCCTGGACCGGTTGCGCAAGCACGCCAACACGAGCTTCTCGCCTGCCCGCCACCCGGTGCGGTCGCTCATCCTGGTGCCCACCCGGGAATTGGCGATGCAGGTGGATCAGAGCTTCCAGACCTATGGCCGGACGGTGCCGTTGCGCTCCACGGTGGTCTATGGCGGAGTCCCCATCGAGCCGCAGACCAAGGCGCTCCGCGCCGGTGTCGAGATCCTGGTGGCGACACCCGGCCGGCTCCTGGACCACGTGGGCCAGAACAACGTCAACCTGTCGCAGGTGGAGATCCTGGTCCTGGATGAGGCGGACCGGATGCTGGACATGGGCTTCCTGCCCGACATCCGGCGGATCCTGGGCCTGCTCCCGACCAAACGCCAGAACCTGCTCTTCTCGGCCACCTTCTCCGACGACATCCGGAACCTGTCCGGCGGGTTGCTGCACGATCCGGCCACCGTGGAGGTGGCCGCCCGGAATGTCGTTGCCGAGACCGTCCAGCAGCTGGTCTATCCGGTGGATCGCGATCGCAAGGAAGCCCTGCTGGCCCACCTCGTACGGTCACGCGATCTGCGCCAGGTGCTCGTGTTCACGCGCACGAAGCTGTCCGCCTCCCGGCTGGCGTCACGCCTGGATCGCGAAGGCATCAACGCCGTGGCGATCCACTCGGACCGGTCGCAACCGGAGCGCACCCGTGCGCTGGAGGGCTTCAAGTCCGGCGAGATCCGGGTCCTCGTCGCGACGGATGTCGCGGCGCGCGGGCTGGACATCGAGGACCTGCCGATGGTCGTCAACTTCGAGTTGCCGTGGAACCCGCAGGACTACGTCCACCGCATCGGACGGACGGGGCGGGCGGGCCAAACGGGTCAGGCGATCTCACTCGTGTGCATGGACGAGGTGGACCTGTTGCGGGCTGTCCAGCGCATGATGAAGAAGGCGATCCCGTGGACGGTCGAGGAGGGCTTCGTGCCGGACCGGAACGTCGAGGCGCGGCCGCTGTCGGCGCGCGCCGGCCACGCACGGACCGGCGACGAGCATCACGCCCACCGCAAGCCCGTTCGGCGGCGCCAGGGAGCCTAGCCGGCCGCGGTCATCGGGACGTCTGTGCGGTCCGGCTCGCCGGCCTCCATCTCGGCGCCCGGGAAGAAGAAGCCGAGCATCAGTTCGGCCTCCACCCGCTCCACCATGTAGCGGTTGACGAGTGCCTCGCGACAGGTGACCACGCCGACGTGTGATGGACCGATCCTCGCCAGGCGAACGTCGCGTAGCAGGACAAAGGAGCCGGATGGGCGGGTCAGTGCGCGGCCGGGATCGAACCCTGGCTGGGTCGGGATCTCACCGTCGACGATGTACGGGCCGGCCTCAAGGTGGACGGCGTGCCAGACCGCGTGGATCGCGCTGGATGGAACGTCATCCGTGACGGCCACGATGATGTCGTCCACCGGGATGGCCACCGGGCCGATCGGTCGGGCTGCCGGGTCGTCGGGACCCTGCCACAGGGCACGTTCGAGGGCGAGTTCGGATGTGGCATCCAGCGCATCGCGCAGATGCCCCTCGACGGCGATCTCGCCGCGGGCCATCCCCCCGGTGATGTAGGCGTCGACTCGGATGGTCATCCGGTCACCTCGGGCGTTCGTCCGAGTCTGGGGCCAGTGGCGGCCCTCCGCTAGCCCGCCGGTGGTACGGGGATGGACGCCGGAGGTACCGCGACGCCTGGCGATCCACCGGCGACTGACCTCGAGTACCATCCCCGGGTGCCCAACGAACCCGGCGCCGCAACCCTGCTCCGGACCGTGGGCCTCCTGGCCGATGGCCCGATCGTCTGGGACCGTCCCATCCCGGCCCGGGGACCGGGCGTCTTCGTGGTCGAACTGCCCGCCCCGCTGCCATCTGCCCCGATCGACGTGAGTCGCGTCGGCAAATGGGTGGAACGCGTGGAGACACTCCAGCTCGACGGTCAGCGACCCACCTCGAAGGAGCTCGCCGCGCGCATGGCGGCCTTCTGGCTCCCGTCCCAGACTGTCTTGTATGTCGGGGCGAGCGCGACCTCCGCTGCGTCGCGCCTGGCAGCGATGACGAAGACGACGTTGGGAGATCGCCGCCCAAGCTCGGCCGGCCACTGGCTGCACGCGCTCCGGACGCTCGGGACGGCCCGCGTCTGGTGGACGTCCACGACCGCCGTCGAGGAGTATGAGGACGCCCTGCTGACGGCGTTCGCCGAGGGCGTCCCACCGTCCGACCTTGAGCGCCTCCCCCAGCGCGACGTCATCCTGCCGTTCGCCAACCTTCGGCGGTCCACCGGCGAGCGGCGAGCGACAGGCCTGACCGGATCCCTGATCGCGGAGCCGGTGGTGGTGCCTCTCCCGCCGACCCATGTCGTCCAGCTCGCCGACGGCGACGCCGAGGGTGCCAACGGCGAGCCCGCGGTGCGTCGCCCGAAGCCCCGAACCAGGCCGGCCGCGGCCAGGGTGGCCCCGAAGCCGGCCGAGGTGCCCGCAGAGACCGCACCGACTGGCCCTCGCTCCAACAAGGTCCACCTGACCGCCGACGGGATCACGCGCCTCCAGGCGGAGCTGCTGATCCTCACCACCCAGCGTCGACCCGAGGTCATCGGGCGGATCCGCGCGGCCAAGGAACTGGGCGACCTCAAGGAAAACGCGGACTACACGGCCGCCCGGGAGGAGCAGTCGTTCCTGGAGGGCAGGATCCAGGCCATCGAGGGACAGCTCCGTGGTGCCATCGTCATCCAGGCCCCCGCGGCCGGGTCGCGCGTCGGCCTGGGATCGGTCGTCACGGTCGACAGTGACGGCGAGCGGATGCGGCTCGAGATCGTCGGAACGACGGAGTCCTCCCCGAAGGACGGCCGGATCTCCGGCTCATCGCCGGTGGGCCGCGCGCTCCTGGGTGGCTCGGTCGGCGACGAGGTCACCGTCCAGTCCCCGTCCGGACAGATCGGCTACCGCATCGTGGCGATCGACTGACCGTCAGCTCGGGGCCGCGAGATCCCGGCGCGGGAAGATGATCAGGGCCGCCGCCACGGCGGCTCCCATGACCAGCGCGAGGATCGCGAAGTCCTTCGGATCGGCCAGCCCGGCCAGGATCGCCTTGGGGTCCAGGTAGTGGAACAGCGAGTAGGGCTGGAGTCCCTTCGCGTCCGGCCAGAGCGAACCGAGCACTTCCAGGAAGTACGAGACCAGCACGAAGCCGAGGCTGATCCCGAGCGCCGGCGACAGTCGATCGAACGAAACGGACAAGGCCAGCGAGATCGCCCCGATGGCGCCGAAGAGCAGGAAGCCGTTCAGCCACAGGAGCGGCAGGTCCCGGACGCCAAGTTCGTCCAACCGACCGGTCATCGCGGTGCCCGCGAAGGCACCGCCGAGGAAGCCGGCGATCGTGACCCCGATGAATAGCGCCGCGGCCAGCGCGAGGGTCCAGTACGTCGTCCGGCGCGAGAGCGGCCGGGACAGGAGGATCTCCAGCGTCCCGCGCTGGCGCTCGCCGGCGACGGAAGCTGCGCTGAACCCGACCGCAAAGACCAGGATCAGTCCGATCGAGATCGGGTGGGCGAAGCCCAGCGCGATCGCGCCGGTCAGGCTGAAGATGTCACCGCCACCGAACTGCGCGAACTGGGGCGGGATCAGGCCGCTGTCCAGCATCTCCTTGAACTGCGCCCCGAAGGAGTCGTAGACCACGGGCAGGATGGCGCCCCACACGGCAAGGGCGATCGTGACGATCAGGAGGCGCACCCGGTAGGCACGCCAGGTGTGCACGAACAGGGCGCGGTTCATGCCGGCACGGCCGGATCCTCATCCTCGTAGAACTCCAGGAACGCCTCCTCCAGGCGGGCCGGCTCGATGGTCAGGTCGCTGATGGATAGCCCGGCGATCGCCGCCAGGAACGGACCGACATCGCCCTCCAGCCGGCAGGTCAGCCGGCCGTCCGCAAGCTGGATGTCGGAGACGCCCGGGACGTCGTGGAGCGTCGGGGCTGGCCCCTGGAGACGGATCTCCACGTTGCGCTTGCGTCGGGCCAACAGCGACGGGATGTCCTCCAAGGCCACGAGGCGTCCCTGGCGGATGATCGCGACGCGGTCGCAGACTCGTTCCACTTCGGACAGGACGTGCGACGAGAAGAAGATCGTCCGGCCGGCAAGGCGTAGGTCATCCAGGATCTCGTAGAACGCCCGCTGCATGAGCGGATCCAATCCCTCGGAAGGCTCATCCAGGACGGCCAGTTCCGGATCGTGCTGGAGCGCCTGGATGATGCCGATCTTCTGGCGCATCCCGCGCGAGTAGTCGCGGACCGGACGGCGCAGGGTCCGCTCGCTCAGCTCCAGCCGATCCAGCAGCTCCGCGCGACGAGTGGCCGGGCGGCCGGACATGGCGGCCAGTTCGTCCAGCAACCGCACCCCGGTCAGGCCGTCCCAGAACGACACACCGCCGGGCAGGTAGCCGACCCGCGCCCGGATGGCCACGGAGTCGCGCACCATGTCGAAGCCCAGGACACTGGCCGAGCCCCGAGTCGGGCGCAGGAACCCAAGGAGCAAGCGGATCGCGGTGCTCTTGCCGGCGCCATTGGGCCCCAGGAATCCGAAGATCTCGCCTGCCCGGACCTGGATCGTCAGGTCGTCCAGCGCCCTGACCACGACCGGCGCCGGCCGGCCTGGCGGGTGGATGGGGCGAGGGTGTCCGTAGTGTTTGGTCAGACCCTGTGTGTCGATGGCGGTCATCATGGACGCCTAGCGTAGCCCGTTGCAGCAGGAGTCGCGACCATGCCCAAGACCGTGCCGGAGCTCCCGGGGATCGAACGCGGCGACCTGCCGTTCAGCCCGGTCGTGGAGGCGGGTGGCCTGGTCTTCCTCGCCGGCCAGGTCGGCAGTGCGCCCGGTGCGCACGGGGCCGTCCCGGGCGGGATCGAGGCAGAGACGCGGGCGATGCTGGAGAACGTGGGTCGCCTGCTTCGGGCGGCCGGCCTCGACTACGCCGACGTCGTGAAATGCACCGTGTATCTCGTGGACTTCAGCGACTTCGCCGCGATGAATACCGTCTACCGCGGCTACTTTCCGACCGAGCCACCGACCAGGGCGACGGTCGGCGTAACCGCCCTGGCCGCGGACTTCCGGGTCGAGATCGAGATCATCGCGGCCCGCTGACCCCGATGGCCAGGAAGGCCGCGACGCGATCCAGTACGTCGTCCAGGACGGGCTTCAGGGTGTGCCCCAGACGTGGATAGGTGATGAGTTCCGCGTGCGCCAGGCGGGGCACGGCCGCGCGCAGGAGCTCGATCCGGGCGAACGGGTCCGACTCGCCGGAGAGGAGCAGGACCGGACAGCGGATGGCCGGCCAATGGGCGATCCGGGCGTCCGTTCGTTCCGGCGCACCGGGTGGATGGAGCGGATAACTGAACAGGATCAACGCCTCGTATGGCGCGTCCGGCTCGGCGGCCGCCAGGCTGGCGACCCGTCCACCGTACGAGTGGCCGCCAACGGCGACGCCGGGGCTGCTGGGGACCGCCAGGTGGAACGCCGGGATGGCATCCTCCGCCTTGCGACGCGGCAGGTCGATGGCGCTGGCCTCGACGCCACGGGCGATCAGTCCATCGACGAACGGCCTCATGCTGGCCGCTGTTCCACTGGCCCCGTGCCCAAGGAATAGACGCAGATCCATCCCGAGAGGGTAGCCTGTGCATAGGTCGTTCGGATGGCTGGTGCGTGGCCCTCACGGGTCATGGCCGTCGACCCGATGCACCGCGCATCCTCCTGGCTACCGCACCAACGAGGCTTCCGTGTCCCTGGCGTCCAGATCCCGACCCCGCGCGCTGTCGCTGCCGCTGATCCTCCTGCTCCTGGTTGCGAGTGTCGTCGGAGTCCCGGCGAGCACTCGAGCGGCCGAACCGAGCCCGAGCCCCACACCCACACCGAGTCCAACACCCACGCCGACGCCACCCGCCGGACCAACGGTCCTCCCGGAGACCGTGACCCTGTTCGGCCGAGGGTACGGCCACGGGGTGGGGATGTCGCAGTACGGCGCGCGTGGTCGGGCGCTCGCAGGTCAGGACTCGACGGCGATCCTCGCCCACTACTACCAGGGTGCGACGTTCGGCTCGATCGCGCCGACCAGCCTGATCCGAGTCCGGGTGTTGTCCAGCTGGGGCGCGACGGCGAGCAAGCCGCTCGTGATCTACGGACGGACCACGGCATGGTCAATCGACGGGATCGCCAAGACCTTTCCGATCGACGCGAAGCTGCGCGTGACGCCAACGACCACGATCACGACGTCGGGAACGAAGACCACATGGCGCATCCGGGTGACGGCCCCGACCGGGGCGATCCTCCATGACGGTGCCAAGCCCGGGACGTTCGTCATCCGCGGTGCGACCAGCAGCAGCCGGCTGCAGGTGTACTCCAAGCCGGGGACCTACGACCGATACCGAGGCATCCTGCGCATCCGGACGTCGTCCGTCAGCCCGAAGGTGACGGTCGTGAACGAACTGGCCCTGGACGTGTACCTCCGAGGCGTCGTGCCCGTCGAGATGCCCGCCACCTGGCCGGTTGAAGCGCTCAAGGCGCAGACCATCGCCGCGCGGTCGTACGCCGCTCGCCGACTGCGGCCCGGGGTCTCGTACTACGACGTCACGGACGACAGCCGATCGCAGGTCTACCACGGCGCCCTCGGCGAAAAGGCGACCACCAACCTTGTCATCAAGTCGACCGCCGGGGTCGTGCTCAAGAGCGGCTCCAGCATCGCCAATACGCTCTTCCACTCGACCGGCGGTGGCGCCACCGAGCACAACGAGAACGTCTTCGTGTCATCGACCGGGGCGAAGGTCTCCACACCGGTCAGCTACCTGCGCGGCTCGGCGGACCGGGCGGCGGACGGGTCGGCGTTCGATGCGGCGGCTCCATATGCGACGTGGCACACGAACACGTACACCCCGGCCCAGCTGTCGGCCTTCTTCGCCACGGATGCGCGGACCAACGTCGGCACCCTCAGTGCGCTGGACCTGCGCGATCGCGGCGTCTCCGGTCGCTACCGGAGCGTGACGCTCATCGGTTCCGCCGGCTCGAAGAAGGTCTCCGGAGATGTCTTCCGGGCCGTCTTCAACGCCGCCAGGCCCACGACCGACCCGCTCCTGCGCAGCACGCTCTTCGCGCTCGCCCCGGTCCCCTGACTCAGGCGGAGCCGGTGAGCCTGCGGCCGGACCTGCCACGTTGCCCCTGGTCGAGCGCGGGCTCGGCGCGCCCGGACCCGGCCATGGTCGAGTACCACGATACGGAGTGGGGCAGCCCGATCTTCGGCGCGATCGACCACTTCGAGCGTCTCGCGCTGGAGTCGTTCCAGGCCGGCCTGTCGTGGTCGACCATCCTGCACAAGCGCCAGGCCTTCCGACTCGCATTCCTTGGCTTCGACCCGAAGGTCGTGGCGACGTTCGACGACCGTGACCGGGCCCGCCTGATGGGCGACGCAGGGATCGTGCGCAACCGCTCCAAGATCGATGTCACGATCGCCAATGCCCGACACTTCCTGGACACCGCTGCCGAGTTCGGTTCGTTCGAGGCCTACCTCGCATCGGTCGTCCCACCACCCCCACGGCGTCTGCCACCGACGGCAACGGACGCGGACGTTCCGGTCACGACGCCGGACTCGGACGCGTTATCGGCGGACCTGCGGCGGCGAGGCTTCCGCTTCGTGGGGTCGACGATCATCTACGCACACATGCAGAGCATCGGCCTCGTGGACGATCACCTGCCGACCTGCTTCCGCTACGTCGGCGACGCCGTGACAACGTAGCTGTCACAGGCGGGCCCGAGTCTGGGGTCAGATGGAACCCGGACTCGGAGGAAGACTGATGACCGTTTCGGTGGATTGCCCGTGGTGCAGTGGACCCGTGGCACTGGGCCTCGATGACCGGGCCATCGCCTGTGATGCGTGTGGCGTCGTGGCGGACTTGGCCGCTGACGAGGAGTTCGTCCTGGCCGACGCCGCCTGACCGGGGGTCAGTCCGAGGCGAACCGGGCGCTGGCGCGGCGCATCGCGGGCACCGTCGCAAAGACCGCGCTCACCGCGATCAGGGCGGCGCCCATCAGGGCGATGGTCGTCGATCCGCTGGTCGCATCGATGAGCAGGCCGCCGACGAGCAGACCGATCAGTGACAGTCCCAGCGTGAGGGTGCGAGCGGTGCTCCCGACCCGTCCGAGCAGCGGGTCGGGCGAGAGGTTCGTGCGCAACGTGATGTAGGTCAGAAGGACGATCGACTGGGCGATCCCGAACCCGAACGCGGCCCCGGCGAAGACCGGGACGGAGCCCGCCAGGGCAAGGACCAGGAGCATCGTCCCATTCATGACCGTCCCGCCAAGCAGCATCGGGGCCGGCCGTTGGCGGCCGATCCGCGTCATCAGGAGCGCGCCAGCGACCGTCCCGACGCCGTACGCGGAGAGGATGAGACCCAGGGTGGAGGCCGCCAGGCTCAGATCCCGCGTGATGTAGACGGCCAGGGCGGTCACGAGGGGCGCGGTCAGCGCTGTCACAGCGCCCCAGAACAGGATGACCACGCGCAACGTCGAGTGGGTCCGGATGAAGTCGATGCCTTCACGCATCTCAGTCAGGAGGTGCTCCCTGGGTCGGTCGACGGGCGCCCGCAGGTCACGGCGGACAAGCAGCAGGCCCAGTCCGGAGATGGCGAACGAGACGGCATCGATCGCGATCGTCGGGCCAGGACCGATCGTCGAGGCGAGGAGGCCCGCGATCGCCGGCCCGACGATGAACCCGACCGAATAGATCGCCTCGAAATACGAGTTGGCCCTGCCGACCTGCGATCGCCCCACCAGTGCCGGCACGGATGCGATGTAGCCGGCCATGAAGAACGACCGAAGGACGCTCATCGGGGCCGCAACCAGCAGGATGACGGTCATCGTCGGCCCACCCACGAAGACCGAGATCGGGATGAGCGCCGTCAGAAGGGCTCGTCCGAGATCGGCCAGGAACATCATCCGCTTGCGATCGCTGCGGTCCGCGATGGCGCCGGCAAGCATCGCCAGGAACAGGTCGGGCAGGGTCTGCAGCGCCCCGACGACACCCATCGCGAAGCCGGATCCGGTCAGGGCCAGGACCAGCAGGGGCAGTGCCGTGAAACTGACCGCGTCGCCCAGTGACGAGATCCCCTGCGATGCCAGCAGGACCTTGAAGTCGCGGTTCTGACCGAGCGGCTCGGCGAGGTCGGCGTCGTGGGGCGGCACCAGGCGATGGTACGGGGCGGCCCGCTCGGTCGTACGATGCCTCCATGGAGATCGGAGACGCATCGGACGCGCTCATCCGCGGGGGTCGTCGCCTGGGGGCACGCGGGCTTATCTCGGCCGGAGAGGGCAACCTGTCGATCCGGCTGGATCGATCGCGCATCCTGGTGACGCCATCCGGTCGCCGCAAGGACGAGCTGGAGGTGGACGACCTGGTCATCGTCCGGACGGACCACCCAGGCACAGACGCCCGCTCGCGATCCGGCCTGGCTCCGAGCTCAGACCTGGCCATCCACCTCGCGGTCTACGCCGCCCGACCGGACATCGGGGCGGTCGCCCATGCTCACCTGCCGGCCGCGATGGCGCTCACCCTGGCTGGGGAGATCCCGGATCCGGCCATCCTCCCTGAAACGGCGCGCTTCCTGCCCAGGCTCCCGTTCCTGACGCTGGGCGTCCCCGGAAGCCCGGAGCTGGCCGGCCGTATTGCGGCCGCCCTCACAGAACCACCGGCTCCCCTGCCCGGAGCCGTGCTGCTGGAGCGTCACGGCGCCGTCGCCGTCGGCGATACCGTCGACGCCGCCGTGGACCGGCTGGAACTCGTGGAGGTCCTTTGCCGGACCTGGCGCGATTCGCTCACGATCCGCGCAGCGCGGGCCACCCTGGGTGGCGTTTGACCGATCGGACCTGGTGTCTAGAGGTCTTCAAGGCTGAACCGGCGGGCGGTGCCCATCTGGGCCCAGACGCGCGCCTGGGTCACCTCCAGCAGCTGCCGGATGTGGTTCCGGTCGTGGTGGACCCATTCGGCGATGACCTCGTCCACCCGTAACGGGCCCACATGCGGGTGGACCCCGATCCGCACCAGATCGTCCGGTTCGAGGCCGCTGACGAGCGCGACACCGACCGCCCTGAGCGCCACGAACTCAGCAACGAGGTCGGACCCGGCTCGCTCGTGATCGCGGCATGCCTCCGCGACGGCCGGCGGATCCCACGCTTCCAGGTCCGCCGGGATCTCCGGTCGATCCGCGGCGAGGATGGCCACGACACGGCCTGCGAAGCCACGCCGTTCCGCTTCGATCAGGTGACCGACGCACTCGTTCGCGCTCCACTCGCCAGGCGCCGGGCGCCAGCCACCGTCCGACCCGAGGGCGGCCATCTCCGCTTCCACGATCCGGGCACCCGCCGCGAGCAGATCCGCGATCCGGGCTGACATGAGTCGGCCGGGCTCGCTCAAGCAGGCCTCGTGGTGGTCGGTGTTGGGTCGGCGGCAGCGGTCGCGACCAGGGTGGTCGGCGCCACCGGCAGCTCGCCGTCCTCGGCGAGCCAGCACGCGGCCGACTGGCCGCCACCCACGTCGAACAAGGGCGGCTCATCCACCTTGCAGCGATCGAACGCGACCGGGCAGCGCGGGTGGAACCGACAGCCGGTCGGGATGTGGGCCGCATCCGGGGTCTCACCTTCCAGGATCGTCCGCCTGGCTCGCTCGCCCGCCGTCGGTGCCACCGGCGACGGGGAGACCGAGACGAGCGCCTTCGTGTAGGGATTGCGGGGCGAGCGGATGACTCGCTCCGCTGGCCCGATCTCCAGGATCTTGCCCAGGTACATCACGGCGATGCGATCGGCGATGACCCAGGCCAGGGACAGGTCGTGGGTGATGAACAGGTAGGTCAGACCGCGTTCCACCCGCAGGTCCAGCATCAGGCGCAACAGCTCCGTCCGGATGGAGACGTCCAGCATCGAGACCGGCTCGTCCGCAACGATGATGTCCGGGTCCATCACCAGGGCGCCAGCGATGACGACGCGCTGGCGCTGGCCGCCGGATAGCTCGTGCGGGAACCGATAGGCGAAGTCCGAGGCAGGTCGCAGGCCGGCCGCTTCCAGGGCTGCCAGGACCCTGGGAACGCGCTCCTCACCCTTGGCCAGGCCGTTGACGACCAACGGTTCGGCCACGAAGTCGAAGATGGATTGCTTGGGATTCAGCGTCTCGTATGGGTCCTGGAAGATCAGCTGGACCCGACGTCGATAGGGGCGCAGTTTCGACGCCCCCCAGAGCATGCTGACGTCGCGGCCCTCGAACAGGACCCGGCCTCCGGTCTGCTTCGTGAGTTTGACGATCACCCTGCCGGTCGTGGTCTTGCCGCTCCCGGACTCGCCGACAAGCGCCAGCACCTCACCTCGGTTGAGGCTGAGATCGATGCCGTCAACGGCCCGCACGACGCCGGATACGCGTCGTCTGAGCACATCCACGATCCCGCGGCGGATGGGGAAATGGACCTCAAGCCCGGCGACCTCGATCAGCGGAACGGGCTCGGCAGCCGACTCGGTAGCCGGCTCGGTAGCCGGCTCGGACTGGCGCGCTACCTCGGTCATGCCGGCGCCGCCGCAACGCCCGCGTCGACCGCCGGCCCGGGTGGGACAGTGATCGGGGTCCCGTCGCTCCCCGCTGGATAGAGGTGGCATGCCACGCGCACGCCATCGAAGGTCACCTCCGGCGGTACGACCTCAGTACAGACGTCCATCGCGAACGAGCATCGCGGCGCGAAGCGGCAGCCGGGTGGCGGATCGCGCAGGTCCGGGGGCGAGCCGGGGATGACGTCCAGGGTGCGTCGATCGGCATGGATGTTGGGGAAGGCCGCCAGCAGCTTCTGCGTGTACGGGTGGCGAGGTCGCCCGAAGACTTCGGAGACGGGTCCCTCCTCGGCGACCCGGCCCGCGTACATCATCATGACCCGGTCGCACGTCTCGGCGATGACCGACAGGTCATGGGTGATCAGCACGAGCGACAGGCCAAGCTTGTGGCGCAGGTCCTCCAGGAGCTGCAGGATCTGCGCCTGGACCATGACGTCCAGGGCTGTCGTGGGTTCGTCCCCGATCACGATCGCGGGATCGCACGCGAGGGCCATCGCGATCATCGCCCGCTGGCGCATCCCGCCGGACAACTCGTGCGGGTACGCCTTGCCACGCTCGCGCGGGATCCCGACCAGCTCAAGCAATTCTCCGGCGCGCCTGCGGGCCACGTCGGGCGATTGGTTGAGTCGTTCTTCGATGGGTTCGGCGATCTGATCGCGGACCCGCTGGACCGGGTTGAGGGCGTTCATCGCGCCCTGGAAGACGATACTGATCTGGCGCCAGCGATACCGCCGAAGGGCCTTCTCGGACTTGCCGACGAGGTCGATGCCCATGAGCTTGATACTGCCCTCCACGACCTTGCCATTGGACGGCAGGATCCGGACCAACGACAGGGCGGTCGTGGTCTTGCCACAACCGGACTCACCGGCGATCCCCAGCGCTTCGCCGTGCCGGAGGGTGAAACTCACGCCATCGACGGCCTTCACGGTCCCGGACTCCAGTGTGAAGTAGGTGCGCAGGTTCTCCACGACCAGGAGCGGCACGTTCGGGTCCGCGTCCTTGGGCAGGGTCCAGCGGCGGCCGCGGGTCGTCGCGACCTCGGCAGCCTCTGCGTCCATCGCCGCGCGCGCGACAGACGCGGCGTCCTGCGAGCCGGCACCATCCGCCTCATCGCGGATCGACTCGTCCCCGACAAGTCGGCCTTCGGACTCAAGCGCTCTGGCACTCTCGTCCGGCCGCATCGGCGACGAGAACGTCGGTCCGCTCACCGCCGAACCCCCGATTTCGGGTTGAGGATGTCGTCCAGGGCGTTGCCCATGAGGGTGAACCCCAGGATCACCAGGACGACGCAGATCGCGGGCGGCGCGATCAACCACCAGGCCCCGAGGCCCGGGGCGCCAGCCGCCTCGGCCGCGTACAGGAGTTGACCCCACGACGGCAGGAACGGGTCACCCAGGCCGATGAAGGCGAGCGTCGTCTCGGTGAAGACCGCGCCGGCAAAGACCAGGACCGTGTTGGCCACGATGAGGTTCATGACGTTGGGCAGGACGTGCTTGATCATGATGTGGCCGTTGCCACTGCCGATGACCCGCGCCCGGTCCACGAACATGCGTTCCTTGACCGAGAGGGTCTGCGACCGGATGATCCTGGCTGTCGACGCCCAGCTCGTGATACCGATCACGATGACGATGACGACCAGCGTGGCGCGCAGGCCGGCGACCTCGGCGTCCACCCCGATCATGTCCAGGATGATCGGGGCGAGGATGATCGCCAGGACGAACGTCGGCAGGACCAGGAAGAAGTCGGTCAGGCGCATCAGGCTCGAGTCCGTGAGGCCGCCGACGAACCCGGACACGATCCCGATGACGGCACCCACCACGACCGTGATGACTGTGGCGAGCAGCCCGATCACCATTGACACTCGAGCGCCGTGGATCGTCAGGTTGAGCATGTCCCGGCCCAGTTCATCCGTCCCCAGGATGTGGGTCATGCTGGGCGGTCCAAGCCCGTCCCCGGATGCCGTGATGGCCGACTCCAGCGCGCCCACGAACAACTGCGGCGCGATCGCCATGATCGTGAAGAAGACGAGGATGACGAACCCCAGTACACCGTCGCTTCGCCGGGCGAACTTGCGGGCGAACTCGCGGAACCCGCGCGCCCGAAGGGTCCAGACCCCGGTCGGCGCCTTGGCCGTCGTCGCAGCGCTCATGTCCGGACCCTCGGGTCGAGGACCCCATACAGCAGGTCCGCGCCCAGGTTCGCCATGACCACCGCGATCGACAGGATCAGGAAGACCCCCTGGAGCACCGGGAAGTCACGGACCGACAGGGCCTGATACGTCAGCGTGCCCAGGCCAGGCCAGTTGAAGATGATCTCCGCCGTCAGGACCCCGGCGACGACATAGCCCAGGTTGATGGCGATGATCGTGACCGTCGGGAGCAGGGCATTCGGGAAGGCGTGGTGGCGCACGATACGGTTCTCGGACAGGCCCTTGGCCTTGGCCGTCGTGACGTAGTCCTCTGTCCGTGTCTCGATGATGGCCGAACGCATCAGGATGGAGTACCCGCCGATCAACCCGAGCGAAACCGTCAACAGAGGCAACACGAGGTGGTGCAGGAAGTCCAGGAGCTGATCCATGGGCGACGCGTAGGTCGCCCCGGGCGTGAGCATCCCGGACGTTGGGAACCAGCCCAGCTCTGCGGCGAAGATGATGATCAGGGGCATGCCGATCACGAAGTACGGCATCGAATACAGCACGAGACTGACCCCGTTGCCGACTCGATCCACGTTGCCGCCGCGTTTCCAGCCCGAATAGGCGCCCAGGGCCAGACCGAAGATGATCGCGATGACCTCGGCGATCCCGACGAGGATGATCGTTGGCCACATCCGGTTACCGATGACCTCCCCGACCGGCTGGCCGCGGTACTGGAACGAGTAGCCGAAGTCGCCCTGGGCCGTGGCCGCGAGGTATTTCACCAACTGGACCGGGACGGGCTCATCCAGGCCCCAGCGTGCCCGGGCCGCGTCGACCGTCTCCTGGGTCAGGTGGGGATTGCGCAGCAGGATCCGCTCGGGTGAGCCGGGCATCATCCGGAACAGGAAGAAGTTGAGGACGACGATCCCGACGATCGTCAGGATCGCCTGGACCAGGCGCCGGAGGAGGTAGGTCCCACCCATGATCCCTGTCTCAGGTTATGCGGAGAGGGCCGGGATCCGGCCCTCTCCAGCGGTGCACATGCGTTGGACTGCGCCGGATCCTACTCGTCGTCTTCCTCGGCCGATCCGCGACGACGGCGGCCCAGGACGAGTCCCACGACGACGACTGCGACGACGGCTATGACCCCGACGAGGAGCAACGAGCTGTCGCTGCTCGTGGAGCCGGTGCTGCCACTGGCCGACGGCGCCGGTGTCGCCGGAGCGGCACTGGACCCGTCAGATGGGGCCGTCGAGGCCTCGGGGCTCGGGCTGGCGGCCGACGCGAGGGTCAGCAGCGTGTAGTTCTCCGTGCCGTAGGCGAAGAGCGGCGTGCCCGTCTTCGGCTGGTTCTGCCAACCCGAAAACTTGTCGGTCCGATAGGCGTGCAGGTTGGCGTCGTAATAGAGGATGTGATACGGGGCCTGATCGTACCAATATTGCTGCAGCTCATCGAGCACGACCTTCCGCTCCGTGACGCCCAGCGTGTTCTGCTTCGCATACATGTCGTCGTACTTCGTGTCGCAGTACAGGCTGTCCGAGGAACCGCCGATGGCGGCGCAGGTGAAGATCTCCAGCAGGATGCTGGGATCCGGGCTGCCGGACCAGCCCCAGATGAACATGTCGTAGTCCGCGGTCTTGGTGGGGTCGGCCTCTGGTGGCAACATGACATCGACGAGCGCACCGGACTCGTACGGCACCGGGGTCACCTTGATCCCGATCTCCTTGAACCAGCCCTGGATGAACTGGGCCGCCTTGGCGTAGGTGTCGTCGTCGTTCGGGAAGACAAGGGTCAGGCTGATGACCTTGCCCTCCTTGTCCAGCCGCGCTCCCGACGAGTCCTTGACGTAACCGGCGGCAGTCAGCTTCTGGTCCGCCACGGCCAGGTCGAAGGTTCGGATGTCGTTGGGATCCGTGTGGAATTGGGACAAGACGGGCGGGACCGGCGTCGTCCCGACGACGCCATAGCCCAGGTGGATCCGCTTCAGGAGCTCATCCTTGTCGATGGCATAGCCCAGGGCGTCACGGAACGCCGCGTCTTGCAGGGCCTTGGTCGACGGGCCGCCCTTCGGGATGGTCTTGCCCGTCCCGGTCCCGTAGGTGTTGAACCCCAACTGCGTCCAGCCATTGGCCTCGCCGGCGACCGTGACGATGTTCGGTTCGGTCTTCAGTGCATCGAACTGCGCCGCGGTCGCACCACGGGCGTAGTCGATCTCGCCGGCCTTGAGGGCCTGGACGAGCGTGTCTGCGCTGCCGAAAAACTGGATGATCACCTGGTCTGCGGCGCCCTGATTGCCCCAATAGGACTTGTTTCGCTCGAACTTGACGTACTCGCCGGTCTTCCATTCGACAAGCTGGTACGGGCCGGACCC
>Ga0315271_10001018_pt1 | contig 16609 bp, 18 predicted proteins | sample C3_top_MG_FD_204664 | JGI IMG/M metagenome (GOLD analysis project Ga0315271, IMG submission 204664) | Sediment microbial communities from Yellowstone Lake, YNP, Wyoming, USA - C3_top | ecosystem: Environmental > Aquatic > Freshwater > Lake > Sediment | place: USA: Wyoming | collected 2017-08-01 | reverse complement strand
ACCTCGAATCTTCATATATTGGCTCCTATCCAAATGGGGTGATGGTGCGTGGTGATGACGGGCACGAGTGGACCGCCACCATGACCTTGCTGCTCTCTCTCCAATCAACTCCTCCGCTTCTCGCCACAGGCTAGGACGCGCTCGCGAGGTCGATCCCTCGCGCCCGTCTCGGACACGGAACAGCACTGCGAGGGACTCAGGTAGCGATCGCGTCGTACATCGCGACGAGGTTCTCCGGCGGCACGTTCGCCACGATGTTGTGCACCTGCTGGAAGACGAAGCCTCCGCCAGGCTGCATCACCCTGACCTGCTGCCTGACATGCTCTGCGATCTGCTCCGGACTCCCGTCGGGCAGCATGGACTGCGTGTCGCAGCCGCCGCCCCAGAATGTGATGTCCTTCCCGAATTCGGCCTTCAACCCGGCGGCCTCCATCCCAGCTGAACTGATCTGCACGGGGTTGACCGCGTCCAGGCCCGCTTCAATCAGATCGGGCAGCAACTTCCGGATGCTGCCGCAGGTGTGCAGGTTGACGGCGACGTTCGGCTTCAGCTCCTTAGCCCGCTTCCACATCCGGCTGTGGCGCGGCTTGAACAGCTCCCGGTACATCGCCGGCGACATCAGCGGACCCGTCTGCATGCCGAGGTCGTCGCCGAACACGATCACATCGATGTAGTCCCCGACGACCGACAGGAACCGATCCAGGTTCGCGAGGTGTATCTCGGTCAGGATGTCCAGGAAACGACCGGTGCGCTCTGGCTCGGAGGCCATCATCATGAAGAAGTTGTCGCTCCGGTAGAAGAACTGGCCGATCTCGTAGAGGTTGCCGCCAAACAGCCCGACCACAGCTCGATCCGTCGAGTCACGCAGTCGGCTCGCCCCGTCGGCGAACGCTCGATCTCTCCCCGGTCCGGATGCCAGGGGGCCTGACGGTGAGGCAATCGCCGTCCACATGCACTCGTCGAAGGCAGCGGCGATGGCCTGCTCGTCATCCGGCCCTTCGGCAAGTGGATGGTGCGTCTGGTCGAAGTACAGCGCCCCATCCACCATCTGCCCGATGATTCGACCACTCTTCGAGCGCAACACCCATCGCCGGCTGTCTTCGTCGCGCTCCGGGATGCTCCACGCGGGAACTTGGCAGGGCGTGCCATCCGGCAGCACCCAATCTGCCCAGTCCTCGTCCGCCAGTGCGAAGCCACGACCGAGCTCGACCGTGTCGACGTGGAACCGATCCAGCACATCGCTGTCCACGATCGCAAGTTGCTGGATCAGGTCGTATACCCGGATCGGCCGCTTCTCAAGCCCCAGGTGATCCCGCAGCCTTGCGTAGGCGATCGCCGCGATACCCGACGAACGGTGCCCAGACAGATCGATGGGGACGCGATCCGGCTGCTCATGCCTCAGGGCACACGTCACGCGCTCTCGGCTGTTCATCCTGGCTCCCGTGATTCCGGACGGGCGGCGTTGGTGGAGTCCTGGTCGCGTCCGGCCAGCACGTCGCACCGCCACGGCGAGAGCGGGGCGAGCGGGAGTCGCCGCCGTCCGCCGGCAGTCCGCGTATTCGCCGGGTCCCATGAGCGGATATCGGACAAGGCGTCTGATCCCTCCAGGCTGCCGGATGAATGCGTGACTGTCGGTGTGGATCGTGTCTGATGACGGAGCGCTGCATGTCGTCTGCGTTCCGACGTGTGCCGGTGCTATTCGGCCGCGGTGTCCGGCGTTCGCGGAACCGCGATCGCACCTCTCCCGTCCTTTAGTTTCGGCTTCGCTCGTGTCGTGCGCCGCAGATGATCGACTACGTTCACCAGCTGCGTGCAGGCTCACTTCTACCGCGTCGCAACCCTCGTGTCAAGGTACTGGGTGACTAATCTCGTACATCATGGCGTTCGAGCCCCGATCAATCTTCCGGAAGTGATCATGAAGTCGAACCAGTCGTTGATCCTGCGCCGCATGTGGCGCGCTCACGGGGAAGGGTGTCAGAGACCACGTGGCGAATCTGGCCCCGAGTTCCCGGACGCCTGGATCGCCGCGGCCATGTAGCCCATCGCGAACGCCATTCCTGCGTGCCAGGGGGCGTCGCAGGACATCTGGGGGGCGTGGTCCGGGATCAGGACACCGTCGAAGGCATTGGCTTGGAGGATCCTGATCACGCGCAGCATGTCGGTGTCGCCTTCGTCGATGAAGGTCTCCCGGTAGTCCGGGACCTTGCCGCGGATGTTGCGGAAGTGCATGTAGGCGATCCGGTGCTGGCGGCTCTGCTCCTCGACGGCCTCGTATACCCCGCCGTCCGCCATCTCGCCGACCGTGCCGAGGCAGAAGTCGATCTGGTTGGATCGGCTGGGGTTGAGCCCGACGAGCCGGCGGAAGTGCGTCGATTCGTAGAGCACCCGGGGCTGGCCGCGAATGATGGGAACGGGCGGGTCTTCCGGATGGGCGGCGAGAATGACTCCCGCCTCCTCTGCCACCGGTAGCACGTCCTCGAGGAACCGCGCATACCGGTCCCACAGGACCTCGCGACCGACCGGTTCGAGGTCTCCCTCGCCGTCCGGGTCGTAGACCATGTTCCAGACCATGCCCCGAGGGATCGGCGTCTGGTCAACACCGCTCATCCCACTTCCGACCGCGCTGCCGCGCGCGAACGGCCCGCTGATCCTGCCGGCCACACCTGCAAGGCTGAAGTTGTAGCCGATCACGGAGATCCCGGCGGCCCCGACGGTACGGATCATCGTCTGGAGCTTCTCGATCTGCGCCGGGCGCTGCGGGCCATCGAGGAGCACGTCATGCCAGTGCGCAGGGTCGAAGTTCTCGATCGCATACCAGATCAGGCCCTGGCTCTCGATGAGCCGCCGCATGTCGAGCAGTTCATCGACGTCCCACAGACGCTCTGGATCACCCGCCCGACCCCATCCGCCTCGGCCACCCGTCGGCTGGTCGCCACGGGGGTTGTCGGCCGCTCCCTTGAAGTAGTCGACCAAGTGCACGACGACGTGCGTCGCCCCGCACTGCCGCGCGAAGGCGAGATTCTCTGGCGTGACGTGGTGGCGATAGAGTCCGAAGCCCAGCTTCATGGAGCCCCCCCCGAAGCACCCTGGCGAGACGCTGCGGACTCAGGCAGGGCCGGAGCCTTGCGGGCGAGGCGTCGTGCCTCTGCGATCGCCGCTCTGCCGTCCGCGATGTGCTCGACCGACGCCCGCCTGGCGGCCTCGGGGTCACGGTTTGCGATCGCGCGACAGATCGCCTCGTGCTGGACAACGGCCCGCTTCGCCGCCCCCGGGACGAGCGCGGTCTGATGGCGGAGCGTCGTGAGCAGGTCCGCGATCGTGTCGAGGACCTGCAGGTAGATGACGTTCTCGCTTGCCGCGACAACCGCCCTGTGGAAGTCGACGTCGGCTTGATAGGAGGATTGCCCGGCTTCGACGGCTGTTCGAATGCGCTCGAACGCAGCATCGATCAGGGCGACCTCCGCAGGTGTCGCGCGCACGGCCGCTCGTGCGGCAGCCTCGCTTTCCAGGAGCTCGCGGAAGTCATACAGATCATCTATCGCCTTGTCCTCGAGCAAGGCCGAGATCATCTCGCCGTCGAGCGCCTCCTGTGCGCCAACCCCGATGACGATCGCTCCCACACCCGGGCGCACGTCGAGGATGCCCATCGCGACCATTGACTGCACCGCCTCACGGACGGCACTTCGCCCGACTCCGAACCGTTCCATGAGGCCTCGTTCGGTCGGAAGCCGGTCTCCAGGCTGGTACCTACCCGCCTCGATGTCCGCGCGAAGGTCGTCTGCGATGGCGTGGCTGAGGTTTCGTCGAGCGGTGCGCTTCACGGGTTGACAGTAGGGAAGGGATGAATATCCTGTCAATCCTATTTATCAGACAAATCCCCTGTTGCAGCGGATCAAGATGCCTCTCGATTTCGGATTCCTCCGGCACCACCTGCGGAGTGCCCTCGTGGCGGACGTGATGGACGCGATGGACCTGCGCGCGCAGTGCCTTGGGCCGGGGATCATGCCGCTCCACCCGTCGGATGTCCTGGTGGGCCGGGCCTTCACCGTGACGGTCGTCGAGGCCGACACGCCATCCGTGCCACCGTACCAGGGCCTTCTCGGGGCACTCGACGCGATCGGGGCCGACGAGGTCTTCGTCTTCCCCACGGCGCGGTCGGGCCGTGCGGCGGTCTGGGGCGAACTCGTCTCGACGACATGCCTCGCCCGGGGCGTGGCCGGCGCACTGACGGACGGCCTGATCCGGGACACCGAGCGGATCCGCCAGCTCGGGTTCCCGGTGTTCTCGACGGGCACGCTGCCGCTCGACGTGAACGGCCGGCTCGACATCGTTGGACATGGGGCAGCGGTGACGATCGACGGCGTGTTCATCCGGCCCGGCGACCTGATCGTGGGAGACGCCGATGGCGTCGCGATCGTGCCGGTTGAGGTCGAGACCGACGTCATCGAGCGCGCCCTCGCGAAGGATGCGCAGGAGACGGAGTTCCGCGCCGCCGTCGCGCGGGGCATGGCACCGACAACCGCCTTCCAGAGGTTCCAGGTGCTCTGAGGATGACGGCCGCGAGTCGTACGGGTGGTGACATCCAGCCCACAGCCACACTAGGAGACTGACGTGTCCGTACTGAGCGGCAAGGTCGCCATCGTCACCGGCGGGACACTCGGCATCGGACGGGCAACCGCCGAGGAGCTTGCCCGGGCGGGTGCCTCGGTCATGGTCTGCGGATCGGATCGCGGGCGGGTCCGTGAGGCCGTGTCGGACTTCGCCGCCGACGGGCTGGCGATCGACGGGCTCGCCGCCGACGTCTCAGTCGCACGCGATGTCGAGAGGCTTGTGACCACGACCGTGGAGCGCTTCGGCGGCGTGGACATCCTCGTCAACAGCGCGGGGATCCAGCGCTACGGGACCGTGGTCGATACCGACGAGGAGGTCTGGGACCGCGTCCAGGACGTGAACGTCAAGGGCATGTTCCTGGCAGCCAAGTATGCGATCCCGGAGATGCGCCGCCGTGGCGGCGGCTCGATCGTGAACGTGTCGTCCGTCCAGGCCTTCATCGCGCTCAGGAACTCGCTCGCCTACGTCACGAGCAAGGGGGCGATCAGCTCGCTGACCAGGGCGCTGGCCCTTGATCACGCCGCAGAGGGCATCCGGGTCAACGCGGTCTGCCCCGCGACGATCGACACCCCGATGCTCCACGGGGCGGTCAACCTGCTCAAGGGCGATCGCAATGCGGACGACCTCGTCGCCGAGTGGGGCCGAATGCACCCGCTCGGCCGCATCGGCCGTGCCGAGGAGGTCGCGTCCCTGATCGTGTTCCTGGCCGGTCCGGGGGCTTCGTTCATCACCGGCGCATCGATCCCGGTCGACGGCGGGCTCCTGCTGGCCACGTCGCTTGCCGTACCGGTCGACGAGGCGGCCGGCTAGGCGTCGGCGGAGGGACAGCGATGCCGCACACGAACGTGACCGGGATCCGATGATGCGCGTCGCTCTCGGCCAGCTCCCCGAGGCGAGCGAGGAGTCGCTGGCGTTCGCCCGCCAGCTGGGGCTCTCGAGCGTCCAGTTCAACACTCCTCGCCTGCCCGGTGAGGCACGTTGGGAATACGAGGACCTGGTCGCCCTGCGAGAGCGGTGCGAGGCGGCCGGCCTCACGCTTGAGGCGATCGAGAACATCCCGAACCGGTTCTACGAGCGGGCGATGCTGGGCCTGCCGGGCCGGGACGAGGAGATCGAGAACGTCCGCGAGACCATCAGGAACGTCGGCCGGGCCGGGATCCCGATCCTCGGCTACCACTTCATGCCGGCGTCGGTCTGGCGGACATCGGTCGCGGCTCCCGGGCGCGGTGGCGCGGTCGTGACCGCCTACGATCATGCCATCGCTCTCGACCCCGGCAAGGCCATGGATGTCCACGTGGCGCGCCGCGACTTCGGCCGCGACGACCCGTTCGTCAGGGCGGCCCACTTCGACCTTGGGGTGGTGCTCGACGACGACGCGATGTGGTCGAACTACCGGTACTTCATGGACGCGGTTGTGCCCGTGGCGGAGGAGTCGGACGTCAAGCTCGCCCTCCACCCAGACGATCCGCCGGTGCCGGTGCTGGGCGGCATCGCCCGGCTGTTCCGGAGCGTCGCGAACCTGCGCCGGGCGACGGAGCTGGTGCCGAGCCCGAACGCGGGCTTCGACCTCTGTCTCGGGACCGTCTCGGAGATGGGCGGCGAGGCCGCCGTGCTCGAGGCGATCGAGACCCTGGGGCCGGCCGGCCGGATCTTCTACGTCCACCTGCGCGACGTGAAGGGGACCGTCCCCCGGTTCGAGGAGTGCTTCATCGGGGAGGGCAACTACGACCCGCTCGTGGTCCTGCGCGCGCTCAGGAGGGCCGGCTTCGACGGGTTCATCCTCGACGACCACGTGCCGCGGATGGTGGACGACAGCGACTACATGCACCGCGGCCGGGCACACGCCATCGGCTACATCCAGGGCCTGCTGCAGGCCATGGCAGCAGATCGCCAGCAGTAGAGAGGGCAGAGCAGTGGGCATCGACAGCCAGGTGACGTTCGAGCCGTTCGTGAACGGCCTCGATCATCCTGAGTGCGTTGCGCCGGGGTCGGACGGCCGGCTGTATGCGGGCGGCGAGGCGGGGCAGGTGTACCGCGTGTCGCTCGACGGATCGTTCGAGCAGATCGGGTCCACCGGCGGGTTTGCGCTGGGCATCTGCCTCGACGGCGACGACAACGTCTACGTGTGCGACATGGCCCGAAACGAGGTCGTGCGCGTGGCGCCGGACGGGACGGCCTCCGTCTACGCCGCGGGCTTGCCGGACCGCCCGCTGGTCAACCCCAACTACCCCGTGTTCGACGATCTCGGCAATCTCTACGTCTCGGCGTCCGGTGGCTGGAAGACCAACGACGGCTGCATCTGGGTCGTGCGGCCTGGTGGGGCGAGCGAGGTCCTTCGCGACGACGTCACAGCGTTCCCCAACGGTCTCGCCATCAACCCGGCCGGCGACCACCTGTACGCGATCGAGAGCCTCGGCATGCGCGTGGTCAGGGTCGCCATCTCGGAAGGCCGCTCCAGCGGGCCGGTCGAGAAGGTGCTGGACATCCCGGAACGCCACCTCGGCGACGGCCTCGCCTTCGACGCCGAGGGTGGCCTGTACGTCGCCTGCTACACGCCGGACGTGATCTACCGCCTGTCGCCCGACGGCGTGCTGGAGAAGGTCGCGGAGGACTGGGAGAGCGTCGCCCTGTCGAGCCCGACCAACCTCGCCTTCGTTGGAACCGACCGTCGGACGCTGGTCAGCGCCAGCCTCGCGCGGTGGCACCTCTCCAGGGCCGAGGTTCGCGTCCCGGGCATGCCGCTCCGATACCCACGGATCCCGCGCGGGGACCTGGCGTGACGCCTCTCCCCGACCTCCGCGACCAGCTCGCTGCCGCGCGTGTCGTCCCGGTCGTCACGCGCGTTGCGCCATCGGCTGCACGGGCGCCCGCGGCGGCCCTCGCCCGCGGCGGCCTGTCTGTCATGGAGGTGACCCTGCGGGCGGCCGGTGCGATCGACTCCATCGCCGCCATCGCGGCCGACCCGCCCGGCGGGCTCCTCGTCGGCGCGGGAACCGTGCTCACGGCCGCGCAGGTGGAGCCGCGGTGGACGCCGGGGCCACGTTCGTGGTGTCGCCGGGCCTCTCGGTCGGCGTCGTGCGGCGGTGCCGGGACCGTGGCGTCCCGTGCGTGCCCGGCGTCGTGACGGCCACCGAGGTGATGGCCGCCGTCGACGAGGGCCTCGACCTGCTCAAGTTCTTCCCGGCCGAGGCCGCGGGCGGGGTCACGACCCTCCGGTGCGCTCGCTGCACCGTTCCCGCAGGTCCGCTGGGTGCCCACGGGAGGGATCAGTGCCGCCAACGCCGGCGAGTACCTGGCAATTCCGTCCGTGGTCGCCATCGGGGGTTCCTGGATGGTCAAGCCGGAGCTGATCGAGGTCGGCCGGTTCGACGACGTCGAACGCCTGGCCCGTGAGGTTGCCAGCGTGACCCAGGCAGCGCCCGGGAACGCCAGATGAGCGTGCTGCAGCTGCGCGACGCCCCCGCAGCCGGACCCGAGATGGTCTCGCTTGGCGAGGTCATGCTGCGTCTCGACCCGTTCGAAGAGCGTATCCACACGACGCGCACGTTCCGGGCATGGGAGGGCGGCGGCGAGTACAACGTCGCCCGTGGGTTGCGGCGCGTGTTCGGCCGCAGGACGGCCATCGTCACCGCAATCGTCGACAACCCGGTCGGTCGGCTGCTCGAGGATCTCCTGCTCCAGGGAGGTGTCGACCAGCGGTACGTCCGCTGGGTCCCGTTCGACGGCATCGGCAAGCGGGCGCGGGTCGGGCTCAACTTCACCGAGCGCGGCTACGGTGTCCGGTCCGCCCTCGGCTGCTCCGACCGGGGGCATTCCGCCGCGTCCCAGATGGCACCCGGCGACGTTGACTGGGACCGGGTCTTCGGCGAGGACGGGGTCCGCTGGCTGCACACGGGCGGCATCTTCGCCGGCCTGTCAGATGGAACGGCGGCACTCGTGCGCGAGGCCATGGAGGCGGCCCGCCGGTATGGAGCGGTCGTGTCGTTCGACCTCAACTTCCGCCCATCGCTGTGGGCCGACCACGGTGGTCCGGCGGCCGCCCAGGCGGTGAACCGGGGTCTCGCCTCGCTCGTGGACGTGATGATCGGCAACGAGGAGGACTACACGGAGGCGCTGGGGTTCTCGGTGGACGGTGCGACCGACGACTTCGCCGACCTCGACCCGGCCGCGTATCGGGCGATGCTCGAGCGGGTGCGTGGCGCCTATCCGAACGCTCGCGTCCTGGCGGCCACGCTCCGGACCGCGACCACGGCTTCGCGCAACGACTGGAGCGCCGTCGCGCTCGCCGGTGACGAGTTCGCCGTGGCGACGCAGCGTCGCGATCTCGAGATCCTCGACCGGATCGGTGGCGGTGACTCCTTTGCCTCGGGACTGGTTTATGGCCTTCTGACCGGTGACAGCCTCCAGCGCGCCGTGGACCTCGGCGCCGCGCACGGGGCGCTGGCCATGACGACGCCGGGAGACACCAGCATGGCGACCCTGGCCGAGGTGGAGCGCCTCGCCCGGGGCGGCTCGGCACGGGTGGTCCGATGACCTTCCGCGTGGTGATCACCGACTGCTTCGGGTACCCGGACCCCGGCGTGATCGAGGCGGACGAGCTGGGCGAGGGCGTGGAGCTCGTGATCGGTGCCGCCAGGAGCCAGGCGGAGGTGCTCGACATCGCGCGCGGCGCGGACGGTCTGCTCGTGAACATGGCTCCGGTTTCGGTAGCCGTGCTCGAGCAGCTGCCCGGGCTGCGGGCGCTGGTTCGGTACGGCGTCGGCATGGACAACCTCGACGTGGATGCCGCCTCGCGGCTGGGCATCGCTGCGCTCAACGTGCCCGACTACTGCGTGGACGAGGTCGCCCACCACGCGATCGCGATGATCTCGGCCGTCGCCCGCCGCCGCGATGGCGTCGGCGCTGGGCCACCCGGTACGGGTCTTCGACCCCTACCTGCCCGACGAGGCCTTCGGCCCGTTCCGGCGTGTGACATCGCTGGTCGAGCTCGCCGGCTCCGTCAACCACCTCTCGGTCCACGTCCCGCTCACCGATGAAACGCGTGGCCTGGTGGGGGCGGACGTGCTCGCCGCGCTCGGGTCGTCCGGACACCTCGTCAACACGGCGCGCGGCGCGGTGGTCGACCGGGCCGCGCTCCTTGCCGCACTCGACGCCGGGGCGATCGGCTGGGCGTCTCTCGACGTGCTCCCGTTCGAGCCGCCCGCTGGGCTGTCCGGTGCGCTCGTCGGCCACCCGCGGGTCACGGCGACGCCGCACATCGCCTATCTCAGCACCGCGTCCCTCCCGCGCCTCCGGCGGTACGCCGCCCGGCGCCTGCGCGATGCGCTCGTCACCCCGCCAGCCTGAACGGAGAACCACGTGACGACCATTACGTCGCGCGAGCGCATGCTCGCGACCCTGGACCACCGCGAGCCCGACCGGGTGCCGTACCACCTCGGGTCCACCTACACGACCGGGATCCACCACCTGGCGTACGCGGCGCTCCGGCGGCACCTCGGTCTTCCCGGGGACGGCCGGATCATGGACATCCGCCTCGGCCTGGGGTTCGTGGACGACGACATCCGTGACCTGCTGGGGGTGGACGCGGGGATCGTCGCACCCAACGGCCCCAACCCGGCGAGCTACGGGACCTACGGGGCGTGAGCGCTCGCCCTCGCGTCGTCGTCGTGACCGGCGCCGCATCCGGCATCGGATACGCGACGGCAGCGGCGTTCGCCGCCATCGGTGACCGCGTGGTGGTGGCCGACTATGAGCCGGTCGCGGCCGAGGCCGCGGCCTCGGCGCTTCGGGACACCGGTGCCGAAGCGATCGCAGTGACGGTGGACGTGAGCAACCGCTCCCAGGTGGACGCCATGGTCGCAACCGCCGTGGAGCACTTCGGCGGCCTGGACGTGCTGGTCAACAACGCCGCGATCGGCGTGGCCGGCGACCTGCTCGAGACGACCGCCGCCGACCTCGAGCGGACGCTCGCCGTCAACGTGATCGGCACGTTCGGGTGCTGCCAGGCCGCGATCCCCGTGATGCTGGCCGCCGGCGGTGGCGTGATCGTCAACGTCGCCTCGGTGGTCGCGCTGGCGGCGGTCGAGCGCCGCGCCGCCTACACGGCCTCGAAGGGCGCGATCGTCGCGCTGACGCGCTCCATCGCGGTCGACTTCATGCGGCGCGGAATCCGCTGCAACGCGGTTGCGCCGGGAACGGTGGACTCGCCCTGGATCGGCCGGATCCTCGAGGGCCAGCCTGATCCGGTCGCCGCGCGCCAGGCGATGGTCGACCGCCAGCCGATCGGGCGTCTTGGGAGGCCCGAGGAGATCGCGGCCGCGATCCGCTACCTGGCATCGCCCGAGGCGGCCTTCGTGCACGGCAGCTGCCTCGTCATCGACGGCGGGTTCTCTGCCCGATGACACCGGCGGCTGTCCCTGGTGCACTCCTGGCCGACGCCGACGCGGTCCGTGCGTTCCTCGCCGCGTTTATGGATCTCGACCCAGCCGACGCGCAGATCGAGTTCCTCACGGGTGGCGTGTCGAGCGCGGTGGTCAGGGTCGTGGTCGGGGATCGGTGCTTCGTGATCAAGCAGGCGCTCACCCAGCTGCGGGTCGAGGCGACGTGGCTGTCCCGGCCGGAGCGGTCCGCGATCGAGGCGCGCTGCGCAGATGTGCTCGGCCGGCTCGTACCGGGCTCCGTCCCCGTCGTCCTGCGGATCGTCCCGGAGGCTCACGCCTTCGTCATGGAGTGCGCCCCCGACGGGTCCGAGACATGGAAGAGTGCGCTCATGCGGGGCGAGACGGACCCCGCGCTCGCCCGGGCGGCGGGCGTCCTGCTGGCAAGGATCCACACCGCGACGGCGGCGGAGCCGGCCCTTGCCGCGGAGTTCGCGGATTCCTCGTTCTTCGCCGAGCTCCGTCTCGAGCCGTACCTGCACCGGGCGGCGTCCCGGAACCCCGACCTCCGGGTGGCGATCGAAGCGTTGGCCGCGGAACTCGGCGAGCCCGGCATCAGTCTTGTCCACGGGGACTACAGCCCCAAGAACATCCTGGTCACGCCCACCGGGGAGCTCCTCCTCCTCGACCACGAGGTCGCGCACTGGGGGCAGCCGGCATTCGATGTCGCGTTCGCGACGAGCCACCTGTGCCTGAAGGCCCTCGCCTTTGGCAGCGCCGATCACCTCGAGACTGCGACCGCCTTCCTCGACGGGTACCGTGCGACCTCGGCGGTGGCCGGGGTGGCGACCGGCACGTTGTGCGGAGGCCTGCTGGCGGCGCTCATGCTCGCCCGGGTCGATGGCAAGTCACCGGTCGAGTACCTCGACGACGAGGACAAGGCGACCGTGCGGGCGCTCGCACGGAGGCTGCTCGCCGATGGGCGGCCCACCCCCGACGCGGTCGTTGCTGCAGTCCGGAGGGTGACGCTCGATGCCTGACCTGCAGATCGTCTCGCTCACCGGTCGCGAGATCCTCGACTCCCGCGGCCGCCCCACCGTCGAAGCCGACGTCAGGCTGGCCGATGGGACGGTCGGTCGGGCATCGGTGCCGTCGGGTGCCTCCACCGGTCGCCACGAGGCGCTGGAGCTGCGGGACGGAGACCCGTCGAGGTTCCGCGGCCTCGGCGTGCTCCGGGCCGTGGCCAACATCGACGGCGAGATCAGCAGCGCGGTCCGCGGCCTGCGGGCGGACGACCAGCGAGCGCTGGACGACACGCTGATCGCCCTTGACGGCGATCCGCACAAGCGCCGTCTTGGCGCTAACGCGGCCCTGGCCGTGTCGATGGCGGCCTGCCGGGCTGCGGCGAATGGGCGGGGAGTGCCCCTGTACCGCCACATCGCCGATCTCGCCGGGACGCAGCCCACGATCCCGCTCCCGATGGTCAACATCATCAGCGGCGGCCTCCACGCGGGGCGCCAGCTCGACATCCAGGACGTGCTGGCAATCCCGCTCGCCGCGGCCTCGTTCCGCGAGGCCCTGGAGGTCGCCGTCCGCATCCATGCCCGCGTCGGGGACATGGTCATGGCCGCCGGCTTCCCGCCGCTCGGGGCGGACGAAGGGGGCTGGGGTCCGCCGCTCGCGTCCGACAGGGAGGCCATCGACTGGGTCGGGCGCGCGATCGCCGACGAGGGTGTCTCGGCGGGCATCGCGCTCGACATCGCCGCGTCCCACTTCTTCGGCGATGACAGCACGTACAGGCTGTCCTCGGTCGGTGCCCTGGATTCGGCGGGACTGACGGACGTGCTGGCCGGGTGGACTCGCGACTATCCGATCGTGTCGATCGAGGACGGGCTCGCGGAGGATGACTGGGCAGGGTGGACAGCCCTGACGATCAGGCTCGCGGCGATCCAGCTGATCGGTGACGACCTGTTCGTCACCGATTGCCGCCGGCTCGAGCGAGGGATGACCCAGGGGGTCGCCAACGCCGTGCTCGTCAAGCCCAACCAGGCCGGGACGCTCTCGGAGTCGTTCGACGTGGTCGCAGCGGCCCGCCGCGGAGGCTACGCGACGATCGTCTCGGCCCGCTCCGGTGAGACCGAGGACAGCTTCCTCGCGGACCTCGCGGTCGGAACCGGGGCAGGGCAGATCAAGGTCGGGTCGGTGACGCGATCGTCCCGCCTGGCCAAGTGGAACCAGCTCCTCCGGATCGAGGAGGAGCTTGGACCGGGGGCATATGCCGGTGCGGAGGCCCTCGCCGGCCGCGCGCAGGCGCACGAGGGACAACGATGAAGCTCGCCACCATCATCAATGACGGCCGCCACACCCTCGCGATTGTGCGCGACGGGCGCGTGCACCCGGTAACCGGAGGTGCGGAAGGCCCCGCGTCGCTGATGGCGGTCGTCGCCGACCAGGACCGCTGGCTGCCGTGGCTCGAAGGGCTGCTCGGTTCGACTGGCGCCTGCCTGGCGCTCGCCGACGTCCGTCTCGCGACACCGCTGCCCCATCCCGGCAAGGTGGTCGCCGTGGGTCTCAACTACGCGGACCATGCCAGCGAGGGCAACGTGTCGCTCCCGGCGGAGCCGCTCCTGTTCGCCAAGTTCCCCAGCTCCATCATCGGACCGGGAGAGGCGATCACCTGGGATCCCGGGCTGACCGACGCCGTCGACTACGAGGCCGAGCTGGCCGTCGTCATCGGTCGACGGGCGCGCAACGTCTCGCTAGCGGAGGCGCTTGACCACGTCTTCGGCTACACGTGCCTCAACGACGTGTCAGCGCGGGACCTGCAGTTCCGGGACGGCCAGTGGGTTCGCGGCAAGAGCCTCGATACCTTCTGCCCGATCGGTCCCTGGATCGTGACGGCCGACGAGATCCCCGATCCCGGGGCGCTCAGGATCGAGTGCGAGGTGTCCGGCGAAGTCCTCCAGGCGGCCTCGACCGCCGACCTGATCTTCGACGTCGCGCAGCTCGTGTCCTACATCTCGCACAGCTTCTCGCTGGAGCCCGGGGACGTCATCGCGACCGGGACGCCGCCCGGCGTCGGCTACTTCCGCGATCCGCAGCGACTGTTGGGCGACGGCGACGAGGTCGTCGTCCGCATCGAGCGGATCGGCGAGCTGCGCAACCCCGTCCGCCTTCCCTGACCCGCCCAAGCAGGAGATCCTTCCACGACAGACCCCGCGCCGCTGACCGGGCGACGGCCGTACGGGTGACCAACGAGGCGGTCGCCGCCGGCGAGGATCCCAAGGTCGTGCTCGACGCGATGATCGCGGCGATGGACACGGTCGGGACCCGGTTCCAGGCTGAGGAGATCTTCGTGCCCGAGATGCTGATCAGCGCGCGCGATGAAGGAGGCGACGGCGATCCTCGAGCCGCTCCTCGCCGCCGCCGGCGTGCGTCCGGAGCACACGGCCGTCATCGGCACGATCGTGGGCGACCTCCACGACATCGGCAAGAACCTGGTCGGGATGATGTGGAATGGCGCCAACATCGAGGTCATCGATCTCGGCGTCAACGTGTCTGCCGAGGCGTGCGCGACGGCCGTGCGTGAACACGGGGCCGCGCTCGTCGGGATCAGCGCCCTGCTCACGACGACCATGGCCGGGATGAAGGATGCCGTCACGGCGGTGCACGCCATCGACCCGAACGTCAAGGTGATCGTGGGCGGCGCACCGCTCACCCCGGAGTTTGCTGCTTCGATCGGTGCCGACGGCTATGCGCCGGACGCGGGATCGGCGGCGCAGCTCGCCCGGGCCTCGCTCGGGATGGTCTAGTCGCGAACCGGGCGCGAGGTGCAGCAGCTCGGGGCGCGGGGGTTCCGCGTCAGCCTGCCCGGCGGTAGGGGTCCGGCAGCATGATCTCGCGGACCGTCCCCAGCAGGTCGTGGCAGGCACTGATGAAGGCGCGCAGCGTCCGGACGGTGGCCCCGTAGCCGTCGAACTCGTCGATCGCAAGGCCGTCGGGCTCGTATGCGCGCGAGAAGTCCGGGATGCACGCCGTGAGCTCCGCGAGGATCGCCGGGTCCACGGGCACATCGATGCGCGGCTCGGGCGCGATCCCGCTCCGCTCGAGCCTCGCCTGCCAGCCCGGCGTGAGCGTCATTGCCGCGTCCGCCCCGACGAGCTCGGTCCAGTGGAGCGGGTGGCGGGTCGCCGCCGCCAGCAGGCGGGACCGGTAGCCGCGTTCCCGGAAGATCCCATAGGTGCGCCTGAAGACGGCGATACCCGCCCAGTCGAGAGCCGCCGGATCGACGGCGAGGGGGCCAGGCCGGCGAGGTGCACGGCCTACTCGGTCATCCGCACGGCGTCCCGGTAGTTGGCCGGGTTCGTCTGGACGGTCTGGCGGCCCGGGCGCCCGCCCGTGGTCTCGAACACCGGGTGCAGGACCTCGGCACCCTCGATGGCCATCTGGTCCACGACGGCCCAGGCGATCTCGACCTCGGACCACGTCGGGTTGGCCGAGGCGAGCTCCCGCACGCGCGGCCGCCAGCGATCCGGGTGCTTGCGCATGACCTGAGCACGATCGTGGGGTTGGACGTCGCGCCGATTGCCCCGCGCTCGATCGCCGACGCGAGCTTCGCCGGATCGCAGGAGTCGTTCCACCACTCGGTTGGTGTCTCGCGCGCCATCCGGAGGAGCGGGCTTGCCACGGCGACGCCGGTCATGCGGGCGTGTCCGCCCGGCTTGCCGCCTCCGCCACGCTGAACCCGGCGAGGTCCTCGAGCATGGTGATCAGCCCCGAGTGGTCGTAGTCGGCGCGGCCCGCAGCGCTCATCGCGCGCATCAGCTGATCCACCGCCGCCGCTGCCGGCAGGGCGACGTCGATCTCGCGTGCAAGGTCGAGGGCGTTCTTGAGGTCCTTCTGGTGGAGCCGGATCCGGAACCCCGGGTCGAAGGTGCCGCCGAGCATGTTCGTCCGGCGCAGCTCCAGGACCTTCGTGGCGGCCAGGCCGCCCTGGAGGACGTCGGCGATCTTCGCCGGATCGACGCCCGCCTTCGCGCCCAGCACCAGGGCCTCGGACACCGCCTCGATGACGACCGCGACCACGACCTGGTTGCAGACCTTCACGACCTGGCCTGCGCCCGCAGGCCCGACGTGGACGATCGTCTTGCCCATCGCCTCGAACACGGGCAGGGCGCGAGCAAAGGCCGCCTCGCTGCCGCCGACCATGATCGAGAGGGTCCCCGCGATCGCGCCCTTGTCGCCGCCGCTCACCGGGGCGTCGAGCATCTCGGCTCCCGCGGCGGCCGCGCGCTCGGCCAGCTCGCGGGCCGTGGACGGCGCGATAGAGCTCATGTCGATCGCAAGCCAGCCCGGCCGCAGGGCCTCGAACGCGCCGTCCTGGCCGAGATAGACCTCTCGCACCTGGGGGGAATCCGGGAGCATCGTGATCAGGACGTCCGTGCGCTCGGCCACGTCGCGCGCGGACGTGGCCTCGGTCGCCCCGTCGGCGACCAGCTCCTCGACCGCCGTCCGGGTCACGTCGTGGACCACGAGCGAGTACCCGGCCTTCATGAGGTTGCGGGCCATCGGGCGGCCCATGATCCCGAGGCCGATCAGGCCCAGCGTCGGCTTGGTGTCCA
>Ga0315271_10001016_pt1 | contig 16618 bp, 21 predicted proteins | sample C3_top_MG_FD_204664 | JGI IMG/M metagenome (GOLD analysis project Ga0315271, IMG submission 204664) | Sediment microbial communities from Yellowstone Lake, YNP, Wyoming, USA - C3_top | ecosystem: Environmental > Aquatic > Freshwater > Lake > Sediment | place: USA: Wyoming | collected 2017-08-01 | reverse complement strand
TCCGTTGCAGCGTACTTCTGCCCGTACTTCCGGAAGTTTTCCAGTCACTTCGGCAGTTACTCCCGCAGGCACGTTCCAGGAAACACTCTGCAGCACTTTTATTAACTATTTCAGAGGTGATTCCGTGATTACAGGAACAGTCAAGTGGTTCAACGATGCCAAGGGCTTCGGCTTCATTACCCCGGACGACGGCAGCAAGGATGTGTTCGTACATCACTCCGCCATCCAGGGTAGCGGCTTCAAGTCGCTGGCCGAAGGTCAGAAGGTAAAGTTTGAATTGACGCAGGGCCCGAAGGGTCCGTCGGCTGCGAACGTCACGCCGGCGTAAACTGCTCCTGCATCGCAGGTTTCAGTCGAAACCCCGCCGGGTCACCGGCGGGGTTTTTTATCGCCCGATTTTATGTGCCGGTCACATCGGCTGGTTTGGGGGCGTTCGCCGGCTTGCGGCCGCGCGGCGACCACAACGACTGCTTGCCGAAGCCACGCGCGTTGATCTGCTCGGCGCAATGTGCCGCGTGTGCGGTCACGTCCTTGAGCGATCCGGCGCGCTGACCGGTGATGGTTGATTTGCCGTTATCCAGCACGTAGCGATACCAGCCCTGTCCGTCGGTGCCATCCGGGGAGGCGGTTTTTTCGACGCGCGCAACCTTGAAAGGTCGCGCCTGGGTCGATGCCCGTTCCAGAATGCTTCCGGGCGTACTGGTAGGTCGTTCAGTTTCAGCCATGTGTATCAATCTTCATTGAAGAGTAACTAATAATGAGTTGCCAATCGCGTGACGCTTAACGCCGCCCGCGGCCGCCGGGTCCGGCCTTGTCGCGCGGCTTTTCCTCGTTCACCTTGATCTGTTTGCCCATGAACTCCTTGCCATTGAGGGCGGCGATCGCGGCGCGCGCCTCGTGGCCTTCCATCTCGACGAAACCAAAGCCGCGGCACTGGCCGCTGAAGACATCGGCGGCCAGGCGGATGGAGCGCACCTTGCCGTGTTGCGAGAACAGCGTCTGGATGTCCGCTTCGCGGGTGTCCGGGGAGAGATTGCCGACGTACATCTTGAGCATGTGAAACCTCGTATTCGGTATGACGTCCGGCGCTGCGGTCAGGCAGTGCGCGGGATCGTGCAGCGCGGCGAGTGCCGTTCGGCGCACCCAAACTGCGGTAACGAAGGCAGGGTGGACGGTGGAACAGTGCTGCCGCGCGTGGTTTGAAGGGTCGTGGCGCGGGAGGGGCGGCGTAAGCCCATACAATCCGCCACTCACCGGCGCACTATATCACATTTTGCCTGCCTTGCCCTAATGCGGGCGCTCCGGACCGGCATCCAGACCGATTGCCAGCCCGGCGCGCGGCGGGCATGATCGCATGCCGCAATCAAGGGAGACAGCGTGGCCAATCCGACAGAAATCTACGTCAGTACCGATATCGAGGCAGATGGCCCGATTCCCGGGGCACATTCGATGTTAAGTCTGGCCTCGGCGGCCTATCGTGCCGACAAAACCGTGATTTCGACCTTCACGATCAATATCGAAACGCTCCCGGGAGCAGTGCCCGACGCACGCACCATGGCCTGGTGGCAGGGCTTTCCCGAGGCCTGGGAGAACTGCCGCCGCGACACCCACCCGCCGGAAGCGGCCATGCGCGCGTACGCGGACTGGCTCAAGACCCTGTCCGGGCGGCTGGTGTTCCTCGGTTTCCCTGCCTCCTGGGATTTCATGTGGGTGTACTGGTACCTGGTGCGTTTCACCGGCGAACGCCCGTTCCGCGAGCATGCGATTGACGTGCGTTCCTATGCTATGGGTATGCGCAAGACCAGCTTCCAGGAGACCACGCGCACCTATTTGCCGAAGCGCTGGTTCGACGCCAACCTGCCGCACACGCACGTGGCGCTGGACGATGCCCTGGAACAGGGCGCGATGTTCTGCAACATGCTGGCTGAGAACCGCCGGACGTCCGGGGAGTGATTGGGCATGGTCCAGGGATATCACCTCGATCCGGCTGGCGGCATCGCCGATGAGCGCTTCGCCATCGTGTATGCACCGAAACGCACCCGCGACCGCGTGCCGGAAGGCAATGTGCAGGTGGTGGACACCGAAGCCGCCGCGCATGCCGCCGCCGATCCTGTTAAAAAACTTTTTCCTGCGCGCGTCATCGGCCCGGCGCGTTCCTCGGAAGGAGTATCTGTCTACTATATCGTGCGTTGGCTGGACGGGGACGCGGGTTAACCCAGGCTAACGCCGAGCAGCATGCCGGTCGCGTAGGTCACCGCACCGGAAGCGCCTCCGATCAGCAGCATGCGCAGTCCGCCCCACAGTGCGCCGCGCCCGGTGAACAGGCTGAGCGTGGTGCCCACCAAAAACAGCGCTACACCCGCGAGCGCCGCGGCTAACAGCACCGGCTGTGGCTCGAGCTTCAGCAGAAATGGTGCGAGCGGAATGACGGCGCCGACCGTGAATGCCAGAAACGAGAAAATTGCCGCACCCCACGGCGAGCCAAGATCGTCCGGGTTGAGCCCGAGTTCCTCGCGCGCCAGTGTGTCGAGCGCATGTTCCGGATCCTTCAGCATCTTGCGCGCCACGGTGCGCGCCTCCTCCATGTCCATGCCGCGTGCGTGATAGATGAGCGCCAGTTCCTCGGCTTCTTCATCCGGGTACTCGGCAAACTCCTCACGCTCCAGGCCGATCTGATATTCGTACATCTCGCGTTGCGAGCGCATCGACACGTATTCACCCGCCGCCATGGACAGCGCGCCGGCCAATAACCCGGCCACGCCGGAGGTGAGAATCAGGCTCGGCTCGCCAGTCGCGCCGGCCACGCCCATAATCAGGCTGGTGTTCGACACCAACCCGTCATTCACCCCGAATACCGCCGCGCGCAGGTTGCCGCCACTGCCAATGCCGCGGTGCCGGCCGCCGACCTGTTCAACGCGTGTCGGCATGGCGTGCCCGGGCGTAGCGCTACTGTAGGCCGACAGGCCGCGCACTTTCATGGCGGCCAGTACCGGCAGCAGCAGGCGCGGATTGATGTGCGCAATCAAAAAACCGACTACGCGCGCCCGCTGCGTCAGCCGGAATGCCGGTTCTTCTCCACCCTGTTGCTTGATTTGAACAAGCCAGATTCCGGCCTGCGACTCGGCGGCCGCCGCCAGTTGCCCGAACAGCCGACGCTTGCCGGCATCGGACTCGGCATTGCTGAGCAGGCGATACAGCCAGGCGGACTGTTTTTCTTCTTGCCAGCTGTCGAGTGCGGACATGTGGTCTCCAATGTGTGCGTAACTCGCGATTAATTTAACACGCGTTCGCATTATTGCGTGCCAGGGTGTTTTCAGCACAGGGGTGGGGCGGAGCAGTATCCCAGCACAGCCCAGCGGCTTGCTCTGTGGTATTGTTTTGCGCTTTGATGCGCCCATGCAGCAGACAAAACAGGTCGCAGTCGAGTTCGTGTTGCGCCAGCAAAGTGCATGCGCGAGCCCCGGTCAACACGCCTTCGCCGATCCACTGTGCGCGGTGTGGGGGCAGGCCGGGTGAGGGCGCGCATCCGCATCGGTATTTCGAGTTGCCTGCTTGGACAGGCGGTGCGCTACGACGGTGGCCACAAGCACAACGGCTATATCACCGAAACGCTCGGCCAGTTCTTCGACTTCGTACCCTATTGCCCGGAGGTGGCGATTGGACTCGGTATCCCGCGCCCGCCGATTCGCCTGGTAAAGAGCGCGCACGGCCCGCGTGCCCGCGGGGTCAGGAACACGGATCTGGATGTTACCGACAAGCTCGTGGCCTATGCCGAAAAAGTCGCACCGAAGCTGCACGATCTGAGCGGCTACATCCTCAAGAAAGGTTCGCCGAGTTGCGGCATGGAACGCGTCAAAGTGTACGGCCCGCAAGGCATGGCCGTTGCCAGCGGCGCCGGCCTGTACGCCGGCACGCTCATGGCACAGTTGCCGGAGCTGCCGTTCGAGGAAGAGGGCCGGCTCATGGACCCGGTGTTGCGCGAGAACTTCGTGGAACGCGTGTTTGTCTATCACCGCTGGCAGCAGCTTATCGCGCAGCGCCTGACGGCCAAGGCGCTGGTCGAGTTCCATACGCGCCACAAGTTCATCGTGCTGGCGCACGAGGAGAAACGCTACCGCGAGCTCGGTCGCCTGGTGGCCACGGCCGGACGCCGCGGCATGGCCGAACTCGGGCGCACCTATATTCGATTGCTGATGCAGGCGCTGAAGAAACCGGCTACGCGCACACGCCATGCCAACGTGCTGCAGCACCTGTTTGGTTTCCTCAAACAGAATCTGGACGCTGCCGACAAGCGCGAGCTGCTCGAATTGATCGATGCCTACCGCCGCGGCCAGCTGCCGCTGGTGGTACCCATCACCCTGTTGCGCCACCACCTGCGCTGCTTTCCCGTGCCATACCTGAGCGAGCAGTACTATCTTGCCCCGCACCCCGACGAGCTCATGCTGCGCAACCAGGTTTAACCAGCACCTTCCCCTCGTGGCCTGGCCGACATGCCGCAATAATTGTTCAGTAGCCTGTAAGCAATCTGGATGTTGTCCGATCTATACCTTAAGTACGGGGTCGCATCCCAGGCGCACCCCATGACGCAGGCGCTATCTGAGCGGTGCGAGCCCCTGGATGCCATGGAAAGCCGTAGTGCGTGTAATTTCGTGGCAAGGATGTGTAAGCTCTCCGCCGGGGCGTCGACCAACGTCCAGATACAACAAGCTTCAATAACCTGGCAAATAACCCGATACGAGGAAACTCATGCAAAACAAACGCTATATGATCACCACCGCCATCGCCGCACTCACCAGCGGCGGCATACTGGCCTCCACGACGGCACAGGCCGCCGGCGCTGTGGTATGTGCCGAACAGGAACGCTGCTACGGCATTGCCAAGGCCAGCAAGAACGACTGCGCCACGTCGAGTTCGGTCTGTTCGGGCAGCGCCAAGCAGGATAACTTGAAGGATGCCTGGATATATGTCCCGAAAGGCATGTGCCAGAAAGTCGCCGGTGGATCGATCATGCCGCCGGATGCAAAAAAGAAGTAAGCGACCGCGCCGCGCGTTGATTCATGTCGTGGGAGAGATGCGCGCCTCGTCTGTTGTAAGGATTGCAGCAATAATTGTTTTCAACCAAAGCAAGGAGCCAGCAACATGAGTCATCGTAATGTCGTCGTCACTGCCGCCATCGGCAGTCTGTTCGCGCTTGGGTCACTCGGCGCCGTCGCCGCTGACAAGGCGCCTGTGGAAAAGTGCTATGGCATCGCCAAGGCCGGCAAGAACGACTGCCAGACCACGGCCAGCGCCTGCGCCGGTACCGCGACCAAGGACGGACAGAAGGATGCGTGGCTGTATGTCCCCAAGGGCACCTGCGACAAGATCGTCGGCGCCTCGCTCAAGTCTGGCAAGTAATGTCATGAGTGCTGTGCTCGCCGAACGTCCGCACGGACCGATCCCGAGTCGCTGCGGGATCGGTTTGCGTGCCGAGCACTATCGCGACCTGCTGGAGCGGTGCCCACCGCTGGCATTTGTCGAAGTGCACAGCGAGAATTATTTTGGCGCCGGTGGTGCGCCGCTTTATTTTCTGGAACAGGCGCGCGCGCACTACCCGCTCAGCCTGCACGGTGTCGGGCTGTCGCTTGGTTCCTCCGACCCGCTCGATCGCGAACACCTGCGCCGGCTGAAGACACTGATCCAGCGTTTTGAACCGGCGCTGGTGTCCGATCATCTGAGCTGGAGTTCGATCGGCGGTGTGTTTCTCAATGATTTGCTGCCGCTGCCGTACACCGAGGAGACGCTCGCGCACTTCAGCGCGCGCGTTGCGCAGGTGCAGGACTATCTCGGCCGTGAGCTGTTGATCGAGAATCCGTCGAGCTACCTGCAATACAGCGAATCCGCGATTCCCGAGTGGGAATTTCTCGCCGCAGTGGCGCGCACCAGCGGCTGCGGCCTGTTGCTGGATGTGAACAATATCTATGTGAGCAGCCAGAACCAAGGCTTCGATGCGAACCGTTATCTCCAGGCGCTGCCAGCTGCGGCGGTCCGCGAGATACACCTCGCCGGCTACACCATCAACCGCTATCCCGAGGGCGAGATGTTGATCGACAGCCACAACGCGCTGGTCTCGGAGCCGGTGTGGGAGCTGTACGCGCACGCGCTACGCCAGATCGGGCCGCGTCCGACGCTCATCGAGTGGGACAGCGATCTGCCGCCGCTCGACACCCTGATCGGGCAGGCCGGACTGGCCGACGCCATTCTTGCGCGCGAGACCGCCGATGCTGCGTGATCTGCAAACCGAGTTTGCTGCCGCGGTGTTCGACGAGCGGCCGGAGATGAGCGCGCGCGTGCGCGCCGGCCGTTTCCCGGCCGCGCAGCACTTGCAGGTGTATCGCAACAACGTGATGGAGAGCCTGACCGGTGCGCTGCGCGCGGTGTACCCGGTGGTCGAGAAACTGGTTGGCGACGGCTTCTTCCGCTACGCCGCACACGAGTACCTGTGTGCACACCGGCCACGCAGCGGCAACCTGCATGATTTCGGCAATGTCTTCGCAAATTTTCTCGCCGGCTTTGCGCCCGCCGTGGAACTGCCGTATCTGCCGGACGTGGCGCGTCTCGAATGGGCCTGGCACCAGGCCTTCCATGCTGCCGATGCGCCTGCCTTCGATCTTGCGCGCTTGGGCGCGGCGCCGGCCGAACAGCACGAAACCTTGCATTTTGTGCTGCACCCGAGCGCGCGCCTGCTGGCTTCCGACTTCCCGATCGTGCGCATTTTTGAAATCAATCAGGAAGGTTATGGCGGCGACACGCGCGTCGATCTCGCAGAGGGCGGCGTGCGTGTGCTAGTCATTCGGCGTGAGCTGACGGTATATGTGGAGCCACTCGCCGCCGGAGAAGCTGCGCTGTTGACCGGGCTGGCCAGGAAACAACCCTTGGGTACCGCCGTTCAGGCGGCGCTGGCCGCACAAGCGGATTTCGATCTCACCGGCGAGCTTGCCCGGCATCTGCAGCATGGCACGCTGGTGGACTGTCTTACGGAATAATCATAACAACTGGAGAAACTATGTGCCTGCTGACTAGATTCAATACAATTTGCACACCGGTGGTGCGCGTCCTGGAATGGCTACAGCCGGTGTTTGTGCTCGGTGTGCGGTTTTATATCGCAAGTGTTTTCTTCAAATCAGGTCTCACCAAAATCGCCAGCATGGACAACACGATTCTGCTGTTCACGCACGAATATCAGGTGCCGCTGCTGTCGCCCGAACTCGCGGCCTATCTCGGTACAGGTGCCGAGCTTGTCTTGCCGGTGCTGCTGGCACTCGGTCTGGGTGGACGGTTTGCCGCCGCCGCGCTATTCGTGTTCAACATCGTCGCAGTAATTTCGTACCCGGAACTCAACGAGGTCGGGGTCATGCAACACGAGTACTGGGCTGCCCTGCTGTTGGTGCCGCTGTTGTATGGTCCGGGAAAGCTGTCGTTGGACTGGATTATCCGTCGCCACCTGGCCGGCTAGCCGCTGTTGAACAATGCACCTGCCAGTAGCAGTCCGTGCAGCGCGGCAGCGGCGATGGTCATGCGGATTGCCGGGGCGAGGGCGCGCGGCTGCGTGGCATAACGCAGCAGTTCGCGTGCGGCCAGCGCGCTGGGCAACACCGCCAGCAGTGCCAGCAACGCGCGTGCCGGTAACAGTTCCGCATACACCGCACCGATCAGCCAGCCATAGGCAGCCACAGCGATGGCCACATAACCCCAGCGTGCCTGGTGTGGTGCCAGGCGTACCACCCAGTGACGCTTGCCGCTGGCCGCGTCGGCGGCCCGATCCGGGAACTGGTTGAGAAAGAGGATGTTGGTGACGAGCAGCGCGTACGACGCCGCGGCCACGACCGGCACCAGGGCGAAGGCGTGGCGCTGGACATAATCGCTACCGACTACGATCAGGGTAAAACCGGACGCGACGGCGAACTCGCCGAGACCGCGGCTGTTGAGCTTGAGCGGCGGCGCCGAGTAGGCCCAGCCGATCGCGAGCCCAGCCAGGCCGATTGCCAGCAGGCCCAGACCGGACCGCAGCGCAAGCCACAGGCCGCCGACCATGACCAGCGCGAGCAGCGCGCTGCCGAAACGTGCCGTGGCCGTCGTGCAAAGCACGCCGTTCTGGATAAAGCGGCTGCCGCCGGTGTAGGGAAAGACCCGATCGGTGTTGATCGCGTCGCTGCCATTCAGCGCGTCGTAGTAGTCATTGAGCACGTTCACGCCGGCGTGCGCCAGCAGTGCCAGGACGATGGTCGCGAGCGCTGTGACCCAGGCGATGGTCACACCGCTGGCCTGTGCACTGCCGAGCCCGATCAGGCAGGCGAACAGCGTCACACTCAGAAATGGCGGGCGACAGGCGAGAACATAGCGCAGCACCGGATTGGGCAGGCTGGCCAGAGTGGGCTCGGTGGGAGACATGGCCATGTGCAGTCGTGCCAAGGGTCGCGTGAATGGCCTCATTCTCCGGTATGCGTCGGACCGACGCCAGTCGGCAAGGAAACGACCACTGCCGTTCACGGATTCACCAGCGACTCCAAGCTGTGTCATCAACGTCGGCGTGTCGGATCGCGCCAGCGCGCCAGCGCCGCGTTGCGCGCCGTGCTCAGATCCAGCAGCGGCGCCGGGTAGTCCTTGCCGAGGCGCACGCCGGCCGCATGCAACACCGACCCCGGTGTGCGCCAGGGTTCGTGAATATGCCGGTCCGGCAGCCGTGCCAGCTCCGGTAGCCAGCGGCGCAGATATTCTGCCTGGGCATCGAACTTGCGGCTCTGCAGCACCGGATTGAAGATGCGGAAATAGGGCGCGGCATCAGCGCCGCAGCCGGCCACCCACTGCCAGTTGAGCGTGTTGCTGGCGAGATCAGCATCCACCAGCGTGTCCCAGAACCAGCGTGCCCCGACACGCCAGTTGATCCCCATGTGCTTGGTCAGGAGCGAGGCCGTAATCATGCGCACGCGGTTGTGCATGCTGCCGGTCGCCCACAGTTCGCGCATGCCGGCATCCACGATCGGGATGCCGGTGCGGCCTTGTTGCCAGGCAGCGAGCAGCTTCGGCGCGCGCCGCCACGGAAAGCCGATGAAGCGCGGGTTGAGTGGTGCCTCCGGCGTGTGTGGAAAGTGATGCAACACATGCTGCGCGAATTCGCGCCACAACAATTCGCGTTCCAGTATTTCGGCGCCGCGCAGGTTGCCGGCGGTTTGCCGGGACGCAGCCTGCGCGAGCGCGCGCCACATCTGGCGCGGTGACAGCTCGCCGAAATGCAGGTGCGGCGCGAGCCGCGTCGTGCCGTCCGCGCCTGGCACATCGCGCGCGCGGGTATAATCCGGCAACAGCGTCGCCAGCCGGCGCAGACGCTGCGCAGCACCGTCTTCGCCCGGCTGCCAGTGGTTCTTCAGCCCGGCATCCCAGCGGATGCGCGGCAGCAGGCCCAACTCCTTGAGTGGCAACGATTTGATCCGCGCCGGTGACAGCGGCAGCGCGCGCGGCGCCGGCAGCGGCGCCGGCAGCGTCAGGGTCGCGCGCATTTTGCGCGCATACGGTGTATACACGCGGTAGGGTGTGCCGCTCTGGCTTTCGATGGCCCACGGCTCGCTCAGCAGGTGGCCTTGCCCGGCATAGACCTGCACGCCGTCCGCCGCCAGTGCCTGTTCGATGTTACGGTCGTGCCCGAGGCGCGCCGGCTCGTACAGGCGGTTGAAGCAGACCAAGGTCGCGCCGGTGTCGCGGGCCAGCTGGCGCAGCGCAGCGAGACTCGGGCCGCGCCGGATCACCATCCGGCTGCCGCGTTGCGCCAGCGACTCGCCCAACGCCGTCAGGCTGTGATGCAGCCACCAGCGGCTGGCCGCGCCCGGCGCCCAGTCGCCGTCTTCCTCCGGCGCGTGCACGTACACCGGCACGATACGCTGCGCGTGCTTGAGCGCTTGTGTGAGCGCGGCGTTGTCGGCAAGCCGCAGGTCACGGCGGAACCAGACGAGTGCGGTGGTCATGCTGTGACGGGTAGCGCGTGACGCAGTCAGTCACACGCGCTGTGCAGGGAATTCTCGAACAGCTCCGGCTGATAGCCGAGATCACGCAGCTGCTGGTCGATGCGAGCGCGAGTCGCGTCCGGCAGCGTTGGGGTGCGCGCCAGGATCCAGCCATAGCGCCGCCCGGGCTCACCGACCACGGCATAGTCATAGTCGGGACTGAGTGCCAGCACCCAGTAGTTGCCCCACACCGGTCGCCAGCCGAGCAGGCTGAAGAAACTGACTTCCAGCTTGGCGTTGGTGCGCAGATCAGCCACGCGCGCGATGGCATGCGCCTCTTCGAACTCACCACCGCGGGTGCGGCAGCGATTTACGACCGCGATGCTCCCATCTGCACTGCGCGTGTAGGTTGCCGTGGTGTCGCTGATGCACTGGCTCTGGAAGCGGTTCGGGATCTTGGCTATTTCGTGCCACTTCCCGACATAGCGGTCCAGTTCCACTTGCGCTACGGTTGGCAATGGACTGTGATCCGGCCGTGTACCAGAACAGGCGGTTATGCCGGCCAGCAATAATACCAGCAGACTGCGGGCGAGGATGCTCATGCGCTCAGCTCCGGCACGATCGGGGCGCGGCGGTTGCCGGGTTTGGCCAGCAGCATGTGCACGTCGCCGAGCGCGCGTTCTTCGAAGCCGCCTTCGCAATAACATAAATAGAATTCCCACATTCGCAGGAAGCTCTCCGGGTAGCCGAGCGCACGCACCGCCTCGGCGTTGCGCAGGAAATTCTCGCGCCACAGCCGCAACGTGGTCGCATAATGCGGGCCGATGTCTTCCAGGTGCGCAAGCTTCAGATCGCTGGCGCGCGTGATGCTGTCGTTCATGGCGGTAATCGACGGGATACAGCTGCCGGGAAAAATGTAGCGCTGGATGAAGTCAACCGAATTGCGCGCCGCCTCGTAGCGCTGGTCAGCGATGGTGATCGCCTGCAGCAGCATCAGGCCGTCGTCTTTAAGCAGAGCGGCGCACTTGCCGAAATAGGTGTCGTAGAAGTCATGCCCGACCGCCTCGATCATTTCGATCGACACCAGCTTGTCGTACTGGCCATCGAGATCGCGATAATCCTTGAGCAGCACGCTGATGCGGTTCTCGAGGCCGGCGGTGTGCACGCGTGCGCTGGCGAGCTTGTATTGTTCCTGCGAAATGGTGGTCGTGGTCACGCGGCAGCCATAGTGTTGCGCGGCATGGATGGCCATGCCGCCCCAGCCAGTACCGATCTCCAGCAGGTGGTCGCGCGGTGTCAGGTCGAGTTTGCGGCAGATGTGGTCGAGGCGTGCCAGCTGCGCGGCTTCGAGCGTCATGTACGGCTGCGCGAATATTGCACTCGAGTACATCATGGTCGGGTCGAGGAACAGCGCAAAGAAGTCGTTGCCGAGGTCGTAATGCGCGGCGATGTTGCGCCGGCTGCCGTCGCGGGTGTTGCGGTTCAGCCAGTGCAAGACCTTCTGCAGCGGGGCAGTCAGGCGCGCGAACCCGGTCTCCATGCCGTCCAGCACTTCGCGATTTTGCAGCAGGATGCGCACTAGGGCGGTGAGATCGTTCACGCTCCAGTAACCCTGCATCCAGGCCTCGCCGGCGCCGATCGAGCCGCCGAAGGCGATGTCGCTGTAAAAGCGCGGGTCATGCACCTGCAGCGTGACGCTTAGCGGGCAGAGCGCGGTGCGTTGCCCATAGCGCTGGTGGCTGGTGCCATCCACCAGCGTCACCTGTCCGTGTGCCAGTCCGGCCAGCCGCTGGTGCACGGCACGTGCCGCCAGGCCGTCGAGAAAATGAGGCTTGGGGGTAGTGGCTGGTTCGATGCGATTGAGCGTGGTTGAGTTCATCGTGGTTTCGCCGCGCGGGCGCCTCCGTGGCCGGGTGAGGGAAGTTTCTTCGGGTGGGTGTAAAACGGCACGCGCTTCAGCCAGAGCCGCAGCGCTTGCCAGTGAATCGCGCCGATCACCTTGAGGGTCATGAGCGGAAACGCGAACAGGGCATGCGCCAGCGTTGCGGCGCTGATCTCGCGGCGTTCGAGTTGCAAGGTGGCGTCGAACAGCTTGGCGCCATCCTTGTGATCTTCCATGTGCACAGACAGCATCTCGCCGGGGGTGTTGAAACGCCAGTCATAGGCAATCGCCATGTCGATGAACGGCGAGACATGGAACAGTTTGTCGAAGCGGTAACGTTTGGCGGTGCCCTTGCCTTCATTCATTAGATTAGTAAGCACATAGGCGTGCCGTTCTTTCCAGGGCGTGTTGGTGATCTCGGCGACAATGGTCTCGACGCGCGTATCGGCCGCGTCGTAGCAGTAATAGAAGCTGACCGGGTTGAAGCAGTAGCCGAAGGTGCACAGGTGGGTGAGCAGGCGAATCGGCCCGCTCGGCCGGCTACCTGTCTCGCGCTCCACCAGGTCGCGTACTGCTAGATCGAGCGGCAGCTGCGGATCGCCGAGGTAATCGGCACGCCGTAACCACGCGAGCGTCGGCTGTTTGGTCGACCACAGCCAGCGGCCACGGAACACCGTGTCCAACTCGGCCAGATCGAGCCAGGCCATGAACAGCCGGTATTCGAAGGCATGGCCGCGCGGCGCGAAGCGCCGGTGCCTAACCTGTCCGGTGTAGAGCGCGCTGTGCATGCTGGTTGTGTTCCCTGAAATGTTCGAGCGCATTCAGCGCGCTCACCACGCCGTCTTCATGAAATCCGAAACGCCAGTAGGCGCCGCAGAAATAGGTGTTGAGCGGCCCGTTGATTTCTGCCTGGCGCGCCTGCGCCGCCACGCCGGCGCGCGTGTACAGCGGATGGTGATAGCGGATGCGCTTGATGATTTTCGCCGGATCGATGGCGGCGCTGTGGTTGAGCGTCACCAGGAACGGCGTGGGCGCGTTCAGTCCCTGCAGGATGTTCATGTTGTAGGTCAGTGCCACGCGCTCGCGCGCTTGCGGCAGCACGTGGTAATTCCACGCCGCCCAGGCAAGTTTACGGCGTGGCAACAGCCGCGTGTCGGTGTGCAATACCGCCTCGTTCTCCTGGTAGGGAATGGCGCCCAGCACCTCGCGCTCCGAAGCGGAGGCGTCGGCCAGCAGTGCCAGCGCCTGATCGCTGTGGCAGGCGAGGAATACCTGGTCGTAGCGTTCGGTCTCAAGCCCGCGCGCCTTCACCAGCACCTGCCCCGGAAGCCGTCGAATCCACTCCACCGGGGTGCGCAGGCGGATGCGCTCGCGGTACGGCGCGGTGAGTTTTTCCACGTAACGCGCCGAGCCGCCCTGGATCACGCGCCACTGCGGGCGCTGGTCCACCGACAGCATGCCGTGGTTGTGGAAGAAACGCACAAAGTAGCGCGCCGGAAATCGCTGCATGTTCTCCGCGTCGGTCGACCAGATGGCGGCACCCATGGGGATGATGTAGTGCTCGATGAATGCGCGCGAATAGCGTTGTGTGGCCAGGTAGTCGCCGAGCGTGATGTCATCGCCGGTGCTGGCGAGCAGTGCCGGGGCCTCGCGGTTGAAGCGCAGGATGTCGCGGATCATGCGCAGGAACGACGGCCGCAGCAGGTTGCGGCGCTGCGCGAACAGGGTGTTGAGCGAGGTGCCGTTGTACTCGATGCCGCTGTCCTCGGCGCGCACCGAGAAGCTCATGGCGCTTTCCTGGGAAGGCACGCCGAGCTCGTCGAGCAGCGCAATGAAATTCGGGTAGGTCCAGTCGTTGAACACGATGAAGCCGGTGTCCACATTATAGGACTGGCCGCCCTGTTCGATGGCATGCGTGTGCGTGTGGCCGCCGACATGCTCGCCGGCCTCAAACACGGTGATGTCGTGCTCACGGCCGAGGTGGTAGGCCGCGACATTGCCGGCGATGCCGGAACCGATAATGGCGATTTTCATGCTGACCTCGCTTCGCGTCGTGCCTCAAGCAGGCCGGCCGGAACCGGGCGCAGGTCCCAGATCAGGCCGAGCGCGGCCAGCAGCTTGAGGAAGTAATAGGTAAGATCGATTTCCCACCAGTAGAAGCCCTGGCGCGCCGAGCCCGGGAAATGATGGTGGTTGTTGTGCCAGCCCTCGCCGAAGGTGAGCAGTGCCAGCCACAGGTTGTTGCGGCTTTGGTCGCGGGTCGCGTAGCGCCGCCAGCCGAGGGTATGGGCAAGCGAGTTCACGGTGAAGGTCGCGTGGTACAGCACCACGGTAGAGATTGCAAAGCCCCAGACCACAAGCTGCAGGCCGCTGGTGCCGAGTGCCGGCGCGTTGTACGCGAGCAGTTCGCCGGCGCCGTACAGGCCGAGCGCCAGCAAGAGTGGTACGAGCGCGTCGAAGCGGTCGAGGAAGCGCAGTTCCGGATACTTTGCCAGATCCGGCACCGCCGCCATGCGCGTCGCGAAATTGGCATGCGCCATGAACCAGCCGGTGTGACTCCAGAGAAAGCCGTGGCGGTGCGGCGAGTGCACATCCTGTTCGTCGTCGGCATGCGCGTGGTGGTGGCGATGCTGCGATGCCCACCACAGCGGGCCGCGCTGCACGGCGCTGGCGCCGAACAGCGCGAACACGAATTGCATGGCACGCGAGGTGCGGAACGCCTTGTGCGAGAAGTAACGGTGATAGAAGCCGGTGATGGCCAGCATGCGCAGTGCATACAAGGCCAGCGCGATGCTGACCGCGGTCCAGCTCCAGCCGACCCACAGCACGCCAAGGCAGGCAAGATGCAGGCCGAAGAACGGCAGCACCCGCAGCCAGTCGATGTGCTTCGGGTCGCCGGGCTCGAGTGCGACTGCGCTGTTGTCGAACCAGGCGCCGAACACCCGCCCGGCACGCGCCATGGCGGAGACTTCCTTGTGTGTCGTTCCGGTCATGGAGTTATCCGCCCTGGCGTGCCGGCCAGCGTTGCGGCACCATCTGAATCTGGCTCACGTCATAGCCCTGGCGCCCGAGGAACGCGACAATGCCGGCGTACTCGGCGTCCGGGATGCTGGGCGTGCGCGCCATGATCCACACGTAGTCGCGCTTCTCGCGCCCAATCACGGTCTGCGAATAGTCGGGGGTCAGATAGACAATGCGGAAGTCCGACTTGATTGGCCACAGGAACTGCATGCCCCAGACCGCGTTCGAGGTTTTGTCCTGCACGAAACCGCGCGGCGTGTAACGCTTGGCTTCGCCGTCGAAACTGCCGGCCCGGAAGGTAAAGGTGGTTTCGATCGTGCCGTCGTCCGCCAGCTTGTAGGACTCGATAGCATTGTGCGCACCCTTCTCGATGAAGGTCGGGATGTTGGCAATCACATACCAGTCGCCCATGAAGCGCGGCAGATCGACCTTGGCCACGGTTTCGATTGGCGGGCGCGCTACCGTCTGGCAGCCGGCCAGGACTACACAGCTCAGGGTCAGCAAGGTCGTTGTCGTGTTCATCGGTTTGACTCCAATCAAACAAAGAGGTGGCGATTTACTGGATAAGGTAACGGATTTTTCGTCCGCCATCGGTGCGTGATTCGAGCGCCAGCCATTCCTTGCTCGGCGAATACCATAGGTCGATGCGGAAATCGCGCGTCTCGAGGGCGTAGCGCAGCGCACGCTGCGCGCCACCGCGCACCGTGATGGTTTCTTCGCCGAGCGTGCGCACCTGCACGTCCAGGTATTCGCCGGTCTGGACGTTGAGCAGGCGCGACTGGCCGAGCAGGTCCGGGTTCCAGTAGGCGAAGGTCATGACGCAAGTCGGGAGGTTCGTCTGGCCGTGTGTGCCGCTAACAATGAATCGGCTGCCATCCTGTGCGCCGCGCACCGCCAGCGCCTTGCCGTTGTCCTGGGTGCTGGCGTCTATCTGCCGGAGGCAGCTGCCCTGCCAGCGTTCACGACTGTCGTGCGCGTAGTTATAGACCGTGATGTACAGCAACTTCACATCGTAGCGCGCCTCGCTTTCCAGCTGCTGCTCCGCACCTTGCCCGCTCAGGCGGAAGTGGTGATAGCCGATTTCGGCATCATCCAGAAAGACGCGGAAGCGCCATTCGCCGGACGGGGTGGAGGCGCTCGCGCTCGCCGCCAGCAGCACCGTCAGCAAGCCGAACGCGCACAGACTGAATTTAGGAACGAAGCGCTGGATCATATCGACGCCTTCGCAGCCTGGATGGCGCGGTGCGGTCCGGGAAAAAAGGCGTTGGTGCGTGCGATGTAGTCGCGGTACGCCGGGCGGCGTTCGCCGATATCCTTTTCGAGCAGCGCCACGCCCGAGACCTTGAGCAGCAGCACGCTCATCAGCAGCGGCGCGAACAGCGTCCACCAACTGCCGGCGGAGGCTGCGATCAGCCAGTAGCCCCACCACAGACAGGCCTCGCCAAAATAGTTGGGGTGACGCGTGTAGTGCCACAGGCCGCGGTCCATGACCTTACCGTGGTTGTCGGGCTGCGCCTTGAAGCGCGTCAGCTGCCAGTCGCCGATGGTTTCAAACAGGAAACCGAACACCCACAGCGCAACACCGGCGTAATCGAGCAGACCGAGCGGCGACGGGCTGCTGATGCCGGCGGCGAGCGGTGCGGCGATGATCCAGGCCAGCACTGCTTGCAGGGCGAACACCAGGTACAGGCTCTTGAACGTGAAGCCCGGTTCATTGCGCCGGCGGATCGCCTGATAG